>WNFW01000596.1_pt1 | contig 23952 bp, 22 predicted proteins | sample 5400131 | NCBI WGS metagenome assembly WNFW01 (sample SAMN13153362, study PRJNA577476) | soil metagenome | isolation source: 20 cm soil or saprolite under grassland replicate 1 | place: USA:California | collected 2016-06-15 | reverse complement strand
CTACGCCATCGGCCTCAACGTTGGTTTTAATTTCAAACGGCAGAATGTCGATGTGAACCAGGACGCGTTCACGGCCGGATTCAAAGACGCTCTGTCCGGCAGAAAACCGCTCCTGAGTGAGCAGGAAGTCAGGGATACAATGATGGCATTCGAAAAAGATATGCAACAAAAACTAACGGAGACCGCTCAAAAGAACGCGGCGGAGGCGGAAAAATTTCTCGCCGCAAACAAAACAAAGGAAGGCGTCAAAACGACCGAGAACGGTTTGCAATACAAAGTGTTGAAAGAAGGCAGCGGTGCGCAGCCGAAAAGTAGCGACAGTGTTACGGTCAATTACCGCGGCACGTTGACGGATGGAACCGAATTCGACAGTTCTTATAAGCGCGGGCAACCGGCAACGTTTCCAGTTAGCGGTGTCATCAAAGGCTGGACCGAGGCTCTCCAGTTGATGAAGGTCGGCTCCAAGTTCCAACTTTTCATCCCGGCGAATCTCGCCTACGGCGAGCAAGGTCGACCGGGAATTCCGCCGAATTCGGCCCTGCTTTTCGAAGTGGAGCTGATGGACGTGAAATCGCCGCAAGCCGGTGGTGCGAGCGCAACGCCTTCGCCTTCGGCGAAATAGTGCGACCCGTGGCGCGTCGCCCCATAAATCTTCCAGACAGTAAAACGCGCGCTTGTCGCGATGGAAGATGTGGATGACGACTTCGAGATAATCGAGGACGATCCATTGACTCGCCGGGAAGCCGTCAATCGCGGCGGCGCGCAGATTATGATTATCTAGTAATCGAGTCTGAATCTCGTTGGCGATGGCCTTGAGTTGCGGCTCCGACGTTGCCGAGCAAATAACGAAGAAATCGGTGAAGCTGGAGATGCCGGCGAGATCGAGCACGACGATTTCTTCGGCCTTTTTGTTCGAGGCAAGCTCGGCGCAGGTCGTGGCTAACTGTTTTGCGGTTATGTCGCTGACTCCCGGTAAAGATTTTCGCGGCGAACAATTTCTTCCACGGCCCGTGGTACGAGATAGCGGATGGAGCGGCCGGAAGCAACTCGGTTTCGGATTTCAGTCGCCGAGATGTCGATGTTTCGTCGAATAACCGGATAAGGTTGTTTCTCTTCGCGGCAAGCGCGGTCGAGCACGACGAACTTCACCAGCTCCTGCAGTTCTTCGAAACGATGCCATTTGCTTAAGCCGCCGACGTTGTCCGCGCCAATCAACCAAAATAGTTCCCCCGTCGGCTGGCGCTCGCGGATTTGCAGCACGGTGTCGATGCTATAGGAAGGCGGCGGCCGTTTTAATTCACAGTCGTCAGCCGCAAATCCATCCTGGCCTTCAATGGCCGCTTGCAACATCGACAATCGCGCTTCGCCGCTTGCGCACGCCGCTTTCTTGAACGGCGATAGCGCGGCTGGAACAAAGATCAATTGGTCGAGCCCAAGTTCTTCGCACGTTTGTCGGGCAAGAATCAAATGGCCGTGATGAATCGGATCGAACGTTCCGCCGTAGATACCGATTTTTCTCATTCCAACCGCTTTTTCGTTCGCACCGTCAGCATCGACATCTAAGTTGCGAAGTTATGAACGACAGTTCGCTCGGTCAACTGATACTGTGTGGTGTTCCTGGGAAGGAACTCGATGCCGCCAGCGCCGAATTGTTCCGGCGCGTGCAGCCGGGCGGCTTCATTCTTTTCGGGCGCAACATCGAAAGCGCGTCGCAATTGCGAAAACTGATCGATGACCTGCGCGATTTGAGCGAAACGGAACCGATCATGACTATCGATCAGGAGGGCGGCCGGGTATCGCGTTTGCGATTAATCGGGAGCGAGCCGCCGAACGCGCAGCAGTTACGCGACAAGGACGATGTCGATCTTATCCGCCGGCATGGGGACATCACTGGACGTTTATTGCGCGTTTTCGGATTCAATCTGGATCTTTGTCCGGTCCTCGACATTTCTTTCGACGACAACGCGGACAATTCGTTGCGCGGCCGTTGTTACGGAAAGACGGTCGAGCAGGTGGCACGCAATGCCGGCGCGTTCAACGACGCGATGCGAAAGCAGGGGATCGCGAGCTGCGGCAAACATTTTCCCGGATATTCGGCCGCGAAATCGGACGCGCATTACGAACTGCCGAAGATCGATCGAAGCCGCGAAGAATTAGATCAAAACGAGCTGGCAGTGTTCCGAAAATTTGTCGATCGCGTCGACAGTATGATGATTTGTCACGGTTGGTATCCGTCGCTCGAACCGCAGAAGACTCCGGCGAGCTTATCGCGTCGCGTGATCACCGATCTTCTTCGAAGTGAGTTTGGCTTCGACGGATTGATTATGACCGACGACCTCGACATGGGCGCGATTTTGAATGGATACAGCCTCGAACAAACAATTCGTCTCGCCATCGATGCGGGAAATGATTTAACGATGATTTGTCATCGTATTCCCGAGATCGAAAACGTGCAGCGGATCCTTGGCACGTTGCCGCGCGAGCAAATTGATCACGCGCTTTCAAGCGTTGCGCGGTTTAAGAAAAAGATCGCGCCGCCTCACGAATTTTCCGAAGCCGCCTTTCGCAAGATCGACAACGAGATCTGGCAATTGCGTGTCGCGACTCTCGGCCAGGAACGCGCCAAACAGCGAAGCGTGGAAGACGGCAAGCGCTCGCCAGTCGAAATTTATTGAGACCGAATGCTTAGATTCCCGTTCCTATTTTTGTTTTCATTCACGGCGTTAATGCTGGTGGCCTGCGATAAGGCGGAGGAACATAGGAAATGCGTTGCTGCTGAGTATCAGAAACGATTTCCCGAAATGGAGGGATCGGGAATCGTAGCTGGACCAGACGAGCCGACATTTTGAGGAAAGCCAAGGCGTTAAGCTTCAGCTCCCAATGCCGGAAGATCAGTTTCTTGAACTGCTGAAGCGTCTGAACTTGTCGTACGATCTTCAAACGATCATTCCGACGCCGCGGCATTCTAAGAAACTAAATGTCTCCAGAATGCGACGAACGTATCAAATTTACGGTAAGGCAGATCGCGCCCGTCAGGCTGCTGAGATGTACCGTGCGTACGTCGATGACAACGGACGCGTCATTTACGTAGAAAACACGTTTGGCTATTTTGGCAGCCGTTAGTTGGCGATCAGGATTTGTGCTAGATGGAACGGACGCCATCTTGACCCCTTTGACGATTACACCCTATCCTCCGCTCTTCAAGGATCGACATCCAAAGCGAATATGCGCGCCGAACTTACTGTCCGCGGTTTGATAATAGGAATCATCATCACGTTGGTCTTCACCGCGGCCAATGTTTACTTCGGTCTCAAGGCCGGGCTCACCTTTTCGACATCCATTCCGGCGGCAGTGATTTCAATGGCTATGCTGCGCGGCTTCCGCGATGCCACGGTGCAGGAAAACAATATCGTTCAGACAGTCGCTTCGGCCGCGGGCACGCTCTCGTCGATCATTTTCGTGTTGCCGGGTTTGATCATGATCGGGTATTGGACCGAGTTCCCTTTCTGGACTTCGTTCTGGATTTGCGCGCTCGGCGGAATTCTCGGCGTGATGTATTCAATCCCGCTGCGACGCGCATTGGTGACGCAATCCGATCTGCCGTACCCGGAAGGGGTGGCGTGCGCCGAAGTCCTTAAGGTCGGCAGCAGCGGTGGCTCCGAGCACGCTGCTGAGGTCGAACACGGCCGCGCGGGTCTGCTTGCCGTTTTGTGGGGATCGATCGTTGCAGCGGTGTTTGCCGTGATCGTTGGTACGCAAATTTTCGCGGCTGACGTGGCGCAAACTTTTCGGATCGGCAGGCGCGGGGCAGTGAGCGGTTATGATTTCTCTCTTTCGTTCGCGCTTTTGGCGATCGGACATTTGGTTGGCCTTTCAGTTGGAATCGCGATGCTCATCGGCACGCTGATTGGTTGGGGATGGGGAGTCCCGCATTTTTCGGCGATGGCCGGCGATATCACGACGACGGCCGCGACGCTCGCACAAAAAACATGGAGCACGAAAGTGCGCTTCATCGGCGCCGGAGCGATTGGTGTCTCAGCGATCTGGACGCTGCTGAAACTGGTAAAGCCTGTTGCCAGTGGCCTCGCAGGCGCGATGGCGGCATCTCGCGCGCGAAAGGCTGGCAAAGCCGACACGCTCCCAATTACCGAACGCGATATTCCGATTGGAATCGTCGGCCTTGTCACATTGGTTTGCATGCTGCCTATCGGATGGCTTCTCGGATATTTTGGAAATGCGAGCGGGCTGGGCGCGCATTTGCCGACGCTCATCATCGGCGGCGTTGCCTACATCGTTTTGATGAGCTTCTTCGTGTCGGCGGTTTGCGGTTACATGGCGGGCCTGATTGGTTCGTCGAACAGCCCGCTATCAGGAATTGGCATTCTGGTCGTGATTGGTGCGGCGCTGCTTCTCGTGATCGGCGTGAAACCGTACGTTGGTCCCGATGCCAGCAAAGCGTTAATGGCGTTCGCGCTTTTTACGACGGCGGTAATTTTCAATGTCGCCGCGATCGCGAACAACAACCTCCAGGACCTCAAGACCGGTCAGCTCGTTGATGCGACGCCGTGGAAACAGCAGGTAGCGCTGATTTTCGGCGTGATTGCAGGTGCGTTCGTCATTCCGCCGGTGCTGGATCTGGTGAATCATGCTTACGGATTTGTCGGCGCCCCGGGCGCTGAATTGCGCCCGCATCCGCTGCCAGCGCCGCAAGCCGGCCTGATTTCGTCGTTGGCGCAAGGTGTCATCGCTGCCGATATCGACTGGAGCCTGATCCGAATTGGCGGATTGATCGGAGTTGGCATCATCTTGCTGGACGAAATCCTCGCGCGCACGACAAAGCACATGCGCGTTCCCCCGTTGGCAGTCGGGCTGGGAATTTATTTGCCGACGCAAAGCACGCTAATGATTGTCGTTGGCGCGATCGCCGGCTGGTTTTTCGATCAGCGGGCTAATCGCACTCCAAAACCCGAAGCGACCAAACAGCTGGGTGTGCTGCTTGCGTCGGGCTTGATCGTCGGCGAAAGCATTATCGGCGTCCTCCTTTCCGCGATCGTGGTGTTTTCGGGCAAAGCCACGCCGCTCGCTCTGGTCAGTCCTGGATTCGAAACCGCTGGAATCATCGTCGGCGGAGTCGCGTTCGCAGTCATCGCGTTCGTGCTTTACCGATGGGTCTTGCGCGTGGGTTCGGCAAGATCGACATGAAGCGAAAATGGAATTGGCCGATCTGGATCGGCTTCATCATCGTCCTTGGCGGCTTGTTTACATACGAGTTTTTCGCCCAGTTCCCCTTCACGCGCGATTTTCCGTGGGTGAATCTTTTTTTGTTCGGCATCGGCGTCACTATGCTGCTGGTCGGTCTGTTCCGCGCCTTTGGGCGGCCGCAAGTTTATCGCGGTAAAGTTTTCGGATCGCTCTTCGCTACGATCAGCCTTTTTCTCTTCGCTTTTTTTGCCTATGAGATTTTTTATGTGCTTCGACAAGTCCCGCTTTCAGCACAAGCGCCGCGCGTCGGCGAAAAGGCGCCGGAGTTTTCATTGCCGGACCAAAATGGCAAGTTAGTGGCATTGGCGGATCTGCTTTCTCCCAACGGCGCGGTCCTGATTTTTTATCGGGGGCACTGGTGACCGCTGTGTAACTCCGAGTTGCGGAGTTTTCAGAATCACCTTTCGGATTTCACTGGGCGCGGTGTGCATGTCGCGGCCATCAGCGTCGATTCAGTCGAGATAAATCACGGGCATGCTCAGAAGATGGCCTTTACCTACCCGGTTCTTTCCGATTCTGACGCCAGCGTCATCCGCCGTTACGATGTGCTTCATCGCGGGGCCGGGCCAAAGAACGCGGACATCGCACGTCCGGCTGAGTTTTACGTTGATGGGAGCGGCACGGTGCAATGGGTGAACCTCACCGACAACATCGCAGTGCGCGCACGACCCGAACAGGCTCTAAGCGCGATCGGTGCGGCCAAGGGCGGCCGACGCGATTGACGCCGCTCCGGCGACTTAATAACTTCAGCGCACGTGCAGGCGGAACTGGAACAACTACTCGTCCTTCAAGATCGACAGCAAAAGATCAGGCAAATCGAGAACGAGATAAAAAATCTACCGTTGCAACGAAAGCATCTCGAGTTGCAGCTGGCGGAAAGCGCTGCCAGTTTGGAGGCTCTCAAGCAGAAAGCGCGGCAAGTCGAAATCGAACGCAAAAGGCTGGAGCTCGATGTCGGCACGCGTAACGAAAGTATCGCACGCTTGAAGACCCAGCAGTATCAGACCCGCAAGAACGACGAATTCCAGGCGATGGGTCACGAGATCCTGCGTTACGAAGATGAGATTCGGAAACTGGAGGACCAGGAACTCGAGTTGATGGAGCAGACGGATAAACTGAAAGTCGAAGTTACGACTGAGGAAAAAAAAGCTGCTGCGACCAAGGATTCAATCTCGCGGCAAATGAACGATCTGGGCGAGAAATCAAAAGCGCTCGAAACGCGGCTGCAAGAGCTAGAAAAGGAGCGAAAGGAATTGGCGGAAAAGATGGACGAGGATTTGCTGAATCGATTCGAACGACTCTTCGCGAGCAAAGGCGATTCAGCCATTGTCGCGGTCGAGCATGGCGTTTGCACCGGTTGCCACATGAAATTGACCACCGCGACGGTGAAAGACGCGGAGGCCGGCAAGGAAATTGTCAACTGCGAACAATGCGGCCGAATCCTTTACGTCGCGCGATAGCGCTCACACGTTGAACCGAAACGTCATCACGTCGCCGTCGCGGACTTCGTAATCTTTGCCTTCAATCCGGAGCTTTCCGGCCTCGCGCGCTTTCGCGAACGAGCCAAGCGCGATCAAATCGTCATAGGCAATCGTTTCCGCTGCGATGAAACCGCGTTCGAAATCGGAATGGATCGCACCCGCGGCGGCGGGCGCTTTTTCGCCGGCGTGAATAGTCCAGGCGCGCGTTTCTTTTTCACCCGTCGTCAAAAATGTTCGCAAGCCAAGCAAATGATAGACCCCGCGAATGAGCGCATGAACGCCGCTGTCTTCAACGCCAAGACCGCGCAGATATTCGAGCGCTTCCTCCTCGCTCAGATCGGCAAGTTCGCTTTCGATCCTGGCACTGATTACGAACGCTTCCGTTCCGAAATGATGTTGCGCGTAATCCTGGACAAGATCGACATACTTCGCGGCGGCATTTGTTTGATCATTCTTTGCCACCGCTGCCAGATCGGTCTCAGCGACGTTGCAGGCGAAAAGAGTCGGCTTTGAAGTCAGGAGAAAGAAATTTCGTGCCACGATTTTTTCGTCGGGCTCAAGCGGCGCAGTAATCGCCGGTTTCCCGGAATCGAGGTGCGGCAACAGCTTTTCGGCGACAGCGTTTTCGATTTTCGCGCTCTTCTCGCCGGCGCGAACTTCTTTTTGCAATCGGTCGGACCGCTTCTGGAGCGAAGCAAGATCGGCCAGCACCAGCTCAGTGTTAATGACTTCAATGTCTCGAATCGGATCGATTGTGGCGCTGACGTGATGGACGTCCGGGTCGGCAAAGCAGCGCACGACCTGCACGATCGCGTCAACTTCGCGGATGTGACTAAGAAATTGGTTACCGAGTCCTTCGCCCGCGCTCGCGCCTTTCACCAGGCCGGCAATATCGACAAATTGGATCGCGGTCGGCACGATTTTTTTCGAATGCGAGAGCCGGCCGAGCCTTTCCAACCGCGGATCAGGCACCGTGACGACGCCAACGTTGGGATCGATCGTGCAAAAGGGATAATTTTCCGCGGGCGCGTTGTGCGTGCGGGTGACGGCATTGAACAGCGTCGATTTCCCGACGTTCGGCAGTCCAACAATTCCGGCGCTGAGCATGAGCGCGCATGCTACCGCTGGAGATCACTTGCCGCAAACGGGCCGCGCATGCGCGAATCTCCAAATCCCAACAACCAAGCTCCAAGGAAATCCCAATCGCTAATCTTCAAAAAAGGAGCAGACACCTTTCTTGGAAATTGAAGCTTGGAGTTTCTGGATGTTAGGACTTGGAATTTGGGATTTGAGAATACATCGGGCTGGCGGGATTTGAACCCACGACCTCTTGAACCCCATTCAAGCGTTCTACCAAGCTGAACTACAGCCCGCTCTTGTGAACCGAACTATTGACCAATCGGGCACGGATCGCCACCAATTCGGCGTGGATTTGAGGCCGCATCTTGGCTAGTAATTAAATCGTCAACGTTTCCCCGATGCAATTGCGTCTGCCGCTACTTTTTCTGTGCATTGTTTCTTGCGCTTTTTCGGCCGAACGGCCAAACGTTCCGGCAATCAGACTAAATCCGGCGGCGCTCGAGTTCGCACAACAGCTGATCAGAGAAGGCCGCGTCGTTCTCGATGGAAAAGGCGCATGGGCCGGTCATCGGCCCTCTCCGGGCGAGGAAAACGAGTTCATTCGGTTGCACGGCCTTGGCCAATACGCGAAATGGCATCTTGGGATTGACCGCAGACACGGAGAAGAAACAAAAACGCATCACAAATTTCCGTTTGGCGATTTCACGGCACTTCACCGCTGTGGCTTACTCGCGGTCAAAGCCCGCGCGCATGAATATGGCTATGCCGAGATCGAAACTGCTGCTGACGAGTTACTGAGTCGGATTGAAATCAAGCGACCCACGCGGTGAGAAACGCATCGATTAATTCCGGTAAATCGTCGCTGTAGCCGCCTTCGAGAATTGCCGCGGCCGGTACATCAATCTCCGCCAGCCACTTTCCAAGGGTGGCAAAGTCCTCCGTTCCCAGGGTCATTTCTGTCAGCGGATCTCCTGAATACGCATCGAAGCCAGCCGAAACAAGCAACAATCCCGGTTTTGCGAGCAGAAGCTTTTCCAATGCGCGCTCGATCGCATTGACGTGCTCGGCGCGAGGCGTGTTCGGTGCGACCGGATAATTATCAATGTTCGCGAATGATTGTGCGCCGGTTCCAGGATAGGCTGGAAATTGATGAATCGACGCGAAGCTGATCCGGGGATTATGCGCAACGACATCCTCCGTCCCGTTCCCGTGATGGGCGTCAAAGTCCCAAATGGCAACGCGTTCGACACCACTGTCGAGGGCGGCAAGGGCCGCGATAGCTATGTTGCTGAAATAACAGAAACCCATCGCTCGATTCCGCGTCGCGTGATGCCCCGGCGGCCGCATGAGGCTAAAGGCGCGCTCCCCGCGGGCGCCGGCAAGCGCGGCCTCGATCGCTGCGCCGGCGGACGAGATCGCATATTGATAGATCCGTGGATAAGCCGGCGTATCAACATCAAAATCGTGCACTGCAGTTCTTATCTGCTCCACGTGATCGCGAGAATGGGCGCGCAACAGATTACGTTCCTTCGCCGGCTGCGGCTCGCGCCATTCCCAGTCTCGATGTCGATCTTTCAGCACTGGGACGGCGCGCGTGATCCGCTCCGACCGCTCAGGATGGCCGGGGCTTGAATATTCAACGCAATGCGGGTCCTGAAAAATAATCATCGGGGTTGCAAGATGTCGCTCGTGCGCATATTCGACTACCTCGAATGTTGAACGGCCAGAAGATTGTGGTGGTGATGCCGGCGTATAATGCCGCTCGCACACTGCAACGAACCTACGACGAAGTGATGGCGCAGGGGATTGTCGATCTTGTCATTGTGGTCGACGACGCGAGTCACGATGAGACGGTAGCGATCGCGCGGACGCTGAAAGACGTGCAAGTGGAAGTGCATCCGGAGAATCGCGGTTACGGCGGCAACCAAAAGACCTGTTATCGTCTCGCTCTCGCCGCCGGCGCTGACATCGTAGTGATGATTCACCCCGACTATCAATACACCCCGCAGCTTCTTCCGGCGATGGCATCGCTGGTCGCGAGCGGCCTTTATCCGTGCGTGCTTGCTTCACGCATTCTCGGCGGCGGCGCGCTCGATGGCGGGATGCCGTGGTGGAAATACATCGCGAACCGCTTTCTAACCTTCGCCGAAAATTTTTTGATCGGCGCGAAGCTTTCCGAGTATCACACCGGATATCGCGCATTCGCGCGGGGTTTACTCGAACGCGTGCCGATTGAACAAAACTCGGACGATTTTGTGTTCGACAACCAGATGCTCGCCCAAATCATTTGGCTGGGTTCGAAAATCGGCGAGGTCACGTGCCCGGCGAAATATTTACCGGAAGGGTCGTCGATTAACTTTCGCCGAAGCGTGCGCTACGGCCTCGGTTGTCTCGGGACGGCGTTGCGTTTTCGTCTGGCCCGCTGGCGATTGTTTCCGTCACCAGTTTAACGATGCCGACAGTTCCGGCGCAGGTCAGCTTGCGAGACGATCGCCGAATCACGATCGCGGTCTGCATTTTTCTGACTGCGATCATCTGGCTCGTTTTTGGACAAACACTCGGCCATGAGTTCATCAACTTCGATGACGACCGTTACGTTTACGAAAACAGCGAGGTCAGTCGTGGACTTACTCTCGACGGATTAAAATGGCTTCTCACTCATAGCCACGCGAGCCTGTGGCACCCGCTCACAACGCTCAGTCACATGGCGGACTGTCAAACCTATGGACTGCGGCCTGCCGGCCACCATTTTACGAACGTTGTTCTACACAATCTCGGAGCAATTCTGCTTTTTTTGGTTTTCCGAGGAATGACCGGCTGCATTTGGCAAAGCGCATTTGTCGCGACAATTTTTGCGATTCATCCAATGCGGGTCGAATCGGTGGCGTGGGTCGCCGAGCGCAAGGATGTGCTCAGTGGCGTGTTCTTCATGCTGACGCTCGGCGCGTATCTGCGTTACGTGCGCACACCCGGCATTTCCCGTTACCTGACGCTGTCGATCTTTCTCGCGTGCGGATTGATGTCGAAGGCTACGTTCGTGACCGTGCCGCTCGTGCTGTTGTTGTTGGATTACTGGCCGCTGCAGCGAGCGAATGATTTTCGCGGTTCGCGACGCCTCCTGATGGAGAAAATTCCGTTGCTGGCGCTGTCGGCGACCGCTTCAGTGGCAACCGTCTTCGCTCAGACAGTCACGATGGCTTCGCTGGAGCAGTTGCCGCTCTTGCCCCGGCTCAAAAACGCCGCTGCCAGTGCGATCGCTTATCTCCGCCAAACATTCTGGCCGACTCACCTGGCGGCATTCTATCCGCATCCGCACGATCAATTGAATATTTGGGTGGTCTTAGCCTGTGTCGCACTGATTGTCGTCCTTACTTTGCTCGCAATATTCCTCAGACAGAAACATCCCTATGTTTTCGTCGGCTGGTTTTGGTATTTGATTTTGCTCGCTCCAGTGCTCGGCATTGTTCAAGTCGGTCTGCAAGCGCGGGCCGATCGGTTCACTTACTTGCCGCATATCGGAATCACAATGTTGCTGACATGGGGCTGCGCCGATTTGACGCAACAATGGCGACATCGTCGGATTGTTCTGATTTCACTGGCTACATTCGCGATCGGAGCCTCGACCGTCGTGGCTTACCAGCAGACGACTTCTTGGCGTAACAGCATTTCACTTTGGGAGCACGCCCTGGCCGCGACCCCGGACAATCAAACCGCACATCAGAATTTGGCGGCGGCATTGTGGTCGAAAGGTAGAACAGCGGAGGCGAACAAACATTCGCGCGCGGCTGCCATCGCGCACGCACGCACCACGCTTAAAGATTATCCGTTCGATATCGCGACACATAATGATCTCGGCGTTCTTCTCGTTCAAAATGGAGATGTCCGCGGCGGGATTAAGCAGTGGGAAATTAGTTTGCAACTGAATCCGGATGATGGGAACGCGCTCAATAATCTCGCGTGGGTGCTGGCAACTTATCCCGAGGACACGATCCGTGATGGCAAGCGCGCCGTTGAATTAGCGGCGAAAGCGACAACTCTTCCCGGCGGCAACGTGCCGATTGCTATTCGCACCCTGGCCGCGGCCTACGCCGAGGCGGGCGATTTTTCGAAAGCGATCGAGACTGGACAACGCGCTTTGGATTTAGCCACTGCGCAAAACAACAATTCGTTGCTGTCGACACTGCGACATGAAATCGAGCTTTATCAGGCGCGCACGCCTTATCGCGAATCGCCGCCGCAGTAACCTCAGAGGATCGTCAGCGGTATTTGCATGAAGGCTCGTGCCCGAAAGATTGAAACGACCCCGCCGTCGCGTTTGGCGTACTTTGCCGTTGGCGGCGCCATCGTTGTTCTAATTTGGATCGTCTTCGGCCAAACGCTGAGCCACGACTTCGTAAACTACGACGACAAGACCTACGTTTACGGAAATCCGTTAGTTTCCACCGGTCTGACTCTTCATGGTTTGTCGCGGGCGTTCGTCGACACCCAAACCAACAATTGGCACCCGCTCACGGTCATTTCGCACATGATCGACTGCCAGCTCTACGATCTCAAAGCCGGCGGCCACCATTTCACAAATGTTTTGCTGCACACGATTGGCGCGGTGTTGCTCGTCTTTTGGTTGCGCAACATCACCGGTCGGTTTTGGTGCAGCGCGTTTGTCACCGCGCTTTTCGCGATTCATCCGCTGCGGGTTGAATCGGTCGCCTGGATTGCGGAACGCAAAGACGTCCTGAGCGCGGTCTTTTTCTTTCTGACTCTTGGCGCCTACGTCCGTTACACGTGCGCGCGATCAATCGGTCGCTACCTCACGATATCGATCTTGTTTGCGTGCGGATTGATGTCGAAACCGATGCTCGTCACGACGCCAGTCGTCTTACTGCTCCTTGATTACTGGCCGCTGAAGCGAATCGCCGATGGAAAATCATTTCGGCGAATGATCGTGGAAAAACTTCCGCTCTTCGCGCTTTCAGCTGCGGCCTCGATTGTCGCCTTAGCCTTGCAAGTGCATTCGCCTTCGTCGGTCGGCCAACTCCCATTCGGCTGGCGGCTCGAGAACGCGCTCGTGACTTATGTCACTTACATTTGGCAACTGTTCTGGCCCGCGAAACTCGCCGTATTTTATCCGCACCCTGATGATCGCTTCGCGTTCTGGCAAGTCGCTCTCGCGGCCGCGTTTTTGATTACGGTGACCTGGGTGGTCTTCGCGCTGCGGCGCAATCGACCCTATCTCCTTGTCGGCTGGCTTTGGTATTTGATCATGCTTCTGCCGGTGATCGGGATCGTGGAGGTCGGACTGCAAGGTCATGCTGATCGTTACACTTATTTGCCGCACGTTGGATTGTACATCGCGCTGACCTGGCTCGCGGCTGATGTTGTGAGATCATTACCGCGTCGGAAAGAAATTCTCGCCGCGCTTGGAACGGCGCTAGTCATCATCTTGACCGCGTGCGCTTGGAAGCAAACCACTTACTGGCGGAACAGCGACACGCTTTGGGCGCGCGCGCTCGCAGTGACGGCTGACAACGACGTAGCCCTGACAAACCTTGGCACATCGCTGATGGAACGTGGCCAATTGGACCAAGCGCTCTCTTATTTTCAACGTGCGCTCGCGGTCCGTTCGCAAAGTGAACATCGCCACTACAATTTAAGTCTCGCGATCATTCATGACAGCACCGGCAACGTGCTCGCGCAGAAAGGCCGGCTTAGTGATGCAATCGCGCATTTTCGCCAGGCGATTGAGTTGCGACCCGACTTTCCTGATGCGCATTACAATCTCGGCACCGCTTTGTTTCAAAAGGGAGATTTGGACGGCGCGATTACGGAATGGCGGACCATGTTGTCGATCCATCCCTACGACGCGGGCGCGCATACGAGTTTGGGCAACGCTCTCGTCCAAAAAGGTCTTTTGGGTGAGGCGGCTGATCATTACGAGAAAGCGCTGCAATCAGAGCCCGATTCCATTCTTCCGCTCAACAATCTCGCCTGGGTAATGTCGACCGGCCCGGATGATTCGCTGAGAAACAACGAAATCGCCGTGCAGCTAGCAATAAAAGCGAACCAACTCTCCAAAGAAAACAATCCAGTCTTCATTCGGACGCTTGCGGCGGCTTACGCGCAGGCCGGCCAATTCGAGAAAGCCATCGAAACTGCGCGACGCGCATTGGAGCGGGCGAACGCTGAAGGCGCACATGATCTCGCCGTTCAGATTCGGGAGGATGTCGATCTCTATCAGCGTCGCACGCCACTCCGCGATCCCAGCTTGCGAAATGGACAATAAAAAACGTTGGCTCGTCCCCGGCATCTGTGCCGGCCTTATCGCGCTCGTTTGGTTCGTGTTCGGACAGACAATCAAGTTTCCCTTCGTCAACTTCGACGATCCCGAATACGTCTACGAAGTTCCGGAAATCAACAGCGGGCTCAGTCTGCACAACGTCGCATGGGCGTTCACTCACTGGCCAGCCACGAACTGGTTTCCGCTCAAGAACATCTCGCTCATGCTCGATTTCCAGTTCTTCGGGTCCAATCCGGGCGCATTTCATCTCACGAACGTCGTTCTCCACACCGCGACCGCTGTTTTGCTTCTCCTAGTGCTGTGGCGAATGACCGGACGGATTTGGTTGACTGCATTCGTCGCCGCGATTTTTGCAATTCACCCGTTGCGCGCGGAATCGGTCGTTTGGATTGAAGAACGCAAAGACGTTTTAAGCGGGCTGTTCTTTATGCTCACGCTCGCCGCGTATCTGCATTATGCGCGCAAACCATCGATTGCCCGCTACGTGACGATGTCGATCTTGTTCGCGGCCGGACTGCTCTCAAAGCCGATGTTGGTGAGCACTCCGTTCATTCTTTTGCTGCTCGATTACTGGCCGCTGGACAGGAACCAGAGGTCAGAGATCAGAGGTCAGAGATCAGAGGACGGTGGCCAGAGGTTTAAGACGGAAACGTGGTTAAAGCTGGTCGTGGAGAAGTTACCGTTGTTTGTATTTTCCATCGGCGTGGCAATTCTGACTTCGCGCGGAATTGCGCCGGCGCACAGCGCGGCCGATCAGCTCCCGTTTCTCACGCGAATCGGCAACGCGTTTGTCAGCTATCTCGTTTACATTTGGCAAATTATTTGGCCCGCAAACCTCGGCGTGTTCTATCCGTACCCGCAAAATGGTTTGCCACTATGGCAGCCGGCAGTTGCCGCTGCGATCTTGCTTGTGGTCACCGTTCTTGTCTTCGCGCTGCGAAAATCCCGTCCCTATTTGATCGTCGGCTGGCTTTGGTATTTGTCGATGTTGTTGCCAGTCATCGGGCTTGTTCAGGTCAATCTCCAGGCGCACGCGGATCGCTACACTTATCTTCCGCAGATCGGGCTTTATTTGATGATCGCTTGGGGCGTCGCCGATCTTTCGGCGACCTGGCGTTATCGAACCCAAACGGTCGGCGTCGCCTCAATCGTCGCAATCGCTGCCTTGGCAGTGACTGCACGCGCGCAAGCGTCTTATTGGCGCGACAGCGAGACGCTTTGGAACCACACGATGGCCGTGACTAAAGACAATTATTTCGCGCACGCCAGCCTCGCTGATCTGCTGATGCGGCGCGACCGCCTGGCCGAAGCAATTGCGCATTCCGAAGAGGCGTTGCGAATCCGACCGGGCGACGCCGATGCACAAAATAACCTCGGCTTGGCTTTGTTGCAGACCGGCGATGTGCAACGCGCGGCTGCGCATTTAGAGAAAGCTTTGGCGATCGATCCTGGTCACATGAACGCGGAAGTAAATCTGGCCTGGATTCTGGCAACTGCGCCGGACGAATCGACGCGCAACGGCGCAAGAGCGGTCCAGCTCGCGGAAGACGTTGCGCTTCGGGCTGGTCATCCGAATGCGATCGTGCTTCGAACGTTGGCGGTGGCTTATGCGGAGACCGGCCGATTCAGCGACGCGATTGAAACGGCGCAACAAGCAATCGCAATCGCGAAAGCGACCGGCAACGATGGTCTTGCCGCCGATCTCGAAAGAAATATCGCAGCGTATCGATTAAACCAACCGATCCGAAGCGGGCCTTGATCTAGGAAATCCAGATCGTCTTCGCGTTCATGAACTCGCGAATGCCGGCCGAGCCGAGCTCGCGGCCGAACCCGGAGCGTTTCACGCCACCGAATGGCAATCGCGGGTCCGAGGCCGACATCGCGTTGATGAAAACCATTCCTGATTCCAATTCGGATGCGAAAAGTTCCTGCTCGACTGGATCGTTGGTCCACGCGCTCGCCGCCAGCCCAAATTCGCTGTCATTTGCCATCTCAATCGCCTCCGCAGGATCTCGCACGCGAAAAACAGCCGCGACCGGGCCGAAAACTTCCTCGCGGTAAGCGGGCGAATCTTCCGGGACATCGACAAGCACCGTTGGTTCATAGAAAAATCCCGGTCCGGCGATTCGGTTGCCGCCCGTCAATAATTTCGCGCCGGCGGCGATCGATTTTTGGACCTGCTCATGCACGCCGTTCAAAATCTGCTCGGTCGCAAGCGGGCCGATCTCGGTCGTTTCGTCGAATGGGTCGCCGACTTTCAGCGTTCGTATTTGCTCGACGAATTTTTTGAGAAAATTGTCGTAAATCCGGTCGGCGATAAAAAATCGTTTTGCCGCGATGCACGACTGACCGGTGTTAATCATGCGCGCTTTCACGGCCGTGCTCACCGCCAATCCAAAATCGGCGCTTGGCATGACGATGAACGGGTCGCTGCCGCCGAGCTCGAGCACGCTCTTCTTAATTTCCCGGGCCGCCGCGATGCCCACCGCGCTACCGGCTTTTTCGCTGCCAGTGAGCGTCACGGCTTTAATTCGCGGATCGACAATCAATCGTTCGACTCGATCGGCTTCAATGAGGAGCGTTTGAAAAACTCCGTCGTCGAATCCAGCGCGGCAGAACAATTGTTCAATCGCCGCGGCGCATTGCGGAACGTTGGCCGCGTGTTTGAGAAGTCCAACGTTCCCGGCCATCAAAGCGGGCGCGGCAAATCGAAACACCTGCCAGAACGGAAAATTCCAAGGCATGATCGCCAGGATCGGTCCCATCGGCTCATAATGAACGTAGCTGCGACGCGCGTCCGTTTGTGCGACTTCGTCTTCCAGAAAGCGTTCGGCGTTTTCGGCGTAGTAGCGGCATCCGCGCTCGCACTTTTCGATTTCTTCGACGGACGCGCGAAATAATTTTCCCATTTCGAGCGTCATCGTGCGGGCGAGCTCGTTCTTTTCGCGGTCGAGCAAAGTCGCGACGCTGACGAGCAATTCCGCGCGTTTTGGAAACGATTCTCGGCGATGTTGCTGAAAGGCGTGTTCTGCGCGTTTCAGCCGCTTCTCAATTTCGGCGTCATTAAACGCCTTGAATTCCTTGAGCTTCTCGCCCGTGGCCGGATTAGTCGACGCGATCGCCATGTCGATCTTATAAACGCAGTCCTTTTGGAATCAAAACGCGATCGAGCAAATCGAACAGCGATTGCACCAGCAACGCGAGCACCGCGGCGGGAATCGCGCCTTGGAGGATCGTTGCGTGATCGTTCAGATTGAGGCCGCTCAGGATCGGTTCGCCCAGGCCGCCGGCGCCAATTAGCGCCGCCAGAGTGGCGGTCCCGACATTGATCACAGCGCTCGTTTTGATTCCGGCAAGAATGGAGCGCGAAGCCATAGGCAGATGAATCTGCCAAAGCCGCGCTGCCGGACTTAGTCCAAGTGCGATCGCCGATTCGCGCAACGCGCGCGGAATGTCCTGCAAACCGGTCGCGGTGTTTCGAACAATCGGGAGCAGGCCGTAGAGAAAAAGCGCCGTGATCGCAGTGCGAACGCTGATTCCAAAAAAAGGCAACGGCACGAGCAGCGCCAGCAACGCGAGCGACGGAACGGTTTGCACAATTCCGGCAAAACCGAGAATGACGTGTCCAATTGCACCGCCGCGGCTCGCCCAAATCCCAAGCGGGATTCCAACCAGCACTGAAAGGAGGAGCGAAAATCCGGCCAGCTCGAGATGACGCGCCGTCCAGCGCGCGAGTTTGTGCGGAAATGATTCACCGCCCGTCCAGGCTGTCGATGTTGTATTGCTGTCGAAATACAAGGTGGCTGCGCGAGCGTAATTCTTCGTGCGTTCGGCTCCCGCGTTCAGACGCGTCATTTTCGCTTCGTCGATCGTTCCTTCCAGCTTTCGCAACGCTTCAATTGCCGGTGTTGGAAGCGCGTACCTGAATAAGAAGACAGCTTTGTATTGCGGGAAGAACTGGCGGTCGTCCTCGAGCACGACAAGATCGTTCTCCGAAATCTTGGCATCGGTTGAGTAGGCGTCTTTCACGTCGATCGAACCTTTGCCGAGCGCCCCGTAACCGAGCGCATGATCGATTCCGATTACGTTTTGTGGATTCAATTGGTAATGCTGCGCCAACGGTCGCCATCCATCCTGTCGATCCAAAAATTCGTGGGTGAGCCCAAACTTGAGTTCCGGATGGTTTTTCAAATCGCTGATTGTGCGAAGACCGAGCTTTTCTGCGCGACTTCGCAACATCACGAGCGCGTAGGTATTATTGAACCCGAGCGGTTTGGTCATGCCGATGCCGGCTTTGCCGAGCTCGTTCGCGATTTGCTCGAACGTCAATTCATCGCCGCGTTTCAAAATCTCCTGCGTAATCGTTCCGGTATATTCCGGGTAAGCATCGATCTGGCCGCTGCGCAGCGCCTCCCAGAGAATGATCGTGCCGCCCATTCCCTGGCGATGCTCAGCCGAAATTCCAGCCTCGATCAGGCTGCGCTTCGCGATTTCGCCGAGAACATACGATTCCGTGAATTTTTTCGAGCCGATAACGACCGGCTTAGCAGGCAAAGAACCAGACAAAAAAATAAGGAAAGCGGGAACGCAGGAAAAAAGAAGGAGACGTCTGAAGGTTTCCTGTTTTCCTGTTTTCCTAATTCGATTCATAAAACAGCAAGGCTTCGTTGGGCGTTGATAAATTCGGAAACGAAGGAGCTGGCCGGCTTTTCACGAAGATCGGCGAGCGAACCTTGTTGGACGATTCGGCCTTCATTCACGAGCACGATTTCGTCTCCGAGATAAGCGGCTTCGGCGAGATCGTGGGTTACCAGAAGCGCCGTTTGGCGGAGGCGGGCGAAAATTTCCTTCAAATCTTGTTGTAACGCTGCGCGCACGAGCGGATCGAGCGCACCCAACGGTTCATCGAGCAGGAGTAGTTCCGGCGAGAGCATCAGCGCGCGCATCAAACTCACGCGCTGGCGTTGCCCGCCGGAAAGCTCGAGCGGATATCGGCCGAGCAAATTCTCGGGAAACCTTGTCAAGGAGCAGAGTTCGGAAAGTCGCGCGAGCATTTCATTTTCAGGGCGTCCAAGATGGCGCGCCATGAGCAAAATATTTCCGCGCGCGGTCAGATGCGGGAAGAGTCCGCCTTCCTGGATCACGTAACCGACGCGCCGCCGGACGGTGTCGATCCCGCCTCCGTCGAGGCTACGGCGGGCAGGCTTGTCAGCATTAATCTTCGCGCCGTCGAAAATGATTTCGCCGATGTCAGGTTGGATCAAGCCGATGATCAAACGCAGCAGAGTTGATTTTCCGCAGCCGCTCGGCCCGATCAGGACTGTGGTTTTGCCGCGCTCAACTAAAAGATCGATCGCATGAACGGCGGCAGCGTCACCGAATGTTTTTGAAACACCGACCAGTTGAACCAACGCGCTCATTTATTTTGTCATGCTGAGCGAAGTCGAAGCATCTCTCTACATATTTCTGATCAACGGAATCGATTGAACTCGTTCGTCTCCCGACTCTCTCGCCGCTTCCCTCGCGGCACAACCGTTCATGTCGCTCGTCCCGCTCGCTCCATTCCTCCACTTCGGTCGGAATGACAGAGGGTTGAACCAATGCGCTCACTTATTTGTAGCCGTGGTCGTTGACCGCGGCCGGGATCAATGATCCCGGCTACAGAACGGTGAAATAGAAAACGCCAAACCAGCGTGCATCGTCGGTCCACACTTGCTCGAAATGAAAGCCAGCCTTGCGCGCGAGCTCGATAAATCCGGCGATGGTGTGTTTGTAGGAGTATTCGGTGAGAATTTCTTCGCCGGCGCGAAATTGAAATTCGCGCGCGCCGATGTGAACCGTTTGCTCCTTGTCGCTGATAAGGTAAATCTCGATTCGCCCTTCGGATGGACTGTAGATCGCATGATGCTGCCAGCGGTTTAGATCGAAGTTTGCCTCCAGTTCGCGATTGATCCGCACGAGAAGATTTTTGTTGAACTGCGCAGTCACACCAGCGGCATCGTTGTAAGCGCGCTCGAGAACATCTCGATCTTTCTGGAGATCAACGCCGATGAGTAAACCGCCGCCGTCGCCAGCGACGTCGACCAAGCGCGCGAGAAGCTCACTCGCGATTTCGGGCTCAAAATTGCCAATGGTCGACCCTGGAAAGTAAATGACGCTCCGAGAAGAGAGTCGGCGCGGCAATGGCAACTCGAATGGTTCCAGATAATCAACGCAGACCGGCAGGACTTGCAGGGTGGGAAACATTTCCCGAAACCGAGCCGACGATTGTTCAAGCTGTTCCTTCGAAATGTCGATTGGCACGTAAACAGCCGGATTGTGCAACTCTTCGAGCAGGATGCGGGTCTTCGTTCCGGCGCCGGTGCCGAGACCAATCAGCTCGACTTGCGGACCGAGCGCCTTTGCCATGTCGGCGCCGTGCAACCGAAGAATCTCGATCTCGGTTCGAGTAATGTAATATTCGGGCAGGTCGCAAATTTCCTGGAACAATTGCGCGCCGCGCTGGTCGTAGAAAAACTTGTACGGCAGTTGCCGGGGTGATTTTGAAAGTCCGTCCAGGACTTCGTCGCGAAAGTTTTCTTTCGTCGCGCCTGCAACAACAGAAGTGTTTTTCTCGTTCACGAGAGATCGCGCGCCAAACGGATCCCGGTGAATTGCCACCGTTTATCAGGCGGAAAGAAGTTCCGATAGGTTTTGCGAATGTGGATGCACGACGTCGCGCATGAACCGCCACGAAGCACGTATTGATTGCACATGAACTTGCCGTTGTATTCGCCAAGCGCGCCCGGGCCTGCGCGATAGCCGGGATATGGCGAGTAAGAACTGCGGCTCCATTCCCACGCGTCGCCGAACATTTGTTGAAAATCGCCGTTGGAGCCGGCGCGCCCCCACGCCGGTGCCGGGTGAAACCGCTCGCTCTCGACGAAATTTCCGTCGATGTCGATCTTTGCCGCCGCCCGTTCCCATTCAAATTCTGTCGGCAACCGCGCGCCGGCCCAGTTCGCATAGGCATCGGCTTCAAAATAACTGAGGTGCGTGACCGGTTCGTTCGGATCGATCTTGCGCAGACCGGACAAAGTAAAATTCGACCATTCGCCGTCGCGCTCGATCCAATAAAGCGGCGCGCGCCAATTCTGTTCGTTAACGGTGGTCCAACCTAGCGACAGCCAAAACTCCGGGCGCGAGTAGCCATGGTCAGCGATGAATTGGAGATACTCGCGGTTAGTGACCAGTCGATCCGCGAGCGAGAAGGGCAGAACCAGAGCGCAATGTCGCGGTCCTTCGTTATCGTAAGCAAATCCGCTCCCATCGTGGCCGATCTCAACCGTCGCTTCATCGAATTCGACAAACTTCAGCGGCTCTATGTCGACCTTATCGTTTTCGATTTTGTGCTGCTGGAAAACCGGATAGAGCGGGTTCTGCGCGAAGACATGTTTGATGTCGGTGATGAGCAACTCCTGATGTTGCTGCTCGTGATGGATTCCAAGGGTCAGGATCGGTTCAATCTCGCGAAACAATTTCTCATCGGCATTGGAAACCAGAGCATCAATGTCTGAATCGATCGAGACGCGATATTTCTTCGCCTCTTCAACCGTTGGCCGCGAGATCAATCCACGGAGGTCGCGGCGATGCATCGCGCCGGCGGCGTTGTAGTAAGAGTTGAATAGATACGCGTACCCCGGAACGGCATCGCGATAGCCTGGCACCCATTTTTTTAAGATGAAGGTCTCGAAAAACCAGGTGGTATGCGCGAGGTGCCATTTCGTCGGGCTGACGTCCGGCATTGATTGCACGACGCAATCTTCCGGCGCAAGATTTTCGGCCAACCTGGCGGTGAAATTCCGAACTTCGCGAAAGCGCGCAAGCAGGCTCTTTGCCGGCGAAGAATCCGGCCGCGAGCGCGATTGCGCGGTCGCCGTTCGATTTACTGTCGCGACCGCGGCCTGGATCAAGTAATTCCACCTTCCTGCTCAAGCTCTTCTCTGCGCGCCTCGAGCATTTGATCGTGGGCTGCTTCCTCCCGGCCGTCGCTGACGAGATGTTCACCCACCGTCTCTTCTTCGTCGTCGATCCCGGAACGGGGCACACGATGACCCCGGTCGTCCGGAGTGACTTCCCATTCTCCGGTAACGTTCGAATTGTCCGGCGTTTCTTCGGGCGGCTCGTTATTTTCCGAGCCCATCAATTCCTCGCGTGCGTGGCTCCAATCGGCATCGGTAAATTCGTCCGGATTGCGCTCGTCGATCATTGCAATCTCGCGGGCACGTCGTTCGATGTCTTCGGGCGAAGGAACTCCCATTCCGTTGCCATGAAGCTCGATTTTGCCGCTACTCGGTCTCTTTTCCTTCATACAATTGAATTACGAAAACCGAATCAAGTATACGTGCAAAAAGTTACAGCGCGAATGTCGGGCGGGAAAGAGGATTTTGCTCGAGACCCTTTTCGGAACTAAGGGGAATTTGATGGACGAGTGCAAAATGCTCCGACTGCAAAATGGCGGCGAACTCGCTTACGTCGAGTACGGCAGCGCCACGGGTCCGCCGGTTTTGTTTTTTCATGGCTGGCCCAGTTCGCGCACCATGGCGCAACTGACCGATACGGCCGCGCGTGAACTGGGCGTGAAAATTATTTCAGCTGATCGCCCCGGCATTCGCGATTCCAGTTTTCAGCCGAATCGCAAATTGGTCGATTGGCCCCAAATCGTTGAGCAGCTGGCAGATCACTTGCGGATTCAACGATTTCGCATTCTGGCGATCTCGGGCGGCGCGCCTTACGCCTATGCCGCCGCGTGGAAAATTCCCGATCGAGTACTGGCAATCGCGATTGCAAGCGGCGCGCCGCCGATTGTCGATCTGAGCGATTATTCCGGATTGCTCTCGCTTTACCGCCGGCTGCTCTGGCTCCATCGCTTTTCGCCACCGGTGCTGCGGGCCCTTTTCTATCTGACCGGCGCAATTGCACGGATTCGTCCGCCAGTTCGTTTACGTCCGGTCGTTTTGAAGCTTTTGCAATTACAACCGTGCGACGCGACGTCCCTGGAAGATTCGGTCGCATTTGAGGCGTGTTTCGAAAGTCAACGCCGCGCCTGGCGGGCATCGGTTAAAGGACTCACCGTCGACGCGGAAATCTTTGCCGCGCCGTGGGGATTTCCTCTGGAAGATGTCGATGTTCCGGTGCGTCTCTGGCACGGAACAAAAGATCGCGCCTTTTCTACTCGCGTGGCCGAGTACGTCGCGGCGCGACTTCCCAATTGCGAGGCGCGCTATGTGGAAGGCGAAGGCCATTATTCGCTCCCGATCCGGCATATGCGCGAAATCCTGGCCGATTTGATCGCGGTGTAGCTGCCTCTACCCGCCTTCACTGAAGTTACGGCGCGGCAAGCAGAAAAATCCCGTGCGCGCATTACAGCGCACGGTAAATGTTTTGACGTGGAAGATTTTACCGCGGGAGCAATTCACGATCAGCCGGCGCGACGACTTTGGACGGTTGATCCGCCGTTCGATGAAAGGGTAAAAGCGCTCATTCGCGATTGGGGCGCGAACAAGAATCCGGAGTTGATCGAGGAGATGATTGTAACCGCGCTGAAGATGGCGCGGGACGAAATGGGCGTAGCGGATCTCAAACTGATCAATCGCTCCCTCAAAGAAATGCGGTATGCCGCGAAAGTTTTCGCGCGCTATTCCCAGTTCCGCAAAGTTGTTGTGTTCGGTTCAGCTCGCACCAGCTCAGACGCTCCCGAATCGAAGGTCGCCGAAAATTTTGCGCGAGCGATGGTGTCGCACGATTACATGGTCATTACCGGCGGCGGGGAGGGGATCATGGGTGCGGCCCAGC
>WNFW01000563.1_pt1 | contig 23975 bp, 4 predicted proteins | sample 5400131 | NCBI WGS metagenome assembly WNFW01 (sample SAMN13153362, study PRJNA577476) | soil metagenome | isolation source: 20 cm soil or saprolite under grassland replicate 1 | place: USA:California | collected 2016-06-15 | reverse complement strand
TCAGTCTAAAGCCCAGGTCAGACTTGTAGAACACTTGCTGCAGAACCGGGACAAGGTCTTCAACCAGGCCGGTCTCGCGCGAGTCTTGGACGTGTCCCCCTCAACCGTCGCGCGGATCGCAGAACCGCTAGTCAAATGTCGAGTATTGATGTTCGAGAGATATGAGCAAGGAATGAAGATCTTTGCCCTAAACAAGGAGGAACCCGCGGCCCGCAACTTGATGGACTTTTACGACAAGATTCGCCAGCTGTGACGATCCATGAATCGAATAATCTTATCCCTTTGACCCTTGCGGCTTGGTACTTGCGAGTTTCTTCTTCACTGATGCGCTAGTTAGTTCGCGAAGAGCGTCTGCCGCGACCCATTTCGCTGATCCGGAATCTAGATCTCTGATCTTCGCACAAGTTTTGATGGCTGCTGCGTTCAAGGCAGCGTTTCTTTTTCCGATCTGTCTCAGTGCCCAGTTTACAGCTTTCTTGACGAAGTTACGTTCATCAGGTGCTTCTCTTATTATCAGGGGAAGAAAATCTAGAAACGTTTTGTTCGAAGCCTCTTTGTTATGAACAGCCAGTTCAGCCATAAGGACAAAGCCTGCTCTCTTAACGAACTCCTCTTTTCTGACGGACCATTCGTTTGCTTTTCTGTTTGCAAATTGTGTCTTATCGAAGAGGTTTCCGCAGCAACCGTCCACTACGTCCCATGAGTCGAAGTCTGCAGCCCATTCTTCCATTTGAGCCTCGGATACTTTCGTGGAATCGTCGATCATACTTGCGAGTATTCTTGCTTCATGGATTCCAGTTTTCCAGAGTTTTTGAGCAAGCTCATGGTCGGTTCCCGCTCTCTTCGCTAGATCACGGAGTTGTGGAATCGAGACCCCGAAAGCCGTGCCTGTCTGTATTCCAAAGCGTGCCATTCCGGAAACCGCTTTGGGACTGGCTCTTCGCTTGATCTCGTCTATTATATACTCAAGGGTTATGGGGAGCTGACGCTGACCTGCGCTGGTTCGTCCTTCGATCTTCATCGAAGTTGCCCGGTTCTTCTCGTCATTTGAAAGCTTGTGCTGATCCTCGCGCGGGGCAGCACCGGACCGTACAGAGCCAATTTTCGATATTTTCCGGAATTAGGTAAGAAAACTCTTGGAAATGATAGCCTGTTGATGTCTTGGATATCCTAGGCTATCCTATGGCGCTCAATGGTTAATTATCGGTATACCAGATTGGACCACAAGGCCGAAGTTTGCGTCGCCAGAGATTATCCGTGACTCTACTTTTACTCTCGCTGGCTGTAAGCCTTCTCGCCGCATCGGAAATAGCGAGACCAGCAAGTGCGACAACAAGCAATTCGAACCCACCTACGATCGCCAGGACTGGCGATAACAGTGTGTACCAATCATCTTACCAGAATCCAGGATTCTACGCGCAAGGACGATATTGGGTCTTCTACGAAGATTCGTCGTCTACATGTGAGCACCAGGCCGGATGCTTGTTCTACGTGTGGAGTACAAACGGTGCGACCCTTTGGTCAACTCCGGTCAATGTCGGGGTTCACGTTACGGATAATGATTGGTCAATCGTCACGGACGGGGCGTATGCCTTCTATGTGAGATACAATGAAACATCCTTCGACTTCACTGCTAATCGGGCTCTGCTATTCGGAATGGGACAGCTGGGCAGTAACGGACTGATTGGCTGGCAACCCGAGCAGGTAGTTTTGAGTCCAAGTTCTGCGACAAAATTTCCAAACGATGTGATCGGAGTTGACTCGAACGGCCAAATCTGGGTTGGATATCAGCAGGACAACTCAGGAACAAGGACTCCGCACATCATTCACTCTAACAGTACTCTACCTCCTCAGCCTCTGAGCACGGGCTTCGTCGTCAACGCATCTGATCCGACGGTTCTTCAGACCGTGATGTTCAATGCCACAGCCACAGGCGGTAACTGGGGAGGCATATCGAATTACGCCTTCAGCTGGAACTTCGGCGACGGTGCGACCGCGACCGGCCAAAGCGTGACCCATCAGTATACATCGTTCGGAAATTATACGGTGACTCTCATTACTACTGATAGTGGCAACCCACAGCAAACAGCCAGTTCGGCCCAGACGGTTCCAGTAGTGTTGCCTCTATTGCCATCGAACTTGCCACCTACTCTTCAGGTTCCAGCGTCCCGGAGTGTCAAGACTGGGACGCCGGTGTCCTTTACCATCACGACCTTTGACAATGACGGAGACACAGTCACTCTCTCCTCAAGTTCGCTACCCGTCGGAGCCAGTTTCAACCCCGGAACAGGACTATTCACTTGGACACCAACTCCTGACCAATCGAACCAGTTCTGGCCGATATCGTTCACCGCAACAGACAATGCTACCCTGTCTGTGATGAAACAGGTTCTGATTTACGTTTCACCCGCATGGTCTGGAGACTTTCTCCTCTCGACTTCAGTGAATAACGGCAATTGGCATGTTGACATTGCGACGCTAGCAACTAGTGGTCAAGTGTACGCTGCGTATTGGGTCGAAGGCAATCCTCTCTACGGCAGGCTGTACGACAACCTGGCCTGGGGTACGCAGGAGAATGTCTGGGGGCCGTCATCTCCGCCCTCGACGGACGTGAACTCGTTCATATTCGCAACCGGATCCGGTGTCTCGGCGATATACTACGATACAAACGTTGGAAAATTGTATTCCTCTTCTAGAGGTACCTTCGGCGGATGGGGATCGAATGTCATAAGCCCGGGAGATGCAAAATCAGCGGGCACCCTCGGACGTTATTCCCTGCCTTTCACAGCCGCTTATGACCAAGGCGATTCCCGGTTCTACGTGTTCTGGTATAACCAGGCGAACAGCACTATTGATGAATTTTCAGGTTCCGACACCACTTGGCTCAAGACCGAAGGAGCTTTTTCGACACATTCCTCAGCCGCCGGGTCTACTATCGGAAGCTATCACTATTCCACATCGGTCAGCGGCAAGAACGCGTTCGGCATAATGTGGATAGATGGGACTGGCCCCTCGTACAACCTGAACTTCGGACTTGAGACCGTAGGGCCACTCAGTTCTCCAACGACCGACAGTTCTTGGAATCCAAGGGTAAGCTGCACCGCGTCGGTCGTGACTATCGAGCAGATCCTGGGAAATCAAAACAATTCATTTGGGGGCGCGACGGAGAGTGGTAGCATCTTCAATCCAGGGATTCTGGCCAAAAGCCCCGGAGACGCAAAGCGCTGGCTTGCGCCTCCGTGCACTATAACTAACGCGGACGGACAAGGCGTATCCACTTTCGTAGAGATCGTTGGCGTTCAGAGAGGTTTTCTCCTCAACGAGGACTATTCCGTACACTTTGACCCTGTAAACGGTGGAGGACCCTACCCGAACGGCATGAACACGTCAGATACCACCTTCAACATTTTCACGCCCGGTTATAACGATGCGTCCGGTCATGGCTGCTCCAACATCAACGCCACAGGTTGCATGCATACTATTCACCTAGAGTTTGATCATGATTGGAAGGCAGCAGGGTACTGCGGGCCGAATACAGTATGCGACCCCTACCAGATGGCAGCACAGAGCGCTGTCGGTAAGACATTACTTGATGTTCAGGGATTCATCTACTGGGACCCTGAACACGCGGATGACGCGAGTCATGGCTATTCAGGCTGGGAGCTGCACCCGCTTGCAGGCTGGAGATTGCACGGGGTATCGTCATTTTTCACCCTCAGCGCAAACCCTGCTAAACTGACGATTATCCCTGGCGGATCATCCAAATCGAACATCACCATAAACGCCTCCAACGTGTGGCAGAGTTTTCCGCTTAGCATGACGGCTAAGGTATTCCCTGCGGGTCCAACCCTGACTATGACGCCTGCTACAGCAACTGTTCCGTCGTGCAACCAATGCTCGATTGCATTCTCTATATTGAACATAACAACAACGCAGGCAGATTCTGGGACCTACATCGTGACGGTTACCGGAGGTACTGGCGCCGCCGCGAGGTCAGTAAATCTCACGGCACTGGTCGAGGGATTCACAATCTCAGCGAGCCCCGCATCCCTTTCAATCCAGGCAGGCTCCACCAGCGCATCCATCATTACACTAACCAGTGTTAGCGGTTTCAGCGGTACAGTGAATTTGGCAAGCGCGGTTAGCGGCTGCGGCTGCTTTACTAGTAAGCTGAACTCCACCAGCGTCGTGGTCTCCTCCGGGGGAACGAAGACCGTCGCTCTCACGGTCAACGCCACTTCTACCACAGGTAATGAGGTCATTACCGTAACTGGCACGGCCCCAAGCATCTCTTTCTCGGCTTCGACAACCATCTCGGTCACCAGCGTCGACTTCGCCGCCAATGCCGCCAAGTCGGTTCTAACTCTGAATGCTGGATTCTCAAACTCTACAAGCATTACGTTGGGCAGTGTAAATGGATTCAGTGGAACGGTTGCGCTAACAGCCACGAGTAATTCGACCAACCTGAGCAGTAGCCTGAGTGCGCCGTCCGTAACGTTACAAGCAAGCGGGCCGGGATCAACGGCCTCTGTCGTGCTAACTGTTAACGGCACCAAGACTGGAAACTATCTAGTAACAATCACGGCAACGAGTGGTTCTCTAACGCACAAGATCACAATCACAGTAAAGGTCGTAGATTTCAGCATCGCGTCTGCAGCGTCTATCCAGGTCAATGTTGGGTCCTCAGGCTCGACGACGATAACCCTAGGGAGCTTGAACGGGTTCGCCGGAACTATTGCATTGACAAACTCGACCAGTCCCTCCGGGATCATTGCATCTCTCAGCTCGCGAAGCGTATTGCTTTCTTCCAACGGATCAAATTCCGTCATCCTGACGGTTTTCAGCACGACAGTGACAAACTACAACCTTACGATTACAGGCACAAGTGGCACACTCGTTCACACGATTCATGTGACGGTGAATTTCGTCGATTTCACAATAGCGGCTAGCTCTGTAGCGCCGGCATCGATCAACGCCGGGTCCCCCGGCATTTCAACTATCAGTGTAACTGGACTCAACGGCTTCGCAGAGACTGTGGCCTTGAGTTTCACTACTCCATCAGGGATCACATGCTCACTGTCAGCAACAAGGATTAGCCTCCCTCCGTCACCAGCGACTTCCGTTCTCTCCTGCAGTTCTTCTATCGCAGCCAATTACTCTGTAACTGTCACCGGAACAAACGGAACCCTGGCGCATACAACCGCTTTGATTCTGTTCCGAATAGTCGACTTCACAATTGTACCACTGCCTTCCTCGTCAGTCTCTTTGGTCGTGGGTCAGAGCAGCACGACAACATCAATCCACCTGGGAAGCCTAAACGGCTTCACTGGGACAGTCACACTAAACGTCCTCATCTCACCCGTCGGGCCTTCTGCTTCTCTCACCCCTGCTAATCTCAAGCTATCACCCTCGGGTTGCGCGTGCAACTCATCCGTTCTCAACATCAATGCTGGACAGGTCGCGGGTGTCTACACACTGAACATAACCGCGACTAACGGTTCTTTGACTCACTTCGCAATCATAACCCTTACAGTAATTCAGGACACTCCAAGCCTCACAACCAAGCTTTCCGCATCTAGCATCATCGCAGGGAGTTCTGTTACAGATTCAGCAACCCTCAGCGGAGCGACAAGCACCGCGAGTGGCAGCGTAACATATTATCTGTTTACCAACGGAGCGTGTACCGCTCCCTCAACCATTGTATCTACCGTAGCAGTATTCAACGATGTAGTTCCAAGCTCCAGACCAGTTGTCTTCAACGCTACGGGGTCCTACAGTTTCAACGCAACCTACTCTGGAGATAATAACAACGGCGCTGCGGCCTCGGCTTGCGAGCCTTTAGCGGTCCAGAAAGATAGCCCAACGATCATAACGTCCCTCGCATCTGCCTCTATCCAAGTAGGGCAGTCTGTAACGGACTCTGCCACATTGTCGAACGTCTTCCAGGCAACGGGGACCATGAGCTACAGCCTCTTCGTTGGCTCCAGCACGTGCGCGGGGACAGGCTTTACAGTTTCGATTGTAGCAGTCACCAACGGCGTTGTTCCTAACTCGAGGAGTGTTACTTTCAATTCGACAAACCCGGGAGGCTACAGCTTCCAAGTCTCATACTCAGGCGATGCCAACAACAATATTGCTACCTCGCCCTGTGAGCCGTTGAATGTCCAGAAGGCTAGCCCTGTCATCGCTACGGCGTTGTCTTCACAAAGCATCATTGTCGGCACAAACGACAATGATTCTGCGACGCTGACAGGCGGCTTCAACCCAGGAGGGACAGTCACCTACAGCGTATTCTCCAACAATGCCTGCACCGCTCCGGGAATTGTTGTCTCGACCGTCACCCTCTCCGCCAATTCAGTGCCAAATTCGCGCCCGGTGATTTTCAACGCCACCGGCACCTACAGTTTCCAAGCTGTATATTCTGGTGATGCTAACAACAATGGCGCTTCGTCCGGCTGCGAATCTCTCGCAGTGAACAAGACCAGTCCAACGATGACAACGAGCCTATCGTCGACAGGTCCCATCGTTGGAACAACTGTTAGTGACTCTGCTACACTGGCAAGTTTCTTCCAGGCTGGAGGGACAGTAACGTATAGCGTGTACCCAAATGGCGGTTGCACCGCGCCGGGAAAGTCTGCGTCCGCAGTTTCCGTAACTAACGGTGTCATTCCTAATTCACGTGCAGTTCTGCTCAACTCCACGGGCAGCTTCAGCTTCAACGCTCTCTACAGCGGTGACTCCAACAATAGCGCTGCCTCGTCAGCTTGTGAACCATTGGCGGTTGCAAAGGCCGCTCCAGCAATCTCGACGACACTTTCGTCAGTGACCATAATCGTAGGAGGATTCGCATCCGACTCTGCCAGCTTGACCGGCAGCTTCAACGCAGGTGGAAGCGTAACCTACTTCGATTTCAGTAACGGAGTCTGCACAACCCTTGGAACTATTGTCTCGACCGTAGCCGTAACGGCGGGAAGTGTGCCCAATTCGAGAACTGTCCTCTTCAACTCCACCGGAAACTACGCCTTCCAAGCTAGCTATTCTGGTGATGCTAACAATAACGCTACTCTCAGCCCGTGCGAACCGCTCCAAGTTGGCACAGTAAACGTTACAATTACAACGATCTTGTCTTCGACCGGTATTACTGTTGGCCAGTCGGTGACAGACTCAGCAACTCTGCACGGGGCGACCGGCAACGCGGCAGGAACGGTCACATACCAGTCGTTCGCGAGCGGAACTTGTGCCGGACCGGCTTCCACAGTTTCAGTCGTGGCTGTCACGAATGGAGCCGTGCCAAACTCTAGAGCAGTAATCTACAATTCGACGGGTTCCTTCGGGTTCAAAGCAACGTATTCCGGGGACCCGAACAATGGTCCTGCAATCTCAGTCTGTGAGCCTCTCACTGTCGGCAAGACTAGTCCTTCGATATCGACAGCTCTGTCAGCGACGACGATCACCGTGGGCACCACAGCCAGTGACTCCGCTACGATGAACGGTACCTACCAGGCTAGCGGCACAGTGACCTACGAATATTTCACTGGTTCGACCTGCGCTGGCACGGCCACGATCGTAGGTTCACCGGTGACAGTAACAAACGGTGTCGTCCCGAACTCTGCCTCGCAACAATTCATCTCGGCCGGCCCGTACAGCTGGAACGCAAGCTATAGTGGGGACTCCAATAACAATGCTGTCTCAAGCCCGTGTGAGCCCCTAGCAGTCACCAAAGCCAATCCAACCGTCGCTACAATCCTGTCGTCCAGTTCTCCAGTTGTTGGCACTACAGTGACGGACTCTGGGACCCTTAGTAGCTTCTTCCAGGCAGGGGGCACGGTTCAGTACGATGTATATCCTAACGGTGCTTGCACCGCAACTTTCACCATCGCTTCCGTTGTGACCGTAGTGAATGGTGCTGTTCTCAATTCTCGCGCTGTCCTGTTCAACTCGACAGGAGCTTTTGGATTCCAGGCAGTCTATTCAGGTGACGCCAACAACAATGGTGCTAATTCGGCATGCGAGCCGCTCACAGTCCAGAAAGCTAGTCCGACTATCGCTACGACTTTGTCCTCGGCGAGTATCATGGTGGGAACCAGTGCAAGCGACTCTTCGACCCTCACTGGGAGCTTTAGTGCCGGCGGCATCGTAACTTACAGCGATTTCACTAATGGCGCGTGTACTGCGCTTGCGAAAGCCGTGTCGACCGTCACGGTTACCAGTGGAGTTGTTCCCGATTCCCGAGCAGTGACGTTCAACGCCACTGGTAGCTACAGCTTCCATGCAGTTTACTCTGGTGACGCGAATAACAACGGAGCTTCATCGCCATGTGAGCTGTTGACTGTCACCAAGGTCAGTCCGACCATCACAACAACACTTTCCTCTTCAAGCATTGTTGTTGGAGCCACGGTTACGGACTCTGCGACTCTGACTGGTAGTTTCAGTGCTAGCGGAGGCGTGACCTACTCGGTCTTCACTAACGGTGCATGCACCGCACTTGGAACAGGGGCCTCCACGGTCACAGTTACCGGTGGTGTTGTGCCAAACTCTCGCGCTGTTACCTTCAACGGCACTGGATCATTCAGCTTCCAAGCCGTCTACTTTGGAGACACGAACAACAACGGGGCCATCAGTGCGTGTGAGCCTCTAACTGTCAACCAAGCAAGTTCGACGATCACAACGAGTCTTTCTTCTACGACCCCTGTGGTGGGAACCACTGTAACTGACTCGTCCACTCTCGCCAGCTTCTTCCAAGCTGGTGGAACAGTCCAGTACAACGTATACGCGAACAGCGCATGTACCGCACCCTTCACCACAGTGTCCACGGTCACGATTACAAACGGAGCCATACCGAACTCTAGGGCGGTCCTGTTCAACTCGACTGGCGCCTTTGCGTTCCAAGCGGTCTACAGTGGAGATGTTAACAACAACGCAGCGACCAGTGTATGTGAACCCCTCGCAGTCCAGAAAGCAAGTCCGACGATAACTACAACGCTCTCCGCGATCACCCTAACCGTAGGAGCATCTGTTACTGATTCTTCGACTATGGCCAGCTTCTTCCAGGCCGGAGGAACAGTCACCTATAACGAGTTTACAGGCAGCACTTGCACTGGAACTGCCACAGTTGTCTCAACGGTCACTGTAACCAACGGTGTTGTGCCAAACTCTGCCGCTGTAACGCCGACGCCCGCAGGGGCCTACAGATTCAACACAGTCTACTCCGGCGATGCTAACAACAACGCTGCAACATCAGCCTGCGATCCTCTGACTGTTAACAAAGCTAGCCCGACGATCACAACGACCCTGTCTGCCACGACTATCACCGTAGGCATATCTGTTACTGATTCTTCTACTATGGTCAGCTTCTTCCAAGCAGGAGGAACAGTCACCTATAACGAGTTCACTGGTGGCACCTGCGCGGGAACTGCTACAGCCGTCTCAACAGTGACAGTAACTAATGGTGTTGCGCCGAATTCTGCTGCTGTGACTCCGACACCTCTAGGATCTTACAGCTTTGATGCGGTCTATAGCGGAGATGTGAACAATAACGCAGCCACTAGCGCCTGTGAGCCTCTAACTGTTAACAAGGCCAGTCCGACGATTACGACGACCCTTTCTGCTACTACCGTCACTGTAGGGACATCAGTGACTGATTCATCCACTATGGCCAGCTTCTTCCAGGCAGGCGGCCCTGTCACGTACAACCAGTTCACTGGTGGTACATGCGCGGGAACCGCGACTGTAGTTTCGACGGTCACAGTAACGAACGGGGTAGTACCAAACTCCGCTCCTGTAACGCCTTCTCCAGCGGGATCGTTCAGTTTCAATGCAGTATACTCTGGCGACGCCAACAACAACGCAGCCACTAGTGCTTGCGAACCCTTGACCGTTAACAAAGCGAGTCCGACCATCACTACCACTCTGTCAGCCACTACAATCACGGTGGGGACGTCTGTTACTGATTCCTCGACTATGTCGAGCTTCTTCCAGGCGGGTGGAACTGTCACTTACAACCGGTTTAGTGGAAGCACATGCGCTGGAACTGCAACCGTCGTCTCAACAGTCACCGTGACTAACGGAGTGGTTCCCAATTCTGCTGCTAATACTCCGACACCCGCAGGAGCCTACAGCTTCAACGCAGTCTACTCGGGCGATGCTAACAACAATGCGGCGACATCTGCATGTGAGCCTCTTACCGTCAACAAGGTAAGCCCGACGATCACGACCAGACTTAGTTCCATGACACCGGTGGTCGGAACCACTGTAACTGACTCGTCCACTCTTGCCAGCTTCTTCCAAGCTGGTGGAACAGTCCAGTACAACGTGTACACGAACGGCGCATGCACCGCCCCGTTCAGCGTCGCATCGACAGTCACAGTAACGAGTGGAGTAGTACCGGATTCTCGTGCAGTCACATTCAACGCAACGGGATCTTATTCATTCCAGGCAGTGTACTCAGGCGACTCCAACAACAATGGCGCAATGTCATCGTGCGAACCTCTGACTGTCAGTAAGGTCAATCCAGCAATTACTGCTGTCTTATCGTCGACGCTCGTGACAGTAGGCGGGTCCGTCAGTGATTCTGCAACTTTGACGGGTGGATTCAGCGCTGGAGGGACTGTGACTTACGCGTTCTTCGCAGGTTCGACATGTGCTGGAACTGCAACGACCGTCGGCTCTCCTGTAACCGTTACGGATGGTGTCGTTCCAAACTCGGCTACGCAACCATTCAATTCAGCAGGCTCATTCAGCTGGAACGCGGTCTATTCTGGAGACTCTAACAACAATGGTGCGACGAGCGCCTGCGAACCCCTTACGGTGCAGAAAACAAATCCAACCATCACGATCAACTTGTCAGCACCCGTGATAACCGTTGGCAGCTCGGCGAGCGATTCCGCAACTCTGAACGGAGCGTTTCAGGCTGTCGGAACGGTTACGTACGAATACTTCACGGGCTCCAACTGTGGCGGCGCAAGTACGACTGTCGGGACCCCAGTCGCGGTAACGAACAGCCTCATCCCGAACTCTTCCCTCCAGACGTTCAATTCAGCCGGGGGCTTCAGCTGGAACGCCATTTACAGTGGAGACTCCAACAATAACGGCGCCACTTCGCCATGTGAACCATTAACAGTCAATAAGGCAAGCCCAACCATCTCCACAACGCTATCACCTAACCAGATTCAGGCCGGTCAATCTACAACCGACTCTGCCACCTTGACCAACTCCTACCAGGCTGGAGGGACACTAACGTACGATGTGTTCACAAATAGTGCATGTATTGCTCCTGGGACTGTCGTATCGACTGTCACCGTCACCAATGGCTTCGTACCGAATTCGAGAGCCGTGACCTTCAACGCCACCGGCCCTTACAGCTTCCAAGCAGTCTACGGCGGCGACTCTAACAACAATGGGGGCACAAGTGGTTGTGAACCGTTGACAGTCAATCCGATAACAGGCGTTACGATTTCCACGACTCTCTCATCGAACGCGCCCATCGTCGGAAGCTCTGTGAGTGATACAGCTGCTTTGTCAGGCGCAATCAGCGCCTCTGGAACCGTAACCTACACAGTGTTTCCAAATTCTGCCTGTACTCCTTCCGGGACTGTTATCTCAGTTGCAACTGTCACAAATGGGGTCGTCCCCAGTTCGAGGGCTGTAATTTTCAACGCTACCGGCCAATACAGTTTCCAGGCGACCTACTCGGGAGACTCTAACAACAACCCCGCTACATCCACCTGCGAGCTTTTAACAGTCCAGAAGGCTACTCCCTCAATTACTACGAATCTCTCCGCTGCGACAGTCGTTGTAGGAAACTCTGTCACCGATTCTTCAACATTGACGAGTGGATACAACGCCAGTGGTTCGGTCGTCTATGAATTCTTCACGGGAGGCACGTGCCTGGGAACCCCCACCACCGTCGGGTCTTCGGCTCCTGTGACCAGTGGATCGGTTCCTGATTCATCTTCCCAAACTTTCAACCTTGCAGGGGCATATAGCTGGAACGCGATTTACACTGGCGACTCCAACAATAACGGCGTAATCAGCCCTTGCGAACCCTTGACAGTGAGCAAAGCCAATCCAACGATCTCAACAACCTTGGCCTCAACGGCCCCCATCGTTGGAACAGGCGTATCGGACTCAGCTACTCTCACCAATAGCTTCAATGCTGGCGGAACCGTAACGTACAGCCTGTACGCCAACCTCGGATGTACGAATCCAGGAGTGGCAGTGTCGACTGTAGCCGTCACATCTGGAATCGTCCCAGATTCGAGAAGCGTACTCTTCAACTCCACGGGAAGCTACAGCTTCCACGCAGCCTACTCGGGTGATCAAAACAACAATCCATCGATCTCGGGCTGCGAACTCCTAATCGTGCAGAAAGCGAGTCCAACAATCATCACCACTCTATCGGCCTCAACCCCCATCGTTGGAACTGGTGTGACAGATTCAGTCAGCCTAACAGGAGGATTCCAAGCAACGGGGACCGTTGTATACACAATCTACAGCAACGGCGCTTGCACTAGCACAGGCAAGACAGTTTCAACGGTTAGTGTGACTAATGGTGTCGTTCCTGATTCCCGTACGGTAATATTGAACGCCACAGGCCAGTACACGTTCAAGGCTTCCTATTCTGGAGACTCAAACAATATCGGGGCCAGTAACGATTGCGAACCCCTGACCGTTCAAAAGGCAAGCCCGACGATCACGACGCAGCTCACATCAGTTACGCCTACCGTTGGAACTTCTATTAGCGACTCCGCAAATCTATCAGGAGGATATAATGCAGGAGGGATAGTAACCTATAGTGTCTTCACAAATGGCTTCTGCATTCCATCGGGAAGTATCGCTTCTACCGTTGCTGTAGTCTCCAACGCTGTGCCCAACTCTCGGGCAGTATTCTTCAATGCCACAGGCACTTTCAGTTTCCAAGGAGTCTACTCCGGAGATGCGAACAACGGTGGCGCTTCTTCCATATGCGAACCTCTAACTGTCCAGAAGGCTAGCCCAGCGATTGCAACGCAGCTCTCATCCACAAACATTCCAGTAGGCGGGTTAGCTTCCGACACTGCTGTAATCACCAATGGGTATGTGGCAGGCGGGACGGTCAGCTACGAGTTCTTCACTGGGTCCAGCTGTTCTGGAACGGCCACCAACGTAGGCACACCTGTCACCGTATCAAACGGAGTGGTCCCGAACTCTGCGTTTCAAGCCTTCAACTCTGCTGGACCCTTCAGTTGGAATGCCCTATATTCCGGAGACTCCAATAACAATGCAGCCACATCACCTTGCGAGCCACTAACCGTCAACATGGCGAATCCGACTATCGCAACAACCCTCTCGTCTACCAACCCCGTTGTAGGGACGAGTGTCTCTGACTCTTCCAGCCTCACAGGAAGCTTCAGTGCCAGTGGTACGGTCACATACAGCATCTTCACCAACAATGCTTGCACCGCTCCTCGGGGTGTTGTGTCCACTGTCACAGTGATAAGTGGCAGTGTCCCGAACTCTAGGCCAGTCGAATTCAACTCTACTGGTGGCTCCAGCTTCCAGGCAGTGTACTCTGGGGATGCGAACAATAACGGGGCCTCTTCGTCCTGTGAACCACTAAACGTCCAGAAGGCTAGTCCAAGCATCACAACAACCCTGTCTTCCACGTCGATCCAGGTCGGCCAATCAGTAACCGACTCTGCTTCTCTAGCCAATTCCTTCCAGGCTAGCGGCAGCGTAACCTACACCCTATTCGCGAATAGTGGATGCACACCTTCAGGGACAACAGTCAGCACAGTTACAGTAAGTAACGGCGCTGTCCCCAATTCTAGAGCCGTACTCTTCAACAATACTGGATCTTACAGTTTCCAATCCGTATACTCTGGTGATCTCAACAATAATGGCGCGATCAGTAGCTGCGAGGCATTGACGGTCAGCCCAGCAGGCGTCACGATAAGCACGAACCTGTCGACAGCGAGTATACCTGTCGGCGGCTCAATAACTGACTCTTCAACACTTCAAAGTGAGACTACGACTGCAGGAGGAACCGTCACCTATGACGATTTTGCAAATGGTAACTGTGCCGGAACGGGAACTGCCTTCTCAGTTGCTATTGTCACAAATGGGGTCGTACCTAGCTCTCGAAGCATAACTTTCAACAACACAGGTACCTTCAGCCTCCAAGCGGTCTATGGCGGAGATGCTAACAACAATGGCGCAATCAGCTCATGCGAGCCATTGACGGTCCAGAAAGTCAGTCCCACGATTACTACGACACTTTCTGCAACGACGATTACCGTAGGCAATACCGTAACTGATTCTTCGACTCTGATTGGCAGCTTCAGCGCGGGTGGAACCGTCACTTACTCCGAGTTTGCCAACGGTGGCTGCACCGCCTCAGGAACTGTTGTCTCGATAGTAACTGTCGCCGGTGGAGTTGTACCTAACTCTCGTGCTGTAGCTCTCAACGGCACTGGGTCGTTCAGCTTCCAAGCAGTATACAGTGGCGACTCTAACAATAGCGGCGCGACGTCACCTTGCGAACCTCTAACTGTTAACAAGGCCAGCCCTTCGATCGCAACAACATTATCGGCAACTACGATTATCGTCGGTAATTCAGTATCTGGATCTTCGACTCTCTCGAACTTCTACAAGGCGACTGGAACAGCTACCTACGAATTCTTCAGCGGATCTGCTTGCACGGGAACAGTGACGAGTGTCGGGACACCCCTCACAGTAACCAACGGAGTTGTGCCCGACTCTGGACCCCAGGCGTTCGGTTCAGCTGGGTTGTTCAGCTGGAACGCAGTATACTCTGGTGACGCGAACAACGGCGGAGCCACGAGTCCTTGTGAGCCGTTGAGCGTGAATAAGACAAACCCGACATTAGCGACTACACTCTCCTCAGCTTCGATAACTGTAGGGAGCAGCACAACGGATTCAGCAGTTCTATCCGGCACCTTCCAGGCTGGAGGAACGGTCACCTACTCGTTCTTCACCAACGGTGCGTGCACTGCACCCGGAACAGTGGCTTCCATAGTAACCGTAACTGGTGGAGTGATACCTAACTCCCGAGCAGTTACATTCAACGCGACTGGTAGCTTCAGCTTCCAGGCGGTCTACCCTGGAGACTCCAATAACAACGCCGCGACGTCGCCTTGCGAGCCTCTGGCGGTCAACAAGGCTGGTCCGACAATCGGAACGACTCTGTCTTCCACATCGATCCAGGTCGATCAGTCTGTAACTGACTCGGCTAATCTTACAGGGTTCTTCCAGGCAGGTGGCACTGCAACCTACAGCGTCTTCACGAACGGTGTGTGCACTGCGCCCGGAACCGCAGTGTCGACCGTGACAGTAACCAATGGTGTTGTACCGAACTCTCGCAGTGTTCTCTTCAACGCGACCGGGTCCTACAGCTTTGCCGCGAGCTACTCAGGTGACGCAAACAACAACGGTGCGACCAGCGGCTGTGAACCCTTGATCGTCGGCCCAGTCGGTGTGACCATAACCACAACTCTCTCCACGACCACCATCACGGTTGGTGGATCCGTGTCTGACTCTGCGACTCTGCACAGCCAGAGAGCGACCGCGGGCGGCACGGTTACTTACAGCAGCTTCGGCAACGGCAACTGCGCCGCTCCCGGAAAACTTGTTTCAATCGTAACAGTCACTAACGGCGTCGTTCCAGACTCCAGAGCCGTGACGTTCAACGGCACAGGCAGCTTTAGCTTCAACGCGGTCTATAGTGGAGACACTGGCGATAACGGTGCCTCCTCGCCTTGCGAGCCCATTACTGTTGCCAAGGCGAGTCCTGGCATCGGCTCTCTCCTCTCTGCAACTACGATAACCGTTGGCGGCTCAACCAGTGACTCAGCAACTCTCAGTGGAGCGTTCAACGCAGGCGGCACTGTGACTTACGAATACTTCACGGGCACAGTCTGTGCTGGAACGCCTACGCCCGTCGGCACTCCTGTCACTTCAACCAACGGACTCGTGCCAAACTCTCAACCGCAGAGCTTCAGCGCCGCAGGCGCCTACAGCTGGAATGCCATTTACAGTGGGGACCCGAACAATAACGGTGCTACATCACCATGTGAGCCTATGACCGTTAGCAAGGCTAGTCCAACTCTAACGACAGCTCTTTCTGCTTCCAGCATAGTTGTCGGGATGACGGGGGTAGATTCTGCAAATCTCAACTCCGGTTTCCAGGCTAGTGGGACGGTCACGTATCTCGTTTTCACAAATGGTCTCTGTAGCTCCCCTGGAGCATTCGTCTCTCTTGTGACTGTGAACAATAATGCCGTCCCCAATTCTAAAGCCGTGACATTCAACTCGACCGGACCTTACAGCTTTGACGCAAGCTACTCGGGGGACGCCAACAACAACGGCGCCGCAAGCTCCTGTGAACCTCTAACAGTCATCAGAGCAACTCCAACAATCACCACGACGATCAGTCCAGCTTCAACAATCATCGTCGGCAATACGGTTGCAGATCAGGCGACACTGAGTGGTGGTGCAGGAGCAATTACTGGAACGGTCACCTATGAATTCTATGGACTCGGCGTCAGTGATTGTAGCGGCTCTCCGGTCAAACAACAGTCTGTGAATGTCGGCAGCCCGCTCCCGGCATCCAACCCCCAGACGATCACCGTCGCAGGCCAATACAGCTTCGATGCGACATATAGTGGAGACGCAACCAACAATCCAGCAACAAGTCCCTGCGAACCTCTTACGGCACTCAGAGCTTCTCCCACCATCGCGACTAGCTTGTCGTCAACGACCATTAACGTCGGAACCACCGCAACCGATTCGGCTACCCTAACAAACAGCTTCAATGCTGCAGGAACCGTCACCTACGACGTTTTCACGAATAGCGCTTGCACATCCCCCTTTTCGACCGTTTCGATTGTGCAAGTTACGAACGGAGTGTTTTCTAACTCTCGCCCAGTGATGTTCAACGCCACCGGAAGCTACGGCTTCCAGGCAGTTTACAGCGGCGACGCCAACAATAACGGAATCGTGAGTGCGTGTGAGCCATTAGCGGTTCAAAAGGTCAGTCCAATTCTCTCAACATCGCTCTCGACGTCCAGCATCATCGTCGGAAACACGGCCGTAGACTCGTCTGTTCTTTCGGGTGGCTTCCAATCTAGCGGCACAGCCACATATACGACGTACGGAAATCAAGCCTGTACTGCTCCAGGAAACGTCGCGGCAACTGTGACAGTAGTCGGCGGAATCATTCCAGATTCCCGCGCGATTGTGTTCAACGCAACAGGTAGCTACAGCTTCAAAGCGACCTATAGCGGAGACGCTAGCAATAACGCCGCAACATCGACCTGCGAGCCGCTAATGGTAGCGAAGGCTAACCCAATAGTCACAACCTCTCTCTCATTAACGAGCATCACGATCGGCCAATCCGTCACGGACTCGGCCAGCCTCACCAACGGATTCCAATCAAGTGGAAGTGTATCCTATTACTTCTTCAGCACGAGCGGCAATTGCCTTACGACCGCCACCCTTGTAAAGACGGTGACGATTGGAGCAGACGGCTCTGTACCCAACTCAGGACCCTTCGCTCCACCTGGAACCGGGTCCGTTAGCTTCGACGCTCTTTACAGTGGAGACGCGAGCAATAACCAGTTCACCAGCACATGTGAGTCTCTGACAGTCAACAAGGCCGGTCCGACTATCACTGCCAACCTGTCGACAACCACAATAACAGTGGGCCAATCCCTGACCAACTCTGCATCATTGACTGGAGGATTCCCGTCATCAGGGGTCCAGGGCATCGTCACATACAATTACTTCAGCTCGACTCTCACTTGCACAGGATCTCCCAGCATCTTGACGACTGTCATCGTAGGCACCAGCGACAGTGTCCCAAGCTCGGGACTCTTCACACCACCCAACGCGGGAATCTTCAGTTTCAATGTTGTCTATGGCGGAGACGCGAATAACAATCCCGCAACCTCAGGATGTGAACCTCTGACCGTCGGAAGAGCCAGTCCAACGATCGCTACTGTTCTCTCACCGTCAAGCATCGTCGTGGGAAACACCGCCACCGATTCTTCGACATTAGCCGGAGCATTTGGTGCAGGAGGAACCGTAACCTACAGTGCCTTCGGGGACTCAATTTGCACTGCTCCCGGAACGGTCGTATCGATCGTAATAATCACCAGTGGAGTAGTTCCAAGCTCGCGTTCCGTAACATTCAACGCCACAGGCAACTACGCATTCCTGGCGTCTTACTCGGGTGACTCGAATAATAATCCCGCAGCGGGTTCATGCGAGCCCCTCGCCGTCGCAAAGGCAAATCCCACGATTTCGACTCTGCTCTCAGTAACAACCATTACTGTCGGAGGCTCGTCAAGCGATTCCGCGACTCTCCGTGGCGGATACCAGGCTGGAGGCACCGTTACGTACCGATACTTCCTTGGATCTTCGTGCGGCGGAACCGCCGCTGTTGTGGGCTCACCGGTCACCGTAACGAACGGTGAGGTACCTGACTCGGTTGCACAAGCCTTCACTTCGGCTTCGTCCTACAGCTGGAACGCTGTTTACAGTGGGGACTCGAACAACAACGCAGCGACGAGCCCGTGCGAGCCATTGACCGTGAACAAGGCTAGCCCCTCCCTCTCTACATCTCTATCGTCAACATCCATCCAGGTGGGTCAATCCGTAACGGACTCAGCGACTCTCAACAACGCCTTCCAAGCTAGCGGGAGTGTCAAATACTCTGTCTTTGGAAACGGTGCCTGCACTCCTTTGGGAAATGTCGCTTCCATAGTGAGCGTGTCCAACGGACAAGTCCCGAACTCGAGGAGTGTGCTCTTCAACGCGACCGGCTCGTTCAGTTTCAGCGCATCATACTCAGGGGATACTAACAACAATGGAGCTGTAAGTAGCTGTGAGTCTCTTCCGGTCAACCCAGTCGGTGTTGCGATAACCACAACTTTGTCGGCTACGACGATAAGCGTCGGAGGGTCAACATCTGACTCAGCTGCTCTCTTGGGTGAGACGAGCAGCGCAGGCGGAACAGTTGTCTACAACTACTTTGCGAATGGTAGCTGTGCTGCACCAGCCACGATCGTAGGATCGCCGGCAATAGTAACAAATGGTGTAATCCCGAACTCGCCCATTCACAGCTTCAATACAGCGGGTACGTACAGTTGGAACGCAATCTACAGCGGAGACTCCAACAATAACGGGGCGACCAGCGGTTGCGAGCCACTCTTAGTAATCAAAGCAAGCCCGACCTTGACGACTACTCTATCCGCCAGTTCCTTGATCGTTGGAACTTCCGCAACAGATTCTTCAACCCTGTTGGGCGGCTTCGGGGCCACCGGCACGGTCAGCTACAGCATGTTCACCAATGGCGCATGTCTATCGTCAGGAACTTTGACTGACTCCGTAACCTTGAACGGCGGAACAGTTCCTAGCTCAAGAGCCGTGATGTTCAACGTCACCGGCGGCTACAGTTTCCAAGCTGCCTACTCCGGAGATACCAACAATAACGGAGTCACGAGTGCATGTGAAACATTGGCGGTCACCAAAGCCAGTCCCCTAATCTCAACTTCACTCTCCGCAAGTACTATCGTCGTGGCAGGGTCCATTCATGACTCCGCGACGATCACTGGAGGGTTCCAGCCAGGGGGTTCAGTATCTTACGAGTATTTCTCAGGATCCGGCGCTTGCACAGGGACGCCAACGGTGGTCGGTCCGCCGGCCAGCATAACCGGCGGTGCCGTGTCCGACTCGTTAACCCAGACCTTCAACTCGGCCGGTCAGTTCAGCTGGAACGCATTATACACAGGCGACATCAACAACAATGGAGCAGTAAGTCAATGCGAGCCACTGGCTGTCAACAAGATTACTCCAGTGATAGCCACTTCGTTATCCGCGACGACGATAATCGTGGGAGGATCGGCTGTCGACTCTGCAACTCTCAGCGGAGGGTACAATCCAAGTGGCACAGTCACATACGAGTTCTTTTCCGGGTCGACATGCACTGGGATCGCGACTTCAATAGGAGCTTCTGTAAGCGTGACGAGCGGAGTGGTTCCGAACTCCGCATCTCAGTCATTCAGCTCGGCTGGCTCGTTTGGTTGGAATGCCGTTTACTCGGGAGACTCGAACAACAACGGAGCTACGAGCCCCTGCGAGCCAATGACCGTGGGTAAAGCCAGTCCCAACATCAGTACGACTCTGTCGTCCAATACGATTGTGGTTGGGACAACTGCTACCGACTCAGCTTCTCTTGCTAACAGCTTCGACGCGAGCGGAACAGTTACCTACACTCTCTTCGCCACAAGTGTTTGCAGTGGTCAGGCAACGACCCTTCCCAATGTTATGGTTACGGGTGGATTAGTTCCTAACTCGCCCACCATCATCCTCAACTCAACAGGTAGCTTCGGCCTCCATGCAGTGTACTCAGGAGATCAGAACAACAACGGCGCGACTAGCAACTGCGAGGCTTTGACAGTTCAAAAGACCAGCCCGACAATCCGTACGACTTTGTCAGCCACCGCGATCACGGTCGGCAGCTCAGGAAGCGACTCTGCATCCCTTACAGGAGACTTCCAAGCGGGCGGTACCGTGACATACAGTCTGTTCACCAACAGTGCATGTCAAGCCCCTGGAACAGTATTCACAACTGTGACAGTCTTCAATGGGCTGGTTCCAAAATCAAGATCGATCGTCTTCAACGTAACAGGAAGCTACGGCTTTGAAGCGGCATACTCCGGTGATGCAAACAATAACTTTGCGACTGGCAACTGTGACTCGTTGCAGGTGAATCCGAAAGGAGTGCTGATCTCTACCTCTCTTTCTCAGACTGTGACCACCGTAGGCGGGTCGGTATCCGACTCCGCCACGATGTCAGGTCAAACAAGCAGTGCTGGCGGAACCGTAACCTACAACATTTTTGCCAACAGCGGTTGTGCCTCCCCAGGAATCATTGTGTCTATTGTCGCCGTCTCAAATGGGATCATTCCGAACTCTAGAACCGTGGTGCTCAATTTCACACTTTCCTATAGCTTCAATGCTGCGTACTCAGGCGACACTAACAACAATGGTGCGACGAGTGGTTGTGAGACTCTGACGGTCGGCAAAGCTAGTCCAACTATAACAACGACTTCGTCCACTACGACTCAGCTCGTGGGCAGAGCAGTCGTAGATTCTGCAGCACTTTCCGATAGCTTCAATGCCGGAGGAACGGTAACGTATACCCTCTTCACTAATGGTGGATGCACAAGTCTAGGAACCGTGGTCTCCATGGTTGCAGTCTCCAACGGTGCAGTCCCTGGCTCACGCGCCGTAACTTTCAACTCTACGGGGAGCTTCAGCTTCCAGGCAATATACTCAGGTGACACTAACAACAATGGTGCAACTTCGCCATGTGAGCCGTTGACAGTCCAGAAATCTAGTCCAACGACCGCAACCACACTTTCTGCCACGGCAATCATCGTAGGCAATACCGTCACTGATTCTTCGACTCTGACCAGTAGCTTTGGCGCTGGTGGAACCGTGACCTACTCGGACTTCACTAACGGTGGCTGCACCGCACCCGGATCAGTCGTCTCGACAGTAACCGTCACTAGCGGCGTTGTGCCTAACTCGCGTTCTGTAACTTTCAACAGCACTGGATCGTTCAGCTTCCAAGCAGTATACAGTGGCGACGCCAACAATAACGGCGCGACGTCACCTTGCGAACTCGTAACGGTCAACAAGGCCAACCCAACGATCGCAACAACGCTATCAGCAACTACGATTATTGTGGGTAACTCAGTATCTGGCTCTTCGACTCTCTCGAACTTCTACAAGGGGAGTGGAACAGTTACCTACGAGTTCTTCACCGGATCCGCTTGCACGGGAACAGCGACAAGTGTCGGAACACCCGTCACGGTGACCGACGGTGTCGCGCCCAACTCCGGATCTCAAACATTCGGTTCCACTGGTCTATTCAGCTGGAACGCAATTTACTCAGGTGATGCTAACAACAGTGGCGCAACCTCAACCTGCAAGCCTTTAACAGTCAACAAAGCCAGTCCCGCTCTCACCGCGACTCTGTCGTTCACGAGTATTACGTCGGGAGATTCTGTAACTGCTTCAGCGACCCTCACCGGCGGGTTCCAGGAGGGCGGGACCGCGACTTACGAGTTCTTTACGACTTCGACTTGCACCGGTACTCCTTCGATCGTCGGTTCTCTAGTCACAGTGTTGAATGGGATCATTCCTCGCTCCTCGTCACACACGTTCGCGACCGCAGGAGTCTACAGATGGAATGCAGTCTATAGCGGGGACAGTAACAATTCACCAGCTACTAGTCAATGTCTGGTGTTGACCGTCCTATCGCCTCCAGCCCTGACCGTCCCAGGAACACAGACGATAACAGCGGGTTCTATGATCCGCTTCCTCGTCAATGCCACGGACGGTTCAAAGACGGTGACTCTAACCGCTTCCGGTCTGCCTCCAGGTGCCACGTTCTCATCGACCCAGTCCTTCACCGGGGGAACATCCTCACTCTTCCAATGGACGCCCTCCGATACCCAGGCCCCAGGTAATTACAACGTGACCTTTACGGCGGTGGCTGAGAGTGTTTCGACAAGCTCTGAAGTTACGATACACGTAGTTGCTCCAGTAAAAGCCGCTCCCCTACCGATAGTCTCCTACTCGATAATTGGGCTGGTAGGATTCATAGCGGTCATCTCAGTAGCTTTTCTACTGCGCCGGTTCCAGAACCCCAGAAGAAGATCGAATTCCTAGCTGGTTCAAACACGGTAGCTGAAAAGGGAAAGGATCCTCTGTTCAACTATCGCAATTAGTCGTCGTTATTCGAAGTTCGCCTGCGGTGCATTGGAGCCCCCGTTCTCCGTGGGGCTTGGTATCTGTCGGATGTTCGGCTAACTTGGTTCTGCGCATTGAGCGACCTCATTCTCCTCTTCGCAGCCGCAAGATCTGCGCTGGCTCTGAGATGTACAAGGGCGATCGACGCTACTATGCCGATCAAGGCGCCTATTGTTAGTAGCCATGCGGTTGTGGTCATCCCTCTGGGTAGTAGGCAGCTGAGGCAGAATCCTCCGCCTGCAGGTTGACTAGCAGTGCTGCCTGCGACGTGGATTGGCACAGACTGGGTGTTGGCCCAGGAGGGATCGTTGCTGTCCGTCGCGGTGAAGTTGACCATGTATGTCTCACCTGCCTGGCTCGGGCTGGGGGTGAACGAGAAGGCTCCGGTCGCCGGGTCGAAGGCCATGTTGGAGGCCAACCCCGTCGATGAAAGGATGACCGGTCCTCCATTACCGCTAGGGTCGTTTGCGGAGACGGTGAAGTGCAGGTGTCCTCCGACGGTTGCGTTCTGTGGACCGGGCACTACGATTACTGGAAGAACATATGATGCTAGGAGGGTTACGACCACGTACACTTGGGTTGATGCGACTCCGTCTGTGACCGTGAAGCTAACCGTGTAGGTTCCAGGCGCGTTTGCCGTTGAGGGGGTCCATCTGAACGTGCCGGAGACGGGCGATGTGCCCTGGACGGTTGTGAAGCTCGCGCCTGAGGGTAACTGGTTAGCTGAGAGGGTTAGGTTTGGTGTTGGGACGGAAGAGTCGGTGCCTGTCACAGTGAATGTGAGGGTTGAGGTCTGAGCGACGCTTCTTGATGATGGGGCGGTCAGGACTGGCGAAACCTGGGTCCCGACTGTAATGGTTACGGATATGGTTCTTGTCAGGGACCCGCTTGTTCCTGTCACGACGGCGGTATAGGAGCCTACGGCTGTTGGGCTTATTGTCAAGGTTGAGGTTCCGGATCCGCTTATGGATGTGGTGCTGAGCGAGGCAGTTACTCCTGTTGGGCTGGTAACACTCAGCGCGACCGTTGACCCGAATCCGTTCAGAAGGTTGAGGCTGATAGTGGAGGTTCCTTGCGCTCCAGTATTAAGCGAGAGGCTCGAGGGGTTTGCTGATAGGCTGAAGCCTTGGAAGGTGAATGTGGTTGAGGCGGTA
>WNFW01000560.1_pt1 | contig 24016 bp, 20 predicted proteins | sample 5400131 | NCBI WGS metagenome assembly WNFW01 (sample SAMN13153362, study PRJNA577476) | soil metagenome | isolation source: 20 cm soil or saprolite under grassland replicate 1 | place: USA:California | collected 2016-06-15 | reverse complement strand
AGCGCGCCGTGAAGCTCGAAGAGAGCGTCGTGCGATTCCTGGTCGTCGTGTCGGAAGGCCTGCCGGCGAAGCCCGAGCCGGTGCCTGCCGTGATCGCCGCCGACGTGGTGGTGGTGGATGAGATCGAGGAGGATGAAGCGTGAGACGGCCCTCGAAGACGTGTCCCGTGTGCGAGTCCGGGGTGCGGGTGCTCGACTACAAGGACGATCGCACGCTCGGCCGGTTTCTGACCGAGCGCGGCAAGATTCTCCCGAGCCGGTTGTCGGGCATGTGTGCGCGACATCAGCGCCAGCTCGCCACCGCGATCAAGCGGGCGCGCCAGCTCGCGTTGCTGCCCTACATCAAGGGGTACGTCGGCTGAAGCGCTGGCGCCTCGCGGCCGGCGTGCTGCTGTTCGCCGCCCTGGCGCCGGTGAGTCTCGTGGCGCTGCCGTTCGCCGCCCTGCTGGTCGCAGCGCAGCCCGGGACGCGCGGTGAGTGGCTGGCGGTGGCGCTCGCGGGGGGCGCCGGCCTGGCGCTCCTGGCCGCTCCAGGGCACGGTTCGTTCGACGCACTGAGTCGTACCTGGATCGTGCTGGTGACGGTGGCGTTCGCGGCGGGCGCGAGGCTCTCCCCCGCGGGCTTCTGGCCCCTGGCCCTGCGCGCCTGCCTCTACGCCGCCGCCGGCGTCACGCTGCTGGTGGCTCGCACCAAGGGGGGGCCGGCGCTCTGGACGGAAGTGCAGTGGGAGGCGACGCGGGACGCGGGCCGGTCCGTGCGATACGTGGTCGAGGTCGCGCCCGGGCTGTATCCAGCCTTCGAGCCCGCGGTGCGGCTGCTCGCCGTCTGGCCGCTCTGGCTCATAGTGGAGAGCCTGGCCGGGCTGGCGCTGGCCTGGCGCGGCCACGCCTTGATCGCGCGGAGGCCGCTCTCCGCGGTCGGCTTGAACCATTGAGAGGACGACGGACTATGGAAGTCATCCTGCGAGAAGACGTACAGCATCTCGGCGCGGCCGGCGACGTGGTCAAGGTAAAGGACGGCTACGCGCGCAATTATCTCCTGCCGAAGGGCCTCGCCTACCTGGCGACCGACGCCAACAAGAAGAAGATCGCTTACGAAGCGGAGCGCATCGCCAAGCAGCGCGCCGCGGAGAAGGGCGCCGCGGAAACCGAGGCGACCCGCATCGCGGAGGTCCACCTCACCTTCCCGGTGAAGGTCGGGGAAGAGGACAAGCTGTTCGGCTCGGTCACCGCGAGCGACGTCCAGCGCAAGCTGGAAGAGCTCGGGATCCGCGTCGACAAGCGCCGGGTGGACCTCGCGGAGCCGATCCGGGAGCTGGGGGAGTTCCGCGTCGGTATCAAGCTGCATCCGGACGTCCGCCCCGAAATCCAGGTGAGCGTGGTGAAGGAATAGCGGCCCCTGGAGGACGGAACAAACGGGTGACAGGCACGCTATGACTAGCAGACGGAGCGGGCGTCCGGCGGGGCATGCGGGAGGAGAGGCACTGGCGGCTCTGCGACTGGTGACGGCGGCGCTCGCCGACCGCAAGGCGATCGACCCGATGGTGCTCGATCTGCGGGGCCTGACCGCCGCAGCCGATTACTTCGTCATCGTGTCGGGCACGTCCGACGCCCACGTGCGGGGCATGGCGGAGCATCTGATGGAAGCGCTGGCGCCGCGCGGCGTCGTGCCGCATCATGTCGAGGGGCTCACACAGGGTCGATGGGTGCTGTTGGACTACGTGGACTTCGTGGTGCACGTCTTTCATCCGGAATTGCGGGAGTTCTACCAGCTCGAACGTCTGTGGGGTGATGCGCCCGTGCTCGCGGCGGGCGCCCCGGACAGCGGGTCGAAAGGATGAGCCTCATGCGACGCATTGGCGGGATCGCGGCGGCGCTCGCGCTGTTCGGCGCGGCGCCGCTCGCGGCGCAATACTTCGGGCAGAACAAAGTGCAGTACCAGGCCTTCGAGTTCCGGATCATCCAAACCGAGCACTTCGAGATCTACTACTATCCCGCCGAACGAACGGCGGCCTTGGACGCCGCGCGGATGGCCGAGCGGTGGTACGCCCGCCTGTCGCGCATCCTGCACCACCAGTTCCAGGGCCGGAAGCCGATCATTTTGTACGCGTCGCAGTCCGACTTCCAGCAGACCAACACGACCAGCGAGGACCTGGGCGAGGGAACCGGCGGGTTCACAGAGTTCTTCAAGCACCGGATGGTGCTGCCGTTCACCGGCTCCTACGCGGAGCTGGAGCACGTGCTGGGCCACGAGATGGTGCACCAATTCCAGTACGACGAGATCAGCCGGGGCCGCATCGGCGCGGGCGTCCAGACCCTGGTCAACGCCAACCTCCCCGGGTGGTTCATGGAGGGGATGGCGGAGTATCTCTCGATCGGCCCGATCGACCCGCTCACGTCCATGTGGCTGCGGGACGCGTCCCTCGAAGGCCACCTGCCGACCGTCGAGGAGATGACCTACGACCCGCGGATCTTCCCATACCGCTTCGGTCACGCGCTGCTGGCGTACGTCGGCGAGAAGTGGGGTGACGAGGCAATCGGCCAGATCCTCCAGGCCTCGGTGTCGAGCGGCGTCGAAGGCGGCTTCAAGCGGGCGCTCGGCGTGACGCTCGACGACCTGTCGAGCGAGTGGCGCGACGCGGTGCAGACGACCTACCTGCCCCAGCTCGCCGATCACTACCGGGCGCGCCGCATCGCCCAGCCGCTGCTCACCCAGAAGCGCTCCGAGGGCACGCTGCACCTCGCCCCCGCCCTGTCGCCCGACGGGCGCGACATCGCGTACTTCAGCGAGAAGAATTCCTTCTTCGTGGATCTCTACCTCGCCGACGCGGAGACGGGCCGGGTCAAGCGACGGCTCGTGAAGTCCACCCTGAACTCGAACTACGAGAGCCTCCGCTTCATTAACTCGGCCGGCTCGTTCTCGCCCGACGGGCGCTTCTTCGCGATCGCCGCGAAGCGCCGCGACCGCGACGACCTCGTGATTCTCGATGTGAAGAAGGACGAGGAGGTCCGCCGCATCCGCGTCCCGCTGAACGGGCTGACGACGCCGGCGTGGTCGCCCGACGGGAAACAGCTGGTGTTCACGGGGTACGACGGCGGCATCTCGGACTTGTTCGTGGTGAACGCCGACGGCTCGAACCTGCACCGCCTGACGAACGACAAGTACGCCGATCTCGAGCCGTCCTGGTCCCCCGACGGGAAGACGATCGCGTTCGTGACCGACCGCAGCCCCGCGACCGACTTCGACGCACTCAAGTTCGGCAGCCTGCGCATCGCCCTGCTCCACCTCGAGACCGGCTCGATCGACATCCTGCGGCACATGGACCAGGGGAAGAACATCAATCCCGCCTGGGCCCCGGACGGCCGGTCGCTGGCCTTCGTCTCCGATCGCAACGGCATCAGCAATATCTTCCTGTACGACTTCGCCGACGGCAATATCTACCAGCTTACCGACGTGTTCACGGGCGTCTCCGGGATCACCGCGATCTCGCCGTGCCTTTCCTGGGCGCACGAAGCGGATCGCCTCGCGTTCGCCTACTATGAAGACGGCGAATACAACGTCTACGCCGTCGACAACCCCCGCTCCCTCAAGCGGCAGCCGTACCAGGCACCGGCCGCGCCGGCCGTGACATCGCTGCTCGCCGCCCAACGCCGGGCGCTCGGCGGGCCGACGGCAACCCTGGCCTCGACCGCGGCGCGGGCCGACTCGGGACCCCGAGCCGGCACGTCCGTGTACCGCTCGCCGGCCGGATTCCGGGCGTCCGGCACCACGCCCCAGACGTCCGATAGCGGCGCGGCGCCGGCCCCCGTCTCGGTGAAGAGCCTCCTCGACTCGTCGCCCGCCCTGCCGGACACGAGCGAGTTCACCTTCAAGACTTACCACACCCGGTTCAGCCCGGACTACGTGGCCCGGCCGACCATCGGCTACGAGCGGGATAATTTCGGCCGCGGCTTTTTCGGCGGCACGGCGATCTCGTTGTCGGATATCCTCGGCAACCACACGATGGTGTTCTCCGGCTCGGTCAACGGCCGCCTGAGCGAAGCCCAGGTGCTCGCGGCCTACATCAACCAGGCGCATCGCCTGAACTGGGCGATCGGCGGCTCGCAGGAACCGCTGTACTTCTATCTGCCGACGCTCGTCCAGTCCACCGCGGACCCGAGCACCGTGATCCTCACGCCGCGGCTCGAGCGCTTCGTGATCCGCGACGTATTCGCGCAAGGGTACTATCCGTTCAGCCGGTTTACCCGCGTAGAGATCGGCGGGCACTTCGCGAACATCACCCAGGACACGTTGCGGCAGGATTACCTCGTCGATCGCGGCTCCGGCGCCGTGCTGGGCATCCAGGACCCGGTGACGGGGAGCGGCCCTTCCGTCAGCTACTACGGGCCGCAGCTCGCGCTGGTCCACGACAACTCGCTGTTCGGGTTCGTGGGACCGTTCGCGGGCTCGCGCTGGCGGTTGGAGGTGTCTCCGAGCTTCGGCGCGTGGCAGTTCACCGCCGGCCTGGTCGACTGGCGTCGCTACTTCTTCGCCCGACCCTTCACGCTCGCCCTGCGCGGCGTGTTCTTTGGCCGCTTCGGACGGGACGGCGACCTGTTCCCACAGTTCCTCGGGAACACCAACTTGATCCGCGGCTACACCGCCGGCTCTCTCATCAACAACGAGTGCCTCGCGGCGACGACCAGCGGTTGCCCCGAGCTCGACCAGCTCATCGGGTCTCGCTTCGCCGTGGCGAACGCCGAGGTGCGCTTCCCGCTGACCCGCAGCCTGGTGCTCGGATTCTTGCCCGTTGGGCTCCCCCCGATCGAGGGCGCCATCTTCTACGACGCGGGGCTCGCCTGGGACTCGAACTCCAAGCTCGTGTGGAGCCGATCGAGCGACCAAGACCCCGAGACCGTGCGCGCGCCACTCCGCAGCTGGGGCGGCTCGATCCGGATAAACTTCCTCGGCTTCGTGGTGCTCCGGTTCGACTACACCAAGCCCCTGAGCCGACCGCACGACAACCCCTACTGGACGGTGAGCCTCGGCCCAACGTTCTAACTCCGCGTCGCTAAACCACTTGTCCTGGCCTCGCCGGTTGCCTATCTTGTCCGGCGAGGCCATTTGCGTATCCGCTACCTCCTCCTCACCAGCCTGACGCTCTGGGGCTGCCGGTCCAGGGCGCCTGCCGCATCATCGTCCCAACCGCCTGTCAAGCAAGCGGTTAGCCGCGCCAGCGCCGGCGCCGCCCGTACCGCCGGCGTCGCCATCCGCATCCCGACGAAGGGGGGGACCCCGAGGGTGTATCGTCTCCCCGCCATGGTCGAGATCCCCACTGCGATTCGCGGCAAGCTCCCTCCGGTTACCCGTGTGATCGGGCTCGACGTCGAAGCCGAGTTCCTCTACGTCACCACCGTCACGAAGGACACGAGCGCGAAGAACCCGAAGAAAAAGAATGCGCGCGCCAAGCCAGACACGACTGTCACGAGCCCGAAGAGCGACGTCCTGGCGCTCGATCTCGGCAGTGCCCGGGTCGACACCGTTGCCTCGGGCATCGAGCAGGCGACGCTCGGTCCGGATGGCACGCTCTATACCGTAGACGCGAAGCGCCGGGTCGTGACGCTCGCACGGCGGCTGCGGGTCTCCTGGCCGCAGGCCCTGCCCGCCGTGCCGCTGCAGCTGTTCGGCGCCGCCGACCAGCGCCTCGTGGTGGCCGACCCGCCAGCGCTCATCACCGCCGCCGCCGATCAACCGCCCACCAGTCGGCCACTCCCGACCGGAAGCGACGTGGCGGCGACCCGTTGGGGCGATCTGGTCGGCGTAGCCGCCGACTCCGGGATAGTCCTCATAGACCCGCTGGGACGCCGCGAGGCCGGCTTCGTCCCGCTCGCCGACCACCCGCGCGCGCTGGTGTTCTCGCCGTCGGGGCATCGCATCTACGTCGCCCGACGGACCGAGCCCGGCCTGGCGGCGATCGACCGCTACGAGCGCGAGGAGATCGACGGTATCGCTCTCCCCCTGCCCGCGGCGACGATCCGGCTCGACCCGCTGGGCCGCTGGTTGCTCGCCAAGCCCGCCACGGAGGACTCCGTATTCGTGGTGGATCTCCCGGTGAAGCGGCTCGTGGGGACGCTCGCGAGCGCGTGGCGCACCGATCTGCCGGCCATCGCCCCGGACGGCGCGCTGCTGGTGCGCCAAGGCGACGACGTGATCGCGTACCGGCCCGACTCGCTCGCGGCTACGGGACGGGTGAAGGGGGGCGGGGCGGACCTATGGATGCTCACCGGATGGCGACCTCGTGGCGCGTATCGCGGCGCGTTCGGAGACGCGGGTGCGCAGGCCGACCAGGGGGTGGCCTCCGATACGGCGGGGCCCGAGGGACCGATGTACGTCCAAGTGTCGACCTCGCAGAACGAGGCCTGGTCGTCCGAGATGGCGCAGCAGCTCACCCGGGCCGGGCTCGCGGCGCGCGTGCTCCCGCCCCGCAATCCCGACGACGGCTACCGCGTGGTATTGGGGCCCTACCCTACCCGGGCCCAGGCCGAGGGCATCGGACGGAAGCTCGGCCGTCCCTTCTGGATCTACCAGCCGACGCCGTGACCGTTCGTCCCCTGCCGCGCTCCCGCCTCGACGCGCTGGTGCCGTCACTGGTCACCGGACAGGCCCTGGTCGCGCTGGTGCCGGCGACGGGGGACCTGAAGTGGGCCGCGGGTGCCGCGTGGGACGTAGCCCGGGCCGCGACGCTCTCCGACCGGCGGATCGCGCTCGTGGACCTGTGGCTCGAGCAGCCCATGCTGCACGAGACGGTGGGCCTCACGCCCACCGAGGGGATCGTGGACGCGTTCGAATACGATGTGTCGCTCACCAAGGCGGCGCACGAAGTCGATCGCGTCTTCTTCATCGCCGCAGGCACGGTGACGGCGCACGCGGGTGACCTGTTCGCCAACCCGCGCTGGAAGAAGCTGCACGGCGGCTTCCGGGTCGAGGACGCGCTGTTGCTCCTGTACCTCTCCGCGGGCGCGCTCGCCCGGCTCTCGGCGGTCCCGGACGGACTGATCGTGTTGTCGCCCGACGGCTACGAGCCCGAGTCGTCGATTGGCCAGGGGATCACCGCGGTAATGGAGCGCGGCGTGCCGTTGCTGGGCGTGGTGCGCGAGCGTTGGACGCCGGCGGGGCCGGACCCGCGATCGGTCGCGCCCCCGCCGGGGCGCATCTCGGCCGCGGTGCGGCGTCCCGTGCATCGGCTGGCCCGCCCGGCGGTCGTGGCCGCGACGCTGGCGGCGGGAGCGGCCGGCAGCTGGGCGCTGCTCGCCCGCGGGGCCGAGCACCGCCGCGCAGCCGCTCCCCCACCTGTCGCGCCCGTGCGGGCACGACCCATCGCCGCGGCGCCGGCCCGGCGCGTCGATTCGCTCGCCTGGACGGTGCAGCTCGCGGCCTACGCGAGACTCGACAAGGCACTCGCGCTCGCGGACCGTCTGACGGCCGATGGCGTCACGCCATTCGTGACTCCGGTCGCCCTGGACGACCGGGGACGGGGCAGCGCGGTGTGGTATCGCGTGCTCGCCGGTGCGTTCCCGACGCGCGACTCCGCCGTCGGCGCCCGCGCGGGGATGTGGAAACACGGTCTCGCCGCGCGAGGCCAGGGCGATGTGCTGCGCGCTCCCTATTCCTTCTCGCTGAGCGACGGAGCGCCCGCACCGAGCAGGCTGCGGGCGCGCGGCATTCCGGTCGTGCCGTGGGGATCAGGGTCACGCTTGTTGGCGGGCGCGTTCGAGACGCCCGAGCAGGCCAGCCTCCTCGAAGCGCGGCTCAAGCGCGCCGGCGTTCAGGCAAGGCTCGTCACCCGGATGGGAGAGGGAACCACTCCATGAGACTGACCCGGCTCGAGCTGTCGGGCTTCAAGTCGTTCGCGGGCGCGGTCGAGCTGCCATTCGAGGCGGGCGTCACCGCGATCGTGGGGCCGAACGGCTGCGGCAAGTCCAACATCTCCGATGCCGTGCGTTGGGTCCTGGGCGAGCAGTCGCCGCGCCTGCTGCGCGGCGGCAAAATGGAAGACGTCATCTTCCAGGGCTCGACGGGGCGCCGGCCGGTGAACGTGGCCGAGGTTTCCCTGGTGTTCGACAACTCGGACGGGACGCTCCCGATCGCCTATCAGGAAGTCGTGGTCACGCGCCGGCTTTCGCGCTCCGGACAGAGCGAGTACCTGCTGAATCGCTCGGCGGTGCGGTTGCGTGACATTCAGGACCTGTGGCGCGGCACGGGTCTGGGCGCCGACGCGGCCGTGGTGATGGAAGCCAGGATGATCGAGGCGCTCCTGTCGGAGAGGGCCGAGGAGCGACGCGCCCTGTTCGAAGAGGCGGCCGGCATCGGGCTGTACCGCGATCGCCGGACGAGCACGGAGCGCCGGCTCGAGGAGACGGCGGCAGACCTCGCCCGGCTCGAAGACCTGGTCAGCGAGGTGCAAACGCAGGTGCGGAGCCTGGCGCGGCAGCGCGGCAAGGCGGAGCGCCATGGCAAGATGATCGACGAGCGCTTCGGCATCGCCTTGACGCTGGTGCGACGCGAGCTCGAAGACTTCGACCTCACGCTCGGTGGTCTGGGCCAGCGCGCCGAGCAGCTGGCCGCGGCCCTGCCCGGCGAGCGGACGCGGCTGGAGGCGGCGGAGGGGGAGCGGGAGGCCGGGGTCCAGGCGCGCCACACGGCCGAGGCGCGTCGTACCGAAGTGGAGCGCCGCCTGGCCGATGCCAAGCTCGAGACGGGTCGGCTGGAGGGCGATCTCGCGCTCGCCGCGGAGCGGCTGCGCAACGCCGGCCAACGGCGCGCCACAGCCGGGCAGCGGCGGGAGCAGGAGGAGTCGCGCGCCGTCCAGGCGGAGCGGGAGCGGGTGGCGGCCGCCGCCGAGTGCGCGGCGGCGGAGCGCGACCTCGCGTCGGTCGGGCAGGAGCTGGCGGGGCGCACCACACTCGAGCAGGAGGGGCGGGACCGGCTGCTGGCGCAGCGCGCGACGGTGCGCGAGCTCGAGGAGGACCTGCAGCGGCGAGCGGAGGGTTCCCGAGCGCTGGAAGGCGAGCGGGCGGCGCTCGAGCGGGAGCGGGCGGAGCTGGGGCAACAGCTCGCGGACGCGTCTCAGGAGCGTGCCCGTCGGGCGGAGACCGAGTGGGCGGCGACCGCACAGGTCAGTACGCGCGCGCAGGAGGCCGCGGCCCTCGGTCGCGCCGCGGCCCAGGCGGCCGCGGGGTTGGAGCAGGCGCGCCGGCGCGTGGCCGAGCTGAAGGAGCAGGAGACACACGGTCGGGCCACACGACGCCAGGCCGAGGGGGCGCTCGCGCAGGTTACCGCGCGGCGCGATGCCCTCGCCGAGCTGGAGCGCGAGCGCGTGGGGCTGGCGCCCGCAGCCCAGGCCCTGCTCAAAGAGCGGGAGCGGTTCGGCGACGCGGTAATCGGGCCGCTGTCGGATTTCGTGCGTACCAGCCGGCGCGACGCGGTGCTCGCCGAGCAGCTCCTGGGTGAGTGGCTCCACGCCGTGCTGGTGCGCGACGCCAGCGCCGTCGAGACGATCCGCCGCTGGCACGAGAAGATGCAACCCGGGCCGCTGGTGCTCCTGCCGAGCGTGCCCGGACCGCGGCTCGCCGCGGACGGGCATCCCCTGACCGACGACCTGCGCGTGGACGGGCCCGCGGCCGCGTGGGTGCGCGCCCTGCTCGCGGGGAACGAGGTCCTCGACGGCGGGGGGGGCCGCGCACTACGCCGGGCCAACGGCGCCGTGTTCCTCGCGGGACCTACGGTGGCGGGTGGGGGACCGCTCGAGCGGCGCGCCGAGCTGGAAGCGCTGGCGCAGGAAGTGCGAGACGCGGAGGCGCACCGCGGCAGTGCCGCTACGACGCTGGAACGAACGCTCGCCGAGCTCGCCGCCGCCGAGGCGGCGTTCGCCGCGGCGGGTGAAGCGGCGGAGCGGGCCCGCCAGCAGGAGCTCGAAGCCGCCGTCGTCAAGGACGACGCGGAGCGTGCCGCCGCCCACGCCCAGCGTGAGGCGTCCGACGCGAGCGCGCAGGTGGAGCGGCTGTCCACTCGCCTGTCGGAGGTGGATGCCCGACTCGCTGCGCTGCACGCGGACCTCGAGCGCCATGAAGTCGAACGCGTCCGCCTCGACGAGCGCCTGGGGCGGGAGCGCGCGCAGCTGGTCGACCTCGAGGCGCAGCAGGAGGCGGCGCGGGAGCAGCGGGTGCGGTGGCAGGTGGATGCGGCCCAGGTCGAGGCGCGGCTCGGCGCCGCGCGCGAGCGGGCCGGCCGCGCCGCGGCGGAGGCCGAGGAAGCCCGCAGCCAGTCGGCCACGCTGGCCGAGGAGATGGGCGCGCTCGAGCACGATACCGCGACCCTCACGGCGCAGCGCACCCAGTGGGAGGACCAGCTGAAGGAGCGCCGCCTCGCGCTCGGGGCGCTGGAGGCCGCCGCCGGCGAGGCCGCGGTCCAGGTCGAGGCAGCGGACGCGCGCGTCGCCCAGACGGAAGCGGCGGTGGAGGACAGGCGCAAGGCGTTGGACGCCCTCGGCGCGGACGAGCACAAGCTCGAGCTCGAGCGCACCGAGGTCGTGGGCCGCCGGCGCGGGCTCGTCGCGCGGGTCGAGGCCGAATGGCGCAAGCCTCTCGATCAGCTGCTCGCCGAGGCGCCCGAGGTCGCCGGCGACCTGGAATGGCTGCGCCAGGAGGACGAGCGGTTGCGGGCGGCGATCGACGCCGTCGGACCCGTCAACGCCCTCGCCGTGGACGAGCATGGAGAAGAGGTGAAGCGCCTCGAGTTCCTGATGAAGCAGCGGGACGACCTCGTGGCCGCCCGCCAGTCGCTCCAGCAGGCGGCGCGCGAGATCGACCAGACGGCCAAGGCGATGTTCCTCGACTCGTTCGGCAAGGTGCGGGAGAACTTCCGCACGGTGTTTCAGACGCTGTTCGGTGGCGGTGAATGCGACGTGCGGCTCGCGAACGAGGACGAGCCGCTCGAGAGCGAGATCGAGATCCACGCCGCGCCGCGAGGTAAGCGCACCCAGCGGATTCACCTGCTCTCGTCCGGGGAGCGCACGCTCGTCGCCGTGTCGCTCTTGTTCGCGATCTTCCTTACCAAGCCGAGTCCCTTCTGCCTGCTCGACGAGGTGGACGCCCCCCTCGACGACGCCAACGTCGGCCGCTACGTACGCCTGCTCGCGGAGTTCAAGGACCTGACGCAGTTTATCGTCATCACCCACAACCCGCGCACCATGCAGGCCGCCGACGCCGTGTACGGAGTCACCATGCAGGAGCCGGGCGTTTCGACCATCGTCGGCGTACGACTCGGTCAGATGGAGCCGGTCTGAGTGGACCTGGTCACCGTTGGCACCGGGACGGTCGCGCCGTCGGCCAGCCGGACGTCGGCATGCCACTGGGTGAGCCGGGGGAACCTGAAGATCCTGCTCGACTGCGGCGCGGGAGCGCTGCACCGTCTCGCGCAATTCGGCCTGCCGTGGCATCAGGTCACCCACGTGGTCCTGTCGCATTTCCACCCGGACCATTGGGGCGAGCTGCCGATGCTGGTGTACGCCCTCAAGTACACGACGGTACCGCCGCGCCAGGAATCCCTCGTGATCCTCGGACCGCGCGGCGTGGTCCGCCTCGTGAAGCAGCTGGCCGAGGGGTACGGCCCGTGGCTGCTCGACCCCGGCTTCCCGATCGGCATCCTCGACGTGCAGAACGGCGAGCCGTTCCCGCTCGACGCCGAGGTGAGCCTCGAGACCTTCCCAGTGCCCCACACCTCCGAGAGCGTCGCGCTGTCCCTGACCGCGCCGGAGGGCCGGCTGGTCTATACGGGTGACACGGGGCCCTCGCGCGAGCTGGCCCGGTGGGCCGCCGGCGCCGACCTGCTGCTCGCCGAGTGCTCGCTCCCCAAGGAGATGGCCGTGGATGGCCATCTCACTCCGGAGCAGGCGGGCGAGCTGGCGCGGGACTCCAAGGCGCGGCAGCTCGTCTTGACGCACTTCTATCCGCCGGTTGAGACTTCGGACCCGGCGCGTGTAGCCGGGACGCGGTTCACCGGGCGGGTGACGGCGGCCCGCGATGGCGACCGGTTCACTATCGGAGGGAAGTAGCGGTGCTGATCGTGATGCGTCACGGCGCGACCGAAGCGGAGGTCCGGCGCGTCATCGCCGTGATCGAGGAGATGGGGTACAAGGCCCGGCCCATGCCGGGTGCGCAGCGCACGGCGGTCGGCCTGGTCGGGAACGACGGGCGCGTCGACGCGTCGCGCCTGGAAGGGCTTCCCGGGGTCCAGGACGTCATCCACGTCACCAAGCCGTACAAGCAGGTGAGCCGGGAGTGGCAGGCGGAGAACACGGTGGTGCGCCTCCCCGGGGGTGTGACGGTCGGCGGCGCCGAGGTCGTGACCATCGCGGGTCCGTGCTCCGTGGAAAACGAACGACAGATCATCGACGCGGCGCGGCTGGTGAAGGAGGCGGGGGCCGTGATCCTGCGTGGCGGCGCCTGGAAGCCACGCACCTCCCCGTACGCGTTCCAGGGGCTGGGCCGGCCGGGGCTCAAGCTGCTCGCCAAGGCGCGCGAGGAGACGGGCCTCCTGATCTGCACCGAGGCGATGGATCCCGAAGGCGTCGGTTACGTGGCCGAGGTCGCCGACATCATTCAGATCGGCGCCCGCAACATGCAGAACTCCTCGCTGCTCAAGGCCGCGGGCCGGGCGAAGAAGGCCGTGCTCCTGAAGCGCGGGATGGCCGCGACCATCGAGGAGCTGCTCCTCTCGGCGGAATACGTGCTCGCCGAAGGGAACCACGACGTGATCCTGTGCGAGCGTGGCATCCGCGGGTTCGACACCGCGACGCGCAACGTGTTCGACCTCACCGCCATTCCCGTGGTGCACAAGCTGTCGCACTTGCCGATCATCGCGGACCCGTCGCACGGCACGGGGCTGCGCGACAAGGTGATCCCGATGGCCCGCGCGGCGGTCGCCGCGGGGGCGGACGGGATCATGGTCGAAGTGCACCCCGACCCGGAGCAGGCGCTGTCGGACGGCGCGCAGACGCTCTTCCCCGAGCAGTTCGCGCAGCTGATGCGCGAGGTCCGCGTGATAGCCGAGGTGATCGGGCGGCGGGTGGCGGAGCCGGCGTCCGTGGGAGCATGAGGCAATTGCGGATTGTAGATTGCGGATTGCGGATTGTATGAGAGCGCTTCGGGAGCCGAGAGCCAGCCTATTCGCACGACGCCAATCCATCAAATCCGCAATCCGAAATCCGCAATCCGCAGTCTTCGCGATCGGAATTCTGTGCCTGTCGCAGGCGCCCGACCCCTGGCCGATTCTCGACCGCGCCAGCGCGACCTATCAGACGATCACCAGCCTCTCCGCCGACTTCGTGCAGATCGTCTCGAATCCGATGATCGGCACCCCCGACACGACGCGCGGCCGGCTGTACCAAATGCGCCCCAGTCGTTTTGCGATGCGGTTCACCGCGCCCAAGGGTGATCGCATCGTGGCGGACGGTCGTTTCCTTTGGCTGTACACGCCGAGCACCACCCCCGGCCAGGTAATCCGCTCGCGCATCCCCGAATACGGCACCACGGGCCCGAATCTGATTGGACAGTTCGTGGAGCAGCCGCGCGAGCGCTACACGGCGCAGTACGTCCGGGCCGACTCGCTTCCGGACGGGGTGGGCGGGGGGGGCGGGCCGGTCGACGTCATCCGGCTGGTGCCGAAGCGGCAGGACCAACCTTACAGCGAAGCGACGATCTGGCTGGGACGGGAGGACGGGCTGGTGCACCGCGTCGATATCACGGAGAGCTCCGGACAAGAGCGCACGGTGATCCTGCGAACCATCCGGGTGAACGGCGGCGTGCCGGGCCGCGAGCTCACGTTTTCGCCCCCGGCCGGGGTACGGGTGGTGGATCAGTAGGATCCTTCGCTCGCGCGTGCCGCGCGCTCGGTCCTCAGCGCCGCAGGCGCGAAGGCTTGATTATGCTACGCCTTCCGAATCACGGGCGGCAGATCGGTCGCGAGCGCGGTCGCCACCTGCGCCGCGGTCGCTTCGTCCATCCCCCGCTTCTGCGCGAGCTCGAGGGCCGCCCGCCCGAGCGCCCGATATAGCCCCGCGTCATCGCTGGTCAACGCCTCGAGATGACGGCGGACGGTCGCTGTGTCACCGCGCGCCACGGGCCCGGTGAGCGCCGCCAGAGGCTCTTGGCGCGTCAGGTTCTCGAGCGTCCCCTCCACCAGGGGCCGCAGCGCCTGCCACGCGTCCGCATCCGATAAGCCGGCATGCCGCAGCAGTCGCTGGGCTACCGCCTCCACCACCACGAAGTAGTTGGACGCGAACACCGCGCTCGCGTGATAGATCGGTTTGGCCTTGGACGGGATGCGAAACGGCCGCATGCCGAGATCTTGCGCCAGCGCCTCGGCCGCCTGCACCGCGCGGGGCATGCCCTCGACCGCCGCCCAGGCGCCCTTGAGTCGCTCCGCCGCGCGCTCTGGATCGGAAATCGTCTGAAGCGGGTGGAGCGACCCCAGCGCGGCGCGCGACGCCACGAGCGGCCCGAGCGCCTCCTGACCCTGTGCGCCTGAGAGGTGCAGCACCACCTGATCGGCGCTGATCGCGGTGGCGCGCGCCAGGCCATCCGCAAGCGACCGAATCGCGTCGTCCCGGACGGCAAGAATGACGACGCCCGCCTGGGCGATCCAGGCGGGCGGCTCGTTTTCGGGACCAACCGTCAGCTTGAGGGGCTTGGGAACCGGCTTCTTGCTGCGCCCGTGCAGACGGACGTCGTAGCGTTTCCCCTCCCCCACGCGCGCGAGCGCGAGCGCCAATCCGACACCGGCGCGGCCCGGCCCGATGATCCCCACGACGTGGGGCGCCACCTTAGTTCCGCAGGGTCGCCGGTGCCTTGGCGGCCGCCAGGGCGAGGAGATCCTGGGGCGACTTGGCGCGGCGCGCCAGACCGAGTGCGGCCTGCACCTGGCGGTCCTCCTCCCGCTGGCGGCGCACTTCCGCCGGACGGCCGAAGACGTAGCGCGCGATCTCGTAGCCGAGATCCTGACCGATGACGTGGCGGGCGCCCGCAAGAACGCTGTCCGGCAGCACGACGCCGCGCGCCCGCAGCCGGCGCATGACCTCGTCCGCCATGTCCGGGGTGACGGTGAAGTCGGGGCTCTTCAGACGGCCCGACGTCTTGATTTCGAGCGCGTAGGCGGTGCGTACGTCCCAATAGGTCGGGATCTTGTTGCCCAACCCTTTGACGAAGGCGCGCTCCACAGTCGTGAACGTGTCGGGCGCGACGAACAGGTCCGGCCGGATACCACCACCGCCCATGACGACGCGGCCGTGGTCCGTGTGAAATACCAGCGAGGAATCGACCTTGGTGCTGTCGTGTCCCAGCTCCGCGGCCTCGGCCTGCGCGACCTGGTCCTCTTCGTTCTTGCTCTTGCGCTGGATGGTGCGGCCGCTGGGCGTGTACCAGCGCGCCGTCGTGAGCTTCAATGCGGTTTCGGGCGTGAGCTGCCACAGCGACTGCACCAGCCCCTTCCCGAACGTCGGCGTTCCAACCACCACCGCGCGGTCGTGATCCTGCAGTGCCCCGCTGATGATCTCGGCCGCGCTGGCGGTGCCCCCGTTCGTGAGCACCACGACGGGGAGGTTCGGCCACGGCTGGGGCTTCGCGTCGCGGTACGTCCTGGACGTCGTGGGCGCCCGGCCACGGGTCTCCACGACTTCCTGCCCCGGGTCGAGGAACAGCTCGCTCACGGCGACGCCCTGGTCGAGCAGCCCGCCGGGGTTGCCGCGGAGATCGAGCACCAGCGACTTCATCCCCTTCTGAACCAGACCGTTCACGGCGTCCGTGAGCTCCTGCGCTGACGTCTCGCTCACGGGCGTGAGCAGGACGTAGCCGACCTTCTCGTCGAGCATCATCGAGACCTGGACCGAGCGGATGTGGATCGTGGCGCGCGTGAGCTTGAAGGTGAGCGGCCCCTCGACCCCGACCCGGCGGACCCGGAGCTCGACCGCACTGCCCGGCTCGCCGCGCAGCTGCTTCACGGCCTGATCGTTCTTCCACCCCTCGGTCGAGCGACCGTCCAGGGCGACGATCTGATCGCCCGACTGGATCCCCGCCCGCTCCGCGGGCGTGTCGGGGAGCGGCGCTACGACGGTGATCCAACCGTCCCGCACGTCGATCTGGATGCCCAGGCCGCCGTAGTTGCCGGTCGTCGCCTCGTTGAGCGCCCGGAAGTCGTCCCGCTTCAGGAAGACCGAATACGGATCGTGCAGCTGGTCGAGCATGCCGTCGATCGCCATCTGGTACAGCCGGCGCTCCTCGATCGAGTCCACGTAGAAATCGGCGACGTGCGCGAGCACGTCCTCGAACAGACGCGCCTGCTGGTAAACGGACCCTGTGGGCTCGGTCTGGCGCTGCAGCAGCCAGCCGCCGGTGGCGAGGGCCAACCCGGCCGCGGCGGTGACGATCACGACGTTGCGGAGCTTCATGAGACGCCTCGTGTTGAGAGTGCGGTCACCGCCATGACCTCGCGCCAGGCGGCGTCCTGCACGACCTTTTTCGATTGTGTCGCGTCAACGTGCGCCACGCCCGGTCCCGTCGCGCGGCGGTACACCTCGAGCACTCGGGCGTGAAACGCGTCGTCCTGGCGCTCGAACCGGTCCTGGACCTTGCGCGCGGCCCGTTGCCGGGCCCGCCCCACCTCGACCGGGACATCGAGCACGACCGTGACGTCCGGGACGAGACCGCCGGTGGCGAGCCGGATGGCATGCGCGACGTCCTCCGCCGGCAATCCGCCCCCCGCCACCTGATACGCCATGGTCGAAAGGTCGAAGCGGTCCGCGACGACCACCTGTCCGGCCTCGAGCGCCGGCCGGATGACCCGCTGAACCAGATCGGCCCGGGCCGCGAGAAACAGGAACAGCTCCGCGACCGGCGACATCTCGTGGGGAAACTTGAGCGCTACCTTGCGCGCCGCCTCCGCCACCGGCGTACCGCCCGGCTGCCGCACCGCCGTCACCTGGAGTCCCTCGGCCGTGAGCCGCGCCGCGAGCCAGCGCACCAGCGTGGATTTCCCCGCCCCTTCCGGGCCCTCCACGACGATGAAGACGCCCATCAGCCCAAGGTGATAATGGGGCTCGCCGCCCCCTGCTTCATACCTTCGTAGATCCGCGCGTTCACTTTGGCCATGAGCTTTTCGAAATTCGCCTGCGCGGCCACGACCTGCTGATACACCGAATTCGCCTGGACGCTCTGAAGGGCGCGATCGTACCGCTCCACCTGATCCTTCGCAGGCTCGCGCCCCTCCTGCGTCGCCCGCTCGATATCCTGGGCGATGCGCTCGACTTCGGCGAGCAACTGCCTGCAGGTTGCGTCCTCCTTCATCCGCTCACTGGCTCGGAGCAACACCTTGTACTCTTCGCTCTGCCCCAGGAGCCGCCCCAGCTCGCTCGCCTTCTGATCGATCACACACCCTCCTCGAGACCCGCCAGCAGGAATCGCGGCCGGCCGAACAGATCGTCATAGACGGCCACGCGCGACCAGCCGTGCCGCAACGCGAGCGCCCGCACGGCGTCGGCGCGCCGTTCATCGAGCTCCAGCGCCACGAACCCCCCCGGCTCGAGCAGCTCCCGCGCGCCCGCGAGGAGCGCCCGCGTCGTCGCGAGCCCATCCGCCCCGCTCACCAGCGCCTCGCGCGGCTCGAACAGGCGCACCGACGGGTCGAGCGTCGCGTATTCCGCCTCGGTCAGGTACGGTGGGTTGGAGACGATCGCCCGGTAGCGTTCACCGGCCAGCGGCGCGAGCAAATCACCCTCGCGGACCTCGACCGGCACCGACGGCTGCACGAGCGCCACGTTCTCGAGCGCCAGCGCCGCGGCATCGCTCGACCGCTCGACGGCGACCACCCGCTCGAACCGCCCCTCGACGGCGAGCGAGAGGGCGATGCATCCACATCCCGTCCCGATGTCCGCCACCACGCCACGCATCCCGCATCCCGTATCCCGTTTCCCGGTCTCCCGCAGCACCAGCTCGACGAGTCCCTCCGTCTCGGGGCGGGGAACGAGCGCACGGGGATCGAGCCTGAGCGCCAGCGTGCGGAAGTCCGCCCGCCCCGCGGCGTACCCGAACGGCATGCCGCTCGCCCGGCGCTCGACGGCCCGGCGGAAGCGACGCGCGACATCGGGCGCGGGCCGGCGGTCGCGGCCGAGCCATACGTCTCCAGGCTTCACGCCCCTCCCCGCCACCGCGGCCCAGAGGGTGCGCGCCTCGCGCCGCGGGTCTCGGAGCCCGGCGGCCGCGAGCCGCTCCACGGCCTCGCTCAGCACGTCCCGAATCGCGTACCGCCGCGCCATCCCCTCAGGCACTGAGCCGCTCCTTCTCACCCGCGAGCCGCAGGGCGTTGATCAAATCGTCGAGGTTGCCGTCCAGCACTTCGGCGAGGTTGTGGACGGTGTAGTGGATGCGGTGGTCGGTGACGCGGTTCTGGGGGAAGTTGTAGGTGCGAATCTTGGCCGATCGGTCCCCCGTGCCCACCTGCGCCCGGCGCTCGCGCGCTCGGGCCGCTTCCTGCTCCGCGATCATCTTGTCGAGCAGGCGCGAGCGCAGCACCGCGAGCGCCTTGATCTTGTTCTGGAGCTGACTCTTCTGGTCCTGACACTGGACGACGAGGTTGGTCGGCAAGTGGGTGATGCGCACGGCGCTGTCGGTGGTGTTGACGCTCTGGCCGCCCGGCCCCTGCGAGCGGAAGACATCGATCCGGAGGTCCTTGTCCTCGATCTTCACGTCGACCTCCTCCGCTTCGGGGAGCACCGCCACGGTGGCAGCGGAGGTGTGGATGCGCCCCTGCGCCTCGGTGACGGGAACGCGCTGCACCCGGTGGACGCCCGATTCGTACCGCAGCGTTCCGTAGACGCCCGGGCCCCGGGCGGCGAAGATAGCCTCCTTCAGCCCGCCGAGATTGCCCTCCGAGAGCGAGACGACCTCCACCTTCCAGCCCCGCCGCTCGCAGAACCGCGTGTACATCCGAAACAGCGCGGCGGCGAACAGGGCCGCCTCATCGCCTCCCGTACCGGCGCGAATCTCCACGATCGCGTCGCGGTCATCGAGGGGGTCGGCGGGGGTGAGCAGGTCGGCCAGCCGCCGCTCGAGCCGCTCGATCTCGGGGCGCAGCCGCTCGACATCCGCGCGCGCCAGCTGCGACAGCTCGGGATCCCGGTCCTGGAGCACCTCACGCGCCTGCGCGAGCTCCCCCTCGAGCCGGTCCAGCCGCTCGTGCGTCTGACGGATCTGGTCGAGCCGGGCATGCTCCCGGCCCAACTGCCTCAGCTTGGCCGGATTCCGCGCGGTCTCGGGGTCGGCCAGCTCTCGGGCGACCTCCTCCGCCCGCGCGAGCGCCTGGCGGAGTCGGGCCTCCACGCGTCAGCCTGCGGCCTTCTCGGTCCCGTATTTCTGACGGAAACGCTCCACCCGCCCGGCCGTATCCATCAGCTTTTGCTTGCCGGTATAGTACGGGTGGCACTTGGCGCAGACCTCGACATGAATCACGGGCACGGTGGAGCGCGTCACGAAGTTGTTGCCGCACGCGCACTGCACGGTGGCCCGCTGATAGGCGGGGTGAATCCCGGGTTTCACAGCACTCAATCCTTGACTAAAAGTCGAACGGCACGAAGTGTGGAAATATAACTGGCGTCGCAAGTTGGCGGCAAGCAGCGAGGCACGCGCCGAATTGACACCAGCGCCCCTTGGACGTAAGCTTGCGCGCGACCCATCGACCCTACCACGCCCTAGGGGAAGCCTATCGTGTCGGTCACGGCGATCCTCCAAAAGGTCCCGCTGTTCAGCCAGTTAGCGCCCGTCGAGCTCGAGCGCGTGGCGGAAATCACGCGCGAACGGAGCTACCCGCGCAACTCGGTGATCCTGTTCGAAGACGACCCAGGGGACGCCCTGTACGTCGTCGCGACCGGACAGGTGAAGGTTGTGCTCATCGGCGAGGACGGGCGGGAGGTGATCCTTTCCGTGCTGGGCGAGGGAGACTTCTTCGGTGAGATGTCGCTCATCGACGAGGAGCCGCGTTCGGCACACGTGATCGCGATGGAAGACTCGAACCTGCTGGTGATCCGGCGGGAGGACTTCCAGGCTATCCTGCAGCAATCGCCGGGCATCGCCATGGGGCTCTTGCGGGAGCTGTCCCGTCGCCTGCGGCGCGTGGATGAGAAGGTCGGCAGCTTGGTGCTGCTGGACGTGAACGGCCGGGTGGCGCAGCTGCTGCTCGACCTCGCCGACGAGGCGGGGTCGGACAAGATCACCCGCCGCCTCACGCACCACACCATCGCCCAGATGATCGGGTCGTCGCGCGAGACGGTGAGCCGCACCATGCGCGAGCTGGTGGACAAGGGCTACATCGAGATCAGCCGCCGCGAGATCCTGATCCGCGACCGTTCCGCACTGGAAGCGTCCGCCGGACGGTCGTGAGGTGGGTCACGCGGGTCCGGTGAGGCGGCGGCTTGTCCTACCTCTCGAATTTTCCATAACTTAGCCCAAAGGTACGGCGTTTGTCGGCACGGATGGCCTACACGGTGACCTTTTGGGGAACGCGGGGTTCCATCCCCACCCCGGGAGCCCACACCGCGCGCTACGGTGGCAACACGCCGTGCGTCGCCGTGGAGGGTACCGGGCGCAAGGGAGGGGGCCAACTGGTCATCCTCGACGCGGGTACCGGCATCCGGGCGCTGGGGCGTGAGCTGGTCGAGCGCCAGCAGAGCGCCGTGCAGGCGGAGATCCTGCTGTCGCACGCCCACTGGGACCATATCCAAGGCCTGCCCCATTTCAAGCCGTTCTTCGCCCCGGGCAACGCCGTACGCATCTGGGGCTCGCGCCAGGGAACGACGTCGCTCGAGGCGATCCTACGCCAGCAGATGGACCCGGCCGTGTTTCCCGTCCCGCTGGACGCCTTGTCGGCGAAGCTGACGGTGCAGCAGGTGGAGCCGGGCGAGTTCGCGGTGGGGACCTTCCGGGTACGGGCGATGCGACTGCGCCACCCCGGCACGACGCTCGGCTACCGGCTCACGCCCGCGGCAGGCGGTCCGAGCATGGCCTACGTGACCGACAACGAGCTCGGGCCGGGGGGGCACTACGAGACCCCCGCGTCGTGGCGCAAGGATTTCGTGACGTTCCTGGATGGTGTGGAGCTGCTGATCCACGACGCGATGTATACGCCCGAGGAGCTGGCGGAGCACCGGGGGTGGGGCCACTCGACCTTCGAGGAGGCGGTCGTGCTGGCGGGCGATGCGGGTGTGAAGCGCTTGGTGCTGTTCCACCATGAGCCCGAGCACGGCGACGAGGCAATCGACGCGCTGGTCGCGGCCGCCCGCCGCCAGGCGCGAACCAAGGGCCTGCCCGCCGAGGTCGTCGCGGCGCAGGAAGGGATGACACTGACCCTCTGATCCGAGGAACTGACTCTATGCGCTCGCGTCTCGTTCCTGCATTGCTGTCGCTCGTCGTGCTCGGCTCTATCGCACGCGAGCTGGGCGCCCAGGGCCGCGGCCAGGATGCCCGACCGGGCATCGCCGTGCTGCCGTTCGACAACAGCGGCTCGTACGGGCAGGACAAGGAGAATTTCGACGCACTGCAGAAGGGCATCGCCGGGATGCTGATCTCCGAGCTCGCCGCGAATCCGGCGGCCCGGGTCGTGGAGCGCGAGCAGATCGAGAAGCTGCTCGCCGAGCAGAGCCTCGGCGCGTCGGGCAAGGTAACTCCGGAAACAGCGGCGAAAATCGGGAAGCTCGTCGGCGCCCGCTACGTGATCGCCGGTACGTTCATCGATTTCTACGGCGATTTCCGGCTCGACGCGCGGATCATCAACGTGGAAACGAGTGAGATCGTCAAAGTCGAGTCGGACCGCATGCAGCGGGATCACCTGTTCGACATCATCCGCACGGTCGCCGCACGGCTCATGAAGGACGCCAACCTGCCCCCGCTTCCACGGCAGGCGTCGGATCAGCGGATGAATCGGCAGGTGCCGACGGAGGCGCTGACCTTCTACGCGAAGGCCCTCCTGTACCAGGATCGTGGGCAGAAGGACAAGGCGGCGGAGATGTATCAGCGGGCCCTGGCCGTGTTCCCGGAGTACACCGAGGCGCAGCAGGGCCTCCAGCGCGTGAAGAGCTCCTGACGTGCCCGTCCGGGGCGACCCGGTGCCGAGCTCCCCGCCGTGAGATACCTCCTGCTGCACACACCCGCCTGGAATCCCGCAGGCGTTCGACCCGCGCTCGACGGGGCTCAGATCGAAGCGCGCGAAGCGCGCGTGCCGCGGGAGCTGGTCGCGGACGAGCGCCCGACCGTTTTTGTGCTCGACTCCGAGAGCCGCTCGATCTTCACCGTCGACGTGCTGCGGGCGTTCGTGGACGCCGGCGGGGCGATCGTGGCGCTCGGTCGCGACGGCGAGCCCGATCTGCCCGCCGAGATGCCGTCCGAGCTGCTCTCCGGTTTCGTGAAGCAGCCCGTGGGGCCGCGGCAGCTGTTGGTCGCGATGCGGGCGGGGTATCGCGAAGCCGCCGCCCGCATGGAGACCGCGCGCGCCCGATCCGAGGCTGCAAACCGCAGCCGCGAGATTGGCGAGCTGACCCGCATCGGCGTGGCCCTCGGAACCGAGCGGGATCTCAAGACGCTGCTCGAGCTCATCCTCACGCAGGCGCGCCGCATCACCACCTCGGACGCGGGCAGCTTGTACCTGGTGGAGACGGGGGACCAGGGCCAGAAGCGGTTGCGTTTCCGGATCGCGCAGACGTACTCCAAGCCCGAGGCGCCGTTCGTCGAGTTCACGATCCCGGTCGATCGCTCCAGTCTCGCAGGGTACACGGCGGTGACGGGCGAGCCGCTCGTGATCGACGACGCGTACTTCCTACCGCCGGACGTGGAATACAGCATCAATCGCTCGTTCGACGAGCGGCATGGCTACCGTACGAAGTCGATGCTCGTGATCCCCATGAAGGATCACAAGGAGGAAGTGATCGGCGTCCTCCAGCTCATCAACCGCAAGCGACACGCCGAAGCCATGCTCGCCACGCCCGTGGACGTGGAGCAACAGGTGGTGCCCTACTCGCGGCGCACCGTGGAGCTCGTCACCGCGCTCGCGGGGCAGGCCGCCGTTGCGATCGAGAATAGCCGGCTGTACGAGGAGATCGAGCGGCTGTTCGAAGGATTCGTGAGGGCCGCCGTGCACGCGATCGAGCAGCGGGACCCGACGACGTTCGGCCACTCGGGACGGGTGGCGAACATGACGGTGGGACTCGCCGCCGTCGTCGATCGCGCGGAGGACGGTGCCTACCGCAACGTGAGCTTCACGCGGGAGCAGATCAAGGAGATCCGCTACGCCGGGCTGCTCCACGATTTCGGTAAGGTCGGCGTGCGGGAGCAGGTGCTGATCAAGGCCAAGAAGCTCTATCCCCTGCACCTCGAGCTCATCAAGCAACGCCATCATTTCGTGCGGCGTACCGCCGAGCGGGAGTTTTGGAAGAAGCGCTCCGAGTTCCTCGAGACGCACGAGCGGAAGGACTACGAGCCGTTCCTGCGAGCGCTCGAGGCGGAGCACGCTCGGGAGATCGAAGTGCTGGACGCCTTCCTCGACGCCGTGCTCAGCGCGAACGAGCCGACCGTGCTGCCGGGCGGACGCTTCGAAGCGCTGCTCCACCTATCGCGTCACACCTACGAAGATCCTGAAGGCCGCCCGCACCCCTACCTCACCGAGGAGGAGATGCGCTATCTCACCATCCCCAAAGGCTCGCTCGACGAGACGGAGCGCCTGGAGATCGAGAGCCACGTGACCCACACCTACCGGTTCCTGCAGCAAATCCCCTGGACTCGCGAGCTCCAGCACATCCCCATGATCGCCTACGGACACCATGAGAAGCTCGACGGCGGGGGCTACCCACGGCGGGTGACCGGCGAGGCGATCCCGATTCAGACGCGCATGATGACGATCAGCGACATCTACGATGCGCTGAGCGCAGCCGACCGCCCGTACAAGGC
>WNFW01000713.1_pt1 | contig 24084 bp, 16 predicted proteins | sample 5400131 | NCBI WGS metagenome assembly WNFW01 (sample SAMN13153362, study PRJNA577476) | soil metagenome | isolation source: 20 cm soil or saprolite under grassland replicate 1 | place: USA:California | collected 2016-06-15 | reverse complement strand
TTCCATTTGATCGAGGAATTGCCGCGCATAAGCGGAGAGGCTCTCGACGTAACGGCGTTGCCCCTCGGCATAAAGAGTGTCGAAGGCGAGCGAGGATTTTCCGGAGCCGCTCAGCCCGGTGATGACCACCAATTTCTCCCGTGGAATCTGCACATGGAGGTTCTTGAGATTGTGCTGGCGGGCTCCGCTAATTTTGATAACTTGCGCAGGCATTCTGACGAGGAATGTCGAACCTATCAGTCAAGCACAGCCGTCCCTTTTCTCCAGCGAAATTGCGTTATCTAAAGTACGACAGAGCGCCTGCTCCGGCAAGGTTCCGCCTGGGTTGTAAAGATGAAAGTCTCAATCGCAATCCGCTGTTACAACGAGAAGCACGTGATCGAGAATATTGTCGAGGCGGTTTCCACCGCGCTGCTAGGAAGCAGTGGCGAGATCATTGTCGTTGACGATTGTCCCAAGACGGGACGCAAACGGTGTCCACTGTAGCTGCTCTAGTAGTCGCCGGCTCAGGAGGGTTAGTGCTCTGATGGCAACTGATATACGCTGTGTACTAGGTTCGCCCGAAATCGGATATTCGCGCTAGCGACAATGCTCGAACAATGCGACATGAGGGCCCCAAAAAGAAACACCAGCGACAGATATCTTTTATTTACTATGGTCAAGGTAGATGTTTTCCCCAAACACATGAGTAATTCGCAATTGCCGATCGAACACAAACGTGACGGCTCCGTGCACAGCCGTGGCTCTCCAGCCGGCCGGGTATTTAAAATCTGAGATACGCGAATCGTAAGCAGCAAGACGCCCCTTGTCGGCGACATCAGGAAACAGAAAGGGTGAAATGCCCCTTTCTTCCTCGTTTCCAATGATCCGGAACGCGAAAAATATTTCTTCGGGATAGGCGAAGCAGATCGAGGCTGGATTGTCGATCGGCTGCGTGTGGGCGATACGCGGCAACGACGCGCGAAAACCATTCGAAGCCTCGACAAGCTGCATATAAAGATTCCATCCCGCCCGAGGAGAAAGCAGATCTGCGATCTGTAGCAGGAGCAGGACTGCCGTGGCCAAACCAGACACCCAAAGCCAACTTGTGTTCATTCCTTCGCAGAGTTCCATAGCCGCAGCGCATATCAGCCACCAAAAAAATAGTGCCGGCACGAGCAAGTAAAAAGGCGAGGCATAGAGCGTTCTCGCTGGAATCGTCATCGCCATCAATAAACCAATCGTTGGAACAACCAAGCCCATGCGGTGCTTAATCAGCGAACGAATTAACGCGGCCGTAATTGCGACTGAGATTACACTCGCAGCGACTGCGGCCTGCCAGCTATTAGGAATCTGGGGGAGATTAACGAAACTGAGCAGGAAATGGTACAAGTTTCGCAACGACTTGCCACCGAAAACGTGGGACACAAATTTTTGATCACTCTCGCGCAGCACGAAATGCAATCGGATCCCCACGTGCCAAATCGAATACAGTAACGGCAGCAAAGTCAGGGCAAACGTCTCTTTCCACGCACGCAGATGTCTCAAGTCCCCTAGGCCGCCAGTTGTGATTCGTCCAGATAGAATCAGAGCACATCCTGCCGGCACTAAGCACCATGCGCTTTCCTTGGAGTTGTAGGCCAGAACCACGATACAAAAGAGGCCGATGTTCCCAATAACGACTCGCCCGGGTTTCATCGGCATTCGTGACAACGTCAGGCAGACATGCAAACCGGTTATGGTCAAAAGTGCCGCGAGCTTGTCATGATTCGTCGCCTGCCAGGCAGCGGCATCCACCAACGGAACAGAAAATAGGTAACACAGAGCACAACCAAGCGTCGGTATAAACGCACTGTGCGTCGGAAACTGGCGACGTAGGAACCAATATAGCCCAAGGGCTGTGAGAATCATCATCATCAATTGTAGCCAGTTTGACTCTACAATACTGCGACTTGTCCAAAGCCAGCCTGCTTCCACTGTCCAAATAGAGAAGTGCCGGCTAAAGCTTGCCGAGGACAGTAACATCTCGCGTAATAGTGGCCAAACCGAATTCGGGCGTCCACTGATCCAATCGCGGTATTCGATTAGCGGGAAAAGATGGCTGAAATATCGGCCAAAGAACATACCGCCGGCGAGAATGACCAAGAGTCCAGCTGAGAATTCACGAAGCCTATGTATAGAAAACTGGTTATCGCAGTATCTTCTCATTGGAAGACAAAAAAGAATTTGCCGCGTCAGTTTGCTTGGCACCTTGCTTAAATCAATTGGACATGGGGAACCAGCTTAAAAAAAACAATTCCTTAGCCTGTGCCAGAATGATGGCCGTCATGCGAATGCCGATGCGATTGTCAATCCGTCGCCTGGCTATCAATTTCGCTTTTCCGGTAATCGCCCCGGCTGAAATACTTTTCGAGCTATACGTAGAGGCAGGTAAAAAGATATCGGCGACATTTGGCTTTTCCATTTGATCGAGGAATTGCCGCGCATAAGCGGAGAGGCTCTCGACGTAACGGCGTTGCCCCTCGGCATAAAGAGTGTCGAAGGCGAGCGAAGATTTTCCGGAGCCGCTCAAGCCGGTAATGACCGCCAATTTCTCCCGTGGAATCTGCACATGGAGGTTCTTGAGATTGTGCTGGCGGGCACCGCTAATTTTGATAACTTGCGCAGGCATTCTGACGAGGAATGTCGAACCTATCAGTCAAGCACAGCCGTCCCTTTTTCTCCAGCGAAATTGCGTACCAAAAACCCACTCCTGCAGCGATGCAGGCGGAGTTCGGTTCATGCTCGCAATCTTTGCGATGGACGCTATTGAATCCGTGGTATGGAAGCTTATCTAAGCACACCGCATCGATTCTGTGCAGTTAAACTGGTAACAGAACACAAGCGATGAGCACTACTGCGCGTATAGCAGTCCTCATTCCCTGCTACAACGAAGAAGCGGCGATTGCGAAAGTCATTAGGGATTTCAAGGTGACGCTACCGAGCGCCGACGTGTACGTGTATGACAATAATTCAAATGACAAAACGGCTGAGGTTGCTCGCGCCGCAGGCGCTATTGTCCGCACTGAATTGCGGCGGGGCAAAGGCAACGTTATTCGACGCATGTTCGCTGATATTGAGGCGGATATCTATCTCCTGGTAGATGGCGACGACACGTATGACGCAGCGACTGCACCGGTGTTCCTCCAAACGCTCGTGAGTAACGGACTTGATATGGTTTCCGGCCGCCGAATTGCGGTGGGCGGCAACGCATATCGAACCGGTCACGTCATGGGCAATCGGCTGTTGAACCGCGCTACTGCTATCATATTCAGACCGAAAGTACTCGATATGCTGACCGGGTACAGAGTATTGTCACGGCGCTTTGTCAAATCTTTCCCTGTTACCGCTGAAGGCTTCAGCATCGAGACAGAGCTAACTGTGCATGCGGGCCGCCTTCTAATGCCGGTCGCCGAGGTGGACACACCGTACAAGGAGCGCGCCCAGGGCTCAGTCAGCAAGCTTCATACATGGCGAGATGGGCTTCGTATTGTTTCTGCAATTGCAAGACTGGTTCGAGAAGAACGGCCTCTGGTGTTCTTCTCGGCGATCTGCGCCGTTTTGATGCTGCTCTCGCTGATTCTAGGGGTCCCCGTGGTGCTCGAATATCTAAAGACAGGCCTTGTTCCGCGTTTGCCAACTGCCGTTCTGTCGATGGGACTGATGCTCCTGGCGTTTCTTTCGCTTGCGAGCGGACTGATTCTCGACACGGTAACACGCGGACGCTGGGAGCTGAAGCGCCTCGCCTATCTCGCTGTCAGCAGCCCTCACGATCTAAGATTACCGTGAGGCCGAATCAGCGCCAACGCAGGTGCAGCGTATGAACGAAACGGCTTTGAGAGGATCTGCAGCCAATTCGCCCACGGCTAACACGCAATTGCCTCAGCCTGCGAGTGAGGCTGGCCTTACAAGTGAGTGCGAACTGAACAGTGTGACTTGGGGACCAGCAGCCCTCGAGCAAAGGCGCAACCGCACGCGAGATCATTTAACCAAAATTGCTGCCCGGCGCGAAGACTGGATAAATCGTAACGAATACTATTACGAATTGCTAAACCGGCTTCTTCGTTTTTTGGTGGAGCCGGAAAAAAAAGTGCTCTCAGTTCGCTGCGACATCGGCAATCTTTTGGCCGTTGTCCGGCCAAGTAAGGGCAAAGGTGTTGACATCTGCGCTGAGATTGTGGAAATCGCGCGGCAACGAAATCCGTCCTTCGAATTCGCGGTGGCTTTCCCGGACAAGGAGGAATTCCAGCAGGCTTTCGCGCCAGACGAGAAATTTGATTACATTCTCTTTAACGATATTGGCGACACCGTAGATGTGCTCCAAGCGTTGCGAAATTTAAGGCCAATTTGCCAGAGGCACACGCGCCTTTTGGTGACAACTTACAACCATCTTTGGGAGCCGCTTGTCGCATTAGCCGAGTGGCTTGGGATGAAGGTGCCGCGAACCGAGCAGAATTGGCTTTCGAGTGCCGATATCCGAAATTTGTTGAAGCTGGCCGGTTTTGAAGCTCTCGAGACGCATCGAATCGTGCTTTTACCGAAATATCTGCCGTTGCTGTCTGGTTTTCTTAATCGTTTTTGTGCGCGCCTGCCGTTTCTAGGCAAACTCTGTATGACTCAAGTGGTCGTTGCGCGACTGCTACCACGACCGGTTTTGCCAGAAGAGCTTGCCGTGTCGATTGTCGTTCCATGCAAAAATGAGAAGGGAAACGTGGAGGAGGCCGTTCGCCGTATTCCCTCTTTAGCTGGTCGGATGGAGATCATTTTCTGCGACGATCGATCGACCGACGGCACCGCTGAAGAAGTGCTGCGCGTGCAGTCGCTTTATCCTGAAAAGAACATTCGCCTTGAGCATGGGCCCGGAATCTGCAAGTCACGAAACGTCTGGACAGGTTTCGATGGTGCCACAGGGGATATTCTGATGATTCTCGATGCTGATTTGACGACGATTCCCGAGGAGTTGCCTTACTTCATCGATGTTATCGTTTCCGGGCAGGCGGAGTTTGTTAACGGTTCCCGCTTGGTCTATCCCTTGCCGAAAGGAGCAATGACGGGTGCAAACATGTTGGGCAACAAGTTCTTCAGCGTCGCTTTTACCTATCTACTTGGACAACGAGTAAAGGACACTTTATGCGGCACAAAAGTCCTTTGGAGAAGCGACTGGGAGCGGATTAAGCCAATGGTCGGTACCTGGGGAACTGAAGACCGCTGGGGAGACTATGAACTGTTATTTGGTGCAGCAAAGTTGAACCTCAAAATTCTGGACTTGCCCGTCCACTACCAGGAACGGATTTACGGTTCCACCAAGATGACCAAGGTCTTCCGGAACGGCCTTGTTATGCTAAAGATGTGCTGGCACGGCTTTTTGAACTTAAAACTTGGATACTAACTCGCTGCCAGGCATTGGATCATCAGACTCCCAACTATGGCATCCCGCTTTTAAACTCACGCGACCTCATACTTTGCTAGTGCAAGAACGGATTGCCAGAGAAATTCAACACGGGCGGTTCCTGGCTCAACATGGAGCGGGAGAGATTTGGAATTGGGAGAGCCCAGCTGGCAAACTACGCTGGGCGCGCCGGGTAAAGATGCTGAGCAGACATCTCCGGCCAGGAATGAGTGTGCTTGAGTTGGGTTGCGGTACTGGCTATTTCACTCGAGAGCTGGCGCGCTCCGGAGCAGACGTTGTTGCGATTGACGTTTCACCTGAGCTTCTGGAAATCGCAAAGGCAAATTGTTCCGCGCCAAATGTTCGTTATGAAATCCAGAACGCGTATGAATTAAGCTATCCTGATGCCGTGTTTGATTCCGTTGTAGGCAGCTCAGTTTTACATCATCTCGAGATCGAAGCGGCAATCCGCGAGATTTATCGGGTGTTAAAAGTCGGCGGTACGATTTGCTTTACAGAGCCAAACATGCTGAACCCCCAGATTGCGATACAAAAGAATGTGCCCTGGATTAAGCGAAAACTTGGCGACTCACCAGATGAGACCGCGTTCTTTCGCTGGCCGCTCCGGCGGCTGCTCGAACAAACAGGCTATCGTGATGTTCAAATCGATCCGTTTGATTTTCTGCACCCAAGAACGCCGGCTCCTCTGGTTGATCGATTGGACGCCCTTGGCCGTTTCTTTGAGAACATGCCAGTGCTGTCGGAGTTGGCTGGCTCGTTGTATGTTCGCGCTGGCAAGAGCAGCGCAACAGTCGTGCACGACGAAGAGGCCAAAGACCGTGCCGCGACACTACGTAATCGCGCACGGCTCAGCGCCAACAAGAACCTTCTATTCTGGTATGGCGAGCTTTACCGCGATCAGTTCAAGGACTTTCCCAATCCGGGGGCGCTTTCGATACTCGAGATAGGAAGCGGCACTTCGCCTCTGAAACAATTTCTCTCAAACGTTGTTACCAGTGACGTGCTCGACCTGGATTACCTCGATCTTGTGTTTAACTGCCATGAAATCGACAAGTTGGACGCGATCAAAGACAAAAGCCTTGACGTTATTACGCTGACCAACGTATTGCATCACCTGAAGAGCCCGATTGTGTTTCTTAACGGCGCGGCCACCAAATTGAAGTCCGGTGGCAAAGTGATCGCAACGGAACCTTTTTTTTCACTGGTATCCGCTCCCATTTGGAAGCATCTGCATTTCGAACCAGTCGACTTCAGCATCTCCGAGCCGGAACTGATGCAGGCGCACGGGCCTCTAACATCGGCTAACCAAGCACTGCCCTCGTTGATTTTTTTCCGCCGGCGCGAGTGGCTCCAACGCTTGAACGAGAACTACGACATCGCCAATCTCTCAGTTCGACCTTTCACCGCACTATCCTACATGATGACTGGGGGAATATCCCGCAAGCTCCCAGTCCCCGGTTTTCTTTACCGCGCATTATTTCCGATTGATCTCGCTCTCAGCCGTCGCTTCCCGGACGTCTGCGCGGCTTTTTTCACCCTGACCCTGACGCGACGTTAATGTCGGCAGGTTAGCCTGCGCCACACTGCTATCATTTCGCAAAGGTCCAATCTATCGGGCGTCATTACAACGTTACTCCCTTTTTCGGAGCAACACGAAACGACCACGACGATCAATTAGTGTGTAGTCCTCGATGTGAATTCCAGACTCCGGATTTATCGTATCTGAGCTGATCCGGAGAGGGACGTAGGAGTCGGCGCTATCGCCAAGAATCCACACTGGCGTGGGCCGGCCAGACATTCGGTCCAGCCAGAAAAGGTTTCGGTCATGCGCGTATCTGAACAGCCATGTGGAGGCAACAACGGGCTCCTCTGGCTTAGCTTCACGACGGTAACCTCCGAACACGGCATCTGCCTGTTGCCGTTCCTGCGGCGAGTAAATGCTGGCCGCACGAGGGAGATATGCCCAGTACACATAAGGCACAAGGGCTACTTGTGCGACCGTCGACAATCCGGTGATTGCAATTGCCGCCGTGACTATTGCTGTTCGCGTCCATTTGCTGCAGTACTGCGCAGCGCGCGCAATCGACGCAAAACCTACCAACGTGACACACCAAAGCAGTGCCTCAGTTGAAGAAAATCGTGGCGTCCACAGCAGATCGTTCCGGTTTATGAGCCATGCGACCAAAGTTGTGAGGACACCAACAACCAAATAGTACGGACGCAACAAAACTGTCCCAAAGCTGCCTACAATCATGATCCACAGCCATTGACGGACAACGCTGCTACCAAGCCAACGAGTAACATTGGAGGCGACAAAAACGAAAAGCGCTCCGGGACTTGATAAGCTTCCCGGCGCCACGATACCAAGGCGATCAACCGAGTGGGGCGCGTACATTGTTGGCGGTTGTGACCAGGAAATCGCGAGTAAGAGAGGGATCGCTGAAACCGACAAGAGAAGTGTGATTGCGGCAGACCAGTTGAAGCGGCAACGCGGGGGTTTGCCTGCTGACGAGATCCATGTTTCAACGCCTGCTACGATCGCCACCACCCCCGCGGCGATCGGCGCATCCTCCTTCACGCTGATGACAGCTAGTGCTGTCAGGATTGACGGGAGTTTCCGCTGTTGAAGTAGAAAATAGAAAAGGACTAAACACAATGCTGGCACAAGAATCTCGACATGGAATCCGAAGCCCGGGTGTTGATAGAACGCAACCGTAAGCGGGGAGATGAGAACTAGCCCGGCCGAGAGTATTGCAACGCGCCCGGCAACGCCCAGAAGACGCAGAATACGAGTTGCCCAAAAGTAGGTTGCTCCTACCGACGCGGCAAGCACGAACAGCAACCCCGGAGCGCCGAATGGCTTTGCTATAAGGCCGAGCGGAAGCAGCAAGAAGTAGGTATGAATCGCAAGGTGATTCCCAAAACAGTTATCATGAAGCAGGCCGCGACCTTCAAGCCAACTTCGAGCAAGCTGCACATACACGAAAAGGTCAGACGTATAGCCAAGAGCGTAAAATGTCTTAAGTTTAAACACGAAGACCCAAATGACAGCGAAGACAGCGAGCCCGAGAGCCACGAAATCCCATCGGTCCCAGTGCATCTCTGCGTTTACCTTTGACTTAAACAGCTCTCCGCAGCCAAGCCGCATTGAGCGAACGTATGGTTTCTCAATATCTTTTCCAATGTTATAATGCAGCAAGTGCATCTAGCCGCGATGAAGCGTCAAATTCCATTCTACGGTTCTGCGGCAGCGATCTTGAAATCCAGCGGTAGAGCAAGGGGCCCTAAGTTCTGTTTCGCCACTTTGGGCTTCAGCTTTCGAGCTGTCATGCTGCGAGATAATCGTTACCGCGTTCCTTAACTCGTCGTGACTTCTTTGATTTCGCATATTCGCAAAGTTGGCAACAAGATTTACGAACACGCGTTCCCCATCTACCGCCTCTGTTATGGCACTTTTAAGGCGTACGCCGATCGTCCGGAGCGGCGACTTCTGAGAAGCGTTTTGTTTCCGGGCGCTGTTGTAGTGGACGCAGGCGCGAACATTGGTATCTATTCACACTTCCTCTCACATTGCGTTGGGTCGTCCGGCGTTGTTCACTCATTCGAACCTGCGCCTGAAAATTTCAAACGCTTGCAGTCTGCCACCCGTAATTGCGCGAACGTCCGCTTGTCCCAGGTTGGGGTGGGAGAGCGCAGTGAGAGATCCAAGCTCTACCTATCGGACAAGCTAAACGTAGATCACTGCGCCTATCTCCCAGAGGGAGATTCCCGCCGCGTTATCGATATCGATATTGTAGCGCTGGACGATTACTTCCAGCCGGGCGAACGCGTTGATGTAATCAAAATGGATATACAAGGATATGAGCTGCAAGCGTTGCGCGGCGCCAGCCGTGTCCTGGCTGATAACCCGGACGCAAAATTGCTGCTCGAATTTTGGCCATATGGGTTGAAGCAGGCTGGCGCAAACTGGCCTGAGCTCGTGCAGGCTCTGAAGAATAAGAGAAGGTCCCTGTTCGAAGTGACAAATCATGGGTTGGCCCCTTTTCGTTCTGAATCGGTTACCGAGGATTGGAATTGGTACGTGAATCTGTTTGCATCACCTCGGTAACATCGCAGGTGTTGTTGGCGCGTGCTTTGCTGCTAGCCTCTGCTTAAGCATTCACTTTAGCAACATGGCGGCTACTGTTGCACCGGGATCTCTTCATCCGAAAGAGTTAGATTATCGGCGCTCCGTACGGCGTAGCGTAGTTGCGGATTGTAATCCCTAATGTAGCCGACAAATCCAATATTCGCCGTCAATTTGCTCTGATAAAACGTGCGATTGATAAACGGGCTAATCGGCGCAGAGCGGGCCACTCCGCGAATCACGTCGCTCGAATCGGCTATTACCAATGTCCACGGAATCGACTGCTCGTGTTTGAATGCTTGTCCGATCACCCGCGCCGCGGTAGCACCGTTATCGCACTGGCCTAAAGCTTCAATCCTGCACTGCCCACGAAGCCCTTCTCGCCCGTGCCGTTCCCCAAAGACATCCGCTTCCCTGAGCCCGATCCAATCTTGTAAGCCATCGGCGAACACATCCAAGCGACGCGCCCGCAACTGCGAGGCCAGGCGACTCCTTTCTTCAAAAATTTGTTGAAACTCAGGAGGAAGCCGTTGCATCCTTTGAGCCTCAAAAGCTCCGTTGATCACGGCGGTGGCGTCCTTGTCATACATAATTTGGACGTTTTTGCACCAAAACCAGGCCTGATAATGTGCGGGCCAGGCTACGATAGCTGTCGCAAAGGGGAGAAGGAGAGTGGGCCATCGGCTCCGCTGCAGGCGATCCGTTCGGTCGACCGCGAGCAGAATCAAACTCGTCCAAAAGAGTGAACTCCAGAATAGATAACGCGGAGCAAAAGGCTCCAGATCAAACGATTTCAGTCGTCCGACAGCTATAAGCATCAGAGCAAATAGGTTAAAAACTAAAAGCGACAAGCCAGTGCTTTCGAGGCCGGTTTTAAGGTCGCGCCAAAGGATGCGACGTATAACAAAGATTCCTGCAAGCACCAAACCCGCCAGGCCGGTCCACAATGCGATAGCAAAGGATTGCTCTAAATCCGTAAGCGGCTTTTCCGTTCGCCAAGCCGCGATTGTGTATAACACCGGACTCCCTACAAGTCTGCAGAAGTTGGTTAAAGCACCAATGAGATTACCGGGAGAGACCGCCGATGCTTTTGGCCAGTTGAAGGGAAGTACTGGAACCATCTGGTAGACGAGGGCTACTGCAAGCGCGCTGAATCCGAGTAAAACAATCGTTCTCCACGGAAGCCGCAGGCACCAGGCCAGAAGCAGCAAAGTAGGCCAAATCGCCAACCCTCCGCCAAAACTAAAGGAAGCGACAAACCCGGCACACACTACAATTGCCGTGGTCGTCCATGAGCAACGCGTTTTGGCTATCAAAAGAAAAGTCAGTGCCGCTCCGCTCATGGCCAAAGAGTTTTCACAGTTGAACTCGCCGTTGGCAGTGATGCTGGCCCGGCCCATCCAAAAATTGCCCGTGACCACAACAAGTGTGGACAATGTCTTTGCAGTCAGCCCTATGGTCTTATCACGCCAAATCGGAATCAGAAGCAGCGCAACGGTTGTGAAAAGCAGCCCCAGGCCTACAAAGAAGAGCATTTGCACGTCGCCGTGAAAAAAACGCAAATTGGCGAGACCAATGAGGCTGGGGAAGAACGTAATGTGACCAGCTTGTTTAAGCAGGGCACTTTGAAACCATGTGTGGTTCCAGGCAAAAGCATAAACGCTCCAAAAATCGCCCCCCAGCAACCAGGTTGCGCGGCCCAGATACAGATAGATAACTCCCGAAAGCAGGAAAACTCCGCCAATTAAAATGGCAAAGATTTGGACGGCGCGATCCGCCGCCGTGGCGAAGCGATGCATTCGAGTTAGTGCGCTTTCAATTTCAACCCCTTGGTGCTGCGTCACCGGGAAGCATCAATACCAGCCCGCCCGCTTCCAAAACGCGATGCCACCCAGCGTCAATCGATTTCAGAGTGGTCAACACTCTCTCGCTTTCAGGTTCGGGAACGGCAACTGCATTTGCGCGACCGGTTTCGATTACCTCGCGAAACTTCGGCTCTAACACTTGAAGCCGCGTCACGTTTTCAGGATGGCTTTCCTCGATAAAATCCTGCGCCTCTTGACGCAGTATTCCTTCTTCCGAATTGCCAGCGTTGGCGAAATAATGGACGACGAGCCGTGGAGCTACAACTTTCATTTCTGGAAAGAGAAGCGGTAACTCACAACCTGCTGTCCAAGTCGGTACGAGCAGCTTAGCATTCGCAATGTAGCTACCGGCAGCTTTAGCAAACTGGACGTTCGCCGGAAGTAACTGGTATTCCCTTGGTGACTTCCAGCCGATGCCGAGTTTCGCATTTCTCGGCACGATCGATAGTCCACGATAACTGTAAACGAAAGTTACAATAACCGCTGAAAGCGCTAGTACAGTTGCTAATCGGGTTTTCAGCAAGCTTTGTGACCGTACTAGTGGCGACGCTGCAGCCCCAATCAACGCACAGAGCAGCGGAAACTGCAAGAGATAGACAAGGCGAAAATAGGTAGGAGCAAGGATATTTGCCATCCACACCCGTGCCAGCAACGGGTTCAAGCAAAACAGCCACACAGCACAAAGATAAAGGAAGATAAAGAGCCCAGTGGTCCCTCTGACGATTAGCAACGGCACGGCAACCATAAGTACGACGTCACGCAAGTACTCCGCGGGCCCGCCGATAGCATAATCTACGGCTTCACGCCACGGGAGGTATCTCGGTCCAAGCAGGTGGATGTCGATCGGCTTTGGAATTATGTCCAGTTTCAGCGATACCAAAATCGCGATTGGGTATATGAGCGGAATCATGAGCAAAAGGCCACGGCGAACCTGCTGCCATACATTCTCTCGCGTCTTGTGTTCGAAAAGCTGAAGGATGACAAACGCTATCCAAGAGCACCAAATCAGTGCCGGGATTGCATAAAGCGCAATATTGCTCAGACCTACGCCGGCGACGCCTAAGAAAGCGAGCCACACCAGATCGCTCGCATTACCTCGAGTGAGAAATCGGTAACTGAGTACCAAACCAATCGGCAGAAACAAAATCAAAACGATTGGTTTACCCTGCCACATGTAGCCGGAGACCGTTGCAAATCCGACCCATCCGGCTGGGTCGGCCGACTGTAGTGACTTAACAGCTCCTAGCAACACGCCGAAGGACGACCTGTCGGCGAGAAGCAGAAATCCCATTCCCAGCGGGGTGCCGATCGTTGCAGTCCAGTGACTCAATCCAAATCTTCTGATGCACCAGTAGAGGATAAACGGAAGTGAGAGTGCAGCAATTACATGACCAATTACCTGATAAAAGTACAGCGGATCGATTCCAAGATAGTGCCCCAAAAAACCCATAAGCATCTCATAGCTGGTTACTAAATGAACCGGCGAGAATGCCGCCGCGTCCATGTCAACGCTTGTCTGACGGAGATAGATGGGCTGGTTAAGATCTAACAATTGAGTCAGAACTCTGTGAAAGTAGACGACATCGTCCTGATTCGGACGACGCACAAAAAGAACTGTTATTGCGGAGCCAAGACCGAGAATGAGAAGAAAAAGGTGGGATAAATGAAAGCGATACCCTTTGCCAGGCGTTGCATTCGTTTTGTTCCAGAAGCGCGCCAGGAAAAAAAAACCGGCTATGGCCAAAGCCAGGAAGCACCACGTAATCGTTTTTGCTGGCCATCTGACGATTAACACAAGTTGATACGCGACGGTCCAAAATGCGAGGATCGCTATGGGCAGCAGTAGGATGTCACCGGCGTGCGATTCGGAAGCCGTTTTGGAAATTAGCGTACTCGTTTCACTTTTTTTCATTGCGTCCTGCGGCTGGATGTATGCGACATCCCAATCAGCTGGTGCTTAGCTCACGTCGAGGTTCTTGCTCGGAAAAGCAAAATCGTTGGAAAGGAATATGTCATATCCGGAGGAAAGTGCGTGAGACTGAACTCGTGTCCAAAAATCCTTACGGGCACGCGATAGCTTTTTGCATACTTAAATTTTCCCTGCGTCTCAACTTGCCGAACAGTTGCGTTGATTAGCGCCGGCGCAGCTTCAGTGGGAAAGCCTACCAGAAGGAAGTCAGCGTTTTCTCCGGGATCTTGTAACTGGACCGTCACCTTTTCATTATTCAGTGGCTTGGCGGCCGGCATTACGGTGTAAAAATCCGGTCCAACGTGCAAAATACCAATCCGCGTTGGTCTTTCTCCAATGGCGTTCTGGAGATCTTTCCGAACAATCTCGCGAGCATCCTTTTGCTGCATGGCCCGACCGTACGCCAGATCAAAAATTAAAGATGGCACAACAATGAGCAGAAGCGCAACGGTCGAAACAACCACGAGTCTGCGGTGGTTTCTCATCTGCAACTGCAGGTCGCTCCAAGCTATCCCAACGAGAACACAAAATCCAGGCATTAAAAGCATGGTTATCCGGCCGAAGTAGGGTACCAGGTAGCCTTTTCCCATCAGATACAGATACAGAAGCGAGAAAATCAGTACGGGAACGGTAAGGCTGTAAAGGCTGCGCCTGAGAAGAAGATAAACAATCGAGCAGTAAGGAACGACCCACAACACAGGGTACATGGCGAATGGAATCACGTTTGTGACATATCTCCAGACAGCCGACAGATTAAATAACTGAGCCCCGCTGAACTCCTTTAATGCTGCGTATTGCAATGTTTCGTCTGTGATTGCTTTTGTGACGGTTGATGGGTCTAAAAACACCATCGGATGGCCAAGGAACAGCCCGATTGCAAATCCCAAGCCGATCAACCACGCTGGTCCTGCGACAAACTTTTTCACACTTTGCAGAACTCGAAGTCTCCAGGACGGTAAATTATCACTACCATTAAGTAGCAAATACAGACACGGAATCACAACAATGAGTCCCACCGGGTATCGGGTCGCCGCTCCCAGGCCAGAAATTAGACCGACGAGAAGAAGCAGCGGCCACGGTTGGGATTTCCGGAGTTTTAGTGATAACCAAATGACCAATGCGCATAACAGATTGCTCAAGATGTGAGTCCTCATAAAATGTGCGTAGATCACCTGCATTGGCAGAATGGCGTAACAAAGCGCGCCCACAACGGACGGATAGAACGCATCAGTTGCTTCTCTGATCGCGAGAAAGACGACAACTACTGCGCAGAGATCGAAGAACACCGACATACATCGAGAGATATACAAAAGATCGGAATGATCTTTTGTTGTGATTGAATCGCCAAAGTCTCTGTCCTTCGTGGCGGTGAGCTTGAGCACGGCTTGTGGCACAGCCCATAGGTAATAGTTGAATGTGCCCTCAAAGTATGCCCCCGGGGCCTTGATATTGCCTGCTAATAAATCCAGCTGGAGGACGCCCCTGAGGCTTACGAATTCATCCGGCTGAAAATTCAGGTCGTGCCCATACCCGCTGTGGAGACCCCAGGTCAATCCCGTTAGTCGAAGATAGGCCGCCAGCAAAAGCAGACCCGAGAATAGAACAACGCGACGAGGTCGTTGCATGAATTAATTTACAGGCACGCTGTATGAAAACGAGCTGTGATGCGCATCACTCAGGTGGTGTTGGCTGACCTTGGCCGAGAGCAGTAAGTTTTAGTATCGCGGCGTTGCCGTCGGAGTTGTTTAGAATGCGCCATTCGTATCCGGGAAGACTCGGCAGGCGTGACTGGTTTGTGGTGAGATCGTTGAGAGAAGTGAATAGCGCGTAAATGGCAAGTGATTGTTGCAAGCCGTGCTCGACCAACGCCGAAGCCTGCCGCTGGTCATAATGCCAGGTGTCACTCCACTTGTAACTATGCTGGCCATCGATTGGGCCTGCGATGAGCGAGCGCGGCAGAAGAGCGTTTAGATAAACAGGATCAATATCGCTAAGAACAATCCCAGGTTGCCGCTTCAACCGTTTGGCGAAGTCCTTTTGCGCAACGAACTGTACCGATTCGCGCGTTGGAGTCGTGAAATGAAGAGCGTCCCACGCTTGGCACCGGCCAATGCCTTGTGTCTTATAGCCGGAGCGCGAAGGAAAACCGAGACAGGCAGCAGCGAATAAGACCAAAATTGGCAGAGCAATAATAATCCGTCTGCCGGTAACAAGATTCTTTGCCGCCCATGTCGCGGGCAGCACGGCAACGGCGATTCCGAGGATTAGAAGAGGAAGATAGTACCTTGCATCAACAAGTCTGTAATTATGAGTTAGGATCACTCCCAGGAAGGCTGAGGAAGCTAAGAAAGCGCAGGTAACGAAGCGATCAATGCGGATCAAGAACAAGCCTGCGCAAGTTAAAAGAATGAAGGCTGGGACAAAACAGGTACCGGTTCCAAAAATATTCGCGTTGTGATATTCGAGCGGCCGCAGAGCGAATTCGTTCCACAGCGCAGCGGCGTTGTTTGGAACGTAGCCAACAGAAAAGAAAAGGTGATTCTTGCTAAAAAACGGCGTCCAGAAGTCGTAGCCTGTCCTAAATGGTGAATGAAACTGAATCGTGTTCAACAGCAACACAGGACTGGCAGCCAGCACGAAGACAACCGCAACGGCAGCGCAATGTAGCAGCCAGCGCATACGCATGTCTCTCTTTGGAAAGATGGCCATGACCAGCAACAAGGGTGCAAAGAAAGCCGACTGCAGTCTAAAGTTTACCGATAGGCCAAGAAGAATCGCCGACAAATAAATCTTCGAGCGCCGTTCATGCGCGACTCCGAGGTAGGCAAACATGAACGCCAGTACAATTACCAGCGATGCACTCACGTCGCTGAGTGAGGAACGGCAGAGAGTGAAAAAGCAAGGAAGGGTTGCGACTAACAGAGCGGCAAAGCCTCCCGTTATCGGCATTGCAAGATAGGCATAGAACGTAAATACAGCCAGAAGCAGCAGCAGGCCGAGAGTTTGGTTGGCTCTAAATGGCGCTAACACAACAGCTGTAGTTGGCAGAATTGTCAGCCAAGGAAGCATTAGCGCCGGATAGCCAGGCGGATACCTCGATGGCAGCTTCTCGTATCCAATCTGTATCGAAGGCCATCCATCAATGGCCAGCGCTTTTGCCTGTGCGAAATATTCTGTAGCATCGGGGTGCGGACCGAGATCGAGCAGCGATGTTTTGGTATAGTCAACTCTAAGAACCGCGAAGTAATAGAATATCAATGCGCACAGAAATAACGAGGTGCCAGCTACGAACGGCACGGGAGCAAAGTTCGATTTGATAACTTCTCTCATACAAGGTCTACGAGAACTTAAGCCGCGCGACCGGTCCGAGCTTATCAATAGATAAAATCCCTCATATTACACAGGCCGAAGCCTGGCTTAATTCCGCTGTTGCGTTTTTGACGACCATCTTATGCCCCAGCAGGGAGTTCTCATCGATTTACCGCTGCGCGAGCAGATAAATTGCAATGAGCGTGAGGAGAAAGTACGGAACAAGTGTCGCCGCGCCGGCGTAATCCTTAGCCATGCGTTGGCCAAAGAATAGCGCAAGGACTGCAACCGTTGCAATCACCGCGCCACAGAATGCGATGGTCGGATCGTGCAAGAAAATCACGAGTACACACCCAAGCGCACTCAGTGCTCCAGCTGCAAGTTCGAGAATGGTAATTATGGTCAGCAGCGCAGGCACCAGTTCAGCAAACGGGCTCTTTGCGAAATGTCCTTTTAGCCATTCAAAGTTTCCACGGCGATCGACGATTTTATCAATCCCAGATTGAAGAAAAAGAATCGCAAGAAATGCAGCCGTGAAAATCTGCATCAGATAAGTTGCTTCCGCGCCGATATGCAAGGTGGGCATAACACACTCATCTTAGCCGGAACGATTCAGGTTTGTCGATCTTTCGTGTCGTCGCGACCGTAGGTCGAATCCAACCCTGAATACGCGGGCTAATCGCTGATAGGTTCTTACTTTGTCTTTGAGACGGTGAACGTCGGATTCGTCTAGGACAATGCACATGCGCATCACGCGCACTCAGTCGCGCTGGATAACCGCGTCTGCGAATGCGACATCGCCCGATTTCAAATCCAATCCGGTTTCCGCTGGGGTGCCGAAGACGCGCGCGCGTGGCTCATCGAATTCTTTTTCCCAGCGCGCGACGACCACAGTCGCGAGACAATTGCCGATCACGTTCACACATGTGCGTCCCATGTCCATCAATTCGTCGACGCCGAAAATAATGGCGACACCGATCGGGCCAAGTCCGGACGGCACAAATGAATTTAATACCGCCAGCAAAATGACAAGCGCTGCCCGCGGCACGCCGGCCACGCCCTTGGAACTTACCATCAGCGTTAACATCATCGTGATCTGTTGGCCTAACGACATGTGCCAACCCATTGTCGTTTCAGCTGCTTGCGCTACGAACACAGAGGCCATTGCCAGATATAGTGTCGATCCGGTGAGGTTGAACGAATAGCCAGTGGGCATCACGAAGCCGACGATATGCGGCGGCACGCCGAAACGCTCCATCGATTCCATTGCTTTTGGCAACGCCGATTCGCTGCTCGTTGTGGCAAAGGCCAGCGCTGCCGGCTCACGCACTGCCTTGACGAACTGCCGCAACGGTATCCGCGCGATCCAAATGATCAGTCCAAAAATCGAAACAACAAAAATCACGAGGGCCAGATAAAGTGAGCCAATCAATTTGCCGAGATTCATGAGCACACCCGGACCCTGCGTACCGATTGTGTGCGCCATGGCTGCGCCGACTCCAATCGGGGCAAACATCATCACGTAATTCGTGAACTTGAACATGATTTGCGACAGGCTCTCCATCGCCCTGATGATTGGTTTCCCTTTTTCGCCAACGGCTGAGACGGCAAGAGCAAAGAGCACGCTGAATGCGACAATCTGCAAAACATCGCCGCGCACCATCGATTCGATCACACTGGAGGGAAAGACATGCACGATCGTTTCGGCGAATGACTTCGGATGACTTTGCTCAATCGTCTTGAGGACGTCGGTGTTTGCGGCAGCGAGAGTTACGCCTAAACCGGGCTTAATGAAGTTAACTACGGCCAATCCGATGAAGAGCGCTGCGGTCGTGACAAGTTCGAAATAGATCAGCGCTTTGATTCCCATGCGCCCCACTTTGCGAAGCGCGCCCGCGCCAGCGATTCCGACGACAATGGTCGAAAATACAAGCGGAGCGATGATCGATTTGATCAGGTTGATGAAAATGTCGCGCAAAAAATAGACTGCATTTCCCCAATCCGGTCGCAGCCATCCGACAATCGCGCCGCCGACCAGCCCGATCATGATTTGCATCGTCAGCGACGGGCGATACCATGGCCGGCGCATGGATGTAACACTCGTCGCGGTCATCGAATGGTCATTAACACAAAGCAGATTTCAAAACAGTACGCGTTTCACTTCGCGCAGACTTGGCGCGACGAAACTCACCGGAAAATCACCTGAGGAACTTTAGTCGATCATGCGCTCGTCGATGCCCGCGTATGCATCGATTCGACGGTCGCGGAGAAATGGCCAATGCGTCCGATACTCGTTCACGCGGTCCCAATCGACATCGGCCATTACAATTTCCTCCCGATCCACTGAACCTTTTTCGACGATTTCCCCGTCTGGCCCGCAAACGAAGCTTCGCCCCCAAAACTCAATGCCATCGCCGCCCGCAGGGGCTTCATGGCCGACACGATTTGCCACGGCGACGTAACAACCGTTCGCGATCGCGTGGCTCCGCTGGATGGTTTCCCACGCCGAGTGCTGTGCTCGGCCGAATTTTTTCTTTTCCGATGGATGCCAGCCAATGGCGGTTGGATAAAAAATAATCTCCGCGCCACGCAAGGCAGTCAGGCGCGCCGCTTCAGGATACCACTGGTCCCAGCAAACGCAGACTCCGAGACTTCCATGTGTTGTCCGCCAGGCCTGAAATCCGAGATCCCCAGGCGTGAAATAAAACTTCTCGTGATATAGGGGATCATCGGGCACGTGCATCTTGCGATATTTGCCGAGCAATTTTCCATTCGCGTCGATAATTGCCGCAGTGTTGTGATAAACCCCGGCGCTGCGTCTCTCGAACAGCGACGCAATAATCACCGTGCCGGTTTCCCGCGCCACCTCTCCCAACGCCGCTGTGGATTTCCCCGGCACTGGTTCAGCCAATGCAAAATTCTCGTGATCTTCCGCCTGACAAAAATATTGCGAGCGAAAGAGTTCCGGTAAGCAAACGATCTTGGCGCCTTTCCCCGCTGCCTTTCGAACGAACTCGATCGCGCGGGCGAAATTCTTCTCCGGGTCCGGACCGCAGCCCATTTGAATGAGTGCTATTCTTGTTTGCCCCAGGTTCATTGCCAATTCTCAGTAACACCGGGCTTTAGACCGGTGTTACTTAGCATGCAAGTTTCATGAGCCGTTTCAACGGCTTGCCATATACGGCCGCATAAGCCGTTAAAACGGCTCGTGATTATCACCGGACAAACACCCGGCTGAAGCCGGGTGTTAATCAAAGACTTTCATTCGCCTACTTCACAGAATCAGCTGGCACAATCTTCACACTTTGGATCACTACTCGCTTTGTCGGCTTGCTTTGCTCGCCTCTGCTATTTTTGGTGACAGGGGTGTCGCCAATCTTCACCAGCACATCGTCGCCTTTGATCAATTTGCCAAAAGTCGTGTATTGATGATCGAGCCGGTGCACGGGGCCAAGACAGATAAAAAATTGCGACCCGGCCGAATCCGGATCAGGCCCGCGCGCCATCGAAATGACGCCGCGCTCGTGTGGATGATCGTTAAACTCGGCCTTGATGTTGTAATCGGGTCCGCCTTCGCCGTAGCTATCCTCCTTTGCCGGATCCTTCGAATTCGGATCGCCGCCTTGAATCATGAATTCCTTAACAATCCGATGGAAAATCGTTCCGTCGTAAAAGCCCTTCCGCGCAAGTTTTTTGAAATTCTCGATCGTATTTGGTGCCGCATTGGTCCAAAACTGCACGATCATATCGCCTTCGCTGGTCTTGATTACTGCGACTTCGTTGTATGAATTCGTTGGAGACGTTTCTTTCTTTTCGTCCGCGGCCAGCAAATTGGAGGTTACCAGGAGAGCAAGGAGAATCGATAATTTCATGCTGACCAGTGGCATTAAAATGACGAATGACAAATGACGGATGAATGACCGAATCACGAATTCGCGCTGGTTGCGATTTGGTCAATCGAGCTTCGTCATTCCCACGTGGTATTCCTGCAGGCTGCGCACCTGAACTTTTCGTTTTTGTAGTGATCGAATTCCATTCGCGCTTGCCAATGCAGCGCGCACCGTTGTCATGATCGGGATCTTGGCGGCAAGTGCGGCATTGCGAATGACCACTTCGTGCTCACGTGGAATTTTTCCGCTGGGCGTATTAATGATGAAATTGATATCGCCGTTCTTGATCCGGTCGAGAACGTTTGGGCGGCCCTCATTAACCTTGAACACCTTGGTTATTTTAATTTTCGATCTCGTCAGCGCCTCTGCGGTTCCGCTGGTGGAAATGATTTCGAAACCGAGTTTCACAAACTCACGCGCGACTGGGATTACCGCTTCCTTGTCGGTGTCTTTGACGCTGATAAAAACTTTTCCCGTTTTCGGCAGCGGCGGGGGCGCGGCCATTTGCGATTTCGCATACGCGAGACCGAGATCGATGTCCATCCCCATCACTTCACCGGTGGATTTCATCTCCGGACCAAGTGAAATATCCAGGCCTTCATAGCGCAAAAAAGGGAACACAGCCTCTTTCACCGAAAAATGTTTCGGCACGATTTCCTTGGTAAATCCAAGTTCGCGCAATGATTCTCCGGTCATCACTTTGGCAGCCAGCTTTGCCAGCGGGACACCGATTGCCTTGCTGACGAAGGGAACCGTCCGCGACGCGCGCGGATTCACTTCCAAGACGTAAACATCGTTGCCTTTCACCGCGAATTGCACATTCATCAGTCCGCGCACGTTCAGCTCGCGTGCCATCGATTTCGTCGCGGTCGAAATCTCATCGAGAACATTTTGCGACAGTGAGAACGTGGGGATCACACAGGCGCTGTCTCCGCTGTGGATACCTGCTTCCTCGATGTGTTCCATGATTGCGCCGATTACGGTGGTTTCGCCATCGGAGATGCAATCGACATCGACTTCGATTGCGTCCTCAAGAAACCGATCGATGAGCACGGGGCGATCGGGTGTGACCTCGATGGCGCTCGCCATATAGCGGCGCAGATCAGGTTCGGTGTAAACGAGCTCCATTGCGCGCCCACCCAGCACGAAACTAGGCCGCACCAGCACTGGGTAACCAATTTTCTGTGCGATCGCGACTGCTTCCTTTGTACTTACCGCTGAGCCATTGGGCGTCTGCCGCAGACCGAGTTTATCCAGCATGGCCGCGAATAGTTGCCGGTCCTCTGCTGTCTCGATGCTTTCCGGCTGCGTCCCAAGGATCGGCACGCCCGCGGCTTTCAATCCGCTGGCCAGATTCAACGGCGTCTGCCCGCCGAACTGAACGAACACTCCCTCCGGTTTTTCCTGATCGTAAATGTTGAGGACGTCTTCAAGAGTGAGAGGCTCAAAATAAAGTTTGTCGCTCGTGTCGTAATCGGTGGAAACCGTTTCCGGATTCGAATTCACCATAATCGTTTCGAATCCGAGCTCGCGCAGAGCGAAGGCGGCGTGAACGCAGCAATAATCGAATTCAATGCCCTGGCCGATGCGGTTCGGGCCGCCGCCGAGGATCATGACTTTCCGCTTGTTGCTGTCGCGCCGTTCGTTCTCATCGCCATAGGTGGAATAGTAGTAGGGCGTGTAAGCTTCGAATTCCGCCGCGCAGGTATCGACCAGGCGATAGGTCGGAATTACATTTTCTGACTTTCGAAGAACACGAACACCGTCTTGACCCCACTTTATCCGCGCGCGATCCGTAACTCCGTGTGCTGTTACCAAGATCTGACGATCAGAGAAGCCCAGCCGCTTCAATTCACGAAATCGCTTTGCGGGGAAAGCGGGATCCTTTGGATGAACGGGATCGTCCCCGCCCGGTGTGGAAAGCCAATACTTAAATGATTGATCGGCATGCAGCCGCTCACTCTCTTGAACTAGCTCCGCGATGTTTCGCAAAAACCACCGATCGATCTTTGTCAGGTCGTAAATCTCATCAATCGATGCGCCCTTTTGAAATGCTTGTGCGATGTAGAAAATTCGTCCGGCGTTCGGAATCGCCAGCTTCAGCCGCAGCGTTTCGAGATCGACATCCTTATCTGCTCCGTCGCCTAACAAGCCGAAGCGTTTGATCTCCAGGCTGCGAAGCGCTTTTTGCAGTGCTTCCTTGAATGTGCGCCCGATGGCCATCGCTTCGCCGACACTTTTCATCCGCGTCGTAAGCGTCGCATCCGCTTGCGGGAACTTCTCGAACGTAAAGCGCGGGACTTTTACCACGCAATAATCGATCGTCGGTTCAAAGCAGGCCGGCGTTTCGCGCGTGATATCGTTTTTGATTTCATCGAGTGCGTAGCCGACCGCGAGTTTTGCCGCGATTTTCGCAATCGGAAACCCCGTGGCCTTCGATGCCAGCGCACTGGAACGCGAGACGCGCGGATTCATCTCGATCACGACCATGCGGCCGTTGTCCGGGTGGACAGCAAACTGAATGTTCGATCCTCCGGTCTCGACACCGATCTCACGAATGACCGCAAAAGCGGCGTCGCGCATCATTTGGTATTCCTTGTCAGTGAGCGTCTGAACGGGCGCGACCGTAATCGAATCGCCGGTGTGCACACCCATGGGATCGAAATTCTCGATGGAACAGACGACGACACAGTTGTCCATACGATCGCGCATCACTTCCATCTCGAATTCCTTCCAGCCGACCAATGATTCTTCGATCAACACTTCGTGAACCGGCGAGAGATCCAGACCGCGCGCGGCGATCAAGTCGAGTTCCTCGCGATTGTAAGCGATGCCGCCGCCCGTTCCGCCCAGAGTAAAGGCGGGTCGAATGATGAGCGGAAATGCGCCGATTTCGCTGACGATGTGATCAAGATCTGCCAGGGAACGCGCCACTCCGGAACGCGGCACCTCGAGTCCGATGCGTAACATCGCTTCCTTGAACAACTGCCGATCTTCGCCCTTGGCGATGGCCTGAGCGTTTGCGCCTATTAATTTCACACCGTGCCGCGCCAGCGCGCCATTGCGGTTTAATTCCATCGCGGCATTCAGCGCCGTTTGTCCGCCAAGCGTTGGCAAGATGGCGTCCGGTTTTTCGCGTTCGATGATGGCCTCAATTACTTCAGCAGTAATCGGCTCGATGTAGGTGCGATCGGCGAATTCCGGATCGGTCATGATGGTGGCCGGATTGGAATTGACCAGCACAACCTCGTAACCTTCTTCCCGAAGCGCCTTGCACGCTTGTACGCCCGAATAATCAAATTCGCAGCCTTGGCCGATCACGATTGGACCGGAGCCGATTAGCAGGATTTTGTTGAGCTCGTTATTTCGCGGCATCTGCGCCAGCGCCGACAGTAAACGAAATCACGCTGACGTCACGCGAGAACTCCAACAATGTCATCCCGAGCGAAGCGAGGGACCACGCACAGGCCCTGAAATTCAAGCATCGAAACTCGTGT
>WNFW01000558.1_pt1 | contig 24087 bp, 19 predicted proteins | sample 5400131 | NCBI WGS metagenome assembly WNFW01 (sample SAMN13153362, study PRJNA577476) | soil metagenome | isolation source: 20 cm soil or saprolite under grassland replicate 1 | place: USA:California | collected 2016-06-15 | reverse complement strand
ATGCCTAGTCGTACACAAACAGGCCGTTAGCTAACGAGCGCTCACCACCTCCCGAGGGATAATTGACGATCGAGACCTTTCTTTGACCTGGGAATCGGGCTACCATCTCTGATGATGCCCCGCCATCAAACATCATTGCCTGGTAAGCTCCAAGCGATAACAGAAAAGATGCTGCCTGGCTAGAGGTGACTCCTCTACTCCTGAACTGGCTGGAATAGCGTCCATCAAAGACAACGATGAATGCATGCTTGCCATCTCTACTTATACCGATAGCCGTGAGCGGATTCCTGCTATAAGCGCTCCTTAGGACAGGTAAAGCATGGTCGAGGTTACGTGCTCCATTCTTAAGAAGAACAAGACCGCCTCCAAGAGCCTGGAACAGGTTGTTATCAGGGAAGATCTGCTCATTCACGATCACGTGTACTCCCTTATGCAGGTGGGTTCGCAACCAGGCACCGGCCCTTCCTCTCCCGACTAGAGCGTATCGATTCGTTAACGGAGGAAGTATTCTGCCTACGTGTTGCATGGATTGGACGATAAGCTCTCTGAGAGAGTGTATATCACGCTGAAGCATCACAACCGTATTGCCTCGAACGGGGATAGATGCTCCTAAAGCAGGTGTGATCAACCCAAGCTTGCCTTCGTGGAGTTCAACAAGGTGATTGATCGAAGATAATTTAAAGCTTGCACTGCCCACGGTGATGGTAGCATTGAAAGTTTCGTGGCTGACTATGAAGCGATCATCAATAGTGGTGCCAAAAACTGCGTACATCGAGGGACTTTGCATCATCTGGCCATTAATTAACTCCATACCAATAGGCCTGTTTGTAGTGCCGGCTTCGAAGAAATCTCCATTAATCCCTGCCAAAGCCCCAGAACGATTCGCCATCTTACTGATCGTCTCACCAGAGCTTATAAGTTTATTATGCGCCTGTACGATTCCCAGATGTATACGGGGTTGTGTGAGATCTACGGAGAGTATGTGTACCAGTACTGGACCCGCCTGTGTTTGCAGGATCTCGCTGCGTAACACGGCTCCAGAGCTCAACAGGATCCTCTGTTGATTAGAGAGCGCGAATAGCTTCTCTACCAATGGACTACCAGGTATAAATATGTTGACAGGTGCAGAGAGAAAAAAAAGCACGAGGATAAATAACTTTAATATGGGGTAAAAGTGATTATGAGGACGTGGTACAAGGAGCGCACTACATGAGAAGAAAGAAAGGGTAGTGAAGCATTGGTTTGAGTATACCATGAGACTCTCCTTCTTTAAACATGTTGTCAACATTATAACCTTATTTCTTCATGCATTGCCAGGATTGCTTGATCTTGTCGCTCTTGCTGGTATACTTCAAGTCGTCAAATCACTCTTCAGTGTTGCTCTGTTCAATAGGGAAAGAAAAAGAAAAATGATCCCTAGATTTCGCTCTCAAGATGGATTACAGGCAGGGTAATGCCTCACTAGAATAGTATACTTATCTAGTAGAACATAAAAAAGAGACCGGTCGCTGTCCTGGGGGAAACACGACCGGTGCACCCAGATAAGGGGTGTGTGGGGGAAGTCCTGGGTTCAGTCTACCTCCTACCGTGCCTTAGCCAGGATGGCTCAATGGAGCTGATGATCATAAGTGCCATGAGACATTGAGCCATCCTGGCGTTTCACGGTGTCTTGTAGACTCTCTAATTAGATAAACGCCATGCTTTGCTTTTTTGGGGTAGTTACTGGTGCTAAAATCAATGAGAAATTATTCGATCTGCTCCACTGACGGAGAAGCTGGCTCCATACTCACATCATCCTCAGGAACAGCTTTTTTCACAGAAAATTGCTCGGGACGGTTTGCACGCCATTCTTTCCATAAAGAGATGATCACAGCTTGTAGTACCCCTACGACAGGCGCAACAAAAAGCGCTCCCAGGATACCAAATAGCTCAACACCGGCAATAAGCGCACTGATAGCAATAATAGGATGAAGGCCAACTGCATTCCCAACAATGCGTGGACCGACTATGTGGCTTTCAAAAGAGTGAACCGCGAGGAAATAGAGTAGCACGATGATGGCTAATACCCAGCTCTGGTTAGTCAGGCCCAGGACCCATCCCTGATTCTGAGTCAGCGCAAGCAGAACACAGGCGGTCGCGGTAATAAAAGTGCCTAGCACTGGCACGAATGCCATAAAAAAAGCTAGTACGCCCAACAAAACAGGGTGTGGCACCTGCAAGATTGCCATTCCCACTCCTACGAGCAGGCCAATTAAAAAGGAAAGTGTGAACTGGCCCCGAATGTAGCCTCCTACAACATGCTCCAAAGTGTCCAACATAAAGATTGCGCGCTGCTGAAATGGTAAGTTGCCGCGTAACCAGCGCATGATGCGCGCTCCATCTATGAGAAAGTAGATGCTCAACATGGCGACCACAATAAAATCTAGAATGAAATTGAAGATGCTTCTGAGAAGTGGGACAACATCATTGGCTAGAGTTGCCAGGTGGCTTACCACAATTTGGCGGGCCTCTTGAATCTGTGCCTGGTCGATACCAAGGGATTGGAGGGTCACTTCCAGAGGCGTTGCTTGACCACCTGCATTTGGCTGAAGCAGATGCGTAACTTCGCTTCTCAGTTCATTAACCTGCTGGATGGTAGTTCTGCTAATAAAATAAATCACGAGACCAAGGCCGATGAGCACGACGATATAGACAACCAGTATTGCCAGCATACGCGGCATCACGCGTGTGGCGAGTGTGACAGCAGGGGCAAGAGCAACGGCCAGGAGCGCCGCGATCGCCAATAATATCAGAGACCTGCCTATATGCGAGGCAGCCCAGAGAATAACTGCTGCAAGCGCAATCCAGGCAAGTGTAACTAAAGGGATGCTAATGCGTCGTATCCACTTTGCACTTGAGGAGATGGCAGCAGGGCTTGAATCGATAGGATTCTCTTGAAGAGCTATCTCTGCTGTTGTTCTGGCTGATTTACTATGAGAAGCATGAACATGCTTGCCGATGCTCTGAATCTGTTCTCCGCATCGAATGCAGAAGATGGCCTGCTCAGGATTCTCTGTTCCACACTTTGTGCAATTCATTATCGGTGCCCTCTTTCATATATGTGCTTGTAGTCATGTTTTGCGAAAGGTAGGTTATGTCTAATAAGTGTTTTGCTTGATTAAGTATACGTTACGCGAGATTGTTTTAGGAACCAAAGCAAGTTCAGGACCCCGACCCGTTGGAGCGATGGATCAGGGGTATTACTTGAACATATACCGATAAGCTAGTTTAAACAATTATGTAGGTCCAACTCACTCTTTCCTACGTATGATATGATAGAGAAAACGCTGGGAAGAAGAAATGTGTCTGTAGCTTTTGATCTAAAGAAGGAGGGAGGCAATATGGGCGGATTACATTTACTTGACCTGATCATCATTCTAGCGATTGTCCTGTTGATTGCGGGTCCAAAGACGTTGCAATCGATTTCGCGCAAGGCAGGCAAGGGGGTTGGTCAGGCTAAGACAATGAAAGATAAAGTAATGGCTGAGTTGCCTATGGAGGAAATCTCTGGAATATCGAATACGCTTTCGAAGATCCCTATGAGTCCTCAGCAGACTGTGCAGAAACTCTTGCTTCCCGAACAGGAAAATAAACAGTCAGAAGCAAAACAAGAAACGAAAAAAGAGAGTTCTCCATGATCCATGTTATTTCTCAAGTAACACGACTGCATAGCAGGCAATCCCTTCTTCCCGACCGGCGAATCCAAGTCCATCGGTGGTGGTTGCTTTCACACTTACCTGCTCTCTGGTAAGATGCAAATGTTCTGCCAGGTGCGTACGCATAGCCTGTATGTGAGGAGCCAATTTGGGCTGTTCTGCAACGATTGTTGCATCGATGTTGCTGATCACATAGTGCTCTTGATATAAGAGTTCATATGTGTGATCGAGAAAAACAGAGCTGGGCTGATTTTTCCAGCGTTCGTCGGTGGAGGGGAAGTGTTGACCGATGTCGCCAAGTGCTGCTGCGCCAAGTAAGGCATCCACAACGGCATGAATGACCGTATCAGCGTCGGAATGACCGCTGAGACCGCGTTCGAAAGGAATGGTTATACCTCCGAGTATTAATGGGCGTCCACTTGCAAAGGTATGAACATCGTAGCCAAATCCAATTCGTATAGTCATATGGTAGCTAATCCTTTGATGAGCGCCTCTGCAATCAGCAGATCTTCCTGAGTTGTGATTTTAATATTGCTGTATGAGCCTTTGAAGATAGCGACACGTTTGCCAAAGTGTTCCAACAATGCAGCATCATCTGTGAACTCCTGCTCTATTGGGACTGTTTGGTACGCATGATGAATCAGGGGGAAAGAGAAGACCTGGGGCGTCTGGATTGCCCACAGTTGTGAGCGATCCAGAGTGCTGGATATCCACCCTTGCTCAACTTGCTTGATCGTATCCTTGACCGGGATGGCAGCAATAGCAGCATCGCATTCCTGCGCCGTTTTCAGACCTGCTTCCAATAGATCGGGTGTGACAAGTGGACGCGCTCCGTCATGTATCATCACCCACTGTGTCGTTGGGGCGAGTTTAGCCAGACTATCAAGTCCGCTTCGTACAGAGTCTTGTCTGCGAATTCCACCCTCGACAATGCTGCTAATTTTGCTCCAGCCTTCTTGCCGACAGAGTCTGTTAATATCGTCAAGTCGCTCGGAGTTGAGTACAAGTATTATGTTATCGATGACTGGAGAAGCTTCAAACACGTCAATTGTACGCGCAAGCGTGATACGTCCTGCCAGTGGAGTCCAGAGTTTATCTCGTCCTGCCATGCGGCGACTTGAACCTGCGGCTGCGATGATGACTGAAGAGTTTACAGGCATATCTCAACAATTACTTTTGTTTGCTAGTCGAAGATTGGGGGGGCAGCATAGAAGGAATGTTACTACTCCCCCCTTGTTGTTTTGGGTGAGCAAAAATCATACGTCCCGCAACGGTTTGCAGCACACGAGTTACTGAAACTTCGATTGTCGAACCCATGTACTGGCGACCACCTTCCACCACGATCATCGTTCCATCATCCAGGTAGCCTACCCCCTGACCAAGTTCTTTGCCATCTTGAATGATCTTGATAACAATATCTTCTCCCGGGAGCAGGACGGGTTTGACTGCATTAGCCAGTTCGTTAATATTGAGTACTTTAACGCCTTGCAGTTCAGCCACGCGGTTCAGATTAAAGTCGTTTGTTATAATTGGACAATGCAGTGTTTGAGCCAATTTGACGAGTTTGCTATCGACTTCTAGAATGCCCTCAACATCAGTGTCGGTAATCTCTATAGGCACGGTAGCGTCCTTTTGCAAACGGTTGAGCATTTCTAACCCGCGACGTCCTCGATTGCGTCGCATGGTGTCGGCAGAATCGGCGATATGCTGGAGTTCGTTCAAAACGAAACGTGGGACAACCAATATGCCTGAGATAAAGCCTGTCTGGCTGATATCGGCAATGCGGCCATCGATGATGGCACTTGTATCAAGCAATATCTGTGTGACTGGTTGAAGCAGCGAGGCACTTTCTTTTTCGCGTTCTTTGCTACGTTCTTCTTCACGCTCACGCTCACGTTCTCGTGTGCGACGAGGAATTAAGCCTGTCTGAAAGAGGTGCAGTATGTCATTTTTACGTTGCACGGCTATGGCTACACCCAGGCAGCTAAAGACAACTGCTCCAACAAAGGGGAGTATATGCCCGAGATTTGCAGGCAAATTAGATAATGGAATCCCGAGCAGCACCGATATAATAAGTCCCACGATGAGTCCGATCACTGCTGCAAGCAAATCACCCGCGGAAGTATTACGCATCCAATGATACGGCATTACAGTAATGTAAGGAGTGATAATAAACATGATGATTGCAGCGATGGCTGCAATACCGATCGCCCACCAGATAGTGATCCATGAAGGAAATTGTGAACGATCTAAAAAATAGAGAGCTATGATCGCGACAATGGCAACCAAAGCGCCGCTAACACGAGCAATAGATTTGACTGACATCCCTTCACCCTCCAATATGGTGCTATTGAGTGTGTTTAAGCACTCGTGAGGGGCTACGTGAGGTGGGGCATGCAGGTAGGGTCATTGATAAGGATAATAATGATAATAACAAGATGATATTGGCTGACCCTGAGTACCTGTACTATGCTGAACCAAAAACGTACCCGTTAGGCTGTTTCAACAATGTTTGACAGTTACCGAGTATACACCGTCATAACACTGAAATCAATACTTTCTATTTAATGTAACGCAACTTCCAGTGCTACAGCAAGCGAACTTGCAGTAATAATTTTGAAGTCTGTTGATAACCCTGAACCTTCCAGTTCTGAACTGATCTGCGCAGTTCCGCCGGCCTTTGGCACAATACAACGTTTAAAACCGAGTTTTGCGGCTTCGCGCACTCGTAGGCCGAGGCGACTGACGCTGCGTAATTCACCCGAAAGGCCTACTTCACCAATGAGCGCCATCTCTGGTGTGATGTGCTTCTCGCGGTAACTTGAGGCAATGGCCGCTGCTACTCCCAGATCAATGGCAGGCTCCTCTAAATTAAATCCACCAACTACGTTTGCATACACATCATGACTGCCTACGGCTAAACCTACTCTTTTCGTCAGAACTGCAAGTAACATCAAAAGGCGGCTGTAATCAATACCGTTCGTTGTACAGCGAGCATTGCCGAAATTGCTGGGTATGACGAGCGCCTGCACTTCTACCAGCAAAGGACGAGTTCCTTCCATGCTCACCACGACTGCAGAGCCGGTTGCGCCAGCGGTGCGGTCGGTCAGGAACATTGCGGAGGGATTTGAAACTTCCGCTAATCCATCACCGTGCATTTCAAATACCCCAACCTCGTGCGTTGCTCCAAAACGATTCTTAACTCCTCGTAGCAGGCGGTAGGTATGATAGCGTTCACCCTCAAGATAAAGCACGGCATCAGCAATATGTTCGAGAGCTTTAGGGCCAGCTACAGTGCCTTCTTTGGTGACATGTCCAATGATAAAGATCGGTATGTGGCTGCTTTTTGCCAGTTGCATGAGTTGAAGCGTACATTCACGCACCTGGCTGATGCTGCCTGGGGCAGACGTGATGTGGCTGGAAAGTACAGTTTGAATAGAGTCAACAATCACTAACGCAGGTTTCAGTCTGGTGACCGCCTCCGCTATTACATCGAGTTCAATCGAAGCCAATAAAAAAAGCTCCTCGCCAGTGATATCCAGGCGTTCGGCACGCATTTTGACCTGTTCAATTGACTCTTCACCCGAAATGTACAGCACTGCACCCGTGCGTTTTGCAACATTACCAGCAACTTGCAAAAGGAGCGTGGACTTACCGATGCCTGGCTCTCCACCTATAAGGATAAGCGAGCCAGCAACCAATCCTCCACCCAGGACACGATCCATTTCTGAATAACCAACAGAAATTCGAGCTTGAGCGAGTGGTTTGATCTCGGGTAAATTGAGTGGAATTTGGGTTCCTTGAGCAATAGAAGAAGATCCCAACAATATTTGACGGCGCTGTTGGGCAGGACTTTGGGGGACGTCTGCTACTTCTTCAAGGGAGTTCCAGGCTCCACAATCGGGGCATTTACCCACCCATTTACTCTGTTCGGCACCACATTGCTGGCAGAGAAATTTTGTGCGTAGCTTTGGCATAATATGAATTGTTTCACGATCAAGCTAAATTTTATGCATAGAATCAGGGCGGGAACAAATCCCGCCCTGAATACGTTTATTAACCTTGTGCCTCACCTGCACCACTTTCACCACCGGCTGAGAGGGCTGCTTCGGGCGAAGTTGGAGCAGGCAACTGCTCGATGCGGTTACGTACTTGCAAAACGAGGTTGTTGTCAATAACAACAGCTTCAACCAGATCACCTGGTTGGAATTTACCCTCGAGAAGGCCTTCCGCAAGAGGATCTTCGACCAGGCGCTGGATTGTTCGGCGCAAAGGACGAGCACCATACTGGGTATCGAACCCATTCTCTATCAAGAAGTCCTTGCTAGAGGGAGGAACGACCAGTTCTAGTTCTTGCTCGGTTAGTTGCGCACGAACACGATTCAGCAGTAACTCGACGATAGAGTACATCTCTTCAATGCGTAGAGAATGGAAGACGATGACTTCATCTATACGGTTCAGGAACTCGGGCTTGAAGGTATTCTTCAATTCGCCAAGTACCTTTGTCTTCATTGCTTCGTAATCAGACTGGTGAGCTTTAGCTCTGTCTTTAGATTGTTTGAAGCCGATAGAGGCTTCCTTATTCAACAAGGCCGCGCCGACGTTTGAGGTCATGATCACAATCGTATTGCGGAAGTCCACAGTGCGACCCTTGGCGTCGGTCAACTTGCCATCCTCCAGTATTTGGAGCAACATGTTGAAAACGTCAGGGTGTGCCTTCTCGATTTCGTCGAGCAGGATTACACTATACGACTTGCGACGTACAGCTTCAGTGAGCTGACCACCCTCTTCATAACCGACATATCCAGGAGGTGCACCAACCAGCCTCGCGGCCGCATGGCGCTCCATGAATTCTGACATGTCAATTTTGATAAGAGCTTCTTCACTGCCAAACATGAATTCTGCAAGAGCGCGAGCTAACTCTGTCTTACCAACACCTGTTGGGCCCATGAAGATAAATGAACCGATAGGGCGTTTAGGATCTTTTAGGCCAGCGCGGGCACGACGTACAGCGCGAGAAACTTTCTCGATCGCTTCGTCCTGAGCAATGACGCGAGCATGCAATGCATCTTCCATTTGGAGCAAGCGTTGCGACTCCTCCTGAGCAATGCGCATGACAGGAATACCAGTCCACATCGAGACGATCTGGGCGATTTCCTCCTCGCCGACCGAGGGTTTTTCGCTACCACGCTCACGATGCCAACCAGATTCCAGTTTGGCAATGCGGTCGCGTAATTTAACCTCGCGGTCGCGTAGTTCAGCCGCCAGTTCATACTCTTGCTGCTGAATAGCCTGTTCTTTTTCGCGCAGAACCGACTCCAGTCCTTTCATTGCCTCTTTCAGGTTGAGAGGAGCAAGAGAATTTTGCATACGCACGCGGCTGGCTGCTTCATCGATCAGGTCAATAGCTTTGTCGGGCATGAATCGATCTGTGATATAGCGGCTGGCCATGTCCGCAGCAGCTTTGAGGGCCTCGTCCGTGATGATCAGGCGATGGTGTGTTTCATAGCGCTCGCGAATGCCTTTAAGTATTTCCAGGGTTTCTTCGATTGTGGGTTCGCGCACGATGACTTCCTGGAAACGTCGCTGCAGGGCGGCGTCACGCTCGATGTACTTGCGATATTCATCAAGAGTGGTTGCACCGATGCATTGGAGTTCGCCGCGCGCCAGTGCAGGTTTGAGAATATTAGCGGCATCGACCGCACCCTCTGCAGCACCTGCGCCAACCAGCGTATGCACTTCGTCAATAAAGATGATGCAATCCCGGCTATTGCGAATCTCCTCGATGATCTTTTTAAGACGCTCTTCGAACTCGCCTCGATATTTAGTGCCGGCTACAAGCGAACCGACATCGAGGGTAAGCAAACGTTTACCCGCGAGCGTCTCAGGCACTTCGCCAGCGATGAGGCGCTGGGCGAGTCCTTCGACGATAGCGCTTTTACCTACGCCCGGCTCTCCAATGAGTGCAGGATTATTCTTCGTGCGTCGGGAAAGAATCTGAATGACTCGCTCGATTTCTTGATGCCGACCAATAACAGGATCAAGTGTTCCAGCACGCGCGGCTGCAGTCAGATCGATACCCATCTGGTCGATGGTGGGAGTTTTCGAGTGCTTGGCATCGCGCTCATGCTGTGCGCCAGATTGACTAAGCACCTGGATCGTTTGTGTGCGTACTTTCTCAAGATTGACACCCAGGCTCTCCAGGACACCTGCAGCGATACCTTCACCCTCACGAACCAACCCAAGCAGAAGATGTTCAGTACCAATATAGTGATGATTCAGGCGACGAGCTTCGTCAACGGCCAGCTCTATCACCTTCTTGGCACGTGGAGTCAGGCCAATTTCTCCTAAGACAATGCGATCTCCACGTCCAATAATAAATTCAACGGCGCTACGAACCTTATTTAGCTCTACACCGAGGTTACTCAAAACTTTCGCAGCAACGCCCTCGCCTTCGCGCACAAGACCGAGCAGAAGATGTTCTGTCCCGATATAATTGTGTTGGAAGCGCTGGGCCTCCTCTTGAGCAAGACTTAAGACTTTTCTTGCTCGCTCTGTAAACTTGTCAAACCTATCTCTATCGTTCACCTGTTTGTCACCCCCCTTTCAGTGGCAGAGGGTGGAACCGAGCCCTCTGTGATGCTCAGGTAAAACGCGCAGTTCATCATACAACACCGATCATATAGCGTCAAGGATAACAACCCTTGGCCCTCCCATCTTTTACAAATTCCTTAAGTACAGACTTATTCTTAAACAAGTGACCTCCTGTTGCTTTATATTACTATATACGCAACTAGGAGGTCGAATTATCAACTGTTCAAGTGCAAAGGCTGCTTACGAGTAACAGTTACTCTTGAGATCCCTCCGGTTCTTCTTTAGTATGCTGACGAGCTGCCGCACGAAATGCTTCGGCCATGGCAGTCGTTTCTCCTTCTTCACTCAGCGGTAGATTGTTCAAGAGTGGATTCTCGTTGCCCCGCTCTGGACGTTCACGGCGTTCGCCTTTCGTTTCACGACGTGCTGTACTGCTTTCCTTCTCAGAAGCTACAGTACTTTCTTCCGTCTGTGGTGAAGTTGCCTCTAAAGTTAAAGACATCATATCACCAGATGCACCACTTGTGCCAGTTTCTGGAGAAGTTTCTGCAACCGGTTCTTTGTCCATTTCCTCTGCCTGACGCAGACTTAAACCAAGTCGACGTCGCTCCGCATCGATGCGCAAGATGCGCAACTGCAGTTGCTGTCCCTCGTGGAGGCTGGCCTTAGGATCCATTCCGGCAGGCAGCTCTGAAAGATGAATCAGTCCTTCAATGCCATCCTCAATGCGAGCGAAAGCTCCAAAGGGCGCGATTTTGGTAATCGTACCGGTCACCACCTGACCGGGACTATAGCGTTGTCCGACAGTGGTCCAGGGATCAACTTCGGCGCGTTTGATTGAGAGAGCAATTTTCTTTTTCTCTTTATCGACGCTGAGCACCTGCACTTCGACTTCCTGGCCAACTTTGAGGACTTCACTCGGATGATTGACACGGCTCCAGGCGAGCTGGCTGATGTGGACCAGCCCGTCTGCGCCTCCCAGGTCAACAAAGGCGCCAAAGTTGGCAAGATTGCTCACCACGCCACGGCGGACTTCGCCTGGTTTCAACTCATCGAGCAGTTCTTCGCGCCGCCTCTGTCGCCATTCTTGCGCGGCAAGCCGCTCTGAAAGAATCAGCCGATTGCGCGAGCGATTAATCTCGATGATCTTGAGCTGCAGCTCCTTCTCTTTCATAGCCTGGAGTTTGGCTGCCGTTTCCTGGTTCTCTCCACCCGATGCGACTTCCTCGCGTTTGAGATTGAGGATTTGTGAGATTGGAACAAACCCGCGAATACCCGCCACATCGACAATTAAGCCACCTTTATTATAGTCGATCACTTTGGCCCTGAGCAGTTCATTGTTTTTATACTGCTCTTCCGCGATGCGCCATTGCCGCTCTGCATTGGCTCGTTTGAGCGAGAGCAGCGCATGTCCGTCCTGCGTTTCCGGTTGAATGACATACACCAGCACCTTGTCATTCAAATGGAGATTTTCAAACGACCAATCGCCTGTTGCCGGAAGTTCTTTGGTGGAAAGAACGCCCTCGGACTTGAGACCAATATCGACCAGAATCTCATCCTGGTCAATGCGCACGATCACGCCATCGACTACATCGCCGCGTTTGATATTGATCGGAGTGGTAGATGCCGCCAGCAACGCTTCCATCTCGTTGTAGTCGTTCATCTCCTCGGAGTTGTTGTTCTGACCTTCAAGGTCATTTTCTTCGAACATCATTTGTACCCGTCCGCTCTTAAAATTTACCGCTGGCATCGTCGAAAGGTCGCCGTGCTTTTGTGCTTGCATGGGAATTATGCCCCCTTCGATACACGGTTTTTCCTGTCCTTCTAAGTATCTTTGATCCTATTGCGTTTGCTTCATCTTTCTTTCGCACCTTCAATTTTGTTCAACCTGTTGCAAAGTGACGAATAGATGCAAGTTTTAGAATCCTGGGGATATGTCAAAGGACATGGATTAATCGGAGGAGGCTGCTCTGGCTGGAATCACATCCGCATTTTTCTGTCTCAAAGGCATTTATTTTGGGTAGAGACAAGTATTTAGTAGGCAACAAAAAATTACCAATTAAACAAGGTCATACGAAACAACGCTCGCTGACAGGTAAGCCATGTTGCGGACAAAATAGAGCCTTACACGGTATACCCCCACTCGATGCTCTAATTATACCAAAAGCCATCTCTGATTGCAAGACAATACATACCAAATTGCAGAATGCTCGATGTTTTTTATCTGAGATATTGTATTTCGGGGAAGCAAGCAGTTTCAGGTTCATTTTTTACTCGACTTTCGATTAGTTTATGCTAAGATATATGTATGGATTTGAGCAATAGTAAAGATGTCATTCTGGCTCTGCGACAGCGCCTGGAGCCAACACAACGCGCCGAAATGATGAAAGATGCGCTTGTGAAGCAATATCCCTCCGCACGTAATGCCTCAGTATTGATTGCTCTTTTCGAGGAAAACAATGAAACCTATCTATCATTTATTCGTCGAGCCAGTACGCTCAGAGCACATAGTGGGGAGATTGCTTTTCCAGGGGGTGCTGCTGATGTTAGCGACGTTTCACCAATCGTAACAGCTTTGCGTGAAGCTCAAGAGGAGATTGGTTTAGCCCCAACCAGAGTAGAAGTTTTAGGCATTATGGCACCGGTCTTCACCGTTGTAAGCAATTTTTTGATAACTCCTGTTGTAGCATTTCTGCCAGAAGGTCCTGGAACATTACATTTACAGCTGAGCGAGGTTGAAGAAATCATTTTCTTACCATTGCAGGGTCTTGCTGATCCATCGATTTATCACACTGAGCAATGGTTACGGGAAGATGTGTCACATACGGTCTACTTCTTTGATTATGGTACTTATCGCATTTGGGGTGCAACGGCACGCATGCTCACAATGTTGCTGGACTTGTTGAGAGGTACCTATTAGTCATGGTTACCTTGATTCTTCCCATTCGTTGACTACAATAGAGAGTATGAATTGATTGATATTTCTCATGATTGCTGTAGTGCGTATTTTGTACATTGTTTCTTTAAGATATGGCTGGCCTTGTGGTCTCCTAGTGGAGAAAAGCTGTGACTTTGCCGACACCTGGTGCTGAGTCCCCGAGATTTCTGTCACAACAAACACACTCGATACACTCGATTCCCACGAACCACTCGATACCTGCAACTCCCATGCCTTCATCTCTCACTTCTACTCCTGTGAAACCACCTCCTTCTGAGACAGAAAACTCTGCAACGATTACTGGTGAACGCGCCACAGATTTTGCAACTTATTCCTGGGACCTGGCTACCGGTGGTTTAAAAACCTTAACTGCGAAGAGAGAACTGCCTCCCAGGCTTGAGCGACGCGCCACCAGACAATTGATTGATGCGCCTGTTACGCCTCGAAGCTACATGTTCCCTCTCGTGATTCTAGCTTGTATTGTAATCATGCTCATTAGTGGGGGAATAGTATTATTCATGATGGTACAACCATGAACACATAATCCTTAATTGGAGAAATTTTTACTACTCAATGGCTGGCTGCTGGTACACCATGCAGTTCTGTTGCATATCGAACAGCTTTGATGATAGCGCGCGCAAGCGTAGTTGCTGCTGCAGCTCCAATGGTACTTACTTGTGAGGCTGCTATTGTTGAATTTGTCATGATTTGCGACTTTGGTCCCATTGCCAGACCAAAAATAGCATCACCGTCAAACATGGTATGCGCAGGGTAAATAGTCTGTGCTATACCGTCGTGTGCCATTTGCGCAATTTTATTAACCTGATGTTTGGAAAGAGAGGCAGTAGTAGCCACGACTGCTATGGTAGTGCTTTCAATTAAGTTGGCGGCAAGGAAACCCTGTCCCGATGGATTGCGTGCGCCTGCGACGATCTGTCGTGTAAGTGGATCAATGATGTCGCCAAGCGAGTTCACGACGACCAGAGCGCCAACCAGCGTGCCGTCGCTAAGTAGTGTGCTGGCTGAACCTAGCCCACCTTTCATCATAAAGGAAGGTCCTGCCATTTTGCCCACTGTGGCTCCTGTGCCTGCTCCTACATTGCCTAGCGTTACTGCCTCGGAAGTTGCCTGTTCGCACGCCTGATAGCCTGCTGCTGCATCAGGGCGAATGCTGGCGGAGCCAAAGCCGAGATCAAAGATAGCTGCAGCGGGGACAATAGGAACCCGCGCTACCCCGGTATCAAAACCATGCCCTTGTTCTTCCAGGTAACGCATTACACCGCTGGCTGCATCAAGGCCATAAGCGCTTCCTCCTGTAAGTACGACCGCGTTGACTTCCTCTACCAGGTTATGTGAGTGTAGGAGATCTGTTTCGCGAGTCGCTGGAGCGCCTCCGCGCACATCAACACCGCCTATGGCGGGAGTGTCGCACAGAATCACTGTACAGCCTGTAGCGGCTTCTAAATTTGTATCATGTCCAACACGAATACCCGGTATATCAGTAATATCGTCATGCATGAGGGAACGTTCTTCCCGAAGTTTTCAATTCCAACTTCTCATCTTCAAATTGCATTGCGCAATCTCGCTATCGCCTCGGCAACACTTTCGTGCTCATTGTAAACTGCTGATCCAGCGACTAACAGGTTAGCGCCTGCATCAACTACTAATGGTACGGTAGTTTCGTGAATGCCACCGTCTACTTCGATATCGCAGTGGAGTTCTTGTTGATCAATCATCTCGCGCAGCCGCTTAATTTTAGGCAGAGTTTCAGGAATGAAGTCCTGACCACCAAAGCCAGGATTAACGGTCATGATGAGTACCAGGTCGAGTAGTGAGAGGATGTCTTCCAGCATGATAATGGGCGTCGATGGGGTGAGCGCTATACCTGCCATTTTGCCTGTTGCTTTGATTTGCTGGATAATACGGTGAAGATGAGGGGAGGCCTCTTGATGAACTATGATGACATCTGCTCCAGCTTTTGCAAATTCTTCTATATATTGTTCTGGATGAGAAATCATTAGATGGGCTTCAACAGGTAGTGTGGTGCATCGTCGTACTGCGTTGACGATCATAGGTCCCATGGTGATGTTGGGAACGAAGTGCCCGTCCATCACATCGACCTGAATGCGCTGAGCTCCTGCCACCTCTGCTTCTCGCACTTGGTCACCCAAACAAGTAAAGTCGGCGGATAGAACAGAAGGTACAATTCCAATCATACTAAGATACCTTTCTACTGAAAGAATTCATCTTTTGTCCAGCGTATGGGGTTGTCAATGAGGTATTGACGGATGCCATCCAAATTACCCTCTTTGCGGGCGATATGTTCATGATAGTTGCGCTGCCAGGCGAAATCTGACGCTCCAGCAGCGTGTAAATAGCGAGTCGCGAGTGCTTTGAATGTTCGCAAGATCAAACCCAATGTAGGGGCGCAATTCATTGCGCCCTCGTAGGGGTGCAGGATGATAATGCCATGAATATGATTAGGCATGATTACATATTGATCTAACTCAATTGTTGGAAATCGTTCTGGCATTGCATTCCATATCCACTGAACAGCCTGCCCTATATCATTCAAATGCATTTCATCATCGATGATTTCTCCAAATAAATATCGTCGTTCATCCGTACAAATGGTAACAAAATATGCTCCCGGATCCCTATAATCATAACCGCGCAAGCGTATGGAACGCCGGTGATGTTTCTGGGGATCATAGGTCATGAAATTCTTCCTCTATATCTCTTTGACAACGCCATTTAAAATGTAGGGGCGCAATGAATTGCGCCCACCTCGATGGGTATGATGATATGGTAATTATAACGGCAGGTTGATCGGGGAGTGGGCGCAATGAATTGCGCCCCTACATCGGTACGTGTGATGGCACTATTGGGCGCAATGAATTGCGCCCCTACATCATAAATCATCGCTTGCTCCGCGTTGAATCTTTTGCGCAACTGCCCTGTCCAACATCCAGACAACCTCGCCGTTTGTTGGTCGTACAATCTGAGCTGGATACTCATCGGGCTGATACTCACCCTCAAGAACAGCATGCAAAGTCTCTGCCTTATCGCTACCAGTAACTAAGAAGAGCACATTTCTCGCTGCATTCAATAAGGGTGGCGTAAATGTCAGGCGGTCAGGCGGTGGTTTAGGTACCGAGACAGGCATGACCAGGCGATGTATTTCGTGTAACGAAGCCTGGTGAGGAAAGAGGGATGCTGTATGACCCTCTGGTCCCATGCCAAGATGAATGAGGTCAAAGCTGGGTATTCCATTTGTGCCAAAGGTATGTTGCATTTCGACGGTATATGCTTGTGAAGCTACATCTCGGTCAGGCTGGTCAGCAGGCATGGGATGTATGTGTGACTTCGGAATAGCAATTTTATCTAACAGCACCTCCTGCGCAAGGTAAAAATTACTGTCAGGGTTATTCTGCGGTACACATCGTTCATCTCCCCAAAATATGTGTACCCTTTGCCAGTCAATCTGGCTTTTGATTGGTTCACTCCCAAGAAGACTATATGCTTCCCCAGGTGTTGTTCCACCTGTTAATGCGATTGTGAAGCGACCGTAGAGCGCAATGGATTCCTTCACTATGCGCATAATATACTCTGCCACATTTTGGCTGAGCGTATGTTTATCATCAAAAATTGCAATATGCACTGCTTCGTTTCTCCTGTGATCCATTTTTGCTTATTTTTCTGCTGCTAACATTTCGGTCACCTCTTTAAGTGTTTGCTCAAAGTGGTAATCGTGTCCTAGAATCTCTAGCTCGTCATGCAATAAATCGCTTTCGTTTTGTACCGCTGCGAGACTTACAGAGCGCCTGGCACGAGTTTCATGCGATAGTTCGATCGAGGTCACGAAGAGCTTCATTTCATCCTCAAGGCTAATAGTGAAAGTGGCTTGTTTATTATCCAGGTTACTGATCAGACGTACAAGGAAAATTGAGCCGGGACGCATTTCGGCGCTCACTCGCGGTCTGATCGAAATGCTTGCTATATTGCCAGGGGTTGGTTTTACGCGGGTTGGAGTGAGTGAACGAGTTGAGCGTGCATTGGCTAAGCGTGCCATGCTCCAGAAATATGTGCCGCTACCAGTATCACTATCATTGTTTGTAGTGTCCTCCGCCAGTGACCAACCAAGACGTTCTTTGAGCCAGCCAGCCAGAAGCAAAGCACGTGCAGGGTTAGGTGAAACATCACCCAATTCAGTGCGCATTTGTGTGGCGAGAGGTGCAACTGAATGTTCAATTTCGATTGAGGTTACTCCATTGAGGTACGACCTGTATTCTGGAACGTCGAAAAACTGGCTGATTAACTGGCGCCAGGGAGTGATTCGTCCCCAATTCAGGTCACTTAAAGCACATTCTGGTGTTGTATCAAAAAGAGCCGAGAGGGTAATGATATCCTGTTCTGGATTGAAAAAGCCGGTTGAATCAACTATCATCCTGCTACTTATTTCGACAAGGCCAATGAATGTAGGATCGTCTCGATCAGGAGGGTCTCCAAGCCACCACAGGTAAACTGGCAGGTCTGGTTTAAGTAAAGGTTGTATTATATTCGCAACTGAACGAACAGCAGACCCGGATGCTAAGATGGTGGTTTGTTCAAAACAGTGGCGCATCAAATCTGAGATCATGGAAAAGCAGCGCAGTGTGACCCACGCGTGGAGGGAGGATGGTGCATGCTCTTCATTGTCAAGAATCAAAAGCGTAACACGGGCTAAATGAGTGCTTGATAATTCACGTAGTATTTTGCTGGTTCGTTGGGCAGTTTCTATATCAGGAGCACAGATTACGAGATTCAGGACACTCGTGCGTACTCGAACATTAGCACCAGTTCTCAAGTTGTCGGCAGACATTTTCCATAACGAGGCAAGTACTTCCTCGATTTCATCCATGCGTACTGTTTTTCCAGCCCAGGGTAGATGTATCCCTGGATCGTGGGCGGTATCATTCGTCATTCGCGTTTCCTTTGATCTTCATGCAGAACGGCATTGTTCTTGTACGGCGAATACACCTGTGTCCTGATAAAATATTAGGAGAAGTATTCTCATCCAACTCCACCCTTCGCCACCCCTATTTTCTGAATGTTTCGGGTCATGGACGGCGCCACCTGCGGCCATCGCGCCAGATGAACTCGTCGGCGGCTTGAGGCCCCCAAGAACCAGAATCATAAGTCAAAACGGTTTCAGGAGGCTGATCCTGCCACTCATCCAGGATACCCTGTATAAACGTCCAGGCGGCTTCTACTTCATCAATTCGTGTAAATAGCGTCGAGTCACCCAGCATACAATCGAGTAGAAGGCGTTCATATGCCTCAGGCTGTTCGCGCACGAAGGAGGAACCATAGAAAAAATCCATGTTGACCGAGCGGATCTGCATCTCGGTACCTGGCACTTTCGCGCCAAACTTAAGTGAAATGCCTTCGTCAGGCTGAATACGCAGGGTTAACACGTTTGGCTCGACCTGTCCGTATGCTTCGCTGCGCTTAAAAATCATCAGAGGCGCTTGTTTGAACTGAATGGCGATTTCAGTGACACGTTTGGGTAAGTGCTTGCCTGTGCGCAAGTAAAAGGGAACTCCCGCCCAACGCCAGCTATCAATAAATACTTTCATGGCCACGTAGGTTTCTCTCGTCGAGCGTGGTGAGACTCCGGGTTCCTCTCGATACCCTACGACCTGGTGGCCACTTACCCAACCCGGGCCATACTGTGCTCGGATCATATTTTTGGCAACATCTTGACCAATCAATGGTTGCAAGGCGTGTAGCACTTTGACCTTTTCATCACGGACAGCATCAGCTTCAAAGGTGATGGGAGGTTCCATGGCAACCAGAGAGAGCAATTGCATTGCATGGTTCTGCACCATGTCGCGAATGGCACCTGCTTCTTCGTAATAAGCACCGCGACCTTCCAGGCCTATATTCTCTGCTACAATGATTTGCACATGGTCGACATATCTTCGGTTCCATACAGGCTCAAAAATACCATTTGCCAATCGAAATACCAGGATGTTCTGCACCGTTTCTTTGCCGAGGTAGTGATCTATACGATATACTTGTTCCTCCTTAAAGACTTTTGCAACCTGGCGATTTAGTTCTCGTGCCGAGGCAAGGTCATGCCCAAAGGGTTTTTCGATGATAACGCGTGTCCAACCCTTTCGACTTCTATTTAAACCCACCACACCAAGATTATGAATGATTTCAGGATACTGGCTTGGTGGAGTTGATAGGTAAAAGATACGATTACCAGAAGTCGCACGCTGTTGATCAATGGTATTGAGCAATGTGTTGAGTCTCTCGTAGCCTTTTACATCGCGGAAGTCAGCTTGCAGGTAATGAATGCCGGATGCAAAACTCTCCCATACCTGTGGATTGACCGGCTTTTGACGAGAGTATTGATTGATAGATTCCAGGGCTTGTTCGCGAAACTCTTCGTCACTATAGGGACGCCGTGCGAATCCTACGACTGAGAAGCCTGCGGGTAGAGGGTGTTCCACCGCAAGGTCATAGAGCGCCGGAAGAAGCTTTCTGTGTGTCAGATCGCCAGTTGCTCCAAAAATGACCATGATACATGGTTCAGGACCATGCTTAATACGAAGCCCCTCTCGTAGGGGATTCGGAGCCTCCACTGCAATACTACGTTGAGGCATGATTAATCTCCTCGTTTAGACAACCATAAACATATTCCAATCAAAGAGACTTGATTGAAAGAAAGAGAACGATGTGTCTATTATCGTGCGCTTATTTTTGCCTGAATGCTTTGCTTTTTGCCTTCAATTCCCTTAAAAAGTTCGTGGAAGGAGTCAGCAAATTTTTGCACACCTTCATCCTGTAACTGTTTCGTTACCTGGTCATAGTGAATGCCAATTTTCTCAAGTTCTGCGAGTTCGTCCCTGGCCTGCTGGATGTTGTCCTCGACGCTCAGGCGTACTCTGCCATGATCGCTGAAGTTCTCGATTGTTTCCAGTGGCATTGTATCAACAGTGTCAGGCCCAATCAATTCTTCGGCGTAGAGCACATCACGATATGCCGGATTTTTTGTGCTGGTGCTGGCCCATAGAGGTCGTTGTACATGAGCGCCACTATGTTTGAGCGATTCGAAACGCGGCGAATGAAAAATGCGTTTGAAATCTTGATAGACAAGTCTGGCATTCGCGATAGCTGCCTTGCCTTCAAGAGACTTTAGTTTTTGCTGTTCGGCACTGTCGCTGGCGACTTTTATTTTGTTTTCCAGTAGCTGATCCACTAATGTATCTACCCGGCTGACAAAGAAACTGGCAACCGAGGCAATATGGCTGATATCTTTTCCCTCGGCGTTGCGTTCCTCCAGAGCACTGATGTAGGCGTCGGCTACTTTGCGGTAATCTTCAATTGAGAAAATGAGAGTGATGTTGATGTTCAAGCCCTCAGCAAGTGTCTGACGAATAGCAGGAAGGCCTTCCGGTGTGGCAGGAATCTTAATCATCAAATTAGGGCGATCTACCATCTTCCAGAACCGGCGTGCCTCAGCAAGAGAGGCTTCGGTATCATGTGCCAGGTCAGGAGAGACTTCAAGACTTACAAAGCCGTCCTGGCGATTGGCTCTCTCATAGATCGGAAGCATCATATCAGCTACGGTGCGAATGTCTCGGATCGCGAGTGCTTCGTATATCTCGCTTGTGTTTTTCCCTTCTCGAACAAGCTGTGTGATTTGCTCGTCGTATACATCACCATGGCTGATCGACTTTTGAAAGATGGTGGGATTCGATGTGACACCTACTATTCCATCCTCATCCACCATGCGTTTGAAGAGCCCGTTGTCCAGTTGTGCGCGATCTACGGTGTCATACCACACACTTTGCCCATATGACTTGAGTTGTAGTAAAGGATTTGTCATCAGTTACCTCCTTTGCGGCGATATATCAGATACTCATTGTTGATGTATGAAAATGTATACGAACTGGCGTAAAAGGTACAGCTATTATGATACCAATTGTAGTTACTTTCATAATAACATCAAACAAGATTGAAGTACAAACTTTTGCTACGATCCTCTTCTTGCTTTTTGCTGTAACTCATACAATTTACCGATTGCTTCAATCGGAGTTAATTCATCAATAGCAAGTTGCTTGATTTCTTCAATTAATGGGTTTTGCTCGGCAGCGAAAAGCGTCATCTGCATAACGGTCGGCGTTGCTATTTCCTGCATTGCCTTGCGCCGTGCCTTTGCTTCACCCTTTTGTTCTAACTCCGCTAGAATCTCCTCGGCGCGATGTATGACCGGGCGTGGAATACCGGCTAGTTGCGCTACATGTACACCATAGCTCTTGTCTGCACCACCTGGCACAATCTTATGCAGGAAAACCACGTGTCCCTCTTCTTCTGACACGGCTACGTTCATACAATGGATACGTGGCAACATCCTGGCTACTTCAACAAGCTCATGATAATGTGTTGCGAACAGTGTGCGAGCTCCACAACGGCGATTGTTGTGCAGGTACTCAACAACCGCGCGAGCTATCGCTAATCCATCATACGTGCTCGTGCCACGCCCAATCTCGTCGAGGATGATCAGACTGCGTGGCGATGCGTGATGCAGAATCGTAGCAGTTTCAACCATCTCAACCATGAAAGTGCTCTGACCAGTTGCCAGGTCGTCCTGCGCTCCAATACGTGTGAATATGCGATCCACCAGTCCGATAGTGGCTGATTCCGCTGGAACATAGCTACCTATCTGTGCCATCAATACAATCAGAGCGACCTGGCGCAGGTATGTTGATTTGCCCGCCATATTAGGTCCTGTGATAATAAGTATCTGCGCATCTGTAATGGACATCTGGGTATCGTTGGGAATAAAGGGAGTTTCTATTTGAGATTGCTCGATAACAGGGTGACGACCGGCCACAATATGTATGCTATCTCCATTATTGAGTTGTGGCCGACAATAATTTTGCTGCGCTGCTACTGCCGCCAGGCTTAAATAGACATCAATTTCGGCAAGCGCATGCGCGGTGTTCAGGATGCGTTCAGAAGCATGGACTGCGATCTCTGCACGTACTTGAGCAAAGAGTTCGCTTTCTAGTTTACCTATCCTGTCTTGCGCATTGAGAATAAGCGCCTCATATTCTTTCAGATCGGGAGTAATAAAGCGTTCACCTGTTGTGAGTGTCTGCTTGCGCACGTAATCAGTAGGTACGCGACTCAGTTGCGATTTTGTAACCTCGATAAAATAGCCAAATACTTTGGTGTAACCAACTTTGAGGGAAGCAATTCCTGTTCGTTTGCGCTCGCGTTGTTCCATCTCAGTGATCCACTTCTGGCCGTTCTGCGAGGCTTCCTTTACCTGATCAAGCTCAGCGCTGTAGCCAGCACGGATAACACCTCCCTCAGAAGCACTCAATGGTGGCTGATTTACAAGCGCGGACTCAATCAACTGTATGATATCATCGTTATCAGTGAGTCGCAGCATCAGACGACTTACTGAGGGTAGGGTTGTTTCGGCATCTGCTGGTAAACTTGAATGTACCTCTGCGGCTGCCCGCAAACCAGTCGCTAACCCTACCAGGTCGCGGGGTGTAGCTATGCGTTGACGTATCCGATTGATCAGCCGCTCGATATCTCCAGCTTTCTTCAACGCCTCCGCCATACGGGCTTGTGTCAATGTAGCAGTAAGAAGTTCACTGATGACCTCCTGGCGAGCTTGTAAAGCGTTGATATCAAGAAGTGGTTCTCCAACCCAGCGGCGCAACAATCGCCCACCCATAGGGCTACGAGTTTTATCAAGTATCCATAGAAGTGATCCTTTTGATGAACCACTACGCCCGCTTTCAAAAAGTTCCAGGTTGCGCCGTGTATGCGCATCCAGGGTCATAAATTCAGCGATAGAATACGTTTCAAGCGAGGTCAATTGGCGCAATAAACCTTTTTGTGTTTCTTGCAAATATGCCAGTACCGCTCCTGCTGCTCTAATAGCTAACGGCAGGTGTGCGCATCCAAAACCTTCCAGGGAAGCTACCTCAAAATGTGACAGCAAACGACGGTTCGCATCTTCCTGGACAAAATAGCGTGCATCATATGGTGTCACATGTCCAGCAATGCCGGTCAGGAGTCTGGCAAGGGGAGCTATTTCATCCTCATCTTCGTCGGGTAAGGATGCTGTTTGTGAATCACTAAATGTTTCGTGCGTAAGGGCCATGGTTGCATCTATATCAGCTTGAGCATTTCCATTAGTGCCAATATGGGCCACCGGCTTCTCATTCATTACTGCCGCAAGCCAGCGACGTTTACGTGAAACCGCTCCCTGAGAACTATAGTAGGCTTCTACAATTACTTCGGCAGGACCAACACGCGCTATTTCTTGTTGCAGGGCTACTTCAGGCTCGTTTGTGCTGAATTGGGTCACTGCAAACTCACCTGTTGTAATGTCGACATAGGCAATGCCTACAGCATTTCGTCCCGCAACAACACCCGCGAGAAAATTATTGCGTTTTGCTGCCAGCATAGTTGGATCAATCACAGTGCCAGGTGTAACAATACGCAGAACTTCGCGGTCTACAAGACCTTTTGAGAGAGCTGGATCGCTCGTCTGCTCGCAGACAGCTACCCGATAGCCTTTGCTGACCAGCCGTGCGATATAGCCGTCAGCAGCGTGGTGAGGAATACCGGCCATGGGAGACTTTTCTCCACGCCCAAAATCTCGTCGAGTCAGGGCAATTTCGAGTTCGCGAGCTACAATCTCCGCATCCTCATCGAACATTTCATAAAAATCACCCATGCGGAAAAAGAGGAGAGCATCAGGATGCTGGCGTTTGATCTGCAAGTATTGCGTGCGTACCGGGCTGTGGATGGGATGTTCTTTCAGGTAGTCTTCGAATAACA
>WNFW01000608.1_pt1 | contig 24090 bp, 28 predicted proteins | sample 5400131 | NCBI WGS metagenome assembly WNFW01 (sample SAMN13153362, study PRJNA577476) | soil metagenome | isolation source: 20 cm soil or saprolite under grassland replicate 1 | place: USA:California | collected 2016-06-15 | reverse complement strand
CTTGTCAACGGCACAGGTCTCCGGGGCGGGATCGCCGTCGGGCCGTTCGTCCCGGCGGCACTGCCCAATCCGGACCACGATCGATGGATGCACGATCATTGCGACGATCATCACGTCGGCATCCTGGTCCGGCAGCGATCGAGCATCGTCCCCGTCCTGTGGGAGCGCGGCCAGGAGATTCGCGGCTTTCCCGCTGCGCGCCTGGTGTTCACCACGGATCACAGCGTGCTTCGCACAGCGCTGCCTGCCGTTCACTGGCATATGCTGAGACATCACGGCATTGTCGGTCTTTATTTGCCGCGCTTTGCGAGCTATACGGGTCTCCGCAGCGTTCGCAGCCCTCATCGTGGACCCTCGATCATCGTCAAGGGAAATGTCGACAGTGAGGATATCAACTTGCTCTATTCCGAAACGCTGTATCTACATTGAGTCACGCGCGGCGCAGGGCGCAAACTGGGCACGTCAGTTCGCATGACCGCAGATCGCCGCGCGCGGGCACGCCATTCCGCGCGTCCAGCGGATGGAAATTGATATTCTTGACCTCCCGTTCCGATGGCGATTAATGCCCTCATGCACCCGTTCAAGGGCCCCGCTGCGCGCGCGCTCAAGCGCGCCTGCAATATTACCTCTCGGCCTGCGCGATCTTCCGCAACGAGGCGTCTTACCTGGAGGAATGGCTGGTCTTTCACCTCGGCGTGGGCGTCGAGCACTTTTATCTTTATGAGAATCGCAGCACGGATGATTTTCGTGGGGTATTGGCGCCCTTCCTCGAGCGCCGGATCGTCAGTCTGGTGGACTGGCCGAAACCGCAGGGGCAAAGAGCGGCGTACCGGCACTGCCTGCGCTCCGCGGCGGCACAATCGCGATGGATCACGTTCCTCGATCTCGACGAATTCCTGTTCTCGCCGCAGCAGCGGGATATTCACCCGATCCTGGAAGCGCACGGCCATCTTGCCAGCCTTCAGGTCCGCCGCGCCACCTTCGGGTCCTCGGGCCATCGCACCAAACCTCCCGGCGGCGTGCTGGAATCCTACACGCGCAGGGCCGCGGAACTTCGCGGGCCGAAGTCCATCGCCAACCCCCGCCTCATCCGGGCGATCCACAACCCGCATCAATTCAGCATGTGGGGGGATGAGGAGACTCACTTTTGCGACGACTTGCGGATCAATCATTATTGGTCCCGCTCTATCGAGGAGCTCACGGAGAAGCTTCGGCGCGGCGATGCCTGGTTCAGGCGGGAACGATTGATCGATTGGCACATGTCGGAAGAAGCCCGGCTGAACGAGGTCGAGGATCGCTGCATTCAACCTCTGGCGCGGCAAATCGCCGGGGATTTCGCAACAGCGAGCAAGCGCCGCTGAGCGGCGATGGCCGCGACATCGCGATCCAATGGGCAAAGGTGCCTCGATGTTCGCTCGAACCTGCGTGCCGCCGATTCCCGAAGACCGGAACGATGTCGTCTGATTTGCAACCCGGCACGGGAACGCGCCGACGCACCGCGCTGCTGAACGCGGCAATGGTCGTCGTCTCCATCTTGATCTCGTATGCGGCCTGCGAGCTGGTATTTTTCCGGCTCGTGCTGCCGGTCTTGCCCATGAAATTTCGCGTGTATCTGCCCGACAGGGCGGATTTCTTTCTGCAGGCTTCCAAGTCGCGATATCTTCCGCGAGATTACATCGCCCTCGTCGGAGACTCGTATGCGCAGGGTATGGGCGATTGGCTGCTTTCACAGAACGGAAGGAGCTCGCAACCCTTTCATTCCGCGGATATCATCCACGAGCTTTCGGGACGCGACGTGGTAACGTTGGGACGCGCCGCGGCCGGCAGCGCGGAAGCCATGGTACTGCGCATCACCAGAATTTTCGGCGACGCCTACTGCTACCTTTTCCCCACGATCGAAGAGCCAAAACGATTTTTCATATATTTTTACGAAGGAAACGACATCGATGACAATTATAAACTGTTGGAACATCGCATCCGTCCGCGCGACTCGGACGTCCGAGCCTCGATCGACCGGTTCTTGGACGAGACTTATGGTGCCGCTGTCCGCTGGAGATGCCATGGCGAGTTCGGGGATACGATCTGGCAGGTAATTCGTTTTCACGTCAAATTCGGCCTGAATCCGAACCTCGTGGTCAAGGCAGGGCCCGTTGCTCCGATCAATCGCATCATGATCGACGGCGCCGCGACCAACGCCCAGGCTTTCAACGTACCCTCTTCGGCTTTGAACGAACATCAGATCGATCTCGGCATAGTCGTTTACGAACGGGCGCTGGCCTGGTTCCGTCGCCGATTTCCCGGGATCCCGGCGACGGTCGTTTATATTCCGTCGCCGGCGACCGTGTACCGTTACGCCGGTTTGCAGGTGGTATCGGAGGATATTTATGTTCCGATCGTCTCGGACCAGGAGATCGGTCACATGCGCCTGGTCAGCGGCAGGAAATTTCCGGTTTCCTCGATCTATGAGGGCAGCCACGCAATGTGCGAGCGCATCCGGGCGGTATCGCTGGATCAGGGGACGGGATTCATCGACGCCCGCCCGGCGCTCCGGAAGGAGGCAAGCATACGGGCGGTGCACGGCCCGCGCGACTGGAATCATCTCAACGAGGCCGGATATCGCGTGCTGGGGAAGCTGGTCGCCGAGCATCTGGACGACCGACCGAGCGACTCATGCAGTGAACGTTTTTGACATCCGATCGATGCGTCGGGTGCGCAGGAGCTCTCTCTCCGGGAACCCGGGGTCGGCGCAAGGACTTCGACGAAACCCTGTCCCCTTGTTGTTGAAGGCATTCCAGGCCCGCAATCAATCATTAGCTGTCGGCCTCGTTGGTCGGATCAAGTCTTTCCAATGCGCTCTGTGCGGGCTTCCCGCCGCCGCAGCTTTCGCTGCCGCTTCAACCGCCTCCACCACGTCCCGAGATAGAGCTTTCGGATGAGCTGCCAGCGGCCGAACGGCGAGATCGGAAACGGCATATCCCTCGGCACATACCAATTGTTCAGCGCGGTCCTGCGCACCAGCTTGTAGCCGTGCGCAGCGAGATAGGCGTGCTTGGTCAGGTCGTGGACGTCGTCCTCGACCAGGATCAGCCGCGGCCGGTATCGCGCGATCGAGAAACCTCGCAGCACCGCGAGCTCGGCGCCCTCCACGTCGATGGACAGGAAATCGACACGATCGAGGCCGGCTTCTGCCAGGATCGAATCCAAAGTCCGGACCGGAACCTGCCGGATCTCGCTGGGGCGCACGTCTTCGACGATCGACGGCTCGAGCGTCGACAGAGCACCCGCCACCAGCAACGGCAACTTTTTGCCTTCGTCCTCCGGCGCACCGGCCGCGACCTGGAATACGCGGGCGAGCCTCCCGGATCGCAGCTGCTCCGCATATTCCCGCAGCGGTTCGATCAGGATGCCGTTCCAGCCGCGCCGTTCCAAGTCACGGGTCTGCGACAGCAGGATAGGATCGTTGGCGCCTACCTCCACGAAGGTCCCCGGCGCATTTCCCAGGAATGCGCCGATCAGCTCCTGCTCCCTCGCATCGCCGAGAACGGATTTTGCAAAAAGTGCCGCCATAACGTGGATTACGATAGCACATTGTCCGACGGCCCGGCACCAGCTAGGCTCGACGACATCACGAAACGCGCAAGGGGGCATCATGCGGTTGGGCGTGGCATTCGTGCTGCTATCGTTGGCGCCGGTCGGCGCGCAGGCGCAGACCCCTCGCATCGATCGCATCGAGGTCGTCGAATACGGAATCTCCCGGACCGAAACGACCAAGCGCACCGAGACGCCGGGCACGGCCGGCGGATACGTCCGGACCCTGACCAATATCCGGAACAGCGAAGTGACCAGGACCGTTCCGGCGCGGCCGGGGGTGAGGTTCGGGTTCCGCTACAACGTCGTCGGCGCGCCGGACGGGACCCAAGTGCCGGTTACCATCGTCGACAAATTCCCCAAGCAGGGACTGCGCAAGCCGGGTTCGGCCGAGGCCTTCTATCGGGAAGAATATGTCGCCACGAAAACCATCGGCAGGGAAAGCTACACCGATTACGGCTTCGACCACGATTGGGAGCTCATTCCCGGCACCTGGACCATCGAGCTCTGGTACCAGGGCCGCAAATTGACGGAGCAAAGCTTCACCGTGATCAAGCCGTGAACAGTGCGTCGGCGCGCCGGCATTGACGCGCACCCCGGCAAGGCGGAAATTGTGCCCGGGGACAGCGCAGAAGGAGAGCGGCAATGCGGCTAGAATCGTATCCGGTCGAGGGCAGCGACATCAGCGCGGCGCGATGGCAGGCGCGGGTCGATCTCGCCGCGGCGCACCGGCTCGCGGTGATGCACGAGCTCAACGAGGGGATCTTCAATCATTTGACGTTCCGGGTTCCCGGCGGCGAAAGCTATTACCAGATCCCGTTCGGTCTGCACTGGTCCGAGGTGACGGCGAGCTGTTTCATGGAAGTGGGCTACGACGGCAAGCTGCGCGCCGGCCGGGGCGAGATCGAGCAATCCTGCTATTGCATCCACGCGCCGATGCACCGGCTATTGCCGCAGGCCGCGGCGGTGTTCCATACCCACATGCCGTTCGCGAGCGCGCTGACCCGGCTCGAGGACCCGCAGATCCTGCCGATCGGCCAGACCGAGCTCGGAACTGCGGTCCACACCGCCTATGACGATTGCTACGACGGCCCGGCGTTCGATCCGGCCGAGGGCGAGCGGCTCGCCGAGGCGATCGGCGACAAGACGGTGCTGATGATGGCGAACCACGGCGTGGCGACGGTCGGCAAGACCATCGCCGAGGCGTACGACCGGCTCTATTACCTCGAGCGCGCGGCGCAGGTGCAGCTCTATGCGATGTGGACCGGACGTCCGCTCAAGCGCATGTCGCCGAAGGCGATCGACGCCGCGGTCGCGGAATTCCGCGACCAGCACGGCTACGGCGGCAAGCCGCCGGCTCTGTGGCACTTCGAGGCGCTCCAGCGCATCCTCGATCGCAAGGAGCCCGATTACAAGAATTGATGGGAGTAACCCGGATTGCGCGGTGATTCGCCCCGCTTCAACCGGACTACGGCGATCCCGCCAGCGCCAACGCCTCATCTCCGTAAGTGTGCCGCGCCTCGGCCCGCAGCGGCTTCACCGCCGCGACGAAAGCCTCGTGCGCGTCCGGCGCAAGCTCGAGAATTTCGCAGCCCCGATCCTGCATGGCCGTTCTGGCCTGCCGTTCTTCCGCGACCGCAAGTTCTCTCTGGAAGGCGACCGCATCGATTGCCGCGTTGCGGATCGCCTGCCTCAACTCGTCCGGCCAGGCATCGAATGTCCCGGCATGGATGAAGATCGGTCTCGATACGTAGAAATGCCCGGTCAAGGAATGAAACCGATGATGCCGGTGAACGCCGTAGGTCACGGTGTTCGCCAGCGGGTTTTCCTGCGCGTCGATCCTACCCGCCGCGATCGCCTGCAGCGCCTCGGTCAAATCGAGGCGCAGGGGCGCGGCCCCGAGCAGTTCGAACGTCCGCGCGTGAACGCTGCTCGGCAGCACGCGGATCGTCATGCCGGCGAGATCCGACGGCATGCGCACGGGGCGCAAGCGGTTCGACACGTGCCGAAACCCGTTCTCGAAATAGCCGAGAATGCGGTAGCCGATGCTTTGCTCGATCGCGCGCGTCAGAGAGGCCCCGAGCCTGCCGTCGATCGCCGCCCGCGCCTGTTGCGTGGTCGCAAACAGGAACGGCAGGTCGACGAGGCCGAGCTCGGGAATGCGGTCCGCCAAATAGCTGCTGGACTGATAGCCGAGCGTCAGGATTTCGTGCTCGACCAGCCACAAAATGTCCTCGGCGCGGTAGCCGAAGTCCAGGATATTCCAGACGTAGCGGATCTTGACCTTGTCGCCGAGCTCGGCTTCGAGCCGATCGCCGATCCGCTTCAGCGCCCGGCTGAACGAGGTGGTCGCGGGGCCGTACCCTCCCATCCGAATGTGAATGGGGTAGCTCACTGCAATCGTCTCATCGCAAAACCATCGGCGTAGCCGGAGGGAGCGTCGGCGAATCCGGGGTGCGCATCGGCGGTATGAGAGCCCGCACGAAGCCTAACCCGGATTTCGCTCGCGCTCCATCCCGAGTGCCACGACATCCTTCGCCTGCACGAACTGCGGCGCAATACGAAATCCGACCAACCGGGATTCGTGATCGAGGTTGCTGGTGCACAGCCGCAATCAGGACTCACGCGAGTCACATTGTGGCCCGGTCGGACTTCGACCATGGCGAATCGACAGTCAGGGGGCAACCTGAGGAACCGGGATCGTTGATGTCCTGAAAGGCGCCATAGGCAGTTCCATGACAACCAATGCATCCGAAGGCGGTCCGGTGCGTCCGGCGTTCAAAGCGGCGATGCCGGCCCGCCCGCTCCCGCGCGGCGAAACCCAGGCAGATCGCCAGAGCGACGCAATCGAGTCTCAGGCATCGGTGTATTACGGGACGATCGAGTACCGCAGACTTCTGCTGAACGTTTTCAATACGCCCGCGGGCTGGCGGGTGGCGGTGACGAAAACCGCCTATCCGTTCCGGGAACTCCATGCAACATTGGATCGGACCATGGATGCCGCCATCGAAACGGCGAAACGCTGGGCGGATGAGACCGAGCTCCGGCATCCGACGTATCGCTAGACCGTCTCTCGCCACAGGATCCGAAGAGAACGGCCGTGTCGGCCGATCTTGCGGGTCAATGTGCCCCGAGAGCTTCGCGGGCGTCTACGTAGCTTTCCATTGCTTTCGCCGACTGCGCGAGGACCGACCATGTCTCGGCCATGCCGAGCACAAGGATTTGTGGTGGGAATCGCCGGCGTCCTGCGCCAGGCGCATGCACTCCAGGGCGCGGCTGCGAAAGGTCTCGGGACTCATACGCATTGCCTCCGGACCGGGAAAGGATCGCCGCGTGTTGCGGCAGAATTCCGCCGCGATTTCGGCAAGCCTCGGGTTTTCCGCAACGCTCGGCCGCGTCGCGGCCGAGCGGCTATCCGCGGCGCTGCCCTGAATAATTCAAGACATTCCGGCCGATGATCGTGAGGTGCCAGGCTCTCATGCCCGGAGACACATCGAGGCATCTCCATTCGGCCCAGCCGCGTACCTGACAGGCGCGCTTGGTCGACTTCCGCACCGCCGCGGTCTGCGCGTTGTCCCGGGGCCCGAGGTCCCGCAACGCTTCCAGAAACCTGCGCTGATCCTTCGACGGGCGTTCACCCGGCATCCGCCGTTTTGCGTAACCCACCATCCCCCGCCCCTCCCGCTTCCCGAGATATCGGCCCCGCGGACGCGCAAGGAGCTGCACAGATCAAGCGAATACCGGCCTTGCGCTCGTCCGGCATCGGATCCTTCGCGCGGCTAGCGAATCCTCTTGATCACCGGCACCATGCGCGGGTCGTATTCGAACTCGGCGACGGATTCCTTCGCATCCCGCGCTCGCGCGCGAATACAAAATCGCTGCGCTCTTCGCAAAACAGTCTCGCGACAGTCGATCTCGCCGATTTTGTTGCCGAACCCGAACAACTCGATCCATTCCATCGTGCCGGGTTGAATATCGGTCTCCGGCAGCAGCGTCGTGTCAGCGCGACGACGCGATATCCAGAAGGCAGAGCGAACGAATTCCCCGCCCTCCGCTACCACGGAGACGTCATGAAGCGTTCTGTTGTTAGAATTGTTCCGGATCGCGACGGCATGGTATTCCCCGCCGTCGACTCCCGTCGGTCCAATGTCGATTTTCCTGCGAACAAACCTCGGATCGGAATTGTCGTACGCGATTTCGAGAGCCGGGACTTTCCACCGGCGAACGACCGCAGGCCACGGGTATTTGGCGAGCAGGAACGGACAAGCGAATATGATCAAAATCCATCCGAGGTTCGGATGCGCCGATATCCAGCGTTCCGCGATGTCCTGAAACTGCGCGAGGCGGTCCAGCCACTCTGCGAGCGAGGCCGATTGCAGGTGCACCAGCGCCAGGATAGCCGCTATCCCGCCCAGGACCCACTTGCCTAGGGCCCATGCCAGCCCCGCAAGAAAAATGAGCGCGATCGAGATCGACTGCAGCGTACGCATTGCTCGGAAAGCCCCGCCGGGCCCCCGCCCGGCGGGTCCTCTCGTATTCCACATCAGATCAGAAAGCCCAGCGCGAGCACCACGATCAAGCCGACGCTCGCGAACAACATCACCACTTCGCTCAGGTCCAGAGAGACGAGTGGATTGTATACCCCCATGGTCCACCTCTGACAGGACTACCCCCTGCGAATCGTATTTTTGTTAGCTCATTCGCCGGAAATATGACCCGGCGTAGACCTGATTGAGGCACGCCCCCGGCGCGATCGAGCCGGCCGAAGGGATCGTCGCCAAGCTGCGCCAGGCGGAATCCTTCATGGCGCAAGGCCATACCGGGATCGAAAGTGGCCCAGGCGTCGGGCCTGATGGAAGCGCTTTACCGGGATCGGCAGTCTCAGCGAGCGGCCCAGCCGGCCACGGGAACGGCACGTCTCGAGGAGCTTCAAGACGGAGAATGCCCGGCTTCGAAAGACGGTCGCACACCTGGTTCTCGACAAGGGCATTCTCCAGGAGCTGGCCAAGGGAAAATAGTAACTCCGATCGCGGCACACCCGGATCCAAGCGAGATCCGAACGCCTGTCCGCGCAACGACAAACAGACCGAAACTAAAGACATCGAACCCGGTGGATCCACTGGGCATTTTTCAGGATCATCACAGCCTTGCCACAAACATCGGCAACCATTCCCAGGCTGGGGCGACGTGTCAGCCCTCCCGGCAGGGACGGTCCCGGTTGTCAGGTTCCCTCCAGGCGATCGGGGCCGTTCCGCGCAGGCTTGAAGCTGACGGGGCGACAACCGAACGCGGTCGCCGCGGTTCGATCGGCTCAACCGGATCGTGACTCGGTACGGCCTCATTCCAGACCGAATCAAAACAACGAGATGCGATCAAGCGAAGGACGGAGGATCCGCGCCGTCCTGACATGCCATCAGGGGAGCAAGCGAATGCCACATCCCGCTCGATCGTTTCTCCAGACTTGGTTCTCCGGTCTTCTCGCTGCCGCGATGGCGCTGTTCACGATTTGCGGCGGTGTCGCTCACGCCAGTGAGCCGTGCGCCACGGACCCGAATTTCACAGCGGCCCAAGGCGGCGGCCATTGGTACTACCGGATCGACCGCGTCAGCCAGCGCAAGTGCTGGTTCCTGGGGCGACCGGGAATGAAGGTCGGGCGGCCCGCGGCTGCGAAGGCGCAATCCGCTTCAAGGCCGCCGCAGTCGACCGCGGATACGCCGAAAGCGCAGGAAGTCACGAGCAACAGCCGGCGCTGGCTCGATGAACCGATCGCGGTCGCACGGAATCCCGCTATCGTGCAGGCAGTCGACGTTGCCACGGAGTCGATGCGCGAGGCCGAACCAGATGCGCAGCTGGAAACCAGCTTCAGGGGTGAGGCTCCATCGGTATGGCCGGTGCTCGCCGCATCCGAACCCCAAGCTGCCCCGTTAGCCACGAAGCTTCCGGTCGAACCCGGGCACTTGATTGCGCTTCTGGCGGCGGCGCTCGGACTCGCCGTTGTCGCAGGTCGACTGATCTTCAATCACTCCGTGGTCTTCTCAGCCTGACTTTAGCGGGGAGTTCGACAAGGGTTGATACACTCGGCTTGACAGAACAAGACAAACGCGTCGGCGAGATGTCGCCCGGCCTGGCGGACGAGCGAACCCCGGCTGGAAGATGGTGCAGACAGGGGCTCTCCCGCCGGGCCACGGATAAACGCCGCCAGGCGATAGGGCGACGCTACCGGCAGGAATCGCAAGGAGCGTATGACCTGGGTCACGTTGGCGGCGCGTCGGCGGCGCGTTGCGCTCGATTCTTACGCTAGAAGTTCCGTGGACCTTTCCGCCCGGGCGCAAAATCCGTTACAGTTGCGGCCCTCGACGGCCGTCTGCGCGACGGCCGTGCGGGCCCGGAAACGGCGGTCTCGCGGGCAAAGCTTCCTACGATCTCCGCTCGAGGTCATTGCCATGGTCGCGATTGCGCGCCGCGCCGTCTTGCTTCTATGGATTCTCATGGGACTCGCCTCGCCGCTTGGCGCGGAGCAGCCGCTCACGGTGTTCGCGGCGGCCAGTCTGAAGACTGCGCTCGATCAGGCCGACGAGGCCTTCACCGCCGAAACCGCCATCCCGGTGCGCGCCAGCTATGCGGCGTCCTCGGCGCTCGCCAAGCAGATCGCGCAGGGCGCGCCGGCGGACGTATATGCGTCGGCCGATGTCGACTGGATGGACGATCTGGATTCGCGCAAGCTCGTTCTCGCCGGCACGCGCGTCGATCTTCTGGGCAATCGTCTGGTGGTCATCGCCGCAAAGGACAGTCCGATTTTGGCGCTCGCGCTCGACCCGCCTTCCTTCACGTCGGCGCTCGGCGGCCGTCGTCTGGCGCTCGCCGAGGTAACCTCGGTTCCGGCCGGCCGTTACGCCAAGGCCGCGCTGCAAAACCTGGGAATTTGGGAAAAACTGCGGCCGCATCTTGCCATGGCCGAGAACGTGCGCGCGGCGCTCCGATTCGTATCGCGCGGAGAAGCGCCGCTCGGGATCGTCTATGCCACCGATGCCGCGGCCGATCCCGAGGTGAAGATCGTGGCGACGTTCCCGGCCGATTCGCACCCCCCGATCGTCTATCCGTTCGCCGCGACCGCGGACGGCAACGCGGAGCGCGCACGGAAATACCTGGAATTCCTGCAGGGCCCGTCGGCGCGCGCCGTCTTCGAGAAGCAGGGATTCACCGTTCTTCCCGGCGGGGGCTGAGGTCTCACGTCGGGTCGCCCGCGGGCGACGGCGCGGCGATGCATGACCGCGACCGCGGCTTCGCATTGCCACCCCCTCCGGCCGGGCGGTAAGCTCGGCGCGAGAATGTCGGCACCGCGGTCGTGCACGGCCCGGTCGGCGGCGCGCGCTCCACCGCGCCGGAACGGAGGACACCATGAAAAGGTTCGTTCCCTTGCGGCTGCCGCTTGCCGCCGCAGGCGCGATGCTCGGCGGTGCGGGCCTGCTCGCGTCATTTGTCGCCCTCGGCGAGCGCATTCCCGAAGACCCAAGCCCGGCATCCGCCAGCACCGCGCCGACGGCGCAGCCGCAGATTGAATCCGCTTCCGGTTTCTGCCACGCGTCCTCAACCGCGGCTGCCGGAATGAACTCGATGCTGCGCCTCGCCGCCTCGAGGACCGAGGTGCCGCAGGCGGAAATGCAGGCCGTCACATCGGCCCCGGCGTTCGCCGATACGGATCCGCCGCTGTGGGACGGACTGGGCGCGGTGAGCTACAAGATCACGACCTCGAACCCGGCGGCGCAGACCTATTTCGACCAGGGCCTGCGCCTGACCTACGCGTTCAATCACGGCGAGGCGCAGCGTGCCTTTCGCAAGGCGCAGAAGCTCGACCCGGCGTGCGCCATGTGCTTCTGGGGCGAGGCGCTCGTGCTCGGCCCCAACATCAATCTGCCGATGCAAGACGAGGCCGTGGCGCCCGCCTTTGCCGCGGCACAAAAGGCGCGGGCGCTCGCCGCCAAGGCAAGCCCGCGCGAGCAGGCGCTGATTGCGGCGGTCGCGGCGCGCTACGCGGAGGACCCAAAGGCGGACCGCAAGCCGCTGGATGCCGCGTATGCCGGGGCCATGGGCCAAGTCGCCGCGGAATTCCCGGAGGACAACGAAATCGCGGTTCTCTACGCCGAGTCCGTCATGGATCTCAGCCCATGGAACTACTGGCAGCCCGGCGGGCGCGAGCCGAACCCGCAAAGCGTCGCCATCGTGCCCACATTGGAGCGCGTGCTCGCCAAGGATCCGAACCATCCCGGCGCGATTCACTACTACATTCACGCCGTGGAGGCGTCGGACCGGCCGGAACGCGCCGAGCCCCATGCCGACCGGCTGCGCGGCGCCCTCCCCGGCGCAGGCCACCTCGTGCACATGCCGAGCCACATCTACTATCGGGTCGGCCGGTATCTCGACGCGCTTTCGGACAACAAGACCGCGGTGGCGGTCGATGAAAGATATCTGGCGGCGACCGCCGCGCCGATGGCCGTCTATCGACTGGGCTATTATCCGCACAACGTCCATTTCGTCATTGCCTCGGCGCAAATGGCGGGCGACGGCCCGGTCGTGATCGCCGCGGCAGAGAAGCTGCGCGGCCTCATCCCGGACGAGATCGCGCGCGGCATCGCCATGACGCAGCCGGTGAAGGCCGCGCCGTATTTCGCCCACGCCCAATTCAGCCCGCCCGATACGATCCTGGCGCTGCCCGATCCCGGCGATGCCATCCCTTACGTGAAGGCGATGTGGCATTACGCGCGCGGCATTGCGGATGCGGCCCGCGGGGACTTCGCCGCGGCCGACGCCGAGGCGAACGCGATCGAGGCACTCGAGCGCACGGCGGATTTCGCCTTGCTCAAGACGGCGGGCGTTCCCGCTCAAGACGTGCTGAAGCTCGCGCGAGCCTTGGTTCAGGGCCGCGTGGCCCAGGCGCGCGGCGATACCAAAACGGCAATCGCGAGATTTGAAGAGGCGGCGGCGCTCCAAGACAGGCTCCCCTACATGGAGCCGCCATACTGGTACTATCCGGTGCGCCAATCGCTCGGGGCCGCGCTGGTGCAGGCGGGCCGACTCGATGAGGCGGAGGATCAGTTCCGGCGCGCTCTCAAACGCGCGCCGAACAACGGATGGTCCTATTATGGGCTCTCCGAGCTTTACCGGGCACGCGGCGACGCCGACGCAGCCCGCAAGGCGGAAGCGGAGCTCGCGAAGACCTGGATCGGCGACCGCGCATTGCTGCAATTGCCCAAGCTGTAGCCCGGATGGAGCGAAGCAACCGTGCGGGCTTCGACCGAGGTTCGACGACGCGCCCGTTGGGCTTGACTCAGGCTCCCGCGACAGGGGCCGCTTGCACGCGGGAACCATTCCTCCGTATTGTTGATCTTCGAGCCCCCCGAAGAAACATCCGGAGAATGACGTCATGTCGCAAATCCGAATCGCGCTCATATCGGTAGCGATCGCGGGTACCGTAGCCGCCGGAATGGCCCTGGCGCCGACCGCGTCCATCGCACAACCGACCGGTCAGTCGATGAAAGACAAGGCGAGATCCACCACGGAAGACGCCTCGAAATGGACCCAGAAGCAATGGGACGCCGCCAAGGCGAAATGGGTGAAGCAGAAGGACAAGTGGAACAGCTGCAACAAGCAGGCGGCCGACAAGAAACTAAGCGGCCGCGACAGCTGGTCCTTCATCTATACGTGCATGACGAGCTGAGGTGCGCTCGCGCCGAGCCAAAGCCGCCGGGCGAACGCCCGGCGGCTTTCGTTCAGTCGACAAAAACCGTAAATCACGATCCGCGGCTAGTAGATGCGCGACATCAGCTCTTCGCGCGAGAACGGGCGAATTATCGCACGCCTCTTGCCGTAGAATCCGCCGCGGCCGTCGTACTCGAATCCAGTCCAGCGGTGCCGGCGCGGCACGGCCGGCCGATCCGCGGGCCCCTCGCCGGCGTAGAGCCGCCGCATGCGCGGCTCGGATGGCGCAACAGGTGGTGCGGGTAGCCCGGGTGGCCCAACGCTGGGCTCCGAATTGTTTCCGACAGCAGCCGCCGCATCCTGCGGAGCGCCGGCGCTCGGCGCCGTGTCGCTCGTGGACCTCGTGTCGAAATTGGGCAGCCTTGCAAGATTGTCGGTGGTGATCAGCCGCCCCGGCGGCGTCGCCTCGCGTGCATCGGCAAGGCACCGCCGGTCGAGGTAGGGCCACGTCTGCCGCGCGCAGGACGCATTCGCGGACGCGTCCGCGCGCGTAGCGACAGTCGGGGGCTGGTCGGGAACGGCCGGCGCCGGCATCCGGGCAACCGCGAGCACCGCAAATGTGCCGCCGAGGATCGCGACAACGCCGGCGGTCATGAGGCGCGGATGCATTGCCCGCAACGGGCGCACAATGGACGGCAGATCGAGCGAACGAAGTCGAGCACGCCAAGCCTGGAAATCGACCCGCACACGCCTTGTCCGCGGCAAATCCATCCGCAGGCTGCGCGGCTCGAAAGGCCGTATCCGCAGTGGCCGAAAATCCAACAGACGAATGGCGGAAGGCACGTTTCAGCCTCCTTCGCAACTCCTTCCAGATACAGGCGGATGAGAACGCAACGGGCAGCCGAATGGTTCCGGCTGCATCCCTGGTCGTCGCTGCCGCCCTGCCATGAGGTTCTGCACCCAACCACGCTGCGCGCGGGGCGGTTCTGCCGCCTGGTTCGTCTTCGAGGGACAGCGGGCTTAACGTGAAGGCGGCGATTGGTTCGATTGGCGCCTCGGCGTCCGAGCGCCGGGGTCGCCGGGTGCGGAGCCTGCATCGAGCGAACCGTCGTGGGGACCCGCTCTCCGAATCGAAGAGCGGGGATCGCTCCGCCCGGTCCGGGCTACGCCCCGGCTTTTTCCGCGGCGGACTCCAGGATCGAGGGATCGTCGTTGTCGGGCGAGTTCACGCGGGTCGAGATCGGCCACATCTTCATGTCGGCCGACGGATAGGACCGCAGCAGCTCGGCCGGGTTTTGCTCCGGCCCGAGCCAGCGGTCGAGATCGGCGCGCGCCAAGATCAGCGGCATGCGGTCGTGAATGCGGCTCACCATCACGTTCGCCGGCGTCGTGATGATGCAGAAGGTGCGGACCCATTGCCCCGTCACCGGTGACTTCCAGTTCTCCCATAGCCCGCCGATGCCGAACGGCGATCCGTCCCGCATGGCGACCGCATAGGGCCGCCGGCTCCTGCCGCCCTCCTTCGAGTGCCATTCGAAGAACCCGTCGACCGGGACGATGCAGCGTCGCCGGCCGTAGGCGTCCCGGAACGTCGGCAGCCTCGCCACCGTCTCCGCCTTGGCATTGATCGGCTTGCGGCCGCCGGCCTCGTCCCCGCAGCCGTGCGGGATCAGGCCCCAGCGCAGCAGGTCGAGCGAGCGCTGTCGGGTCTCATGATTTTCCCGGATCACCAGCAATTCCTGGCTGGGTGCCCCGTTATAGCGGGGTTTCAGCCTGGAAACGCGGGAATCCGGGGTGTTCAGCCCCTCGACGATCGCAAGGCGCAGGGGCTCGCTCGACTGGATGATCCGGCCGCACATGGGCCAAATCTATGCGCGGCTGCATGAGGATCAACATGGAAGCCCTATATGCCAGGCAAGACGCCGCGCGCAGCACCTTCGAAAGCAGGGTCTGCCGCTCTCACCTTGCCTGCCCCAACGTCTCCGATGCCCCGCGAAAAAAATTCTTGACCAGTTCCGGAACCGGGGGACCGCCGCGGGATTGATCTTTTGCCGGGCGCCCTCAGCCCCCCTTCCCCAGCGTCCGGCTTTCGACACTGAGGCCCCGCCGCTCATCGCCGCGGGGCCTTTTTTGTGCGTCTTGCGGGATTGCATCGACGAATCGGGGCAACTGCCTCAAATCGGCCGGAAATCAGACCAATGACAGTCGCAAGGGGAGTATTCGCGCCAGGCAGAGGAGGCCATGGAACGCACCGAATTCCTGCGAAAACAGGCAGATCGGTTTTTGCGGCTCGCACAGGAGTGCACCGACCCCGAGATCTGCCGCCAGCTCATGAGCATGGCGAACGAATACCGCGACATGCTGGAAGCGCCGGACCCTGATCCGCGAACCGGTCTCGGCAAGGCAAGCTGATCGACAGGCCGCCCGCTGGGCGGCCTTGCCATCTCGGCGCCCCGCAGTCCTTCAATGCGAGCCCTCGCCTCCAGGTCAGGGTGCCCCAATGTCGGGCTCCCGTTGGCGAGTTCAGGAGCCATTGATAAACTTTCGCGCATGGTGGCGCCGCCGTCCGCCCCGACCGGTGTCGCACGGGGGCGAGCCCAAAGGCGATACCGGCGAGCTCGCGCGCCTCGAATTGCTGGCCGAGCAAGCCTATGCGGCGATGTACGATGTGCCGCCGCTGCGCAGCGTCAAGGACGATTACGATAATGCGCGCCTGAATTTTCAGCGGGCGATCGACGCGGCGAGGCGCCTCGGACTCTCGAGCGAAGTCGCGCGCCTGACGCGGCGGCGCGATCACGTTTGCGCCGTCTACGACAGCCAGTTCCGCGGCTTTTGAATATGACGCGGGCTGGAGTGCAGCTTGGCCGGCAGAAAAACGTCGCCGCCGCTGCCGCCGCTCAATGCCGCGCCAGCCAATCGCGGGCGGCGCGCTGTGCCACCGCGATCTCCGCTTCCGACATCTCCGCCGCAATCTCGCGCCGATAGCCGATTGCTCCGCTCTTGCCGCGCATCGCGGCCAGGTTGAACCACTTGTGTGCGGAAACGAGATCGGCGGGCACCGAGCGTCCGGTCGAATATTTTATTCCCAACTCGAACAGGACGTCGCCGGAGGCATACGCCGGTCCGAGCGACGCAGCTTCGACTTCGGCAAGTTCATAGCGAGCCATGCTGGCCTCCCCTGCTCGTGCGGCCCTTTTTGCGCCGTCACGGGTCCCAAGCTCGAGCTCAATTTCCCCGCTCGAGCGCGCCGATCATTGCTCGCGAATTTCAAGGACGGCTTAAAGGGCGCGATGAATGAAGTCTGAACGGGCGGGAACGCGACCGAACGCGCAAGCCGGCATTAACCGGCAGAACCGCGAAAATACGCGGATTCTCAGGCGGAAATTACCAGGTGGAAACCGTGACGATTGGCGTTGCGATAACCACGGTTCGAACCGCGCGCAGCCTTGAATGTTTGTGATCTCGCGCACGGCGATCGCGAGCGCCACGCTCTCGCAAGTCGCGGTCCGCGCTCCGCCGGCAACTCGACGCTCACCGCGCTCGTTGATTGAACAACAGGTTCCAGACCTTCGGGTCTTTCATGTCGACCTTCTTGGCGTCGTCGACGGCGAGCGCGAGACCCCTCTGGACCGCCGGTCGCGCCTGCAGCGTTTCGAGCCAGCGCTTCACATGAGGGAACTGACCGGGATCCTGGCCCTGGCGCTCCCATCGCGTAGTCCAGCCGACGGCGGCCATATCGGCGATCGTATATTCCGCGCCGGCCAGATAGGGATGCGCCGCAAGCCGCTTGTTCATCACCCCGTAGAGTCGATTGCACTCGTTGGTATAGCGATCGACGGCATACGGAATTTTCTCGGGTGCATAGATGCGGAAATGATGGGCCTGCCCAGCCATCGGGCCGAGGTTGCCCACTTGCCAAAACAGCCATTCGTCGACCGCTACGCGAGCCCGCTCGTCGGCGGGATAGAACTTCCCGGTCTTGCGGCCGAGGTATTGCAAAATGGCGCCGGACTCGAACACCGAAATCGGCTTTCCGCCGGGACCGTCCGGATCGACGATCGCCGGCATGCGGTTGTTCGGCGAGATTGCCAGAAATTCCGGCTTGAACTGGTCGCCCTGGCCGATGTTGACCGGGTGCACGACGTACGGCAGTCCGCACTCCTCGAGCATGATCGAGATTTTCCAGCCGTTCGGCGTCGGCCAATAGTAGAGCGCGATCGGCCTCGACTGAGCTTGTGCCATGCATCACCCCGTGAGCGAACCGCCGAAACGTTGCGGCCAAAGCTTCAGGTAGGCTGCCTTCGACCTTGCCGCAATAGAAGCGGCGATCGACGCCATGCGGTTGCCGCGCACGGTTCGGCTGCAGATCGTCTATCGGATTTGCGGCCGATCGCGCGGCTCGAACCCGGATCCCAGGCTCCAAGCTCGGCAATTTCCGGCACGATGCGGATCGCCCGCAATGCCTAGGGGCGTTCGCGAACTCGGGGTCGGTCGAGAAAGAATGCGACGAGCGGCGCCGTCACCGCGCGGGCCCATCCGGCGAACGCAAAAAGGATCGACGATGTCCGGTATGGCGCGCAACGACCCAACGGCAGGTCGGGCTTAATTGACTGCCTATATGAAAACCGCCTTCGGCGGGAGCCGAGGGCGCCGGCTGTCGCCGACGCCCTCCGTCGTCGACTTTGTCGGCGGGTCCCGCAGCAGCGTTGCGCATGCTGGCATGGGAGCCCGCCGACAGATGCGACGCCACGCGAGGCAACTTGCCGATCGCGTGGACGCGGCGGAGGCTACTTCTTCCTGCGCGTGGTTTTGCGCTTGGTCTTCTTCGCAGTCTTCTTCGCCGCGGACTTCGTCTTCGATTTGGCTCTCTTCGCCATAACTGCCCTCCTAGCCATAAGAGATGGCGATTTCGGAACAGTGCAGTCGCGAATCGACATGCACTGCACTCCGATTACTACAGCACAATGAGAAAAACAGCGACTCCGCTTAACAAATTGTGGACGGCGGAAGCCGCCGCCGCCATCGCCGTGCGGGCGTCTCCGCGCTCGCCACGTGCGACGATGCTTCCTGCCGATGTGCGCGCAGCGCGCGCGCGGAAATTTCACCGACCCACGAAAAACCCTGTGGCACAATGGTTTCCGGCATGCGCACGGGTTCGCGTCGCGTGTGTCCGAACCGCTGCGCGTCGATCCGCAACGACCCCGCGATGACCTGCAGGCGCCGCGGTCGGACGATTCTTCGCCCCCAAAAAAATTTCGCTCCGGGCGGCCTGCGAGCCGCGCCCGCCGGAAAATTCCGATCGAGCGCGCCGAATCGCGCCACTGATTCGCCGCGCACGAACCGGAGCGCAACCCATCGAGCGCCGGCGCTCGCGGCGCGACGCGACGCCATCGTCGGCGCGCGGACTTGCGCACCACGCCGTGGACGCGCCGACCAATCGCGCTCAGATGCCGAGCTTGCGCTTGAGCAGCGCGTTGACGGCATGGGGATCGGCTTTTCCCGCCGATGCTCGCATCACCTGGCCGACGAACCACCCGATCAGCGTCGGCTTGGCCTTCGCCTGGACGACCTTGTCGGGGTTCGCGGCGATGATCTCGTCGATGATCTTTTCGATCGCGCTCACATCCGTGACCTGCTTCAGGCCACGCGTTTCGACGATATCCCGCGGATCGCCGCCCTCGCTCCAGACGATCTCGAACAGGTCCTTGGCAAGTTTTCCGGAGATCACCCGCTCCGCGATCAGGTCGAGAATGCCGCCGAGCTGGTCGGCCGAGATCGGAGATTGCTCGATCCCCTTGCCTTCCTTGTTGAGGCGCCCGAACAGCTCGTTGATCACCCAGTTCGCGGCGCTCTTGGCATCCCGGTCCCTGGCAACGGCTTCGTAGAAATCCGCCGTCGCCCGCTCGCCGACCAGGACTCCGGCGTCGTAGGCGGAGAGTCCATAGTCACGGGTGAAGCGCGCCTTCTTCGCGTCCGGAAGCTCCGGCAGGTCGCCGGCGAGCGCCTCGACGTACTCCGCGGTGAGCTCGAGCGGCAGCAGGTCGGGATCCGGGAAATAGCGGTAATCGTGCGCTTCCTCCTTGTTGCGCATCGAACGGGTCTCGCCTTTGCCGGGGTCGAACAGCCGCGTCTCCTGCTCGATGCTGCCGCCATCCTCGAGGATTGCGATCTGCCGGCGCGCTTCATATTCGATCGCCTGGCCGACGAAACGGATCGAATTGACGTTCTTGATTTCGCAGCGCGTGCCGAGCGGCTCGCCCGGACGCCGCACCGACACGTTCACGTCGGCGCGCAGGCTGCCCTTCTCCATGTCGCCGTCGCAGGTTCCCAGATAGCGCAGGATCGTGCGCAGCTTGGCGAGATAGGCCCGCGCTTCCTCGGCCGAGCGCAGGTCCGGCTTGGAGACGATCTCCATGAGCCCGACGCCGCAGCGGTTGAGATCGACCAGCGACATGGAGGCATGCTGCTCGTGCAGCGACTTGCCGGCATCCTGCTCGAGATGCAGCCGCTCGATGCCGACGGTAACGGCTTCGCCGTCGGGCATGTCGACGACCACCTCACCCTCGCCCACGAGCGGGGACTTGTATTGGCTGATCTGATAGCCCTGCGGCAGATCGGGATAAAAATAGTTCTTACGGTCGAATACCGACTTGAGGTTGATCTGCGCTTTCAGCCCGAGCCCGGTACGGATCGCCTGCCGAACGCATTCCTCGTTGATGACCGGAAGCATGCCGGGCATCGCCGCATCGACGAGAGACACCTGGGAATTCGGGGGACTGCCGAATGCGGTCGAAGCTCCGGAGAACAGCTTGGCGTTCGAGGTGACCTGCGCGTGCACCTCCATGCCGACGACGACTTGCCAATCGCCGGTCATGCCCTTGAGCAGCTTGGTCGGTTTTTCCGCAACGCTCATTCGGCGCCTCGTCCCGTCCTCGTCGATGTTGTCGCCGGCAACAATGCCGCCGCGATCGCCCCCCACTCCACCTCGAGCGGATCGGACGCCTCGGGACGCCCCGCCGTTCGGTACCAATAGCCCGCGTTGCCGAGATCGCCCTCGACCCGATGCAGATAGGCGTGGACCCACGCGCCCTCGCGGCTCGGGTCGTCCTGCACCAGCACGTGGGCGCGGTTCCAATCGCCCTTCGCGGCCCACCACAAGGCCTGGAGCGCCGGCGAAAGCTCGCTGGGCGGCGCGGCCTCACCGGTCGTGCGCTTGAAGGAATCGGGGGTCATCGATCGCGCGCTACTCAACAGATCAACGCTTGGATATGCCCCTGCTCGGCATAATCCAAGAGCAATCGATCGCGTGTCATGAGCCTATACCCGAACTCGCGCACCGTCGCCGCAATGATGCGATCTGCAGGATCCCGCGGCGGCGTTCCCGGAAGAAACGACGAGGTGATCAACAGATCCGTCGACATCTCGGCAAGCCGTAAGCTCGGAGCATCGAGCAGGCGCCGGAACCAAAGCTGCGGCTTGATCAGGCAGGCGAGCCGCCCGCGGGAGATCAACATTCCGACCTCCCACGCAGAGATGGGCGAAACATAGACCGGCCGTCCCGTGCGGTATGAGCTGTTCAAAGCCTCCGCTGCCGGTTCGGAAATCAAGGCGTCCTCCGCGATCCAGATCAGTGCGCAGGTGTCGAGAAGCAGCGGTGCATTCGCTTCAGACATCCTTGCCCCATTCCGGGTCCGCCGGCTGCGTCAGGTCCGTCCCCGGCGGAATCCGCATCAAGCCTTGCAAAAGTCCGAACAAGGGATGCCGAGACGAGGTCGGTCCGGCGCTGCCAGCAAGCGGCGTTCCGATGTCCGCCGCGTCAGAGAAACCGGAAGGTTGCGGCGACGGGGTCACGCGCCGAAACACCAGCTTGCGACCAGCCATGTCGACGCGCTCGGTGCGATACCCTGCCTCGAGCCACGTCTTCGTCATCACGCTATTGAAGGCATTGTTGCTCCACCATGCGCGATACTTGTGGGACTTGGGAAGCTTCGCTCCGATCACCCGTTCGATTTGCGCGAACGTCATCGGGACTTCGCTCCGCGTCTGAGCACGCAGATAATCACCAAGTGCCGAGTATTTACCCATGGCTTCGGTCCCAGCGGCAAGGCAAATCTGTACATAAATGTAGTACATATTCAGTACATGTCAAGCCCTCTGGCGCGGAACTACCACCACCTTTCCGGCGAGAATCGTCCCGCCGCCTGCTCGAGCACATGCCCGAGCGAAAACAGGCTCTCCTCATCGAACGGCCGGCCGATCAGCTGCAGTCCGAGCGGCAGCCCATTGCGGTCGAGCCCGGCCGGAACCGAGATGCCGGGTAGACCCGCCATGTTCACCGTGACGGTGAACACGTCGTTCAGATACATCTCGACCGGATCGCCGGAAGACTTCTCGCCGACGCCGAATGCGGCGGACGGCGTCGTCGGGGTCAGCATCGCGTGGATCCCCGACTCGAAATTCGTCTCGAAATCCCGCTTGATGAGGGTGCGGACTTTTTGCGCCCGCAGATAATAGGCGTCGTAATAGCCGGCGGAGAGCACATAGGTGCCGATCATGATCCGCCTGCGGACTTCCTTGCCGAAGCCGGCCGCGCGGGTTTTTTCGTACATCTCCGTCACGTCCGCGCCGGGAACTCGCAGCCCGTAGCGAACGCCGTCATAGCGGGCGAGGTTCGAGGAGGCTTCGGCGGGCGCGACGATGTAATAGGCGGGCAGCGCATATTTCGTATGCGGCAGCGACACTTCGACGATCTCGGCGCCCGCGGCTTTGAGCCAATCGGCGCCGTTCGCCCACAGCGCCTCGATCTCCGCCGGCATGCCGTCCACCCGATATTCCCTGGGGATGCCGATGCGCATGCCGCGGACGGAACGGCCGATCGCCTGTTCGTAATCGGGCACCGGCCGCTCGACCGAAGTGGTGTCCTTGGGATCTTCACCTGCCATCGAGGTCAGGAGGATCGCGGCATCGCGCACGCTGCGCGCGAACGGACCGGCCTGGTCGAGCGAGGACGCGAACGCCACGATGCCCCATCGCGAGCAGCGACCGTAGGTGGGTTTCAGGCCGACGATGCCGGTGAATGCCGCCGGCTGGCGAATCGAGCCTCCCGTATCGGTGCCGGTCGCACCGGGCGCCAAGCAGGCAGCGACTGCCGCGGCCGAGCCGCCGGAGGAGCCGCCCGGCACGAGCTGGATATTGGCTCCCCGGCGGCGCCAGGGCGAGATCACCGGCCCGTGGTAGGAAGTCTCGTTCGACGAGCCCATCGCGAACTCGTCGTTATTGGTCTTGCCGATCAGAACCGCCCCGTCGCGCCAGAGATTGGCGGTGACGGTGGACTCGTAGGGCGGCACGAACCGATCCAGGATGTGGCTGCCGGCGCTGGTCGCAACGCCCGCCGTGCAGAACAGGTCTTTCACGGCGATCGGGATCCCCTCCAGCGGTCGCGCCTCGCGCTTTCCGATCCGCACGTCCGCCGCTTTCGCCATGGCGCGGGCCTTGTCCGGCGTTTCCACCACGAAGGCATTGAGCGCGCGCGCCCGCTCGATTGCCGACAGATGCGCATCGGCAAGCTCGACTGCGGTGAATTCCTTGTTCGCAAGCGCCGCCCGCGCCTCGGCAAGGGTGAGGGTAGTGAGATCGGTCATGTTGCAATCGATTCGGTCACCGGGCTTCCACCGGTCCTTCAAGCGTGACGACCGAGATCCTCGGGTCTCGCTATGCTCGCGCGAGGATGGCGGAACGAGGCGAGGAGCACCTCATTCCACCACTTTCGGAACCAGGAAGAACTGATCCTCGGTCGCCGGCGCGTTCTGGAGAATGATCGCGGGATCTCCGCCTTCGGTCACCACGTCGGGGCGCTTCTTCATCGCCATCGGCGTCACCGAGGTCATGGGTTCGACGCCGCTCACGTCGACCTCGGAGAGCTGCTCGACGAACGCGAGGATCGCGTTGAGCTCGGCCTGCAAGTGCTCGACTTCTTCGTCGGCGACCGCGATGCGGGCGAGATGCGCGATGCGGCGGACGGTCGCGGCGTCAACGGACATGGTGGCTTTCTCTCCGCACGGATGGACGCTCCGCGGTGGCGAGCGCCCTATAGCAGAGACGCGTTTCGTCCGGCAATGAACGTCGCCGCCACAGCCGGCTGGAGGGCTCCCCGGCTGCACGCGGGACCCCGCTCCATGCTAAACCGCCGCACATGCCCGCGCTTGTCTTGCCGCTCGCCCAAATCGCGTCCCACCTGCCGCATAGGGGCGTTCTGGTCGGTCTCGATCTCGGCACCAAGACCATCGGGGTCGCGGCTTGCGATGCGCCCGGCTGCTCGAGCTCGCCCAGGAGCGAGGGGCCGTCGGTTTCGTGCTGGGCCTGCCCGTCAATATGGACGGCTCGGAAGGCCCGCGCGCCCAGTCGGCGCGCGCGTTCGCGCGCAATCTCGCGCAGCGCACCGAGCTGCCGATCGCGCTGTGGGACGAGCGCTGGTCGACCGCCGCGGTCGAGCGCGAGCTGATCGCCGCGGACGCGAGCCGCGCCAAGCGCGCCGCCGTGGTCGACCAACATGCCGCGGCCTACATTCTCCAGGGCGCGTTGGACCGCCTCGCCCGATGGCAGCGCGACACCGGCGCTTGATCGCGCTAGTGACCCGCGTTCACGCCGCCGGCAGCGCCCGTTCCAGCAGCCGCGCCACTTCGCTGTTGGTGAGGCGCGCCGTGCCGTAGCTCGAGCCCTTCGGCTCCGCCAAGCGCGCCCGCGCAAACGTTTCGGCAATGGCCGACGCTCCTTCATTGAGCGCCGCGGCGGCTGCGAGCAGGGCGA
>WNFW01000633.1_pt1 | contig 24110 bp, 17 predicted proteins | sample 5400131 | NCBI WGS metagenome assembly WNFW01 (sample SAMN13153362, study PRJNA577476) | soil metagenome | isolation source: 20 cm soil or saprolite under grassland replicate 1 | place: USA:California | collected 2016-06-15 | reverse complement strand
GAATGACATCCTGAACAAGCTGGGGCTACTGCCGCTGTTTTCTCAGCCGCCCACCTGGGCGCCAGGCGTTTGTAGCAAGTGAAGTCAGCAGCAAGGCTTGCAACTCAATGACTTACGCTTGGGGCAAAGGGAAGTTAGGTTAAGACATGAGAACATAGATTTCAGGTCCTTCCCGTGTCCCTACCAAAAAGTCCATTCTCATTGAAATCGTTGCATTTACAGAGTTGCGAACGGTAGTCTGCCCAGACCATGCTGCCCCTACTCTTCTCTCTACGAGATTGTTTCCGAGCTCGCGCTGCTCTGCAACCGGCATCAGCTTCTGGTCTTGCAACGTTCGAGCCGTGGGCATAGGCTGTGTCTCGGTTGCGCTGACCGTGTCCTGTGGGTCTGGCTTTCGCGATTGTGGAACGATTGGCGTTCGGCACTGCTCCTTGTCAAGCCGGAGACTGTCATCGCCTGGCAGCGCAAGGGGTTTCGACTGTATTGGAATTGGAAGAGTCGCCTTCTTGAAGGACGACCCTGTGTATCTCCGGAAGTTCGGAATCTGATCCGGAAAATAAGCCTCGCCAACCCTCGTTGGGGAGCTCCCCGCATTCACGGAGAATTGCTGAAGATTGGAACCGAGGTGTCGCAAGCCACGGTCGCCAAGTACCTGGTCCGGCAGCGGAGGCCGCCCTCCCAGACATGGCGAACCTTTCTCAAGAATCACGCCAAGGACTTGGTTTCTGCAGATTTCTTCGTCGTCCCGACGATTACGTTCCAACTCCTCTTCGTCTTTGTGATTCTCGACCATGACCGCCGACGTCCGATTCATTTTGCTCTGACCTCTAACCCCACCGCAGAATGGACAGCCCGTCAACTTTTAGAAGCATTCCCGTGGGACAATGCCCCGCGCTATTTGCTGCGCGACCGGGACGGCATTTATGGAGAGAAGTTTTGGTATTCGGGAAGTCCCGACTGCGCCGCGATCACCATGGCAAAACGCCTACGCGGAGCGCTTGATCGGGTCCATTCGACGGGAGTGCTTGGACCACGTCATCGTTTTCCATGAGGCCGGGTTGCGCCGGATCTTGAAGAATTATTTCGAATACTACGAAAGATGCCGTACGCATCTGTCGCTCGAAAAAGATGCGCCCGTCAGCCGACCCGTCGAGCTTCCTTCGCTCGGTCATGTGATCGAGATTCCGAAAGTCGGCGGCCTGCATCACCTTTACTCGCGCAAAGCTGCCTGATCGAAGCGGGCCTGCAAACGCTCGTGTGGGAATGCAGAACGAGCCATCTGCCCGTTTGCTATGCGAACTTTAGTTTTTTGTGGCAGGACACTTGCCCTTCGGATTGTTCCGAAAGGTGACGGGCATGCAGCACGGATAACTTCTCGTGGTTACCCGATGAGGTTTTTGGTAGGGACAGCAGAAAAAAGAATCCGAAATTGTGAACTAACAGACATCATGTTGCGAATTGCGGACTCAGACCTGCGAAGGACGCAGCGGGTCTTGTTCCTCGGGATACAAAAACACCTCTTCAACGTTCTTTCCAAAAACGCGTGCGATCTTGAAGGCTAGCGGCAGACTCGGGTCGTACTTCCCCGTTTCAATGGCATTGATGGTTCCACGCGCGACCCCCACGTGGGCGGCAAGCTCGGCTTGCGACCATTCTTTTTCCGCTCTCAATACGCGTAGCCGGGTCTTCATCGATACCGCCACGAGTAAAGAATCAATCCGATGCTCCACAGAATAATCATGAGCGCGGGAATGCCAAGCCAGGAGGCGGGATGGAAACCGAAGCTCTGGAGGAAGCCGATAGCCGCAGAAAAAATCAATGTTCCTGTAAAGGCAAACGTCAGGGCGCGGTAGTTGATCTGCTGTTCGCGCTCGTCATTCGACCGGAGAAAGCGCAGCAGGAACAGGATCGCGGCGGTGGTGGCAAGAATAGCCAAAGCGAGCAGTGGCGCACGGAAAGATGGAATCGTGACGACAAGACTGATGGCAATGACGGAGAGAAGCAGTAAGCGTAGTTCTGCGGCGGCCGGGTAGCTCATCTCGAAAAGGAGTGGTCGGGCACAATGATCTCCTCCGGACGCCATAATAGTACGTCATATAATTCTTTATGTCAAGAAAAAGATACTATTTGTACGTTTCAAGATGATGTGATAGCCTTGTTCTGGGAGGATTTCCAAATTGCTTCCATCTCTAAGAACTGGGACGCTTTATGTCGGTGTACAGCAAATATGAAAAGAGCGAGATAGCTGCCAGAGGGATTGATTGTCCCAGCGGGAATGGCGCGCCCCCCCAGGCATAATCCCCCTTGAATGTTCTGTACGAACCTCAAAGAAAGCCCCCGGACCAAAGAACGACCAAATACATCGCCCAAGCCCGTACCCGCCATGGTGCGGCTTGGGATTTCTTTGAAACACAGATGGCTCGATGCTCCGGCCGGAGGGGCTATCGCATTCAAAAAAGTACTGTTGGTCTGAGGGAGCATCTTGGGTCAAATCGTCCGTGTCTTGGCGCTGGCGGCGGCAGTCACCGTGGGCCCTCCTTGGCCTCAGCCAGGGCTGTGCGTGCCTCTTCATTTCCTGCATCGTATGTCAGAATGCGTTCCAGTGTCTCAATGCTGGACTTGGCATCGCCAGTCACCTCGTGAAGATATGCCAGTCCCAAGTATGCAGGCGTGTAATGGGGGTCGGCTTCGATGGCTTCGTCGTAGAGCTGCCGCGCCGCCGCCACGTTTCCCTCTCTAAGCCGAATCTTCGCCAGACGAGTTCGAACCTCGACAGATGGAGACCCAGAGTCAATCGCTTTTTGCAACACTTGGGCTGCCTCCGCCGGCGATTGGGGGTGAGCCACCAAAAGGACCAGCCCATATGCCTCCTGCACCTCGGGATCGTCAGGAAGTTCTCGGGCGGCCTGTTCTAAGAGCGCGAAACCTCTTTGCCGGAATGCCGGGTAGACCTGACTCACTTCGTAAAGGGCCAGCGCTTGGGTCCGCAAATCCGGTGGGGCAGCCGGCTCTTGTCCACTTCTTGGGTGGTAAATCAAATCTTCCTGGGATTCCGGCGTCGCGGCAACCTGGGGAGGACTCTGGGAGGCAATTCGCAGGATGCGATGGTCCGTCAACGCAGAGTGGCTAATGTTCGCCACGGACTTTTTTGGCATGTGGCATTGGATACAGTTGTCCGGTGGAGATGTCGTCTGTCTGCGCGTGGAGGATAACGAGCAGCTTTGAACGGTATGGCACGTCAGGCACTTCCTGCGGAAGTACGACGACGACGCTGCCCCTCGCAATTGCACGTGGGGATCATGACAAGTAATGCAGCCCAGGCGGCCGTTGCTCTCGATCGAGCACCGGCTCATCTCCATCTGTTCTGGGTGACTAAGCGCTTTGACGACATCAGAGTTCAGGGCTACGGGAGCAGTAAACATGGCAACGACGTTTCCCAGCGGCGTACCGGGCCGGAAGTCCAGGTATGTCTTGCCGGGCCGCAGGACGCGTGCATCTCCGCCAAAATGGCATTGGATGCACACGTCATCGCGAAGGTGTTGCGGAAGGCGGGCGGGATTGACGATTGAGAAATCAATTGGACCTCGGAGTAGTGCATTTTCCAGACGTTCGCGAACGTGGAGTTCGCCCGGACCATGACACCGTTCACAGCCGACGGCCAAAGCACGGAAAGGCGGATCTTGATAACGGTTTCGCGTGCCTGCAATGGGACGAAAAATTCCGGAGTGGCACGAAACACAAAGATTCCCGGCGGGCCGTGCGAAGCTCCGGAACCGGCCGGCCTCATAACCAGGCGAGAGATCCCATCCGCGAATCCCCGTGTAGTACGAGATCGGCGAAACAAATAGCGCGTCCCCTTTTGCCACCAAGTAACTTCGTCCCACGTCTCCGGAACCCACGGTGAAAGCCACTTCGTGCTTTTCGGAGTATTCCAGCTTGCCGTCTGCGCGGATCTTCGATTCCGTGTGGTACATCTTGCGGCCGCTGACGGAGACGCTATACGTAAGACCGAGCTTCTTACTTAAGAGCGTCACACGCTTTCTAAATTCTGGCCAGTTGCCGGGCCCCGGAAGGGAAAGCGATTTACCCATGCCGGTTTTCTTGAAATCGTTGTATTGAGGCTCGTGGCAATCGCGGCAGACTTCGTCACCAACGTAAGCAACCCCAGCCCGGGCATTCAGATATTCCCCGGGGGCTTGTTCCGGTATCGCGGCTTTGCGGCCAGCCCCGGGCAGCCATAGGAGAAACACAGCAGAGAGACTTAGAACAATTGTGCTGGTTTTTTTCATTGATGTTCAGATGGAATCTCCGATTTCAACTCCATCTCTACGCAGAACCATATACCAGCGGCCCTCTTCTGGGAGCCGCAAGTCCGCTCAACTGGGAAGCTTAAATGTTGATTTGAGCGGCTGATGCGAAAAATCCTCAGCAGCGGATTCGCTTCTCCGAAATGGACGCTCCTAGGCAACGCCAAGGACTCCATTAAGAGATCAACGAGGACCGCTCGGCGCAGCAATTGGCGGAGGCGGGAGTGGCTTTGTATCCCGAATTCCCTCCTCTTCCACAATCGTATAGATCGCGTCGGAGGCGATATTCTCCAGCATCTCCACTTTGCCAGTGGGCCAACGGATCTCCACGGAATCGATTTTCGTGGCGGCGCCGAGGCCAAAATGCTGACGGAGGTCGTTCTGCGAGAGATAACTTCCGCCGCCACGAACCTCGCTGAACTGACGAACACCCGCGGCAAGAATTGTGACGCGCGCGCCGATCGCAGCGCGGTTGCTCTTGGTGCCGATCAACTTGAACAGCACGCGGTGATTGGCGTTCGTGGAGCGATTGATCAGCAGTGTAGGCGACTCGCCGACGTTGAGGATGGCTACGTCCATGCTGCCGTCATTGTTGATATCTCCGAAAGCAGCGCCACGGCGGCAGGCAAGCGGGATCTTCGTCAGCCCGGACACGGCGGAAATGTCCTCGAACGTGCCATCGCGCAGGTTTCGGAACAACTGCATCGGCTGCCGGTACTTCACACCACCAGGAATTGCGTCCACCTGCGGGTACACGTGACCGTTTGCGACGAAGAGATCGAGCCAGCCAGTGTTACTGAAGTCGACAAATCCGGTTCCCCACTTTACGTAGGGATACGCAGGTTGTGCAGTCTTCGACGCCCAGCCCTCGTCCGTAAAACCTTGCAAACCAAGATTGTGATACAGGTTGTTCGGTTGGTCGGTGAAATTAGTAACGAAGATACTCAGGCGCCCTTCATGCCTGTAGTCTCCGAAGTCAACGCCCATCGAGCCGAGTTCCTGTCCGTCGGCACTTAGTGCTGTCCCGGTCAAAAGGCCGACTTCTTCGAAGGTCCCATCGTGCTTGTTGTGGTAGAGAAAATTGGGCCCGGCATCGTTGGCCACGTACAGATCGGGCCAGCCGTCGTTATCGTAATCGCCCCACACGGCCCCGAGCCCGTAGCGGTGCCGGGGATCGTCAACCCCAGCTTTCTTGGAGACCTCTTCGAACGTACCATCGCCGCGGTTTCGAAAAAGCAGGTCGCTTTCGCCTTCCATGCCCCAGGGACCGCACTGCACCAGAATTCCTTTGTAGCGGCAGAATTTTTCGTTGCTGCCAAATTCCGGGAGTTTATTCATATCCAGATGGACGTACCGCGCCACAAAGAGGTCGACGTAGCCGTCGCGATCGTAATCAGCCCAGGCTGCCCCGGTCATAAAGCCGCTCCTTCGTACTCCGGCTTTATCTGTCACATCTTCGAATTTGCAATTTCCCAGACCGCGGTAGAGTGCGGTGCCACCGAAGCCGGAGACAAAGATGTCTAGTTTGCCGTCATTATCGAAGTCGGCGACGGCGATTCCCATGCCCCACCCTTTGCGCTTCAGCCCCGCCGATTGCGTGATGTTGCTGAACTTAAGATTTTCATCCTGATGATAGAGGGTAATCAGAGGATCGCCGCCATCGCGATAGTCCTCCACGGTCGAGCCATTCACCATGGCAATATCTAGCTTGCCGTCGTCGTCGCAGTCAAACAAGGCGATGCCGCCGCTCATGGACTCGATGATATAATGCTGCTCAGCCGTGGAAATATGGGATGCTGTCAGGCCCGCTTGTTTGGAAACATCCTCGAATTGGGGAACCGTCGCCGTGGATGGAGCTTTGGTCTGAGCCATGGCAAAAGCGAGGGAAAACCAGACGGGGAGGGCCAGAACACCGGCTATGGACATCGATGCGTAGTGCGGATCAGGTTTGCAAGGTCGCACGCAGCCCCACCCGGTCACCCTGGTTCCGGGCAACCAAATCATTGCTCGTTGAAATAATACAGAATAATATCGTGAACAGGCTGTTTCGCATATGAGCAAATTAGCCAGAGCCGGGCTACTTATTTTAAGCATTTGCTTGAGCGCGCCACTCGCTCGAGCCCAAGTCCAACGAAGCTCGTCTGACTCCGCAACCGTGATCCGCGCGACGACGCGTATGGTGCAGTTGGACGTTGTAGTCACAGACTCTTCTGGGCATCCGCCTAAGGATCATCTCAGCGAGAAAGATTTCACCATCTTGGAAGACGGAAAGCCGCAAAAGCTTTCATTCTTCTCCTTTCAGCAGCTCGAAGGGCAGGAAAAGCGGCAGAGGCCACTGCCACCGCAGCTTCCACCGCATGTGGCCAGCAACCGGCCGGAGTACCGCCGCACTGTGGGGCCGCCGGTCATCCTCCTGCTCGATGGTATCAACACACCTGTGGAGAACCAGATTGTTGTTCGTCAGCAAATGCTCAAGTTCATGGCGGACCATTTCGATCCCCACTTACGTATCGCCGTTTTCCTTCTCGGCAACGAACTCACGGTTTTGCAGGACTTCACGTCCAATCCGGCGCTACTGACTGCGGCGCTTCAGAAGTACCGTTCACAGGGTTCAGCCGCGGGGCGAATGGGAGGCGCGGACGTCCAATTACAGCCATCATCGTTTGATGGGCCCAATCTTCCTCCGCAAGCAGCTGCCCAGGGCGGGGCCGGGAGCGGGTTGGATTCCAACGGACGGTCGCTCATGAACATTGGGTATGCACTGGCCCGATTTGAGAAAGAGAGCAACGCAAGCAGTATGGAAATACGGGTTGCGCATACCGCGGACGCTCTCTCTTCGATTGCGCGCTATCTGGCCGGATTCCCTGGACGCAAGGTCGTGATCTGGTTTTCGGCGTCCTTTCCATTGAATCTCTCAGTTGTCGATCCTGCGGATTTTGACGTTTATCGTTCTTATGCCGACCGGATCCGGACAACAACGAATCTGCTGTCGGACGCCCAGGTCGCGATCTACACCGTGGATGCGGGAGGCTTGAAGGGAAATTTGATCTCAGACCCCAGCGATGCTGGCCGGGATGCGAACGGTAGGATGGCGTTGACAGTAGACGCGCATATGAACGCGAACAGCAAGGAAGTATTCGAGCGGTTCAATAAAGAAGACAGTCTGGCAAAGGTCGCTCAAGAAACGGGCGGGCGCGTTTTCTTGAACACAAATGACTTCGATCGCGCCATTGTGGAAAGTGTACGAGACAGTAGTACTTTCTACCAGGTTGGCTACTATCCCGACCACAAGAAGTGGGACGGCAAGTTTCATACTATCAAGGTGAATGTCGCGGGAGACGGTTTAGCGGTGCGGCATCGCCGCGGGTACTACGCCACCGATCCTGAGAAATGGCGCAAGAGCGGCGAAGGGGAGATGAACGTGGCCCTGGAGAAGGACATTATTTCCACTGGCGTTCTGTTCTACGCACGGGCGATGCCGCCATCCGACAATGCCGACGTGAAGGTCGAATTCCTGGTGGACCCCCATACAATCACCTTTGAGACGCAATCGGAGAACCAGCACGAATGCAATCTGGAATTCCAGGTGCAAGCCTTCACTCCCGAGGGCAAGCTAGTGAAAGCCGAGGTGCAGCAAGCAGAAGCCCCGCTCAAGCAGGATACCTATGACCGCATCCAGAAGAACGGCCTTCCGATGCCCGTGTCCATCAAGCTCGGGCCAGGTCAGTACCTGCTTCACCTAGGCGTTCGGGATAATCGAACGGGGCAGTTCGGGACGTCGGACCTGCCGCTGACCATCGGCGAGGCTGCTGCCCACTAAAAATTCCAAGGTTACTTCGAGGGACCGTCAGGCGAACCTTTCCGCGCACTCTTTTCCTTCAGCTGTTGGTAGACTCGCAGAGCTTTATCGGCATCCTCGACCCTACCCACGCGACGATACGCAAGGCTGAGCTGGTAATAATCGTAGGATTGAACGGGCTGTAATTGCGTCGCTTTCTCGAGGTGCTGGATTGCTTCATTTGCATAGCCCTTATCCAACAGCGCCTTTCCGAGCTGGTAGTGCGCATCCCCGTAAGCAGGCTTCTCTGCGAGTACCGCGTTCAGCAGCCGGATGGCCTCGTCCGTTTGGCGTTGCTCCAGGCGCACGTAAGCAAGCTGGTACATGGCCGGGACAGACCGTGAATTCACTGAAAGTTCCGCGCTTAATTCCTGCCCGGCCTGATCGAGCTTGCCTTGTTTGAAATAGACCATGCCGATGAAGTAGTGTGCTTCGGCCAAGCTTGCATTCAGCTCTAGCGCGCGCTGGCACTCGAGCAACGCCTCGGGGTATTGAGACTGCCCGTAGTGCGCCTGCCCTACCAAGAGATGAACCTCGGGAGAGTTCGCGCCGTGCTCCAACATTCGCGAAAAAAGGCGTCCGCCGGTGGCTGCATCGCCACTCCGCACCAATGCCACTCCCGCAGCGTAGAGTAGTCCGGGGTTCTCGGGCAACGCATCCAGAATCGGACGGAAGGTCTCAGCACTTTTCGTGAACTGGTCGGTCATGTAGTACGAAAGGCCGAGCATCTGGCGAACGTTGGCGTCCTTTGGCGTTTGGCGAAGGAGGCGCTCTAGCGGACCGATCGCGTGTTCGTAGCGTTCCGCGCGGAAAGCGGCCAGTCCCCAGTTGCGATCCAGGCTCTCAATCTTGGGATTCCACCGCGCTGCTTCCGCGAATTCCTCCTCAGCGTTGGAGTAGTGAGCGGCACGCGCATCAATCACGCCGAGATTGTAATACGCCTCTCCCAACATCGCGGAAACGCGCTTCACGTACTCGGCTTCCCGGCTGTTGGGGAGTTCAGGTCCATGCGGCGCGCGCATCAACATTGAGCGCAGCTCCTGCTGGCCGGAGCCTCTCATCGCGGCAGTCTCGTCGGATCCAGTAGAAGTATCCGGCGCCTGCGGTGAATCGCGCCCTGCCAATTGGCTCCGAATCTGTTTGGCTTGAGCCAATTCGGACTCCGCCTCTGCGTTCCGGTTCAGTTTTTCAAGCGCCTTACTCATCAGCTCATGAACTTCCGCCACTTCCGGGTAGTTCGCCTCATGCGAAGTAAGTGCCAGCGACTTTTGCAACACAGCCACGGCTTTCTCCAAGTGTCCGGCATCGAAACTGGCCTGGCCCAGTCGAAAAAAGGCATCGGGATCATCAGCGCGTGCGGCGGTGACCAGTTCGAACCACTTTTCGGACTCGTTCGGCTTCTCTTCCTTTTCCGCAATCATCCCTAGGTAATACTCGCTATCATAGTCATCGGGGATTCTCGAAAGTTCGGCAAGAAACTGTTCGCGCGCTTTCGCATAGTTCTGTGGACCTTGTAGGTAATAAGTAAGTCCGAGGGACGAACGCACGCGTGCTTTCTGCGGTTCCAGTTCAAGCGCTTTCGCAAAATGATTGGCCGCTTGATCCAGATATCCGGTTTCCCGGTAGGCAAGACCAATCAGGATGTGCAGACTGGCGCTGGGCACGGAGGACGCCTGCATCTCGTCGAAAATCACGCCCGCGGGAACTGGGTTCTTTAGCTCCAAGTCAGCCAAAGCCAGCAGGAACCCGGTATCGAAATCCGGTTGCACGCGTAGCGCCGATTCGAGCCGAGTGGCCGCGGCCGCGAAATCGCCTTTCATAAAATAGATTTTCCCCGCGAGGTTTAGGGCACGCAGATCTTTTGGATCCTGTTCAAGCGCAGCCTCAATTTCCGTCTTTGCTTTGTCGAAATCGCGAGCCATGAAGTGCGCGATAGCCAGGTCAACGCGCGCCGTCACGCGGGCAGGTGCGATCTGCACGGCCCGGCCAAGCAGATCGATTCCTTCGGCGTACTCTTTGTTCGAAACGCGCAGATTTCCCAGCTGCCGCAAGGCGCCGGAAACGGCTTCGCGATAAGCCGTGGCTGCTTTTTCGTAATCCCCTGCGACCTGGAACGTTTGTGCGGCTTGAAAAGCCAGCTCTGGAGAATTTGCCTCACTCCCGGGTTTGGCATTTTCCTGGGCCTTTACTTCGGCAGTTGGAAAAACGCTGCACCACACCCACAAGCCAAGCTTCACGAGACTCCGCGTTCGAAACATCGTGTCCTTTCGAAATTACTCAGCGAAACAATCCGTTGCATTTACGGCTGCTGGGCCGCAGGTGGAGAATCCGCGTCTCTGCGCTTATGTTGCTCGTCCTCCGTCTGCCGGAGCCGATTGTAGGTTGCCATCTCCGTCCGCGCGGGTTCCTGCATCCCCAGTCGTGAGTAAGCCAGGGCCAAATGATAATGGTACTGGGAAACAGCCGGAGCAAGGTTTACGGCTTGCTCCAGCACGGCCCGAGCCTGCTCCAAGCTTCCGGTTTGCAGGTACAGGGTCCCTAGTTCTGCCGCGGCCGAAACATGCTGCGGGTTCGCCCTTAAAGCTTCTTCCAGTTCTCCGCGTGCCAGGTCGACGCTCCCTTCTCGCCGGGCCATCAGACCCAGATAGTAATGGGCGTCGGCGAGATGGGGGTCAATCGTCAAGCAGCGCTGAAGATCGCGCTTAGCGCCGTCAGCGTCGCCGGTCTTGAATTCCGCGATCCCCAGCAGCAACTGGCTGTTGGCATCATCGGGGCGGGCGGCCGCGAGCTTGCGGGCGATGGGCTCGGCCGCCTCCGGCGAATCAGCTTCGATTAGAGTGAGGGCCAGAACGTACTCGCTATCCGGATTGTCCGGTTGAATGGAATTCAGCTTTCGCGCTGCCGTTACGGCCTGGGCACGATGACCTGTCTTCAACAACGCCAGGCTCAGCTTCTGCAAGACGTCGGGACGATTTGGATGCACCTCGTCTGCGCGGCGCAGAAACTCGATCATTTCATCCCAGTGATTCTGCTGGGCAGCCAGGCCAGCCGCATCGAAGAGCAGATCGAAAGATTTTGGCTGCAGCTTCAGCGCTTGCGAGAGTAATACGATAGCGGCTTGAGGCTTACCCTGAGCCGTACGGACCAACGCAAGCGACTGCAGGTAGTCTGCTGAGGGTTTTACAGGCTTCACGTTGTCCATGAGATGCACCGCATCTTCAACATACCCGTTGCGGAGAAGCACGGTGATAAAGTCCCGCAGGACCTCAGGCTCCGCGTTCGCGTGGCGCTGTAAACTCGGGATCAAGGGCGGGACTTTATCAGGTTCGCCAATCGCAAAGTAATCGGCTGCAAGGACGGGCAGAATTCGGGCAGGACGCGATGCCAAAGAAATCCTATGCGCGGCGGCTATCGATTCCTTGTACTGGCCCACCGCCTGATACAGGAGGGCTAGTTCCACGTTGGCGGGGGCGTCGGCTGGCGCAATCGCGACGACTTGCAAGTAGGAGTCAAGGGCTTGGGGATTGTTCCCCAGGGAGCTGTACAACTTGCCTAGACCGCGGTAGGCCTCGACATCTTTGGGACTCAGGGTCAAAACTCTGCGAAACAGCGCTTCGGCCTCTGGCGCGCGCTTCTGGCGCGTTCGAATTTCCGCCATGAGGTCCAGCGCCCACACCTGCTCGGGCTGCTGCGACAAGACGCTCCAGAGCTGCTTTTCTGCGTCGTCGAGCCTGTTCTGAGTAATGAGCCTGGAAATCGAGCTGCGCGAAGTGGATTGCGCCCACAGGAGCAGCGGAGAAGCAATGATGAAAACGAGAAATGCCGCAACGAAGAAGTACGGGGCGCAGGCGCTTCCTGTCAGAGGCAGCTTACTGTTTTGGCCCCCGTATCCCGTATACCAACAAATTGCCCGCATCTCGTCTCTACTCCCCGACGAAAATACGATACGCATTCAGAGTCTCGCGCCAAAGCACAATAGTAGCGCAATCCGGCGATAGAAGAACGGTCACTGGAATCGTCACGCTAGCCCGGAGGCACGAAAAAAAACCGGGCCTGACTTTTGTCAGGCCCGGTGAAAGAGTCTTGCCCCAGACGGAATCTAGAAGATGAATTTCAGCGCGTACTGAATCTCCCGGTTGCCGTTTTGGGTCGTGTTTTGAGGTTGTCCGAAGGTGTTCCCCGTGAGAGTGCCACCGGAAAGGGCCACACACGTGGTTGGCGCGGTTTTGCAATTATTCCCCGAGGCATCCACAGCCGTGGTCCCGCTTACGTTGAATGCCAGGTTCTGGCCAGCGAAACGAAACTGCGGGTGATTGAAGACGTTAAACATCTCCAAACGGAATTGTAGTTTTGTCCTTTCTGTCATTCGCCAATTCTTGTCGATTGCGAAGTCCACGTTGTCGATCGGAGGCCCAGGGCACTGGCCAGGTCCGCTGTTGCCAAAGGTGGCCAATCTGTAGCCATCCCATGTAAAGGCTTTTGGATTCAACCACTGGTCCCGTGGCGAGTTGCTTAGATGACAGGGCTGGCCGGCGACGCGCAGCGGCCTGCCGGTAAATGACCCGCTCGTGCCAGTACCCGTGGGATCTCCGACGCCGCTGTTACCTTGGATCGTCAGCGCATTGCCGCTGGCGTAGTTCACGATGCTATTGGATTCCCAACCACCCGCGACCTGCCGCACAAGGGCATTGGCCTTCGTCAACGCGGGCAAGTTATAGATCAGCGTGGCGCTGAGCACGTGTCTGCGGTCGAAGTCCACGGGTCCACGATTGGCCCTGTGATTTGTGTTGTCTGCAAAGACCGTTCCACTGCCTACATACCCAAGCGTCGTGTCTCCCAAGTTTTTGGAGAAAGTGTAAGCCACTTGGAGCATCGAGTTGTTTTGGAACTTCGTGGTGAACATCGATTGCAGCGAATGATAAATGGAATCGCCCGTGTGGCTCCACGTCGTGATTTGGGTCGACCCTCCTGGGGTGAATGGATAGGGATGTAAGGAGGCCGTGCTATGTCCCGTCACCGCCTGTTGTGCCGCCACCAGGCGATCGGCAAGGGGGATCTGGTTGGCGTCAAAAGCGTTCTGCAAGTGAATGCCACGGTTGGCCACCCAGCCCAATTCCAACTTGCTGTTCCTCCAAAAGGCGGTTTCAGTCGTGAGGTTCCACTGCCAACTATTGGCCGCTTTCGAGCTGGGGTCTAGCCCCTGGTGGGGTATGCCACCCAGAACGACGTCAAACGCGCACCCCTGGGTGGAGCAGATTGATGCGTTCCCGGTATGCAACGGATTAGGATTTCCGTTAGCCAGTTTCGGATTAATAATAGTCACGTCTTGAGTAAACCCGCCTGCTGGCCCGTCCAGCGTTCTTTCTGCCCCAGTACCTAAGCCATACGGCGGGTTGTTGGAGCGCATGCTTATGGCCAGCAAACGGTCACGGGCGAAAAACTGGCCAACCCCGGCTCGGATGGCAAATCGCCCGGTTCCAAACACATCCCAGGCAATACCAACCCGTGGCGCGATCATGTGGTTGTTGTTGTGAATCAGCGAGCGGTTCTCGAAAACGGGCGGCGTAGCCGAGGATCCGATCAAGGCACACTGATTGACAGCGCCCTTCGCCAGGATCATGCCGCGGCAGGAATCGCCAGCCGGAAGCGAAGTTTCAGCTGAATAGACCGCTGGCGAGAAGCCAGCATACTTGTTGTCATCCAAGTACGGCGCCCGGATGAGGGACCAGCGGGCTCCGTAGTTCAGTGTCACCCGGCGGCTGACCTTGAACGCATCACCACCGTAAAACTCATAATCACGCCACCTCACCAAGGCTTGGTTATCTCGTTGAACTTCGTCGTAGCCAAACGTTTCGCCTCTCAGGAGGTAGTCGGCATAATAATTGGTCGTGCCAATCGTGCAGCCAGCTCCCCAGCCTCCGCCGCAGAAGCCAGGCGACGACCAACCCGGCCCCTGATAATCGACCCCTGGTCCATTGGCATCCCCTGCTCCCCACAGTTCGCCGCCCTCGTCGCCAACCTCTTCGTCCTTGGCGTTGCGGCTGTAGAGGAAGCCGACCTTAAACGTATGTTTCCCGGCAACCTTTGAAAAATCGTCTTTCCAGACAAACAGGTCTTGCCGGTTATGCCAGGGCGAGAGGATTCCGAGCAAGCCCGACGGCGTGGTTCCCGCCCAGAAAACCGGTTCGGCCGCCTGGGTGCCATGAAGCTTATTGCTGAAGGGGAACAGACGAGGCGTCGCCGCGTTGATCTTATCATTCAGCGTCGGATCGTCACCGGCACGGCTTACGGTGATTCGGTTTCCCGACCAGGAGAACTGGAAGTCATTGACCATCGTGTTGCTGATGGTGGTTGTAATTTTTGCCGCGGATATTTTGCCCGGCTGGTTCCACGTATCGGAAAGAGCTGGGAAATCGCTGTCGCCCCAGAGTCCCGCCGCCTCATCCGCGTGCAACGGATTAAGCCACGCATCCTGCGTGTACTTGAGCATAAGAGTCGTCTTCTTCGTAATGTTCCAGTCGCCGCGAATAGCCTCCTCGCGCCAGTTCACGGGGATTCTCACCTGTGTTACCCAGTTGTCCGCCCCGCAGAGATTACTTAGATTGGGAAGTGGTAATGGAGCTATATATGCTTGGCCCGCGGGGCTGAGCCTGTTTGCTGGGATGACGTCAGTCGGAGCTACCGCGCCTGGTGAGCCTTTCATGCCAGAGGCGCCGAAGCGTGCACCGGTTGCAGGATCAACGGGCATCCCGGCTGGAATAGGGTAACCCAAACCGTCAGTCCCTGTGCTTGGACAACCGCGCAAATCGGTAAAATCCCCCAGCTTCTCCGTCGCCGTGGGTACCGTGTGGTGGTGGACCCGGCCCAATATCTGGCGGTTCCATTCTTGAGACCAGAAGAAATACACTTTGTCCTTCTTGATCGGACCGCCGATGGTATAGCCGTAATCGTTGCGGCGCAGCTCCTGTTTGTTGCAGCCTGGCTGCCCCGCACACTCGCCAAGGAAGAAGTTCTTCGCATTGAGCATATCGTTCCGGCCGAAGTAGTAGACGTCGCCATGGTACTGGTTACTTCCGCCCTTGGTTATGATGTTGATTTGCGCGCCAGATGCGCCGCCATATTCGGGTCCGTAGCTGTTGCGCTGAATTTTGAATTCCTCGATGCCATCAATGGACGGGTAGGTGAGAATAGTGCGCTGCGAGCCTATATCGTTGTTCCCCGCGCCGTCCACTGTCCACTGGTTGCCGACCGCAGGCGAACCACTGAAGGAAATATCCACGCTGGAGAATAGGCCTTTATTCCTATTGTCAAAACCTTCGCCCACCGCCGCGCCCGGAACCAGCGTGGTCAACTGCACGAAGCTCCGGCCGTTCATTGGGAGTTCGCGCACCTGTTCGCCCAGCATAATGTTCCCAACATCGCCAGTCGACGTATTGACGGCGATGGGGGCGGCTTCCACGGTGACAGTCTCCGTGGCCGCGCCCATCTCCATTTTTAAGTTGACGGCGGTCACGTCGCCCACGTGCAGTTCTACATTCCTTTCCGTCAGTTTCTTGAAGCCGCTCTTATTCACGGTCAGGGTGTAGACACCAGGGTCGAGCTCGGGAAACGTGAAGCTGCCTTGTTCATTGGACACAGTCTGGCGAGCCGCTCCCGTACGCTCGCTGACCAAGCCGACTGTCGCGCCCGGAACGGCGGCGCCGCTAGGATCTGTCACCGTGCCGGTGATCGTGCCCGAAGTTTTCTGCGCCGAAGCAGTCGGCGCCAGAACCAGTAGGGCTGCAAAGGAGATTGCGCCGAGTATCAGCGCCGCTACGGCCAACAGCGAGCCAATCGAGCACAACTTGCCGAATGCATCATTCGAATTCAAACGATGGATCTTCATTCGTATACCCCTCGAGGAAGCTTTTTCACGGTAAGCAAAAATGAAATCCACGCTGCGCACCACCTAGCAACGGATTCATATTTGCATTTACCCACCACAGGTTCGTGAAAGGACCCAACCTCTGAAGCATTACGGGACATAATGCTTTTCTACTAGCCGCGTGTTTAGAATAATTTCAGAGGCTTGTCAAGCAAAAATATGGATATTCTGAAGAAAAATAATGATATTCTTCCGCCACGAAGAGTGGAGGATCGCGAGCCTCCGGTTTGGGCACTGTTTTAAGACACACGCTGTATCCAGATAAATGTAGTGTTGTGCCGAGTTGTGAAGTCGAGTGCACTTGGCAGGTTGCCTCTGCCCATTGGACACGCCATTCCCAATATCCCAATTTTCGTAGATCTGTGGAGAACCGAATAAGAATGACGTCCCCGCCGAGAAAGAAGACCGTCCTACGCAGCGAGGCCAAGGTCACCCTCAAGACTATTGCCCATCATCTCGGGCTTACTCCGGGGACGGTCTCTGCCGCCCTGAACAACTCTCCCGCCGCGCGCTCCATTCCCGAGCATACAAAGAATCGCATCATCGAAGCAGCGCAAACGCTCAACTATCGGCCGAACTTTTTTGCCCGCACTCTGCGCCTGAAACGTACCTACACCATTGGCGTGATCGCCGAAGAAATTGGCGACGCCTACGGCTCGATGGTGATTAGCGGCATCGAAGAATATTTGCGCGAGAACAATTATTTCTTCCTCACCGTGATCCATCGCCACGATCCGAAGCTCCTGCAAACCTACGCGCAAATGCTTTTGACGCGTGGCGTCGAGGGCTTCATCACCACCGACACATCTCTCAGTGAAGAACTTGCCCTGCCTACTGTCGCCGTCGCAGGCCATCGGCGCGTCGAAGGCTTGACCAACATTATCCTGGACCACACGCGCGCCGCTCATCTGGCCCTCGAACATCTACGCGATCTCGGTCACCAGGAAATCGCCTTCATTAGAGGGCAGACCATGAGTTCGGATTCCAGCGTACGTTGGGACGCGATCTGTGAGGTGGCGGAGCAACTTGGCATTCACATTCGTCCCGAGCTGACCATCCAACTTGAGGGCTTCGATTCGACGCCCGGCCTTGGATATACGCTCACCAAGCAACTACTGGCCAGGAAGCATCCGTTCACAGCGCTTTTTGCCTACAACGACATTGCGGCCATCGGCGCGATTTGGGCGTTCCATGAAGCAGGCTTGCGTGTGCCGGAAGATATTTCCATTGTCGGTTTCGATGATATTCCCGGAGCCGCTTACGCCAATCCCGGCCTAACCACGGTAAGGCAGCCACTCGTAAAGATGGGGCAAATCGCCGCGCAAACCGTCGTCGATCTCATCGAGGGGCGCGGCGAATACGTTCCCGAAATAGCCATCGAGCCTGAGTTCTTGATTCGCCAGTCAACGGGCCTCGCTCCCGCCCTTCAGTCACGGTACTTCTCGGCTAGCACTCAATCCTCGCAAGAAGGCTATCTGGCCAAATAGTTCTTGGACAGCCGCTGAAATTGTGATGGAAATACTACAACTCTGAAGCGCTGAACAGGCCAAAGGCCAAACCGAATGTCGAAGATATTTTCAACTGCTCTTATCTTGGAATCGTTCGGCTTGTCCATCCCCTGATGGGCCAAGACAAAGAAAAGCACGGGGCGACCAACGTTAGACCGCGCCATGAATTCGCACTAGCGCGTCAATTGATGCACTCCAAAGACCTCTTGTTTGATTGAGCTTCGTTCCATTACATTCCTCCAGCATTCTTTCGACCGCAACCTTGCGGAGCCTTGCTACCATCGCGGTGATGTTCATTTTCCTGGCCTCATTTGCAAACCCGCCTCCACTAACTGCTGTGACCCTGGTTTGCCAAACCATATAACTTCGCACCGCACGGAATCCGTGGGATCATCTGCGATGAGTTCCACGATTTGTCCGCGCTTCAACTTGAAGTTACCGCGTAACCTGAATCCCTCGTTCGACCTTTCGACAATGAGACAGGGGAACATTTTCTGGCCACTGTGGTCGATGACAAGGTCGGCACGACCATTAATTTGGTAGCGGTTGGCCCGGGCGGACGATTCGAATTTGGTGGTCGGCGAAAGCACGATGCATCACCGGAATTTCAATTTTCGGCATATGACAGCTCACGCAGTCCCTCATGCCTACTGGACACCACGCGCCAGGATGATCGCCCGCAGGTTTCACGCCGGGAGTTGCGACATGACAATTCAGACACTTCGCGTCATAGAAGGAAGGTTCTTGCACTAGCGCGCCGTGCGGGTCGTGACAAGCAACGCAGGTAATCCTCGCGTCCCCCTGGCTTATTCCCCAACACTTGCTGTTTTGCAGGCGGTACGGTTGTTGGCGAATGCTGAACAGGCCATTCAGTCCGGCGCGCACCGTATCCGGCCACGTCCCATGGCAAGCTCCGCAAAAGTCCACTGAATCAGCCGGCCTGAGCTTGCCGGGGTTGAATATGACAACCGGTGCGTGTTCACCTCCGGCCCCTTCTTGAATCACGCTGGCTTGCATGACATTGACATGTTCTCCTCCAGGGCCGTGACAAGCTTCGCAACCGATGCCGGTAGCGACCTTGTCCGGCTCGAACCTGGCTCCGATCGCGGAACCCGTACCGTGGCAAGAGAAGCAGCGTTTGATTTCATCCATTTGGACAGGACGCGCCATCGCGTCTTCGAGATCGTATAGCGGGCGGAACACCTTCAAGGGCGTGACACTAAGATTCTCTAAAGAACCGAAATATGAGACGCGACTTTCGAAGTAGATTCCCTTTCTCTGGAATAGGTACGATTGCCCGACCTCGCCGGTGCCAAAAGCCCACTGCAGCAAGGCAGTAATCGTGTCACGCCCGTCCGTAACGGACAATTCGGGTTTGCCTCCCTTTATACCCATCCTGTAGAGGAAATTGCCGCTCTGGAATTTCAGTTGCCTATGAGAACGCAGAACACCCGAATCCTCGGCACGGAGAAGAGTCCGTGCCATGGGGGTGTTTTCTTGTTCGGCGGTTATTTCCTTGTGGCAGCTCCGGCACGCACGCGTCCCTGCGTATTCCTCCGCGGATTGGCTGGCCTTTCTGGGCCACCACCCAGGTTCTTCCAGATGTTCAGCGGTGGATTTCTGGGCCTGAGCGGGACTGGCAACGAAAACTGCGACAGTGAGCAACGTCGCCCACGTCACGGCTCTCACGAAAAAAAGGAGCCTGCAAAACCGTACCTTAACTGCCACTAGAAAGGTCTCCCGGAAACTTCAAGTTTCGGCGCTAGAGAATCCACGATACCTGAAATTACCCTCGCTTGATGATTTTTCCAATAAAGGGACTAAGTTCCGTTGAACACGGATCGAATCATTCGGTTGACAACAACAATGCCGAACGCTCCATGCTCGAGGAAGGCTCTGAATTCGTCTACGAGCGCCTATTTCGTTTTTCGGCTCCTGCGTTGGCGACCTTCAATATGAATGACCGCACGAACTGGACGCTGAACGGCAAGGACGCCACGTTACCACCCGGTGAAAACCGTGGCTTTTATCGCTGCACTCCACGGCCGCGGCAGAGTTTTCATCCACCGGTCCAGGTCAAAGCGCGTGGCAGGCGATAGTGCCTTCGGCGTGAATCGTGCCACTGCCATCCTTCACGCAGTAGCTGATCGTCCTCTTGCGAACATCCATTCCGATGTAATACATAGTCTGCATGGGGAGCCTCCTTGGTGTCTCTGAATCAGTTCTGTCGCTGAGTTCAGCTTTTGTACACCAAGAGCTCCTCCTTCGACCTATGCATTCAAACTACAAGGAATCTTGAACTTAGCCGGTTTCCCAGACCGTGAACAGCTAACTGCTGCAATCCCGCGCGTCATGGTATAAAGCTCTGCGTGATCGATGATGCAGGCGCGACTTTCTCACGCGCTCTAGGAGACACCATGGCGACCCGCACAATTTTCCTCACCGGGCTCAGAATCTTGGCGGTCTGTCTTCTGCTTGCGGTCTGCTTTACTGTAGGCGGTGTGCTTTCCGGAATCGACAAGGTCGCTCAGCAATCGATCGCGTCCCAGTCCGATCCGCTTGCCAACCAGCAGGCTCCCCAGATGCCTGAAAATTTTCTTGGCGGCTTTCTTGTTTTTACTCTCTCTGCTGGGGGCACTGTCTCCTACCTTATTCTCAGGTCTCGCTGGCATGGCTGGACGCTCGTCGGCGCTATCTTCGTGAGCATGTATGGCATCGCGACCGTCGCCAGTCAGGTCGAAACCGTTGCCTTCCTCTCAGACAAGTTGCCTCAAGGAATGATTCGGGCCATTTTCGTCCAAGGTGCGATTGCTGCGGCTTTGTTCGCGCCGCTGGCCGTCCTGGCGCTCGGCAAGTGGCCTTCGCTTCGCGCACCTATGTCGCCTGCTGCCCCGCGGAAGCTGGCTTCGATCCTGCTGCGGGTTGCGATCCTCGTCGTGGCCTTCGTGTTCCTGTACATGTTCTTCGGCTACTACGTCGCTTGGAGAAACCCTGAACTGCGGCGCTTCTACGAGGGGCCGGAACTGGCGACCTTGTGGGCGGCATGGCGGCACAACTGGATAAGCTCCCGTTGGATTTACGCTCTTGCCGTGTTCCGCGCTCTCCTCCACATCGCGTGTCTGTACCCACTCGTTCGGATGCTCCACACTTCCCGGCGCGAGTCGGCCTTGGCTGCGGCGCTTTTTTTGGCTTGCTGGACAACCGTCTTGCTGTTGCCTAATCCGTTGATGCCTGCCAGTGTTGCGCGCAGTCATTTTTGGGAGACGTTGGGCTTCAACTTGGTCTTCGGCGCCCTCGCAGGATGGCTCTTGTGCTTTACTGCGTCGGTAACCCAAGTGGAACCGAACCTAACAGCCAGATTGGCGGCTTCGAAGCTGTAGGGCAACTCCTTGAGAAGGCCGGTTGATGTCAAGGCACACTCCCGCTTTCTTCTTTCCGTGAGTCTGTTCCCATTCAGCCAAGCCGCCTGTGCTCCGCAAGAATTCAATGGATGACATAGATCCCTCATTTGAATGTGCTGCCTTTGCAGTCTGCACCCTGGTGTTTCACTCGTCGGGACCGCGGCGTGAAGTTGCCTCGTCATCCACCCAGTCTTCCTCTGTGTAACTCATTCCATGACGGCCGGGGACCTTGCGCGCCGGGCCGGATCGGTAGAGAGGACAGGAGCGAGGGCCGTAGCAGAAAGTCTCAGTGCGGTAGCGGCGCTTGCTCGAGTTCCAGTGATCGATGATCATCTCCACCACCATTTGGCATCCCCAAATGCAAGTTGTGCACTTCTCCTCGTAGGTTCGTGCCGCCAGTCGCCGGTGACCGCGTTCGCGGTAGACCGAAAGCGGCGGTGGAACACCACGCCACGGTGGCGGCGGTGTCTCTTCCGCGACCTCACGTGCAGTATCTTTCAGATTGCTGACCTTGGCCGGATGACATGCAACTGCTCGGAAGTTATCAGCTCGCCCGCTGGGTTAGTACCGACGAACGCGCTTGTATTGAGTGGTCTGGTCAACTTCCGGGTGGTCGCTAGCCTTGATCGGAAACAAAAGGAAAGGCGAATGAAACCCGCGAAACGCGACAAAACTCGACGAAGAGCTTGATGCTTTTGGAGAGGGTGCTCAGGGTTTGCTCGTTGAAGCGGAACTGAAAATTCGCTTGGCCCGAGACGAGATGGCGAGAATACAGGAAGAGTTGGACTTTAGAAAGGCTGGAACACCGAGACGACCCTATCAAGTATTGGGAGGATGGAACAAGGAAACCGAGGACGTGGCGAAAAGCTGTGGCGTTGACTTGGACTACGTTGCCGAAATTGCACTCAAACTCTCCAAGGAAACGTAAAGAGCAACGAGCGTCGCTCGGTAGGCCAATCTGTAGGCCAAAAATTCCGACCAATTCACCGCGAAGAGTGCCCGATGCCGCGAGCGAGCCGAGAAAAGCTCTCAGAAATTTGGCCTACAAATGGCCTACGAATCGTCCACTCTGTCGGTTTTGTCGTTTTCTTGATTTGATTTTTCTGTAAGTTACGTGTTGTCAATGCGGCCAGTTGTACGACATCTATTGATGGGAGCAACCCTATCACTTTGAAAAACAATGGGATACTAAATACGCAGGTACTACTGGCCTATCAACACGGCATTGACTACGCTGAACATCGCTGCGTTGGCCCCAATGCCCAAGGCCATCACCAAGACGGTCACTGAAGTGAATCCCAGATTCTTCCCGAGCATGCGGCCTGCGAAGCGTAGATCCTGCCAGCAAGTCTCCACAAAGGATTCCCAGCGAGCGTCGCGGACGACTTCCTTCGTAATTTCGAGACTGCCGCGTTCCAGGCGAACGGTGCGAACGGCATCCTTGCGGCTCATCCCCTCCTTCATCTTTTCCGCCGCTTCCATCTCCAAATAGGCGCCTAGTTCTTCATCCAACTCTCGGTCGTCCTTTCGGAACAGTGTTCGTAGGCCGCTCGTTATATTTCGCAGCAAGGACATCGCTGTTTACTCGTACCTCAAAGCAATCATAGGATCGACACGCATCGCGCGCCGCGCCGGTAGATAGCAAGCCATAGCCGAAACAATCGCGAGTAGCACGACAACAGCGATAAACGTTAGCGGATCGTGTGCCGTCACACCGTAGAGCAAGCTCGCCACCCATCGCATCGCTACCAGCGCTGCAACGATTCCGATCGCGCCGCCCACCACCGTGAGCCGCCCGCCTTGCCCCACAACGAGCCGCAAGATGTCCGCGCGCTCGCCGCCTAGCGCGATTCGAATGCCGATTTCGCGTGTGCGCCGCGCGACTACATAGGCCAGCACGCCATAAAGCCCCAGCCCCGCGAGAAGCGCCGCCAGAAGCGCGAGCGAAACGGAAAGGCCGGTGACCAGCCTGTCATTTAGCATCGAACTGCTGACCTGCTCCTCCAGCGTGCGCAGATTGTTAACGGGCAAGTTCGGGTCCAGCCGCTGAATCAACGACCGCAGTGATGCGGCCATGGGCGCTTGATCGCGTTTAGTGCGGACGTAAAACGCCAAATGACCGAGGTTCTTGTCTTGCGAATAAGGCATGTACAGGAACGGGACAATATCGCTGCGCGCGTCATCCCATTTGCTGTTGGCAACCACGCCGACGATTTCCATCGGCGGGCCCGTATAGAGTTTGCCTCCTCCGTGCGTGATGTGCAGGCCAATGGGATTGCGCCCCGCGAAGGATCGCTGCGCCAGTTTTTGGTTGATGACGCAGACTTTGGGGCTCTCGGCTGTATCAGACTCGGTGAATTCCCGACCGGCGATGAGTGGAATGCCCATCGTCGAAAAGTAATTTGGGCCGATGTAGTCGTACGAGGCGTCGGTATCGTCCCCAGGCTGCGGGACATGTCCAGGCTGGGGCACATAACCTTCGGGCGTGAAGTTGGAGACGTAGTCGTCGTTCGCAAAAATAGGAGCGGAGGAAATGCTCACCGAGCGCACGCCGGGGAGCGCGGCAATTTCATTCCGAGCACGGTCGGCGAACGCAAGCGTCTGCGCGGGCGTGCTGCCGTTAAAATCGGGCGCCACCGAAAATTGCAGCACGTGGCTGGTGTTCATGCCTAGATTCGCGTGTTCCAGGTTCATAAGCGTTCGCGCAAAAAGTCCCGCGCCCGCGAGCAGCACAGCCGTGAGCGCCACTTGCGAGACGATCAGCACCTTGCGGAGACCAACGTTTGAGCGGCCATCGGAAACGTTCGAACCTTGATCTTTCAATGTGCTTTGCAAATCAAGGCGAGTGGCGCGCATCGCTGGAGCGAAGCCGAAAAGGATGGCAGTTGCCAGCGTCAGGGCAATCGCAAACCACAGCACACGAAAATCGAGATTTGTCACGAGACCGAGCATGCCTTGGTCCGGAGGAATGGCGGTCATGATGGCGTTGAGACACCACCAAGCCAGGGCGATACCCGCGGCGCCTCCGGCAGTGGCGATGAGCAGACTTTCCGTCAAGAGTTGGCGAATCAACCGAGTGCGTTTCGCGCCCATGGCCAGGCGCACGCCAATTTCCCGCTGCCGAGCTTCGCC
>WNFW01000575.1_pt1 | contig 24155 bp, 19 predicted proteins | sample 5400131 | NCBI WGS metagenome assembly WNFW01 (sample SAMN13153362, study PRJNA577476) | soil metagenome | isolation source: 20 cm soil or saprolite under grassland replicate 1 | place: USA:California | collected 2016-06-15 | reverse complement strand
GTGATCTGGAGGTCGCGGTCTGGGGTATGTCTCTCCTTCCATCACAGGGAGTCCCGATGACGCGATCGCTCTCGGTCTTTCTCCTCGCTCTGCTCCCGGCGAGCCTCGCCGGGCAGCGCGTCGACGCGGCGCGCTTGCAGTCTTGGTCTCCCGCGTTCCGCGTCTCCACAAACGCTCCCGCGTCCGCCACGGCGTCATCCCGCCGTGACTATCGCCTCGAGGGTCTGGTCGTGGGTGGTCTCGTGCTCGGCGCGGTCGGCGCCTGGATCGGTGCCGAAGTCTGTCACAGTGGGCCGCAGCCGGTCAGCGCCGGCTCCGGGGAGAGCTGCACGGGGGACGCCCTGGTGATCGGACTCGCCGGGGCGGCGGTGGGCGGCGGCATCGGATACCTGCTGGGGCGACTGACGCCGAAGCGGTCGCCGACCTACTAACCCTGGATCAGAAGCTCACCTTCACGATCCGCCCTCCTGTTCCCACGAGCCAGCCGGCGGTCGGGCTCGCGAATGCCACCGCCCAGAAGTTCTGTGTGTCGCCCAAGGCGAACCACTGGCCGCCCTCGTCGGGCGACCAGGCCGCCCCCCCCGGCCCTGTGGCCACCACGGTCGCACCCAGTCCGGGCACGTAGCTCAGGCCGAAGATCGACCCGGGGAACGGTGGCCGGGACTGAAGCGTCCAGGTCTTTCCCCCATCACTCGAGCTCGCCACGTTGTCGGTGAAATCGTTGGGCTGGGCCAGCTCGCCGCCGCCGATGATGCCGTGCAGACGGTCCCGGAACGCCACGGTGATCACGCCGGAGCTCGGGGTGCCTTGCACGATGGGCGTGTCATAGGCGTTCCACGTATTGCCGCCGTCGACGGTGGCGAGGATCCTCGCCTTCGCCGCGCCGCCGGTGCCGATCCACGCCAGGTCGCCGCCCTGGGTGGCGATACAGGTGCCGCTGGCGGCGAACGCCGCCTCACCATCCTGCGCCGCCGGTAACCGGTCGGCGATGTTGCTCCACCGCCGGCCGTCGTTCGTGCGGATCACCGGGAAGCGGCCGTTCACGGCATCGCTCATGGTGAGGGCACGCTGCCGGTGCCAGAACGCGAAGCAGTCGTAGAACGCGTTGGGGTCGTGATTCTCGAATTGCAGCGCCCAGTGCTGCCCGCCGTCGTCGGTGCGGTAGATCCGGGATTGGTCGCCCGGGCCGGCCGCGAGCAGATACGCGACCTTGTCGCTCTGGCCCTCGACGTCGCGGAATTGAAGGGTCTCGGCGCCCGGGACCACGCCGGCCCGCCAGGTCTGGCCGCCGTCGGTCGTGACCGTGTACGTGCCGGCGACTCCGCTCGCCCACACCACCTGGTCGGTCACCGGACTGACTGCCTGCAGGCGGTTGGTGGTGCCGCTCTGCTGCGGCGTGAGCGCGGGAGTGGTGGAGGTGGTGGCTGCCTGGACCGCAGCGTGGATCACTTCCGCTGGTGGGGCCGCTGATTCCGAGCAGCCCAGCGTCATGGCGGCCACCAGCCCGGACGCCGCGAGAGGGAACGAGATCGGCTGTAGCATGAGGGTACCTCCGCTGTTGCAGAATTATCCGGCCTGCTGGACGCCCGCAAGACCGGCCTGCAGCTTAGGCCTCATGAAAGCCATCTTGTGCGTTGTCGTGCTGGTCGCGCCGGCCGCCGCCCAGCAGAGGCACTATCCGCCCGCGCCCCGCGCCGGCGTCGTGGACAGTTACTTCGGTCGCCTCGTCGCCGACCCGTACCGCCCGCTCGAGAATCTCGACTCGGCGGCAACCACGGCCTGGGTCGACGCCGAGAACGCCGTGACGTTCGCCTACCTCGGCGGCCTCGCGCGGCGCGACTCGATCCGCGCCCGGCTCACCGCGCTCTGGAACTACCCGCGCGTGGGAGTGCCCGCCCGGGAAGCGGGCCAACTGTGGTTCCGCAAGAACACCGGCCTCCAGAAGCAGTCCGTCCTCTACCGGGCGACCTCACCCGGCGCGACGCCCGTCGCCGTCCTCGACCCGAACAGCCTCTCGCCTGACGGATCGATCGCGGTGGCGCAGTGGTCGGTGTCCCCCGACGGCCGCGTGCTGGCCTACACCACCGCCGCGGGTGGCTCCGACCTCCAGGACATCCACCTGCGCGACCTGCGGACCGGACACGACCTCGCGGAAATAATCCCGCGCGTCAAGTTCACCGGTGTCTCGTGGACGCGGGACGGCAAGGGGTTCTACTACGCTCGGTTCCGCGGCTCGGTAGAGCAGGCGAACCTCCAGGCCGCCAACACCCATCACCAGCTGTTCTATCACCCGCTGGGCGGGGGCGCCGAGCGTCTCGTCTTCGAGCGCCTCGACGACTCCACCGCCGGGGTGGGGGGCGGCGTGTCCGACGACGGCCGCTGGCTGTTCGTGTCTTCGCAGAGCGGCACCACCAACAACCGCCTGTGGCTGGCGCGGCTCAAGGATCCCGCCCATCCTGATGTCGCCACACCGCTGGCCCCCGTCGTCACGGCGGAGGACGCCTTCAACTCGCCGCTCGGCGTCGTGGGGGACACGCTCTACGTCTACACCAACTGGCAGGCGCCCCGCGGCCGGATCGCGGCGGCGGTGGTGGGGGACAGCGACCGCACGCACTGGCGGACCGTCGTCGCCGAAGGCCTCGACGTCATCAACGAGGTGGTACTCGTCGGCGACCGGCTGATCGTCGCGTACCTCGTGGACGTGCAGACCCGGGTGCGACTGTTCGATCTCACGGGCCGCCCGCGGGGCGAGATCGCGCTGCCCGACGTCGGCACCGCCGCGGGCCTCACCGGGCGCAACGACGGCAGCGACGTCTTTTTCGCGTTCAGCTCCTACCTGCGGCCCGCCACCGTGTACCGCTACGACCTGCGCACCGGCCGGCTCGAGCCGTTCCAGCCCGCGCGCACGCCGTTCGACGCGACGCCGTACGAGACCCGCGCCACCTTCTATCAGACCAAGGACGGCACGCGGATTCCCATCTTCATCACGGCGCGCAAGGGGCTGGCCCGCGACGGCAGCCATCCCACGCTGCTCTACGGATACGGCGGCTTCGACATCAGCCTCACGCCGTACTACTCGCCCGCCGTGGCGGCTTGGCTCGAGCTCGGCGGCGTTTACGCCGTGGCCAACCTGCGCGGCGGCGCCGAATACGGCGAGGCGTGGCACCAGGCCGGGATGCGGGAGAAGAAGCAGAACGTCTTCGACGACTTCATCGCGGCGGCGGAATTCCTCGTGCGCGAGGGCTACGCGACGCCGCGCACGCTGGCGATTCAGGGCGGCTCGAACGGCGGCCTGCTGGTGGGGGCCGTCATGACCCAGCGCCCCGATCTCTTCGGCGTCGCGCTCCCCGCCGTCGGCGTGATGGACATGTTGCGCTACCAGCGGTTCACCGGCGGCCAGTTCTGGGCCGATGAGTTCGGCTCCTCCGACGATTCCACCGCGGTGGGCTATCTGCTCGCCTATTCCCCGTTGCACAACCTCAAGGCGGGGAGCTGCTATCCCGCGACCCTGGTGACGACCGCCGACCACGACGATCGCGTCGTGCCGGGGCACTCCTTCAAATTCGTGGCGACGCTCCAGGCCGACCAATCGTGCGACCGGCCCGTGCTGCTGCGGGTCGAGAAGGCGGGGAGCCACGGTTACCGCCCCACCGACCGCGTGATCGCCGAAATCGCCGACGAGTATGCGTTCGCGCTCGCGAACCTGCTCGGCAAGGCGCCGTAACCGATGGCGTCCAGCACCCACAAGTACGTCGTCTTCACCGCGATGGGCTGCGCGGGAGCGGTCGTCATAGCGCTCGTGGTGATGGTGGTGGTGACCCAGCGCGGGGGAGGTGGGGGAGGGCTCGGTCGCCTGATGCGCGAGGAGCCTTCGACCCTCCATTCCGCGGCGGCCGTGGACTCGCTCGCCGCGGTGCGCGCGTGGTACCAGCGCCCGGCGACCGTCGGCGGGGCGTTCGCGCTGCGCGCCACGGACCGCGGCGACGGGGCGCGGGTTGCCCTCGCAGTCTGGCACGATACCGTCGACGCGACGTGGCGGCCCTTCGGCGACACCTTCCCCCGCGGCTCCCGCCAGTACGAATCCTGGGGCCGCAACGTCAATTCGGACGACGTCGACTCGCTGCTCGCGGCGGCGCGGCGGCCGTGGCGGGCGGGCTGGTCGCCGCTCGCCGAGCCGGATCCGGGGCAGGTGTGGCGCGGTCTGCTCTCCCCGGTCGTCGTGATCAGCAGCGCGCGCGAGCTGATGAGCGGGGCCCGCCTCCAGGAGCAGGAGGGCCGGCGGGCGCGGGCCGACTCGATGGTGCGCGCGGTGGTGACGTTGGGGCGGCGCCTGCAGGAGGACGTCGCCACGCCGCACGTCACCCTCGGCTTGCGGCTCGAGCGCGACGCCCTGCATGTCCTCGCCGGCATGTACGCTCGGTGGGGCCGCGCTCCGGCGCGGGACAGCGCGCGGGCGGCGGCGGCCCGCGCCGATTCCGGCGTCGCCCGCTGGCGCAGCGCGGTGCGCCTGATCCAGACGGCCGCGGTGCTCCCGAATCACGCATCCGCGCTCGCCACCGCTGCCGCGGATCCCGCGTGGCCGCTGGCACTGCGCGCCGAAATGGTGCTGGCGATCGGCTTCGCGTGGGCCTACAACGGCACCGAGCTGGCGAGGGGGGTCGACGCCAACCGGCGCGCCGTGCTCGACGCGCTGGCCGACGAGCAGCTGCCACCCGCGCTCGCGGCGGCCCTCGCCGCCGCGCGGGCGGCCGCGGCGACGGACTTCAAAGGGCGCCTCGCGTCGAGCATGCGCTACCGCATGCTATCGCAGTCGGAATGGTGGGTGTTCTGAGAGAACGGACGATCCGTCGGCAAGCGCAGCTGCACACCGCGCCTCGGCAACCCACTCTGAAGAGTGGGCTCGGCCAACACAACCCTAAAGGGAACTCGTTTCGCTTCAGCGTTGTGCTTGCCGAGCCCACGCTTCAGCGTGGGTTGACACCCCGCCACGGCTGCGGAGAGATTCCCCTCTGCCTGCCCCTGCCGGAGTCCGACGCATGGCCCGTGTGATCTTCTGGGATGTCGATACCCAGTATGACTTCATGAAGGCGGACGGGAAGCTGTACGTTCCCGACGCCGAGCACATCATTCCCAATCTCCGCAAGCTCACCGACTTCGCCCACGGCCACGGCGTGCGCATCGTCGCCAGCGCCGACGACCACGTCCCGGAGCACGCGGAGATTTCCGCAACGCCTGATTGGAAGACGACCTTCCCGCCCCACTGCCTGCGCGGCACGCCCGGTCAGAAAAAGATCCCCGAGACCGCGCTGCGCGATCCGCTGGTGATCGAGCCGGAGCGCCAGGACCAGAAGACCCTCGCCGAACGACTGCGGCGCCACCGCGGCGACATCCTCTTCCACAAGCATCGCTTCGACGTCTTCACCAACGCGAACGTGCTCCCGGCCCTGGAGGTGCTCGACCCCCAGGACGTGGTGCTCTACGGCGTGGCCCTCGACGTGTGCGACAAGGCGGCCATCGAAGGACTGCTCGAGCACCGCCCCCATACGCGCCTGTTCGCCGTCACCGACGCGATGCAGCCGATCGACCGCGATCTGGGGGAGCACCTGCTCAAGGAGTGGGCCGAGGAAGGCGTGCGCATGGTGAAGACGAGCGAGGTCGTGATCGGGGGGCTGGTCGAGCAGCTGGCGCACACGCCGGCATGAGCACTCCGTCACCCGCGCCGGCGTTCGGCCGGTTCTTCCTGCCGGGCCCCACCGACGTCCACCCCGACGTCCTCGCCGCGATGCAACGGCCGATGATCCCCCACCGCTCCGCGGCCATGGAGCAGCTTCTCAAGAAGATGGCGGGGCCGCTCCAGGCTCTGTGCCGCACTGGTCATGACGTGTTGATCGGGACCACGTCCGCCACCGGCTTCATGGAGATGGCGGTGCGCAACGGCGTGCGGCGTCGCGCGCTGTCCGTCGTCAACGGCGCCTTCAGCGACCGCTTCGCGAAGCTCGTGACGGCGGTGGGGAAGGAATGCGTGCGCCTCGAGGTCCCGCTCGGCGCCGCAGTCGAGCCCGAGCAGCTGCGCGACGCCCTGCGCCGCACGCCCGTGGACGCCGTGACGATGGTGCACTCGGAGACCTCCACCGGGGTGCTCCAGGACGTCGCCGGCCTCGCCGCCGCCGCGCGCGAGTTCGACGACGTCCTCGTGCTCGTGGACGCCGTGACCTCCCTCGCGGGCTCTCCCGTCGAGACCGACGCCTGGGGCCTCGACTTCATGTTCACCGGCTCCCAGAAAGCCCTGGCGCTGCCGCCGGGACTCGCCCTCGGCGTCGCCTCCGAGCGGATGCTCGATCGCGCCAAGACGCTCGAGTCCCGCGGCCTGTACTTCGACCTGCCGAGTTTCCAGCAGGCGACCGCGAAGTTCCAGCCGACGAACACCCCCGCGATTTCGCTGCTGTACGCGCTCGACCACCAGTTGGAGCGCATCGCCGCCGAGGGTGGGGCGGGGGGTCGCTGGCGGCGCCACGACGCGATGCGGCGTCGCGTGGAGCAGTGGTCGGAGGAGTGCGGCGTGGCCTTCCTGCCGCGCGCCGACCGCCGCAGCTGGACGGTGTCGTGTCTCAAGCTGCCCGAGGGGAAGAGCGCCAAGCAGGTCGTCGGCGCCCTGCAGCAGCAGGGGTGGGTGATCGGGTCGGGCTACGGCGCCCTCAAGGACTCGACGATCCGCATCGGGCACATGGGGGACCACACCGTCGAGGCGCTGGACCACCTGCTCCCGCTCATCGGTCTCCAGCTCTCATGACCTGGCGCGTCGTGGTGGCCGACAAACTGGCCGAAAGCGGGCTGCGGCTGCTGGAGACGACGCCGGGGATCGAGGTCGTGAACATGGCCGGGAAGCCGCGCGAGGAGCTGGATCGCGCCCTGGCCGGCGCGCACGCGCTCATCGTTCGGAGCGAGACGCGCGTCACGGTGGATCTGATGAACCGGGCGCCGCACCTGAAGCTGATCGCGCGCGCGGGGATCGGCGTCGATACCATCGACGTGCACGCCGCGACGCGGCGCGGCGTCGCGGTCATGAACGCGCCGGGCGCGAATACCGTCAGCGCCGGCGAGCACGCCCTGGGCCTGCTGCTCGCGCTGGTGCGGCACATCCCCTGGGCCGCGGACGCGATGCGCCGCGGCGATTGGGACCGCAAGCGCTTCGAAGGGACCGAGCTGCGCGGCAAGACCATCGGCGTCGTGGGGCTGGGCCGCATCGGCGGGCACGTCGCCCAGCTGGCCCGGGCGTTCGGCATGACGGTGGTCGGGCACGATCCGTACGTGACGCCCGAGCGCGCCGCCGAGCTCCAGGTGCGCCTGATGCCGCTCGAGCCGCTGCTCCAGCTCGCCGACGTCGTCACGCTGCACGTCGCGCTCACCGACCAGACCCGCCACCTGATCAACGCCCAGCGGCTCGCGCTCATGAAGCCCACGGCGGTGCTGCTCAACACGGCGCGCGGCGAGCTGGTCGACGAAGCCGCGCTGGTCGAAGCGATCACCCTGAAGCGCATCGCCGGGGCGGCGATCGACGTGTTCGCCCAGGAGCCGCTCCCCGCCGACGCGCCGCTGCGCAAGCTCGAGCGCGTGATTCTCACGCCGCACCTCGCCGCGTCCACCGCTGAAGCGCAGGAGCGCGTCGGCGTCGAGATCGGGACGGCGGTGCGCGACGCCCTGCTGCACGGCGATTTCTCGACCGCTGTGAACGTCCCGGGGATCACCGCCGACGTGTTGCGGCGCCTGGGCCCGCTGCTCGACCTGGCCCGCCGTCTGGGGCGGCTTGCCGTCGCCCTCGCCGACGGTCCCGTCCGCGCCGTCGAGATCGCCTACGGGGGCCGGGACGAAGGCGCGCCACGGCCGGTGCTGTCGGCGGCGCTCGAGGGGTTGTTGTCGGCCCAGGACGCGGGGCCCGTGAGTCTCGTCAACGCACTGCTCCTCGCCGAGGAGCGGGGCATCCAGCTGGCGCGCAAGACCGGCGCGCCGGAGACCGGCTTCGAAACGTCGGTGGGCGTGACGGTGGACGCCGCCGGCGGGCGCGTGCGGGTAGCGGGGGCGCTGGTGGGGAACAGTCACGGCCGCATCATCGCCGTGGACGACTATCACGTGGACGTGGCGCCGGAAGGCTGGATGCTCGTCGTGCGCAACCGCGACGTGCCCGGCGTGATCGGCCGCGTCGGCACCGTGCTCGCCGAGGCGGGGGTCAACATCGGCAGCTACCACCAGTCGCGGCGCGCGGCGGGCGACGAGGCGCTCGCGGCGATTTCGGTCGATCAGCCGCTGGCGAACGGGGTGTTGGGGAAACTGGAGCGGGTGCCGGACGTGCTGCAGGTCCGGCTGGCGCGGCTGGGCGACTAGTCCGCCGCCTGGCGGGTCGGCTCGACCACTTCGTCCTGTAGCAGCCGGAAGGTCTTTACCGCTCCCTGCAGCTTGTCCGCGGCCTCCGCGAGCTGATTGGCGGACGACGCGATCTCCTCGGTCGACGCCGATTGTTCCTGGCTCGACGCGGCGATTTCCTCGGCCGACGCGAGCAGGTGCTCGGTCCCCTGCGCCACTTCCGTCAGCCGGGACGCGATGTCCTCGACCAGGCGCTTCACTTCGATCGCCGAGGTCGCGATCTCCCGGCTCCACGCGTCGTTCGCGTCGGCTTCCCCGGCGACGGTCGCGAGGCCCTGGGCCGCGGCGTGCGCGGCCTCCCGCGCCGCCGCGCCGCCTTCGGCGAGCCGCAACAACCGGTCGCGCGTCGCCTGCACGCGCGTCGTCACGCCGCGCACCGTGTCGGCCGTCTCGCCCGCCGAGACGGCGGCCTGCGACGCCAGCTTGCGCACTTCGTCGGCCACGACCGCGAAGCCGCGGCCCTGCGGGCCGGCGCGCGCCGCCTCGATCGCCGCGTTCAGCGCGAGCATGTTCGTCTGGGTCGCCACCGCCTTCGCCTGCGCGACGAACTTCTGGATGTCCTGCGCCGCCTTGGTCAACGCCTCGGCCTCCGCCGCGCCCTTCTCGACGTCCTCCGCCAGCTTGGTGAGCTGCGCCGTGCTCTGGTCGAGCTGCTCCTTGTGGCGGCGCGCCACGCCGCTCAAGTTCGCGTTGCGGCGCGCCGCCTCCTCGGAGCCGCTCGCCAGAATGCTCGCGATCTGCAGGATGCGGCCCACGTCGTCCGCCGCCGACCGCACCAGCTGCGCCTGCTCGGCCGCCTTGCGCGACAGGTCCTGCGTCGTCGAGGTCAGCTGCTCGGTCCCGGCGCTCATCTCCTCGGTCGCCGCCGAGATCTCCGCCGCCATCGCCGCCGCTTCGTCCGCCGCCTGGCGGATCGCGCCGACCAGCCGCCGCAACGCCACCACCATCGTGTGCACCGCCGACAGCAGCTCGCTCACCTCCGAGGCCTCGGCGCGCTGCGTGACGATCGTCACGGAGAGGTCGCCGCTCGCCACCCGGCTGGCGACCGCCCCCGCCGCCCGCACCGGCTCGGTAATGCGGCGGTTGAGCCAGCGGGACAGCCACAGCAGCACTCCCACGGCGACGCCCAGCACCGCCAGCAAACCGATCCCGATGTTGCGCTCGGTCACGCCCGCGGCCGCGTAGGCGCGGGCCGTCGGCTGCCGGAACACGATCCACCAGCGGCCCTGATTCGCCGGCACCGTGATCACCAGCTCCGGCACCCCACGGCTCGTGCGCAGCACCGCGCTGTGGGGACGGTCGACGCGTTGGATTTGCGGGGCGTCCGGCAGCTCCACCAGGAGCGCCTCCCCCGGCGGCGCGGCCAGGAGGTGGCCGTGCTCGTCCACGACCTCGAGGTACGCGCTGTCGCCCAGGTCCGCGACGCCGAGCAGCGGCCCCAGCTTGTTGAGCGCGTACACCGCTTTGAGGACGCCGACCGGCCGCGACCGACCGGGGGCGCGGATCGCCACGTCGTACTCGAGCGAGACCGCGGCGGCCGAGGAGTCGTATTTCGGCTCGCCCTCGAAGCTCCCTTTGCCGAACGCCTGCTGCCACCAGTCTTCGTCCGACTGGACGAAGTCCGAGGTCCGCTCCGAGGTCAGCACGTTGTAGCCGTGGCTGTCGGTGAAGAACAGCTCGGCCACGTCGGAGCGTTGCACGTAGTCGCGCAGGTAGCGCCGCAGCGCCGGGTCCCCGCCCAGTTCGCGGGTGCGGTCGAACTGTCGCTCCAGGGTGGGGATGTCGAGCTTGTCGAGTCCACGCTGGGCGGCGTCCTGGGACGCCTGGTCGGCGGCGGTGATGAACAGCGGGTTCGCCGCCAGCAGCTCCACCTCGCGGCGGCGCTCGCGGATGTAGGCGCCCGCGAGATTGGCGACCCGCGAGGCGACCTCGACGCCGCGCTGGCGGGCCTGGTCTTCGAGCGTGCGGCGCGCCGTCTGCCGGGCGACGATGGCCAGGCCGACGACCAGAGCGACGACGATGCCGAGGCCGACGAACAGGACACTCTGGCGGAGCTGCTGGGTGCGGGTCGGCATGCGCGGCTGGTGGCGTGAAGCTAACGCCGGGTTTCACGGCCGGGCAAGTGCGTGTAGTTTCAAACACTTATGTCGGACACTCCGCACTACGATCCGCAGGCCGTCGAAGCCGCGGTGCAGCGACGCTGGGAGGAGCGGCGCGTCAACGAGCCGGACCTCGATCGCCCCCGCCGGCCGTTCTACAACCTCATGATGTTCCCGTATCCGTCCGCCGAAGGGCTGCACGTGGGGAACATGTTCGCGTTCACCGGCGCGGACATCTCCGGCCGCTTCCGGCGGCTGCAGGGCTTCGACGTGTTCGAGCCGATGGGGTTCGACGCGTTCGGCATCCACTCGGAGAACTTCGCGCTGTCGGTGGGCACCAACCCGGCGAAGCTCATCCCGCGCAACATCGACGCGTTCCGCCGCCAGCTCAAGCGCTTCGGTGGCATGTTCGACTGGCGGCACGAGCTCTCGACCACCGACCCCCGCTACTACAAGTGGACGCAGTGGATTTTTCTGCAGCTCCTCAAGGCGGGGCTGGCGTTTCGCAAGAAGGCGGCGGTCAACTGGTGCCCGAAGGACAAGAGCGTCATCGCCAACGAGCAGGTGATCAACGGCTACTGCGAGCGCCACCCCGACACCAAGGTCGAGCAGCGCTTCCTCGAGCAGTGGTTCTTCGCGATCACCAAGTACACCGAGCGCCTGCTCGGCAACTTGGACCACCTCGACTGGTCGTCCAGCACCCTCACGCTGCAGCGCAACTGGATCGGCCGCAGCGAGGGGGCGGAGCTGATCTTCGAGACCCCCGGCGGCGAGCGCATCGCCGTGTTCACGACGCGCCCCGACACCGTGTTCGGAGCGACCTACCTGGTGCTGGCCCCCGAGCACCCGCTCGTCGAAGCGCTCACCACCCAGGAGCAGCGCGCCGTGGTGCGGGAATACCAGCGGGCGGCCCAGAGCCAGGACATCGTCTCCCGGCGCGTCGGCGACCGCACCAAGACGGGAGTTTTCACCGGCGCCTACGCGCGCAACCCCGCGACGGGCGAAGCGATCCCCATCTGGACCGCCGACTACGTGCTCATGGAGTACGGCACCGGGGCGATCATGGCCGTGCCGGCGCACGATCGCCGCGACTTCGAGTTCGCCACGGCCTTCGGGCTCCCCATCCGCCAGGTGGTGCGCGTCGAAGGCGAGCCGCTGCCCAGCGTGTCGGAGGAGGGCGTGCTCCTCAACTCGGGCGCCTTCGACGGCGTGCCGTGCCGGGAGGCGCAACGCCAGATCGTCGCCTGGCTGGCCGAGCGGGGGCTGGCGGGCACCCGTGTGCAGTACCGCCTCCACGACTGGTGCATCTCACGGCAGCGCTACTGGGGACCGCCGATTCCGATCATCTACTGCGACCGTTGCGGCCCCGTGGGCGTGCCGGAGAAGGATCTTCCGGTGGAGCTGCCGCTCATCGAGGATTTCCGCCCCGACGACTCCGGCGTGAGCCCGCTGGCGCGCCACAAGGAGTGGTATTACGCGGCCTGCCCGCAGTGCGGCGCCCAGGGCCGGCGCGAGACGGACGTCTCCGACACGTTCCTGGACTCGTCGTGGTACTTCCTGCGCTACCCCTCGACCGAGTTCGACGATCGGCCGTTCGACCCCCAGCGCACCAAGACCTGGCTGCCGGTGACGACCTACATCGGCGGCAACGAGCACGCGGTGCTGCACCTCATGTACTCGCGCTTCATCACGATGGTGCTCAAGGACCTCGGGCACCTCGCCTTCGAGGAGCCGTACCTCAAGTTCCGCGCCCACGGGATCATCGTGAAGGACGGGGCGAAGATGTCGAAGTCGCGGGGCAACGTCGTCGTCCCCGACGAGTACGTCCAGAAGTGGGGCGCCGACACCTTCCGGATGTATCTCATGTTCCTGGGCCCCTTCCAGGAAGGCGGCGACTTCCGCGATACCGGCATCATCGGGATCCGGCGTTTCCTCGACAAGGTGTGGGCGTGCGCCCACGAAGCCGTGGGCGCCGGCACGCGCCAGCTCCCGCCGCCCGTGCAGCGCAAGCTCCACCAGACCATCAAGAAAGTCACCGCCGACACCGAGACGCTGAGCTACAACACGGCGATCGCGGCGATGATGGAGTACGTGAACCTCGTCCGCGAGGCGGGGACGACGGGAGGAGCTACGACCCGGGGGGCGATCGAGCCGCTGCTCATCCTGCTCGCCCCCTACGCCCCACACCTCTGCGAGGAGCTGTGGGACCGCCTCGGCCACAAAGACTCGATCTTCGCGCAGGCGCGCTGGCCGTCTTTTGACGAACGGCTCACGACGGCCGGCGATGTGGAGATCGCCGTGCAGGTGAACGGCAAGCTGCGCGGGCGCATCACCGTGCCCCGCGGGTCGACCGAGGCCCAGGTCGTGGCGCGCGCCCTCGCCGAGGAGGGGGTGAAGAGGTTCGTGGATGGGAACGCGGTGAAGAAGACGATCTACGTGCAGGACCGGCTCGTGAACCTAGTGGTCTAAAGCACCTTCGCGACGAAGTCTCCGACCAAGTAGCCGACCGCCGCCACGCCCACCCCCACCACGAACATGTCGATCCCGGAGCGGATCACGCCGCGGCCGGTGAAGAAGCTGCGCGCGGCCCCCACGGCGAAGTGGGAGACCATCGCGATGCCGAAGGCGACCACGATCGCCGTGCGGCCGCTGAGCGCGAGAAACGGCGCCACCGGGATGAAGGCCCCGATGGCCGTCGCCACACCTGTCACCCAGCCCTCCTTGAGGGGCGTCGACCGCGCCTGCGCGATCCCCAGCTCCTCACGCACCTGCTCGTCGAGCGCGCGCGCCGGGTCGCGCATCAGCTCCGCCGCCATCTGCCGCGCCCGCGCCGCTTCGATCCCCTTCGCTTCGTAGACCAGGGCGATCTCCTCCTGCTCCACCTCGGGCATCACCCGGATCTCTTCCTTCTCCATCGCGATCTCGTGCGCGTACACCTCCTGCTCGCTCTTGGCGGCGAGGTACCCGGAGGAGCCCATCGACAGCGCGTCCGCGATCATCCCCGCGACGCCCGAGATGAGGATCACGTGCGGCGCGACGGCAGCGCCGATCACGCCGGCCACCAGCCCAAAGTTCGCCGTCAGCCCGTCGTTGAACCCGTACACCACGTTGCGCACGAACCCGCCCGACCCGGTGCGGTGCCACGGCTCGGCGCTCGCGCCCGCGAGCCCGGCCAGCGTCTCGGCGTGCTCGGCCGACTCCTTCGCCAGCGTCAGCGAGACCGCGCGCGCGTCCGCCCCGCGCGAGGTCTGGTGTAGGTCCATGTAGCCGCGCACCTCGCGGCCTTCCTCGCGCAGCAGCAGCGGCAGCAGGTAGCCAGGGCCGAACCGCCGTCCCAGCCAGGCCATGAACCGCGCGTTGAAGGAGGGGTGGGGACCGGCCGCAGGGACGGCGTGGCCGTTCTCGCCAAGCAGCTTGGCCCACAGCTCGGTGTGCCGCCGCTCGACGTCCGCCAGCTTCTCGTAGATCTGCCGCTTGCGCGGGTCGGGCTCTTGCCCCGCGAGCACCGTATAGAGGAAGGCGGCGTCGCCCTCGTCCTGCCAGTGATGGAGCCAGAGGTGCAACGTTTGCCGATCGACACTCATGGCGCCGGAAGATAGACGCTGACGGGGCAAGTTACTAGGCGCCAACCACTTAAATGCGGAGGGAAGGGGGGAAGGGGTCAGAGCGCCCCCGTCCCTCCGCCCCTCCGCAGTTGAAGTCGCCGCGACGCTCCCCCCACCACCCGCATCATAACTTTCAGGAGATGACGATCTCGCTCACCGTCCCGGACGTCCTGGTCGCCCGCGCCAAGACCGGAGACCTCGAGGCGCTCGAGGCGCTGTACCGAGCCTTCGAGGCCCCGGTCTACAACCTCGCCCGGCGCATGCTTCGCAACGCCGAGGACGCCGAGGACGTGCTGCAGGAGACGTTCCTCGAGGTGGTGCGCAGCATCCGGCAGTACCGCGGCGAGGGCCACTTGTGGGGCTGGATCCGGCAGATCGCCGCGTCCAAAGCGTTGATGCGCATCCGCCGCGAGCAGGTGCGGGAGGCGGAGGTGTTCGACGAGACCACGGCCGCCGGCCACGCCGGGCACAACGTCGGCCAGGCGCTGGATCTGGAACGGGCGATGCAGGAGTTGAGCGAGACGGGACGCGCGGTGGTGTGGTTGCACGACGTCGAAGGGTACACGCACGAGGAAATCGCCGAGATGATGGGCAAGACGGTCAGCTTTTCGAAGTCCCAGCTCGCCCGGGCGCACGCCCGGTTGCGCCGCGCGCTGGGAGCGGGGACGGAGGTCGGATGATGCATTGTACGATGGATGATCTGCTGGCGCTTCAGGCCGGCGAGGCGTCGGGGTGGGCACGTGCCCATCTGGCGGACTGCGCCGCGTGCCGGGCGGAGCTGGACGCCCTGTACCAGCGCGTGGCGCAGCTCAAGGCGCTGCCCGCGCTGCGGGCGCCGCGCGACCGCTGGCCGGTGGTGCGCGCGGCGCTGCTCGCCGGGCGGGAACGCCGCCGCCGCGTGTGGAGCGTCGGGAGCCTGGCGGCGGCGGCCGCCCTGGCGGGCGTCCTGCTGCTGCACCCGTGGGGGACCGACCTCGAGGCGCAGCTGGTTGCGGCGCAGCAGCGGTCGGCGACGCTCGAGTCCACGCTGCAGCAGGTCGACGGCGACGGGCGGGTGATGACCGGACGGGAAGCGGCGCTGGCCTCGGCGCTCGAGGACCGCATCGCGGTGATCGACGGGCAGCTCGCCGAGCGTCGGGCGAAGGAAATGGCAGCGTTGAATCTGTGGCGGCAGCGGGCCGACCTGATGCAGCAGCTGGTCCAGGTCCGGGTGACTCGCGCCAATTACGTGGGGCTGTGAGCCCCCCTGGAGGAATGGCAATGAAGCGGACGTGGCTGGTCGCACTGGTGGCCGTCGTGATCGGGATGCCGGCGGTGGTCGCCGCGCAAGGGACGCCGGCGCCGAGGCCGAGGGCCTCGACGCGCGTGCGGCCGCGCGGGTTCACCTACAACTACAACTCCGAGAACCGGGGCCGCATCGGCGTAGTCGTGAACACGGCGGCCAACGCCGATTCCGACAAGATCGGCGCGCGCATCGCGGCGGTGACGCCCGGTGGGCCCGCGGACAAAGCCGGGCTCAAGTCCGGCGACGTGATCACCAAGTTCAACGGGACTGCGCTGGGGAGCACGCAGGCCGGTGATGAAGACGAATCGGGCCCCGGCATGAAGCTCGTGGAGCTCGCCCGCGCCTTGGACCCGGGCGACACGGTGAAGGTCGAGTACCGGCGCGGGAATGACACGAAGCAGGCGACGCTCGTCGCCGAGGAGGTCGAGGGCGGGCCGTGGGCGGTAACGACGCCGGAGTTCAATTTCCGCGGGATGGAGATGCCGCGGATCGAGATGCCGCCGATGGCGATGCTGCCGCGCGGAGGCGACATGGGCATGTCGTTCTGCTTCGGGGACGCCTGGTGCAACCTGCAGCTCGTCAACCTCAACGCCGACCTGGGTGAGTACTTCGGGACGAAGGAAGGAGTACTCGTGATCCGGGCGCCGGGGGATTCGACCCTGCCGCTCAAGGCGGGCGACGTGATCCTCACGGTCGGCGGCCGTAAGGCCACGACGCCGGAGCACGCGATGCGGATCCTGCGCTCCTACGACACCGGCGAGACGGTCAGCATCGACGTGATGCGCCACCAGCACAAGGTTACGCTGAGCTGGACCGTCCCGAGCGAAGAGCACCGGATGCTGCCGGGCCGCCGGTCCCGGGGTGAACGCGGGGAGCCCAGCGTGTATCGCTGGAAGACGGCGCCGGTGCGCGTGAAGACGAGGCTGGCGCTGCGAGCGGTCTGAGGGAGGGAGATCGGGAAGGGCCGGGAGCCCGGCGGGGCTTCCGGCCCTTCGTGCGTCCGCTAGCGGTTGGGCCCGATCAGCATTGCGTTGCTGACGAGCCGCGCCGTCCCGCGCCAGAACGCCCGGTACAGCGGATCCTCCGCGAACAGGACCACCCGCCCGTCGCCCTGGGTCTCGACCACCGCCCACACCGTGCCCTTGAGCAGGCGGTCGGTGTTGTCGGGCCAGGTGAACCCCGCCAGGGTGAGCGAGTCCTTCACGAAAGCGACCGGGTTGGCGCCGGCCCGCGACGGCTTCCAGAAGCTGGACCCCTCCAGGAACACCGGCAGCTCGTCCTGCTCGAACCCCGCCGTGAGCCAGTGCGAGCGGTCGAGCGCGGCCCGGAAGATCGAGCCGGGGATGTACTCCGGCTTCTCCCGCGAGGGTGCCGTCGGGGAGCGCACCGGGGGCACGTCGCCCTTGGCCGTGCTGTCGGGCTTCGCCGCGGTGTCCGCGCCCACGAGTACGACCGACGACAGCCCCACTTCCTTCATCGCCGCGAGCTCGCCCCCGCCGCCGAACCCGATCAGCACACCCCCTGATCCCACCCACGCTTTGATCTTCTGGATGCCGTCGTCCCCCAGCTCGCGGCGCATCCGCCCGGCGCCGCCGTCGGGGATGAAGAGCACGTTGTAGCGGGCCAGGTCGTCCATCTGTGACAGCGCGCGCAGCCGCACCGGCGTAAACGCCACGCCCAGGTCGCGCGCGAGGTAGTGCCACAGCCACCCGAAGCTCGTCTCCGAGATGCCGTCCCCGGCGGCGACGAGGATGTGGGGCGCATGCAGTGCGACCACCGCATCCGAGCCTACGCCCACGTCGCCCGAATCGGCGAACGCGCTTTGCACGGGCGTGACGGCGACGCCGAGCGGCGGCGCCAGCGCGGCGAGCCGCTCTTGAAGCGCGGCGGGGTTGCGCTGCACCCGGGCGACGAACGTGCCGCGCGGCCACGAGCGTCCATCGGCGCGCAGCGGCTTCAGGGACACTGCGAGCTTGAACCCCTCGGCCTGGAGCGCCAGCGCGAGTCGCGCCGCGCCCGCGTTGTCGTCCGTGAACACGTAGGCGGACGCGGCCTGGCCCGGGGCCGGCGGTGCCGGCACCACCGTGTCCGTGACGGCATCGGCGGCGAGCGGCGCCGCGTCTTCGGTCCACCACGCCTGCAGGTTGAAGGTGTAAGGCAGGGCCCAGGCGGTCACGTCGTAAAAGCCGTAGTCCTCGCGCTCGCCTGCGTCGCCGCGGCGGCGGTTGCGCTGGTACTTGCCCAGCTCGCGCTCCACGAAACCGCGGTCGAACCCCGGCTGCGGCTCGAGCACCGCCTTCGCGAGGCGCCGCTGCGGCTGCGCGAGGTCCACGACGTAGCTGCCGGCCGGAAACGTCTGTCGCGCCGCGGGCCCGCCCAGGTAGCTGTGGGCCGTGGTGGAGGTGAGCGGCTGGCGCAGGCGACCGACCTCGATGCCGTCGCGGAGCAGGAGACCCACCACGTGCGCGGCGGTGCGTGCGTCGCCACCCGGCGTGAAGACGATGCGCTTCATCCGGTCCGTCGCGGCGTCGGCGAGCGCGCCGCGGCGGAACTCGTAATAGTCCTGGAGCCGCGCCTGCCGGTTCTTCGCCGTCGTTTCGAGCGTCGCGAGCGAGGCTACGAAGTGGTGCGCGATACCGTCGCGGAAGGTGGAGATCGTGCCGTCGTCGCGGCGGAGGTTGTACTGTGGCCCGCCGTCGGTCTCGTAGGTCATGCCGCTCGCGCCCTGGAACGTCGCCCACTCGTCCCAGTAGCCCGGATAGAAGAAGTCGAACACGCCGCGCACGAAATACTGCCACCCCTGACGGTCAAAGGCCGCCGCGTTGCCGCGGCCGTACGTCTCGAACCATTTCGTCGTCTGCGGGGGGAGGTTGAGGTTCACGGCCTGGGCGACGGGTGGGAAGAAGAACGTCGGCGTCGTGGAGTGGTGGTCCACCAGCACCTGCGGATGCCAGCGCAGGATCCCGTCCATCATCGCCCGGACCTCCGGCTGGCTCTGCGCCAGGAGGTCGCGGTTCATGTCGAAGCGGAAGTGGTTGTACCGGCCGGTGACGCTCCAGGGCTCGTCCTGCTCCAGGGCGGCCGGGTCGTCCGCACCGACGCCCACCGAGTTGTACCACGCGGCGAACCGCTCGTGGCCGTCGGGGTTGGCGGAGGGGTTCAGCACCAGGACGACGTTCTTGAGGATCTCGAGCGTCTGGGGCTCATCGGACGCGAGCAGCTGGTAGGCCACCTGCATCGCCGCCTCGAACCCGGCGGGCTCGTCGCCGTGCACCGAGTACTGGAACACGGCGATCGCCGGGTCGCGGGCCGCGATGTCGGCGGCGCGCGCGGCGGTGGTCTTGCGCGGGTCGGTCAGCTCGGCGATCTCGGCGCGGATCTGGTCGAGCCGGGCAAGGTTGGCCGGATCGGAGATGACGAGGGCCCGGATCGGCCGGCGCTCGGCGGTGCGGCCCCACGTCTCGATGCGCACGCGCTCGGGCGCGCTGGCGACGAGGGTGTCGAGATAGTGCTGGAGCTGGGCGTACATCGTGTGCTGCTCCCCGGCGGCGTAGCCGAGCACCACCTCCGGCCTCGGCACGGTGGGTCGGTACGGGCCGCGGGCGTAGAAGTCGAGGGCCTGGGCGTCCAGCGCCAGCGGGGACGCGACGAGCGCGATCAGGACGAGAAAGCGTGGTGACATCGGGGATTCTGCTCGCTTCAGCGTTGTGCCTGCCGAGCCCACCCTTCAGGGTGGGGGGGAAAAACGCGGGGGAGAATGTAACCGCTTCTACTGCGCCCGCCGGGCGGCGGGAAGCACCTGATCGAAGGCCGACAGCTCGAACGGCTTGGCGATGAGCGGCCGCCCGCTCGACGCCAGAAAGCTACGCATCTGCTCGTTCATCACGTCGCCGGTGGTGAAGATGACCCGGCTGGCGTGCTCGGGGTCCTTGGCGCACAACTCGTCGTAGAGCTGCTCGCCCGAGACGTCGGGCATCCGCATGTCCACGATGATCGCGTCGTAGGCGCTCTCCTTGAGCAGCCGCAACGCGTCCCGGCCGTGCGCGGTGGTGTGCGTCTCGTGGCCGCGGCCGTCGAGGTAGCGCTGCAGGGCCACCCGCACCGACGCCTCGTCGTCCACGACCAGGATGCGCAGCCGCTCGCGCGCGTCGGCGGCGGCGGGAACTACCGGGAACTCTCCCGTCGGGCGCGGACGGATCATCGGTAACACGATCACGAAGCGGGCGCCGCCGCCGGGCGCGTTCTCGCCCCAGATGCGCCCCTCGTGCTCGCGCACGATGCCCAGCGAGATCGACAGGCCGAGGCCCGTGCCCTGGCCGGTGGGCTTGGTCGTGAAGAACGGGTTGAAGATGCGCTCGAGCAGGTGGGCCGGGATGCCGGGGCCCGTGTCCTCGACCTCGATGCGGATCGTGTCGCCCAGGGCGCGGGTGCGCACCGTGAGCAGGTGCGAGGGGCGGCGCACCTGCTCCATCGCGTGCTCGGCGTTGGTGAAGATGTTGAGGAATACCTGCTGCAGCTGGTGCGCGTCGGCCATCGTCTCCGGGATCGACGCGTCGTAGTCGCGGTGGACGGTGATGTCGCGCACCCGGAGCTCGTACATCCGCAGCTCCAGCGTGTCGTCCACCACCTGATGGATGCTCGTGGGTCCCTTCTCGGCCTCGTGCTGGCGCGCGAAGGTCAGCAGGTTTTGCACGATGCGCGAGGCGCGGCGCGACTCGGCGTAGATCGTCTCCACCGACTGGCGCTGCTCGGGCGACGTGCGCTTCTCGGCGAGCAGCAGCTGGGCGAACGCCGCGATCCCCGCCAGCGGGTTATTCAGCTCGTGCGCCACTCCCGACACCAGCTGCCCGATCGCGGACATCTTCTCGGACTGGATGAGCTGCTCCTGGAGCATCTTCTGGTCGGTGACGTCGCGGATCAGGCACAGCACCTCCTCGTCCTTCTGCGGGCTCGAGTAGGTGACCTGAATGGTCCGCTGCTCCCCGTCCTTGCGGTAGAATCGCGTCTCGAAGAGTCCCGTCTCGCCTCCCAGGGCCATCTGGAAGTGCGCCAGCGTCCTGGGCAGGTCGACGTCGGTGATCATCGGCGCGAACCACTGGCCGACCAGCTCCTCGCGGCGATAGCCGGAGATGCTCTCGGCCGCGTGGTTCACGGTCGTGAACCGCCCGTTCGCGTCGAACGTCACGATGGCGTCGGAGGCCGACTCGAACAGATTGCGGTAGCGCGACTCGGAGCGGGCGAGCGTCTCCTGCGCCCGCTTCTGCTCGGTGATGTCCCGCACCGTGGCGACCGAGCCGACCAGCTCCCCCTCGACCACGAACGGGGAGTTCGAGACCGCCACCTCGCGCTGGTCCCCGGCGCCCGTCACCACCGTCGTCTCGTAGCGCTGCGGCTGGCCGCGAAACGCCTGCTGCTCGCGGTTGGTCACGTGCGCCCGCTCGGCGGGCGCCACGATTTCGTCCATGGTGAGCCGTGGCAGCTCGTCCAGCGGGCGGCCCAGCAGCTCCGCGGCGGCGTGGTTCGCCGTGAGAATGTGCCCGTCCAGGCCCGTCACCACGACGGCGTCGGGAAGGTTGGCCACCAGCTCGGCGGCGACGCGCAGCAGGTCGAGCGGCGGGCGACCACCGCCGCCGGCGATGCGCGTGCCGCGTGTCGGAGACGCCCGGGGGGGGCGCTTGCTCACGGCCGGTACGCCTCGGTCATCGCATCGCGCATCAGGGTGAGGCTGTGGATCGCCGCGGCGGTAACCGCCTCGGGATCCTCCCCCTGGGTGACGCGGGACTTGATGATCTCGAGGGCCTGGATCGGGTGCTCGTCGTCGTATTTGGCGTGCTCCTCCAGCCACCAGCGCCCGCGCGGGCCGATCTTTTCGTTCTTGCCGAGGCCGCGCAGCGCCTTCGCGGAGATGCGCTGCGCGACGCCCTCCACCGCGTAATTGGTCGCCGCCACCGCCTCGGCGAACGCGGCGGCATGGCACGAGGCGGTGAGGAAGTCGTGGAAGTCCCGGACCGCCGGCAGCATCGGACGCTGTTGCTGGAAACGATTCTTCGGGACGCCGAATCCGTCCGCCATGGCGCGCCACATGGCATCGTGACGACGCTCCACGCGGATGTTGTCGCGGAAGAAGCTCCCGTGCTCCGCTGGGGAACGCTCCAGCAACATTTCCAGCCACTGCGGGAAATCGCGGATGATGGGATAGAACGACACCAGGAAATCCTGCATGCGCTTCTCGACGAGCGTGTTCTCCGCCGAGTGCTCGACCACCGGCGTCGTCAGGACTCCCAGGCGGTGCGGCTCCAGCGCGCGATCCAACTCCTCGACCCAAGCGGGGTGGGGGGTCACGAGCACGGACATCGGCGACTCCCTCTCAGGGCGCGGCGTAAGCGACAAATCGGGGGGTGCACCGGGGAATGTATCGACCGGGGCGAATCCTGCAATCCAAAGTGGGACAGTGAGTTGCGAACACTGGCCTTGACACGATATATCGTGGCATAGTATCGTGCCGTTACATCTTCAACGGGGCCAGGAACAGTATGCATCGGGGATGGAGAGGGTTTGGCTTCGGATTCGGGCCGCGCGGGTTCGCGTGGGCTGGGGGTGGCCCACGCCGCCGCCAGTGGTTCGAGGCCGGGGACATGAAGTACGTGATCCTGAAGCTGCTGCGCGACAAACCACGTCACGGCTACGAGGTCATGAAGGAGCTCGAGGAGCGCATGCACGGCTGCTACTCGCCGTCACCGGGGACCGTGTACCCGACACTGCAGTGGCTCGAGGACGAGGGGCTCGTCGTCGCCAAGGACGTCGACGGCAAGAAGGTCTACGAGATCACGGACCAGGGCAAGCAGTTTCTCGAGGAGCACAAGGACATGGTCGAAGACATTTTCGACCGCGTGAAGGACGCGGTGGACCAGGCGCTGGGCGGCTCGATGGGCGGGCTCAATCAGGCCGTGGGCCGGCTCGTCAAGCAGGTGTATCGCACCGGGTGGAAGACGCGCGACGAGGCCGTACGGGAAAAGATCACCAAGATCTTGCAGGAGGCGGCGCAGGAGATCGACGCGCTGGGGCAAGCGTGAGCGCGCCTGGGGTGCGGACCGGGGTGCGCGCGTCCGACGACGAGCGTGAGCGGATCGCGCAAGTTCTGCAGGGCGCGGCCGCCGAAGGGCGGTTGTCTCCGGAGGAGGCGGGCGAACGGTTGGCGGCGGCATCGGCGGCGACGTACCGCGAGGAGCTCCATCACCTGATTGCAGATCTGCCGGTCGCGCGCGTGCGCGAGGAGAGCGCCCGGGCGCCGTGGCGTGTCGCGTTCGGCGCACTCGCGTTCGTCGCCGTGCTCGCTGTCGGGTTCATGGCGTTCTGGGGACTGCGCTTCTTCTGGCCGTGGGGGCTCGTCGCCCTTTTCATCCTCAGCCGGCCGTGGCGCCGCCGCTGGCGCTACCTGGCGTGGCGCGGCCGTCGCCCGGGGTGGGAGACCTCCTGACTAGCGGCGTCGGCTCCGCAGCTCTTGCAGCGCCCGGGTGACGTACACCCGCGTCATCTGTTTCCGCCACGACAGCTCGAAATCGGTGTTGTCGAGCGGCTTGGAGGGGCGGTACGCCGCCTCGGACGCGGCTGTGATCGCGTCGTCCTCGAGTGCCGAGCCCTTGAGCGCGGCCCCCGCGTCGGGTACCTCCTGCGGATAGCTGGCGACCCCGCCGAGAACGATCCTGGCGTCGGTCACCCGCCCCCCTTCCCCCTTCCCCCTTCCCTCGTATTTCACCCACGCGGCCACACCCAGCACCGGAAAGTCGAACGAACCGCGTCGCCGCAGCTTGTGATAGACCGCGTCCCACCCGTTCGGGGCGGGCAACCGCACGTCGGCGAGGATCTCGTCGGGCTGCTTGGTGAGGTAGTTGATGCCGTCGTTGTGGTAGAAGCGGCCTGCCGGCACCAGTCATGCAGAAGTCGATCGCCTTCCGCCACTCGTACGACTGGTTGTAGTAGTTGCAGCGCGTGTCGAGGCAGAGGTTGCCGCCCAGCGTCCCCATGTTGCGGAGCAAGGGGGTCGAGACCAGCTCCCCGGCTGTCGCGACAGCGGCGAAGGACTGTCGGATCGTTGGGTTGTGGGACATCTCGGTCAAAGACACACAGGATCCGATCACGCAGCCCCCATCCCGCATCCCCCATCCCGCGAGTTGCTTGACATGCATCAGGGAGATCACGGTGGCCGGGGTCTGATGCCGCCGCTTCATGTTGGGATACAGGTCTGTTCCGCCGGCGACGTAGCTCCCCTCCGGACCGGCGTCGGCCTTCATCCGCAGCGCCTCCGCGAGCGAGGTGGGCTGGAGGTAGGTGAACTGAGGGAGTCGCAGCATCAGTGTTGCCGCTCCGGGGCTGCCGCCACGACCGGCACCACCCCTCCATCCCCGCCCTCCCACGGCGGCGCCACGCGAATCGGCTCCGGCCACGGAATGTCGGGGAAACTGGTAGGACCGACCCTTCCCTCTTCCCCCTTCCCCTTTTTCTTGAGCGCCTTGAGCACCTTTTCCGGCGTGATCGGCACCTCATCAACGCGGACGCCCACGGCGTCGTACACCGCGTTGGCGATCGCCGGCGGCACGGGGAGCAGCGGGCCCTGGCCGACCTCCTTGGCGCCGAACGGCCCGCTGGGATCGGGATCCTCGATGAGGTAGGTGACGACGTCGCACATCTCCAGCGTCGTGGGGCTCTTGTACTCGAGCAGGCTGGGAATCTTGTGCACCACGTTGCGGT
>WNFW01001460.1_pt1 | contig 24162 bp, 26 predicted proteins | sample 5400131 | NCBI WGS metagenome assembly WNFW01 (sample SAMN13153362, study PRJNA577476) | soil metagenome | isolation source: 20 cm soil or saprolite under grassland replicate 1 | place: USA:California | collected 2016-06-15 | reverse complement strand
CCCGCCGCGCGGGCGCTCACGGCGATCGCCGGGGAGATCCGGGTGGCGCTCGCCGCGCGCGTTGCGTGAGGGGTCGCCTTACCTCAGCGGCACGTGACGCCCGGCGCGGGCTGGTAGTTCGCGACCTGGAAGCTGCTGACGAAGTTGTCCTCCCAGGCCTTCAGCCTGACGGGCCCGAGCGCCTGCTGGCCGTCGAAGCCCAGCACGACCGTGCGCCCCGCGAAGTCCGCGATCTTCGCGCGCCCGCCGAGAAAGTCGGCCGCCGTGGCCCGGTCGGCGAAGACCGCGATCGTCTCGTGCACGGGCTGGCCACCCTGCGTCGTCTGCTTCAGCCAGCCGATGATCACGGTGAAGCCGTCCACGTCCGCGTCGGCCAGGACCGAGGCGTCGCGCGTCATCCGCCGCAGCATCTCGCCGACATAGCGCGAGTACATCGCCGACGCGCGCCCCTCGAACTCGAGGGCCGTGAACTGGGGCGACGCGTCCTGCTCCACGTAGACGCGCAGTGAGAGATACCGGGCGTCGTTCGCGAGGTGCTTCGGCTTGAAGAAGCCGATGGAATTGTTCGGCACGACGAGCCAGGGCAGGCAGTGGTAGATGCCGGTGTTCAGCTCGCGGAGGGCGTCCGCGTACCTCCGGGCGAGGCCGCGGGCCTTCTCGGAGGAGTGCTGGTCGGGCGGCAGGAGGTGGCTCTCGGGCGGCGCGGCGAAGGCGCTTCCCGCGAGAGCGACGGCCAGGGCCGCCACGACGAGCCTATTGCTCAAGGATCTCCTCCTGGCGCACGGTGATGGCCTTCCCGAACCAGTTCTGCTGCCGCGCGTGCTCGACGTCGTCGCGGCTCACCGCCGCCGGCTTGCCCTCACGGTTCTTCATCGAGAATTTGAGGTGCTCGCCGGAGGCGAAGTGGGCGGGGTTCGACTTCCAGACCTCCCATTCTTCACCGGTCGCGCATCCGGTGGCGCCGAGGAGCGCCGCGCCGAGGAGCAGCGCACGTGGCGTGGTTCCACGCATGACGATGACCTCCTCACGCGAGTCGGGTTTCGGTCATGCTACCGTCCCGCCGGGGAGGGGTCAACCCGCGGTTCGTGCTAGACTCGAACCGAGCACGCCGAGGAGGCCCTGCCGATGCTGACGATCCACGCGCAACCCGAGGGTTTGCGGCGGCCCGTCCTGATCATGGCGTGGAGCGGCTGGAACGACGCGGCCGAGGCCGCGACCACGGCCGTCCGCTACGTCGCCACCTCGCTCTCCGCCGACAAATTCGCCGAGATCGACCCCGAGGAGTTCTACCACTTCGGCCTCACCCGGCCCCACGTCCGGTTCAAGACCGGCTCGGAGACCGAGCGCGAGATCGTCTGGCCGACCACCGAGTTCTCGATCGCGCAGTCGCCCTCGCTCGCGCGCGACGTCATCGTCGGCGTGGCCAGCGAGCCGCATCTCCGCTGGAAGGCCTACTGCGAGACCGTGCTGGAGCTCGCGCGGCGGTGCGACGTCGCGCTCGTGCTGACCCTCGGCGCGCTCCTCGCCGAGGTGCCCCACACGCGCCCCGTCCGCCTCGCCGGCGGCGCCACGGATCCGGAGCTGGCGGCGCGCCTCGGCATCCGGCCGACGCGCTACGAAGGCGCCACCGGCATCGTCGGCGTCATCAACACCATCTGCCGGGACCACGGGCTCGCGTCGGCGAGCCTCTGGGCGAACGTGCCCCACTACATCTCCGGCATCGAGAACCCGAAGGCGACGCTGGCGCTCGTCAAGCGCGTGCTGCCGCTCCTCGGCGTCACGCTCGACCTCTCGGATCTCGACGAGGCCGTGCGCCAGTTCGACCGGAACCTCACCGAGATCGTCTCCCAGAACGCGAAGATCGCCGCCTACGTCAAGAAGCTCGAGTCGCGCGACGCCGAGGAGCCGGGGGGCGTCGAGCCAGGCCAGGGAAGCGACCTTCCGCCGGCGGCCGAGCTGGTCGCCGAGATCGAGCAGTTCCTGCGTCAGCAGCGCTCCGAGTGACCGAGGACCTCTGAGGCTCTCCGACGTCCTTCGGTCCGCGCTGGCCGGCTGCGCGGCCGTCGTCGCGCTGCTCGGCCCTGCGACGGCGGCGGAGCGCGCCGACGTCGCCTGGCATCCCGCCCGACCCCGGATCGGCGACGTCGCCTGGCTCCACGTGAAGAACGTGCCCGAGGGCGCCACGGTCGAGGGGTCGCTGGACGGCCGTCCGCTGACGTTCTTCGCCTACGCGGGCGGCCACGCGGCGCTGGTGGGGCTCGACCTCGAGCAGAAGCCAGGCGCCCACACGTGGCGCGTCGCGGTCCTCGACCGGGAGCGCGAGCCCCGGACGGCGCGGGGGCAGGTACAGATTCGCCGGCGCGACTTCCCGGTCCAACGCCTCCAGCTCCCGCCCGCGATGGTGGAGCCGGACCCCGAGACCGAGCGACGCGCGGTGCTGGAGGGCCAGCGCATGCAGACACTCTACCGGACGATCACGCCCGAGCGACTCTGGCGCGGCCGCTTCACGCGGCCGGTCGGCGGGACGGAGCCCGCCACCGGCTTCGGCGCGCGCCGGATCATCAACGGCCTCGCCCGCGCGCCCCACGGCGGCGCCGACTACTCGGCGCCCAAGGGGACGCCGGTCGTTGCGGCCAACGGCGGGCGGGTCGCGCTGGTGGCCGAGTTCTTCTTCCCGGGTCGCCTCGTCATCGTCGACCACGGGCTGGGCCTCTACACGCTCTACTTCCACCTCGACTCGGTCGAGGTCACCGAGGGCCAGCGGCTCGAGCGGGGCCAGACGCTCGGGACGGTGGGGGCGACGGGGCGAGCGACGGGCCCCCACCTGCACTTCGGCGCCCAGGTGGGGACGGCACGGGTGGACCCCGCCGCCCTCCTGAACCTCTCCGTCCTCGACTAGCGGCGCCGCCGCGCCTTCGTCTTCCCCTTCTTCGCCTTCCGGGCCTTCTTCGACGTCGCCTTGGCCTTCTTGGCCTTCGCCTTCGGCCGGGCCTTTGCCTTGGGCTTGGGCGGAGCCGCTTTGCGCGCGGGCGCCGGGGTCATCGGCCCGGGAGGCGCCATCGGCGAGGGGGGTGGTGCGGGCGAGGGCGTCCAGGGCTGGGGCTCACCGAACGTGCGTTCCATCGTGTCCTCCGTGAGCGAATGAGTGGCTCGCGCCTGCCATACCCCGCCGTCGGCGCGAGCGCAAGCGGGAAATTAGAGCGCGACGCGGCGGCGCAGGCGCGCGGCGTCGGCCGCGAGCGCGCGGTTCGACCAGACGGTGAGCGCCGAGCGCGCGAGGAGCGCGCGCACGGCGCCGCGCGCGATCTTGACGGGCGCCGTCGTCGCGAGCGGGTTCGGATGGGCCGCGAGCTCGGCGACGGTCGCGAGGCCGATCAGGAGCGGCCACGCGCACGCCAGACGCATCCGCCACTCGAGCCGCGGGATCGCGAGCGTGTACCGCCACGCGACGTCATAGTGCTCGAGGGCCGTACCGAGGAGGCGGCGGTAGAGCGGGAGCGCGCGGGCCGCCGCGTCGCGGTCGAGCAGGTCTCGGGGATGCAGGCCGAGCCTCGCCAGCTCGTCCGCGGGCACGTAGCAGCGCCCCAGCCTGAGGTCGCTCGGGACGTCGCGGAGCACGTTGGTGAGCTGGAGCGCCTTGCCGAAGCGGATGCCCTGCTCGCTCATCTCCCTGACGCTCCAGCGCGATAGCCGCCGCAGGTGGGCCACGTGCAGCGCCGTCCAGAAGGGCCCGACGCAGCCCGCCACGAGATAGACGTAGCGGTCGAGCTCCTCGAGCGTGCTGAGCGCGACGAGCCCGGCCGCGTCCTCGCCGGGGAAGCGCGTGAGGTCGAACACCATCCCCGAGGTGAGCGTGGCGAGGACCGCGCGGACCTCCGCCCGATCCGCCGTCGGCAGCGCGTCGAGGCGCAAGAGCGCCTCACCGACGCGCGCGAGCAGCGCCCGCTCCGCGGCGCGCGCCAGATGGGGGGCGCACGCGCGCGCGACCGCGACGACGTCGGCCGCCTCGCCCGCGCAGGCGCGCCGGAGGGTCAGGAGGTGGGAGAGGCGTGCCTGGCGGGCGATGCCTCGCGTGTCGGCGACGGTGTCGGCCGCCCGCGCGAGCAGGTAGGCGAGGCCGATCGGCTCGCGGAGCGGGCGGGGGAGGATCGCGAGCGAGAGGAAAAAGCTCCGGCTGACCTGCCGGAGGAGGCCGCCCAGCAGGTCGTCGGCCATCCTACTCGTAGTCGAACGGACGTTTCGGCGGGTCGGGCGAGTCCTTCGCCTTCTTGAGGCCCTCCTGGAACTTCCGGTCGAGGACCTTTCCCTTCTGGCCCTCCGCTTCCACGCCCTGCTTGAACCGCTCCTCGATCTGCGCCGAGCGCGCGCGCAGCTTGTCGAGCGCGGCGCCGAGGTCGGCGACCGTGCGCGTCGGCGGCGGCGGCTCGTGCGCGATGACGGCGCGCAGCTCGGGATCGAGCGTGAGCTTGGCCTTGCAGCAGGGGCACTCGACGGTGAACGATTCTTTCGCCACGCGCCCAAGCTAACAGCGCCCCTCCGGGGCGTCAAGCGCCGCCGCCGGCGGCGGCCCGCGGGACCAATAGGGGCTTGCGATCACCGAGGGACCGATCTAGGGTCAGGGGGCAAAGGAGCCAGGCATGAAGACCACCCTCGCCCTCGTCGCCGCGCTGCTCTCGCTCACGCTCGTGACGGGCCCGGCCGGCGCGCAAGGCAAGCCAGAGCTCACCGTGGCCCTGTCGAGCTTTTCCACCGAGGTGCTCGACCCCGTCCTCGGCGGCCACATCGTCAAGTACTACTTGTCGCTCATGTTCGACTACCTGGTGGGCGTGACGCCCGACGGGCAGCCGTCGAAGGACGGCGGGCTCGCCACGCGCTGGGAGCCCTCCCAGGACCACCGGCGGTGGACGTTCCACCTGCGCCGCGGCGTCAAGTTCCACACCGGCGAGGAGGTCACCGCCGAGGACGTCAAGTTCAGCCTGCAGCGCGCCATCGGGAAGCGCTCCACGACGGGGTACGCCGGGCCGCTCCGCACGCTCATCCAGGACATCGAGACGCCGGCGCCGGACCGCGTGGTGATCGTCACCAAGGAGCCGACGCTGATCATCCCGACCTACCTCTCCCGCTCGCTCTCCACGGAGGGGATGATCCTGCCGAAGAAATACCTCGAGGCCAATGGCGACGACGTCTTCGCCCGCAAGCCCGTGGGCAGCGGGCCCTACCGGTTCGTGGAGCAGGTGACGGGCTCGCACATCAAGCTCACCGCCGTCGACAGCCACTGGCGCATCGGCGCGCCCAAGTACAAGACGGTCACCTTCAAGCTCGTGCCCGAGGAGACGACGCGGGTTGCGCTGCTGCGCCGGGGCGAGGTGGACATCGCCGACGTCAGCCGCGACCGCGTGGCGGAGCTCGAGCGCGAGGGCTTCCCCATCCACATGCGCCGGGAGGAGGCCGTCCTGACGATGTGGTGGATCCTGCCGCGCGACAACCAGCCGACGAAGGACAAGCGGGTGCGCGAGGCGCTCAACCTCGCCGTGGATCGTAGTGAGCTGGCGCAGTCGATTTTCGCGGGCAAGGCGGAACCGGCGTTCGTCCCGATGGGCCTCTCCTGGTCGTATCGCGACCTCGGCTTCAAGGTGACGCCCGAGATGCACTACCCGTACGACCCGGCGCGGGCGAAGGCGCTCCTGGCCGAGGCGGGCTACGGTGGTGGCTTCAGCATGGACGTCTACGCGTATCAGCTCCCGGGGCTGCCCGAGGGCAAGGCCTTCGCCGAGGCGATGGCTGGCTACTGGCAGAAGATCGGCGTCAAGATCAAGCTGATCCCGGTGGACTATCCGGCCTTCCGCAAGAACTGGTTCGACCGGGCCACACCGGGCGCGGTCGGCTACTACAACATCGCCAACCGGGACTGGATCGGGACATACGCGCTGATCGAGAAGATGGCCTATTCCAAGTCGAAGGCGAGCGACGTCGTGAACGACCCCGAGATCGACGGCATGCTCGAGCAGGTCCCACGCCAGACGGACAAGGAGAAGATCGCCGTGCTCATGCGCAACGTCTACACGCGTCTGCGCAGCGAGCACTACGGCGTGCCGGTGGTCTATCTGCACTCGCCCTACGCCGCGTCCAAGAAGCTCGGGAAGTGGACCATCGGCACGGTCATGTACGACTTCTTCATCGACGAGCTGGCCTCGTCGAAGTAGGGGCGGAGGCACGGGCGCCGGTGCTCCGCTTCGTCCTGGCGCGACTGGTGCAGTCGCTGGCGGCCCTGGCCATCCTGACGGTCGTGGTCTTCGTCCTGGCCCGGGCCACCGGCGATCCGCTCCAGCTCATCCTGCCGATGTCGGCGAGCGAGGAGGACTACGCCAACGCGCGCCAGTATCTCGGCCTGGACCGGTCGTACGTCGAGCAGTACCTCTCCTTCGTGGGCAAGGCGCTCACGGGCGACTTCGGCAACTCGCTGCGCGCTCGCCGCCCGGTGATCGAGCTGATCCGGGACCGTCTGCCCAACTCGCTCAAGCTCGCCGCGTTCGCGATGACCGTGAGCCTCCTCATGGCGTTCCCGCTCGGGGTGCTCGCGGCGGTGCGCAAGGGCACGGCGATCGACCGCGCCGCCCAGGTCATCGCGGTGCTCGGCCAGTCGCTGCCGACGTTCTGGGTCGCGATCGTGCTGATCGAGGTCGTCGCCGGGCGGCTCCAGTGGCTGCCCGCGGCCGGCAGCGAGCGCCTCGCCAGCTACGTCCTGCCCGGGTTCACGCTCGGCTGGTTCGTCGTCGCCGGGATGATGCGGCTGCTTCGCTCGGGCATGCTCGAGGTGCTGGACTCCGAGTACGTCAAGCTGGCGCGCGTCAAGGGGGTGGCCGAGCACCGCGTCGTGTGGCTCCACGCGCTCAAGAACGCGCTCATCCCCGTCGTCACATTCGCCGGCATCTACTTCGTCCTCACGACCGCGGCCATCGTGGCCCTCGTGAACCTCTCGGTGGACTGCCTGTACGCGTTCATCGACCCGCGCATCCGGTATGCCGGCTGAGTCGGCCGTCCCGGACGCGCTCGGCCGGCCCTTCCCCGCCCTCGGCGCGGCCCCGCCGCTCGGGCGGGGCCGGCGGCTGCCTTTCCTGTCGCTCACGATCATCGGCGGCTTCGTGCTCGTCGCGCTCCTCGCGGACGTGCTGAGCCCGGCCGACCCGGAGGCGCAGTCGCTCCGCGCGCGCTTCACCCCGCCGGTCTGGGACGCGCGGGGGACCTGGGCGCACGTCCTCGGCACGGACCGTCTGGGCCGGGACCTGCTCGCGCGGGTCATCTGGGGCGCCCGCGTCTCGCTGACGGCGGGCGTCCTGACCGTGCTCCTCGCGAGCGCCTTCGGCGCCGCCGTCGGCCTGGTCGCCGGCTACTACCGCGGGCGTGTGGACGCCGCCCTGATGCGAGTCACCGACGCCACGATGTCCTTCCCCGTGATCCTGCTGGCGCTGATCCTGGCCGTCACGGTCGGGCCGAGCTTCACCAACGTGGTGATCGCCATCGCCGTGATCCTGTGGGCCCGCTACGCGCGCGTGGTGCGCGGCCAGGTCCTCACGCTGATGGAGCTCGACTTCATCACGCAGGCGCGCATCGCGGGCGCCTCGGCGTGGCGGATCATCACCCGTCACCTCCTGCCCAACACGCTCAACACCCTCGTGGTGCTGATCACGCTGCAGATCGGCTACGTGATCATCGTGGAGGCGTCGCTCTCCTTCCTCGGCGCCGGCATCCCGCCGCCCACGCCCGCGTGGGGCTCGATGATCGCCGAGGGGCGCGACTTCGTCACGAGCGCCTGGTGGGTGTCGTTCTTTCCCGGGCTCGCGATCCTGCTCGTCGTGCTCGCCTTCAACCTGCTCGGCGACTGGCTCCGCGACACGCTCGACCCGAAGCTCCGCCAGCTCTGAGCGTGCCCGCCCAGTCCCTGGCGCGGGCCGTCGTCGTCGGAGGAGGCCTCGTCGGGCTCAGCGCGGCGTTTCACCTGCGCCGCGCCGACCCCGGGCTCTCCGTCACCGTGCTCGAGCGCCGCCGCGTCGGCGCCGCCGCGTCCGGGGCGAGCGCGGCGGGCGTCAGGGCGATGGGCCGCGAGCCCGCCGAGCGCGCGCTCGCCCTCGAGAGCCTGCGGCGCTGGCCCGAGCTCGACCGCGAGCTCGAGGCCGCGACCGGCTATCGCCGCGGGGGCGGCCTCAGGGTGGCGCTCGACGACGGCGAGTGGGCCGGGGCGCCTGCGGCAGCGGCATCCACTGTCCGATCGACGGCCAGGCCGACGCCATGGCCACGGTGAGCGCCTTCGCGACGGCGGCGCGCCGTCTCGGCGCGCGGGTCGAGGAAGGCGTGGGCGCGGCGGCGCTCGAGACGGCGAACGGTCGGATCGCCGCGGTCGTGAGGGAGGACGGCGGGCGCGAGGCCTGTGACCTCGCGATCGTCGCGGCGGGCGCCTGGAGCGGAACGCTGCTCGCGGGCGTGGGCGTGCGGATCCCGCTGCAGGCGCGCGCGCTCCAGATGCTGCTCACCGATCCCGCGCCGCCCCGCCTCTCGCCGGTGTTGAGTCGCTTTGCGGGCGGACTCAGCCTAAAGCAGCTCACCGACGGCGCCTATCTCATCGGCGGCGGCTGGCCCGCGCTCATCCTCGACGAGGCCGCGAACCGCTGGGAGGTGCAGGAGGATAGCGCCCGCGGCAGCCTGGAGGTGGCGCGCGCCGTCTACCCGCCCCTGGCCGGCTGCGTCGTCGCCGAACGCTGGGCGGGCATCGAAGCCTTCACGCCCGACGGGCTGCCGATCGTCGGTCCCGTCCCCGGGACCGACGGGCTGCTCGTCGCGGCCGGCTTTTCCGGCCATGGGTTCGCGCTCGCGCCCGTGGTCGGCGACGTCCTCGCGCGGCTCGGTCTGGGGCGGGAGCCCCTGGCACACCTCTGGAGCGGGCTCCGCGTAGGCCGGCGGGCATGACGGCGCCGGTCATCGAGGTCAGGGACCTCCAGACCCGTCTCGTCACGCGCTGGGGCACGATCAGGGCTGTCGACGGCGTGTCCTTCAGCGTGGCCGAGGGCGAGACGCTGGGCCTCGTCGGTGAGTCGGGGTCGGGGAAGAGCATGACGTGCCTCTCGATCCTGAGGCTCGCGCCGCGGCCCGCGGCCCGCATCCTGGGCGGCTCGGTGTTGCTGGACGGTGAGGAGCTCTTGACGAAGAGCGAGCGCGAGATGCAGCGGATCCGCGGCAAGAGGGTCGCGATGATCCTGCAGGATCCCATGAGCTCGCTGAACCCCGTCTTCTCCGTCGGCATGCAGGTCCGTGAGCCTCTCGCCCTGCATCGCGGACTCTCGGGCAGGCCGCTCACCGAGCGGGCGATCGAGCTGCTCGCGTCGGTCGGTATCGCGTCGCCGGCCACGCGGCTCGGCGCCTTCCCCCACCAGCTCTCGGGCGGCATGCGTCAGCGCGTGGTCGGCGCCATGGCCATCGCCGCCCCGCCCCGCCTCCTGATCGCCGACGAGCCGACGACGAGCCTCGACCTCACGATCCAGGCGCAGTACCTGCGCCTCCTGAAGGATCTCCAGACGCGCCACCGGCTGGCGATGATCTTCGTGACCCACAACCTGGGCATCGTCGCGAAGATCTGCGACCGCGTGGCGGTCATGTACGCGGGACGGATCGTGGAGGCCGGTCCGGTCGCGGCGATCTTCGGCGCGCCGGCGCACCCGTACACCCGCCTGCTGCTCGAGTCGGTGCCGAGGCTCGGCGAGACGACCGAGTGGCTCACGGCCATCGAGGGCCAGCCGCCCGACCTCGCGGCGTTGCCGCCCGGCTGCGCCTTCGCGCCCCGCTGCCCGCAGGCGATGGACCGTTGCCGGGCCGACGCGCCCCCGGAGTTCGTCGCCGGCCCGGCGCAGACGAGCCGCTGCTGGCTCCAAGCGCCGCCGTGAGCCTGCTCGAGGCGACGGATCTCACCAAGCACTTTCCCGTGCGGCGCGGTGTCCTCGGACGGCAGGTCGGGCTCGTGCGGGCCGTGGACTCGATCTCGTTCGCGATCGAGGCAGGCCAGACCCTCGGGCTCGTCGGCGAGTCGGGCTGCGGGAAGACGACGACGTCCCGGCTGATCCTCCGCGTGGAGGCGCCGACGGACGGCGTCATCCGCTTCGAGGGGAGCGCGCTCGACGGGTTCGATCGCGACGGCCTGCGCCGGTACCGCCGCTCGGTCCAGGCCGTCTTCCAGGACCCCTACGCGTCCCTGGATCCGCGGATGCGCGTGGGCGCGATCATCGGCGAGCCGCTCGTCATCAACGAGCGGCCGCCGGCGAGCGCGCTCCGCGAGCGCGTCTCGGCACTCCTCGAGCTGGTCTCACTCCCCGCGCGCTCCCGCGACCTCTTCCCGCACGAGTTCTCCGGGGGCCAGCGCCAGCGCATCGCCATCGCCCGGGCGCTCGCGCTCTCGCCGAAGCTCGTCGTGCTCGACGAGCCCGTCTCGGCCCTCGACGTCTCGATCCGCGCCCAGATCCTGAACCTGCTCCGCGACCTCCAGCGGCGGCTCGGCGTGTCCTACCTCTTCATCTCGCACGACCTCGCCGCGGTGGCGCACATGAGCCACACGATCGCGGTCATGTACCTGGGGAAGATCGTCGAGCTGGGCGCGGCCGCCGAGGTCGCCCGGCGCCCCAAGCATCCCTATACCCAGGCGCTGTTCTCGGCGGCCCTGCCGCTCCGGCCCGGCGGGGGCTCGGACGAGATCATCCTGGCCGGGGAGGTCCCGAGCCCGCTCGACCCGCCGTCAGGCTGCCGCTTCCACCCGCGCTGTCCCTACGCGATGGAGCGGTGCGCGCGGGACGAGCCGCTCCTTCTTCCCGAGAGCGGTCGCCTCGTCGCGTGTCACCTCTATCCGGGGGCGTGAGGGAGGGCCGTCAGCCGAGATCGACCGTCGGGACGCCGCTCGTCCGGAGGGCCCGCCGCATCGCCTCGATCTCCTCCGGCGAGGGCTTGAGGACCGGGGGCCTCACGAGCGCGCTCTTGAAGATCCCGCGCAGGGCCATGCCCTCCTTCATGCGCGCGTGGGCGTCGCCGGACGGCTCGCCGGCGCCGTAGACCGCCTCCTTGATGGGCCAGATCGCGTCGTTGAGCTCGCGGGCCCGCGGGAGGTCGTCGGCCCGCATGGCTTCGAACAGGTCGTTCGTTAGCTCGGGGATGAGGCTCGCGCAGCCGACCAGGGTCCCGTCCATCCGGTGCACGAAGGTCGGGAAGAGGTATTCGTCCATGCAGTTGAGGAGGGCGACGTGGGGCGCGTCCGCCCGGAGCGCCCGGATGTCCCGCTCGTACTTGCCGAGGTCACGCTCGCCCATCTTGAAGGCCTTCACCTGGGGAAGGCCGGCCAGGCGCACCATCAGGCGCGTCGAGTAGGACACGCGCGTGTTCGCCGGGTAGACGTGGACGACGATGTCGAGTCCGCTCTCGGCGCCGATGGCCTTGACGTACTCGTAGACGGCGTCCTCCCGGACGCCGAAGCGGAGCCACATGTGGCAGGGCATCACGTCGACGGCGTCGGCGCCAGCGTGGGCCGCGGCCCGCGCGTGCTCGATGGCCTCGAACGTTCCCTCCGAGCACACGGCGGAGATGACCCGGACCCGCCCCTTGACGGCGTCGGCGACGACGCGCGTCACCTCGGCCCGCTCCTCGGGCAGGAGCGAGCCCACCTCGCCGGTGTGGCCGTTGGTCATCACGGCGGTCACGCCGCGGCACGAGACGAGCCATCGGGCGAAGCGGGCCAGCCCCTCGGCGTCGAGCTTGGCGTCGTCGCGGAAGGGAACGGCCATGGCCGGGATCACGCCGTGAAACGCGCGCTGGGTGCTCATGCTCGCCCCAAGGTAGGCGAGGACGACGGGCTCGTCAATTCCGGGTTCGTCCCGGCGCGGTTGGACTTGACCACGCAGGAAGGCGCCGGTAGACTCGCGCCGCCTCACCACATCCCTCTCACCACAAAGGGGACACGAGCATGCGGAGACTCCTGGCGACCCTCCTGATCACGCTCGCTCTGGCGGCGACCGCGTCCGCCCAGCTCACGGACAAGAAGGCGCTCACCCTCGTCGCTGCCAAGAAGATGGCCGCCGCCGCCGAGGCCGAGGCGGTGAAGAACAACTGGCGGATGGTCATCGCCGTGGTGGACGACGGCGGCTATCTGATCTACCTGCAGCGGACTGACGAGACCCAGGCGGGCAGCGTGGACGTCGCCATCCAGAAGGCCAAGTCCGCGGCCATGTTCAGGCGGCCGACCAAGGTGTTCGAGGACGCGGTGGCGGGAGGGCGGAACGCGCTCCTCGGCCTCACCGGCGCCGTGCCCATCGAGGGCGGCGTGCCGATCATGCTCGACGGCAAGCTCCTCGGCGCCGTCGGCGTCAGCGGCGGGTCGGCGGCGCAGGACGGCCAGGTCGCCAAGGCCGGCGTCGACGCCCTGCCGGCGAAGTAGGCCCGAGGGACGTCGGCGGGCGGGGCCTCAGCCGTCGTGCGACAATGCCGCCGATGGCGGAGCTCACGAACGATTTCTCCTGGTCGCGGAGCCGCGACAACACCTTCCAGGAGTGCAAGCGGAAGTACTTCTACCACTACTACGGCGCGTGGGGCGGCTGGGACGCGGCGGCCGCCGAGGAGGTCCGCCGCCTCTATGTCCTGAAGCAGCTCGCGTCGCGGCAGCAGTGGGCCGGCCGCGCCGTGCACGACGCGATCGAGATGGCTTTCCACGCCTTCGCCCACGGCCGCGACATCCCCGTGGAGCCCTTCATCGGCGACGTCGTCGAGCGGATGCGCGGTGAGTGGCGATCCTCCAACGCGGGCCGTTACCGCGACAATCCGAAGACGACGGCGCTCTTCGAGCACGAGTACCGGGTCGACCTGAAGCCCGAGGCCTGGCAGGCGCTCAGCCGGAACGTCGCCCAGTGTCTCCGGAACTTCTTCCGCCTGCCACTCCTCGCCGAGATCCGCAAGACGGAGCCCGAGCACTGGTCCATCGAGCACTGGTCGAAGGTCTTCGGCTTCGAAGGCACCTCGGTCTGGGTCGCGCCCGACTTCGGCTACTGGACGGGGGACGGCCGCCTCGTGCTCGTCGACTGGAAGACGGGCGGCGCCCATGCCGAGGGAGCCGCCTTCCAGCTCGGCTGCTACGCGCTCTACGCCAACGAGGTCCTCGGCGTCGAGCCGGCGCGCGTGGACCTCGTGGAGGCGAACCTCCGTGAGCCCGTGGTGACGCCCCACCAGTGGAGTGCTGCGCGCCTCGAGGAGATCAAGGAGCAGCTCCGGCTGTCCGTGCGCTCCATGAAGGCGTACCTCGTGGACCCGGAGGCGAACGTCGCGATGCTGGCCGACTTCGAGAAGACCGAGGACCTCCGCATCTGCCGCTGGTGCAACTTCCGGGCGGTCTGCCGGCCGGAGCTCAGCTCGTGACCAGGAGGAGAACGACGTGAGAGAGAACACGCTGAAGGCGATCTGGAAGAAGGGCGAGGCGGTCGTGAACGGGTGGCTGTCGATCCCGACCGGCTTCTCGGCGGAGGTCATGGCCCACCAGGGCTTTGACTCGCTCACCGTGGACATGCAGCACGGCGTCGTCGACTACCAGGTCGCCGTCACGATGCTCCAGGCGATTTCCACGACACCGGTGATCCCGCTGGCGCGCGTGCCGTGGAACGATCCGGCGCGCCTCATGAAGATCCTCGACGCCGGCGTCTACGGCGTCATCTGTCCGATGATCAACACGCGCGCCCAGGCCGAGGCGCTCGTGGCGGCGTGCAAGTACGCGCCGCGCGGCTATCGCAGCTGGGGCCCCGTCCGGGCGTCGATCTACGCGGGCAGCGACTACGGAGACCACGCGAACGACGACCTGATCGTCATGCCGATGATCGAGACGGCCGAGGCAGTGAAGAACATCGACGAGATCCTGAGCGTACCGGGCGTGGACGCGGTCTACGTGGGCCCGTCCGATCTCTCCCTGACCCTCGGCTGCAAGCCGCGCCTGGACCAGACCGATCCGCCGGTGGTCGAGGCCCAGCAGCGGATCGTCGACGCGTGCAAGCGTCACGGAGTCGTCGCGGGCATCCACAACGCGACCGCCGCGTACGCCCTCAAGATGATCGCCGCGGGCTACCAGTTCGTCACGCTCGCGAGCGACAGCCGGTTCCTCGCCGCCAAGGCCGCCGAGGAGGTCGCCGCCGTGCGGAAGACCGGCGTCAAGGCCGGCAAGCTCCCCGCGTACTGAGGCGTGACCGACCCCGCGCATCCCTTCGGCGACGCGCTCCGCGCCCGGTCGCGCACCCATCTGGCCGCCTTCGAGCGCCGGGCGGTCGCCGCCGACGGCCGGCGGCCGGCCGCCGTCGCCGTCGTCCTGGTCCCCGACGAGGCCGGGCGCGCCTGCTTCCTCCTCACGCGCCGGGCGTCGGGGCTCCGCACCCACGCGCGCCAGTGGGCGCTGCCGGGGGGCCGCGTCGACCCGGGCGAGAGCGTCGAGCGGGCCGCGCTCCGCGAGCTCGAGGAGGAGGTGGGCCTCGCGCGCGCCCCGGCGTCGGTGCTCGGACTGCTCGACGACTATCCGACGCGCTCGGGCTTCGTCATCACGCCTGTCGTCGTCTGGGGCGGTGACGACGTCGAGCTCCGGCCGAACGCCGAGGAGGTCGCGGGCGTCTACCGGGTGCCGCTCGCCGACCTCGACCGGCCGGACGTGCCGCGGCTCGTGACGATTCCCGAGAGCGACCGGCCCGTCATCCAGGTGCCGATCCTCTCGTCGCTCGTGCACGCGCCGACGGCCGCCGTCATCTATCAGCTGCGCGAGGTCGTCGTCCACGGCCGTCCCACCCGCGTCGCCCACTTCGAGCAGCCGGTCTGGGCGTGGTAGCGGGGCGGCGCCTGCGACAACATAATAGTATTCTTCACTGATCCGACGCTGAGGAGGCGCGATGGGCCGGCTCGACGGGCAGGTGGCGATCGTGACGGGCGGCGGCAGCGGCATCGGCCGCGAGGCCGCGAAGATGCTGGCGGCGGAGGGCGCGCACGTCGTCGTCGCTGGCCGCCGCAAGGAGCCCCTGGAGCAGGTGGTCGGCGAGATCCAGCGGGCGGGCGGCAAGGCGACGGCGCGCCAGGCCGACGTGGGGAAGCACACCGAGGCGGTCGCGCTCGCACGCCTCACGGTGGACACGCTGGGCCGCGTGGACATCCTCGTCAACAACGCCGGGCACTCGAGCAAGGCTCGATCCATCCGCTGGGTGGGCAAGCCGGAGTGGGACAGCGTGCTCGACGTGAACCTGAACGGCGTGTACGCGCTCACCCAGGCGGTCCTGCCGGACATGCTCGCGCGCGGGGGCGGGACGATCGTCACGGTGTCGTCGGTCGCCGCGTTCCGTCCCGGGCTCATCGGCGGCGCGCCGTACGGCGCCGCCAAGGCGGCCGTGCGAAACCTGATGGGCCACGTCCACACGGTGCTGCGTGACAAGGGGATCCGCGCGACGACGATCATGCCGGCAGAGGTGGACACGCCGATCCTGGACAACCGGCCGCTCCCCCCGGACGCGACGGCCCGCGCCACCATGATGCGCGCCGAGGACGTCGCGCGCGCGATCCTCCTTTGCGTGACGCTCCCGCCGCGCACCGTGATCGAGGAGATCGTCATGAGCCCGACGCTCCAGCGCGACATGAGCGCCGACCTCGCCGTCGCGGGCCGCGCCGGCGGGCCCGAGCCATGAGCGACGCGCGCCTGGCTCGGGCCACCCACGGTGCACGCCGGCCTCGCGGACCCCGGTACAAATGAGCGACGCGACGTTCACACTGATCGAGGGCGCGCGCACCGTCGCGATGCCCGAGGCACAGGGTCTCGAGCTGGTCGCGCGGGCGGAGGCCGAGGGACGCCCGGTCGCCCTCGACCGCGACGAGCACGCGGCGTATCTCGGCGTCGCCGCGCGGGAGCGCGCCCGCGCGCTCGCCTCGCTGGAGGCGCCCGACTTCACGCTGCCCGACCTCGCGGGCCGCCTGCACTCGCTCGCCGAGCACCGGGGCAAGAAGGTCCTCCTCGTCGCGTATGCCTCCTGGTGAGGGTGCCGGCTCGACCTGCCCGTGTGGCAGGCGCTCTACGAGGAGCTCGGCGGACGTGGCTTCGTGGTGATCACGGTGGCGCTCGACAAGAGCCCGGAGGACGCGCGGCCGTGGATCGACGCCGCCAAGCCCGCCCACCCGTCGCTCGTGGACACGCAGCACGCCCTCGCCGACCTCTACAACATCGTCAACGTGCCGACGGTCCTCTGGATCGACGAGCGGGGGCGCATCGTGCGGCCGAACGACGTCGCCTTCGGCACGGACACCTTCAAGCACATCACCGGGCTCGAGGCCGCCACGCACCTCGCGGCGCTTCGGGCCTGGGTCACGGGCGCGCGGGCGGCCTTCCCCGAGGCGCGCGCGCGTCAGCTCCAGTCGCTGCCCACCGAGCGGGACCAGCAGGCCCGCGCCGAGTTCGGCCTCGGCGAGTGGCTCTTCGCGCGCGGCCGGCGCGAGGCCGCCGAGCGCCACTTCCTGCGGGCCGGCGAGCTGGCGCCGCACGACTTCACGATCCGCCGCGGCACGATGCCGATGCGCGGCATCGATCCGATGGGCCGCGAGTTCCGCGAGATGCTGGGGGCGTGGACGAAGGCAGGGAACCCGTACTACCGGCCACTACCGGAGTGAGCATGGGACTCCTCGACGGCAAGGCGGCGCTGGTCACGGGCGCCGGCCGGGGCATCGGGCGCGGCATCGCCATCGCGCTCGCGGAGGCCGGCGCCAAGGTCGTCGTCAACGATCTCGGCGCGAGCCTCGCGGGGGAGGGCGGCGACCAGCGCCCGGCCGCGCACGTCGTCGAGGAGATCGTCAAGGCCGGCGGCGCGGCCGCGCCCAACTTCGGCTCCGTCGCCGACTTCGCCGAGGCGACGGCGATGGTCGAGCAGGTGGTCGAGACGTACGGCCGGATCGACGTGCTGGTGCACGTGGCCGGGATCCTGCGCGACCGGATGGTCTTCAACATGACCGAGGCCGAGTGGGAGGCGGTGGTCGCCGTCCACCTCAAGGGGATGTTCAACACGGTGCGCGCGGCCTCGATCGCGATGCGCGAGCAGCGGAGCGGGCGGATCATCAGCATGTCGTCGGTCTCGGCGCTCGGCGCGCCCGGCCAGCCGAACTACGCGGCGGCGAAGGCCGGCATCCTCGGCCTCACGTGGTCCACGGCGAACGCGCTCGCCAAGTACGGCGTGACCACGAACGCGATCTTCCCGAGCGGCGCGACGCGCATGGTCGACGCGACGCCGCGGGGGCGCGAGGTCTTCGAGCAGACCGGCAAGTGGCCGAGCCAGCTCGCGGCCGGGACGGAGCGCGACCCCGACAACGTCGCGCCCCTCGTCGTCTACCTCGCGAGCGACGCCGCCCGCGACGTCAACGGCCAGGTCTTCCACTCGTTCGGCTACGGCTACACGCTGCTCGCCCAGGCGCAGGCGATCCGCCGGCTCGAGGCCGACCGCCGCCTGACACCGGACGAGCTCGTCACGCTCTTCCCCTCGACCCTCGGGCGGAGCCTCAAGGAGCCGCCGGGCACGCTCTTCGGCAAGAGCCTCCACGAGCGGCCGGCCGGCGAGTGGCGGGAGCTCGGCCAGGGCGTGCGCGCGTGGCAGTCGCCGTGGGAGGAGGCGTGAGGACGGTCCTCTTCGTCTGCCACGCGAACACCTGCCGCAGCGTGATGGCGCAGGTGCTCCTGGCGCGGATGCTCGAGGAGCGGAGCGTGAGCGACCGGATCCGCGTCGCCTCGGGCGGTGTCGGCAATGTCGCGCGCGACGGTATGATCTCCTCGCTCGACGCGCGGATCGTTCTGCGCGAGGAGGGCATCCACCTCGGCGAGACGGCGATCGTCTCGACGGATCTCCGCGAGCACCCGGAGGTCGTCGCGGGCGCCGACCTGATCCTGACGATGACCGCCGCCCAGAAGGGCGCCGTGGCCGCCCTCGCCCGCACGGACGGGCGGCCGGTGTTCACGCTCCGGGAGTTCGCCGGCGAGGACGGCGACATCGGCGATCCAGTGGGGCGAGACGAGGACGTCTATCGGGCCTGCCGCGACGAGATCAAGCGCTGCCTGAAACTCTCACTCGGTCGCCTTCTTGTGACATTATCGCCCTGAGGTGCCCATGACCCGGACCCTCCCGTGCCGGTCCTCGCCCTCCTCTCCGCAGGGTGTTGCGTGACGTGAAGCCGCGCGGGCGCCTGTTCCGTCAATACGTCATCGTGCTCGCGGGCTTGGTGAGCGGCCCGCTGCTCGCCTCGGGCGCCCTCAGCGTCTATCTCTCCTACCAGCAGAACAAGACCGCGCTGGTCTCGCTCCAGCGGGAGAAGGCGGGCGCGGCCGCGGCGAAGATCGACGGGTACATCAAGGAGATCGAGCGGCAGATCGGCTGGACGACGCAGGCCCAGCTCGGCCCGGCGGCGGCCCAACTCGACCAGCGTCGCGTGGACTACCTGCGCCTGCAGAAGCAGGCGCCCTCGATCACCGAGATCAGCTACCTCGACGCGGCCGGCCGCGAGCAGCAGCGCGTCTCGCGCCTCGCGATGGACGTCGTCGGCAGCGGGCTCGACTTCTCGCGCGAGGCGAAGTTCCTCGAGGCGAAGGGCGGGCGCGTCTACTACGGGCCCGTCTACTTCCGGAAGGAGTCCGAGCCGTACATGACGATCGCGATCGGCGCCGCGAGCCGGGACGGCGGCGTCACCGTCGCCGAGGTCAACCTCAAGTTCATCTGGGACGTCGTCTCGCAGATCAGGATCGGCAAGGCCGGCCACGCCTTCGTCGTGGACGGACAGGGAGCGTTGATCGCCCATCCCGACATCAGCCTGGTGCTGCAGAAGACCACGCTCGGCGGGCTCGCGCAGGTCAAGGCGGCGCTCGCCGGGCCCCCGGGCCCAGAGGGCGAGGCGGACGAGGTGACGCTCGCGCGCGACCTCAAGGGCCAGCGCGTGCTGACGGCCCACGCGGCGATCGCGCCGCTCCGCTGGTCGGTCTTCGTGGAGCAGCCCCTCGAGGAGGCCTTCGGGCCGCTCCGCGCCGCGATCCAGCAGACGGTCCTCCTCGTGCTCGCCGGCCTCGCCCTCTCGATCGTCGCGAGCGTGCTCCTGGCACGGAAGATGGTGACGCCGATCCAGGCGCTCCAGGCCGGCGCGGCGCGCATCGGCGCCGGCGACCTCGACCAGCGCATCGACGTGAAGACCGGCGACGAGCTGGAGGCACTGGGCCAGCAGTTCAACAGCATGGCCGCGCAGCTCCAGGAATCGTACGCGGGCCTCGAGCGCAAGGTGGAGGCGCGCACCCGGGAGCTCACCGAGGCGCTCGCGCAGCAGACGGCGACCAGCGAGATCCTGCGCGTCATCTCGAGCTCGCCGACCGATCTCCAGCCGGTCCTCGACGCGGTCGCCGAGCGTGCCGCTCGGCTCTGTGACGCGAACGATGCGCTGATCTTTCGTGTCGAAGGCGATGTGCTGCGGGTTGTCGCGTCGTACGGGCCGCTCGGCGTGCACGGTGGCTCGGGACACCGGCCCGTGAGCCGGGACTGGGTCACGGGCCGCGCGGTGGTGGATCGCCGGACGATCCACGTCCCCGATCTGGCGGCCGAGCCGGACAGCGAGTTCCCGTTGGGGAAGAGACTGCGGACGCTCGGCGGCCACCGAACCACGCTGGCCACACCGCTGCTGCGCGAGGGGGGCCCGCTGGGGGCGATTCTGATCCGACGCCTGGAGGTCCGTCCGTTTTCAGACAAGCAGATCAAGCTGTTGGAGACCTTCGCCGACCAGGCGGTCATCGCCATCGAGAACGTCCGGCTGTTCAAGGAGCTGGAGGAACGGACGCGCGCGCTGAGCCGGTCGGTGGAGGAGCTGAAGGCGCTCGGCGAGGTCGGTCGCGCGGTGAGCTCGACGCTCGACCTCAAGACGGTGCTGACGACGATCGTCTCCCGCGCGAACCAGCTCTCCGGCACCGACGCGGGCGCGATCTACGAGTTCGACGAGGCGCGGGAAGAATTCTACCTTCTGGCCACGCAGAACCTCGACGACGAGTTCGTGGAGCTGCTCCGGGCGACGCCCATCCGCAAGGGCGAGGGCGCGACGGGGCGGATGGCCGAGAACCGCGAGCCGATCCAGATCCCGGACATCGCGCAGGAGGGCGTCTACCGGAGCCGCCTGCGCGACGCGCTGCTGCGCGCGGGCTATCGGTCCCTGCTGGCGGTGCCGATGCTGCGCGAGGACCACATCATCGGCGGGTTCGTCGTCAATCGGAGGGCGCCCGGGGAGTTCTCGGCGGAGGTTGTCGAGCTGCTCAAGACCTTCGCTACCCAGTCGGCCCTCGCGCTCCAGAACGCACGGCTCTTTCGGGAGATCGAGGAGAAGAGTGAGCAGCTCGAGATCGCGAATCGTCACAAGTCGGAGTTCCTCGCGAACATGTCGCACGAGCTCCGGACGCCGCTGAACGCGATCATCGGCTTCTCCGAGGTCCTCGTCGAGCGGATGTTCGGCGAGCTGAACGAGAAGCAGGACGAATATCTCAGGGACATCTTCTCCTCGGGCCGGCACCTTCTCTCGCTGATCAACGACATCCTCGACCTCGCGAAGATCGAGGCGGGCCGGATGGAGCTCGAGCTCGGGAGGTTCGACCTTCCGGCGGCGATGGAGAACGCGCTCACCCTCGTCAAGGGCCGGGCGGCGACTCACGCGATCGCGCTCCATCTCGCGGTGGACGGGCGCCTCGGGGAGTTCGTCGGCGACGAGCGCAAGATCAAGCAGGTGCTCGTCAACCTGGTCTCCAACGCGGTGAAGTTCACCCCCGAGGGCGGGCGCGTCGAGGTGCGGGCGGCGCCCGCGAACGGCGGCGTCGAGTTCGCGGTGACCGACACCGGCATCGGCATCGCGCCAGAGGATCAGGAGGCGATCTTCGAGGAGTTTCGCCAGGTGGGAACGGACTATGCGAAGAAGCGTGAGGGTACGGGGCTCGGCCTCTCCCTCACGAGGCGGATCGTCGAGCTGCACGGCGGCAGGATCTGGGTCAAGAGCCAGGTGGGCCAGGGCTCCACGTTTACGTTCACGCTGCCCCTGCGGGCCCACGGATGACCGCGGGCGCAGGAGAAGGAGGCGAGGGAATGAACCGACGCGCGTTCCTCCACGGTACGACGTTCGCTGCGACCGCCGGGATCCTCGGGCTACGCCCGGCGCCAATCGGGGCCGAGCCGGCCCCCGAGACGACGCGGATCCGGCTCGCGCAGATTCCCGGCATCTGTGTCGCGCCCCAGTACGTGGCCGAGGAGTTGCTGCGCGCCGAGGGGTTCACGGACGTGCAGTACGTCAAGCTCGGATCGGGCACGATGTACACGGCCTTCGCCGACGGCCAGATCGACCTCAGCATGGCGTTCGTCGCGCCCTTCATCATGCAGGTGGACGCGGGCGCGCCGATCGTTCTCCTGGCCGGGATCCACGTCGGTTGCTACGAGCTCTTCGGGACCGAGAGCGTCCGCTCGATCCGCGACCTCAAGGGCAAGACGGTCGCCATCCCCGAGCTGGGATCCCCCCATCACGTCTTCATCGCCAGCATGGCGTCGTACGTGGGCCTGGATCCGGCCCGCGACATCACCTTCGTGACGGAGCCGGCGGGCGAGTCGGCACGCCTCCTGTCGGAGAAGAAGGTCAACGCCCTGATGGGCTTCCCGCCGGTGACGCAGGAGCTGCGGGCGAAGAAGATCGGCCACGTGGTCGTGAACAGTGGGGTCGACCGGCCGTGGTCGCAATACTTCTGCTGCATCGCCGCCGGGAACCGGGAGTTCGTCCGTAAGCACCCGGCGGCGAGCAAGCGCGCCCTCCGCGCCATCCTCAAGGCGGCCAACCTCTGCTCGACCGAGCCCGACCGAGCGGCGCGGCTGGTGGCCGACAAGGGGTACCGCTACGAGTACGCGCTGCAGTCGATGAAGGAGATCCCGTACGGCCGGTGGCGCGATTTCGACCCCGAGGACGCGGTCCGCTTCTACGCCCTGCGCCTGCACGAGGTCGGGATGATCAAGGCGAGCCCCAAGAAGATCATCGCGGACGGCACCGACTGGCGGTTCATCAACGAGCTCAAGAAGGAGCTGAAGGGCTGACGTGAGGCGAACGGCCGTCCGGTACATCGTCCTCCTCGTCGCGCTCGCGACGCTGGCCGCGCCCGGGCACGCGCCCGGCCACGAGGCCAAGGGGGCCCAGCACCTCTCGAGGATCGGGCCCGCGGCCCCGTTCACGCTGACGACGCAGGACGACGCGCGACTGTCGCTCCGGGACCTCCGCGGCAAGGTCGTCGCCGTCACGTTCATCTATGCGAGCTGCGTCGACACGTGTCCGCTCCTGACCACGAAGCTGGCCGGCGTGCAGACCAGGCTCGGCTCCGACTTCGGCGCGCGAGTCTTCTTCCTGTCCGTGACCGTCGATCCGGAGCGCGACACCCCCACGGTCCTCAAGGGCTACGCCCGGGCGCATGGGACGAATCCCGCCGGCTGGGCGTTTCTCACCGGCACGCCCACGGAGATCCGCGACGTCGCCAGGCGGTACGGGGTCTACGTGCGGAAGAGCCCCGGCGGCGACGTGGACCACACCTTCCTCACGTCGCTCATCGACCGCGACGGCGTGCTCCGCGTGCAGTACCTAGGCGTCCGGTTCGATCCGGACGAGCTGCTCGCGGACGTGCGGAGCCTCCTCATGGAGGCCAGCGGACGATGAAGGGCTGGCTGGTCGGGCTCGTCGCGCGGCTGCCGGTGAGGATCCACGCGAAGCTCCTGGCGGCGTTCCTCGCCATCGTCGTCCTGCTCATCACCCTGGGCGCGGTCGGCCTGCAGACCCTGAACGCCGTGAACCGCCGCGCCGACAACCTGGTGCAGCTCCAGCGCAAGATCGCGGCCTACCGCCAGCTCCAGCACGACACCACGAGCCAGCTCTACAGCGTCGCCTCGGCGCTGCTCGTTCCGGACGAGCGGACGCTCGAGGCGACGCTGCGCCAGCTCAACCAGTTCGGCTACGATCTCGATCGGCTCCAGTTCGTCGCAAAGGACGAGGTCGAGCTGCTCGGCCGCGTCCGCGAGGACTACGAGCGCTTCATCGGGGTCGTGACCCACGTGGTCGAGCTGATCCGGGCGGGCAAGGCCGCCGAGGGCCGGGAGGTGCAGATGACCCAGGCCGGTCCGCTCGCGGACCGGCTCGAGCGCCTGACCAACGAGCTCGTGAACAAGGCCGAGGCGGACATGGTGACGAGCATCGACGCCGCCCAGGGGGCGTACACGAGGTCGCGGCGGGAGGTGATCGGGTTCGCGGTCGGCGCGATCGTCCTGGCGCTCGCGCTCGGCTACGCGATCTCCTGGTCGCTCATCGGGCCCGTGCAGCGGATGGACGCGCGGCTCCGGCAGATCACGGCCGGCGAGTTCGCCGGCCGGGTGGACATTCCCAACCGGGACGAGCTCGGCGCCCTCGCGGCGAACCTGAACCGGATGAGCGAGGAGCTTGGGCGCCTCTACCGGCAGCTCGAGGCCGCGAGCCGGCACAAGTCGGAGTTCCTCGCCAACATGTCGCACGAGCTCCGGACGCCGCTCAACGCGATCATCGGCTTCTCCGAGGTCCTCGTCGAGCGCATGTTCGGCGAGCTGAACCCGAAGCAGGAGGAGTATCTTCGGGACATTCTCTCGTCGGGACACCATCTGCTCTCGCTGATCAACGACATCCTGGACCTGTCGAAGATCGAGGCCGGGCACATGGAGCTCGAGCCGAGCGCGTTCGACCTGCCGGCGGCGCTCGAGGGGTGCCTGACCCTCGTGCGGGAGCGCGCGACCCGCCACGGCATCGCGCTCGAGCTGGCGGTCGAGGCGTCGCTCGGCCAGATCGTCGCCGACGAGCGAAAGGTGCGGCAGGTCGTCCTGAACCTGCTCTCGAACGCGGTGAAGTTCACTCCCGAAGGGGGGCGCGTGTCGGTCAGCGCGGCGCCGGGTGACGCGGAGACGGAGATCTCGGTGAGCGATACGGGGATCGGCATCGCCGCGGAGGAGCAGGAGGTGATCTTCGAGGAGTTCCGACAGGCAAGCGGGGACTCCGCCGGGAAGCGCGAGGGCACCGGGCTCGGTCTCGCGCTGGCGAGGA
>WNFW01001353.1_pt1 | contig 24168 bp, 24 predicted proteins | sample 5400131 | NCBI WGS metagenome assembly WNFW01 (sample SAMN13153362, study PRJNA577476) | soil metagenome | isolation source: 20 cm soil or saprolite under grassland replicate 1 | place: USA:California | collected 2016-06-15 | reverse complement strand
ACGGCGCGCGCGACGCGCTACGCAAGGGCGGCGTGGCGGACGGGGACGTCGAGGTCACGTGGGCGCCCGGGGCGTTCGAGCTGCCTGTGCTGGCTGAGGCCGCGGCGTTGACTGAGCGCTTCGATGCGATCGTCGCGCTCGGATGCGTGATCCGCGGGGAGACGCCACACTTCGAGTACGTCGCCGGGGAAGCAGCCCGTGGTCTGGGCAACGTCGCGCTGGCGCATCGGATTGCGGTGGGGTTCGGCGTGCTGACGACCGACACCGAAGCGCAGGCGCTGGCACGCGTGAGCAAGGGCGCCGAGGCGGTCCAGGCGGCGCTCGAGACCGCCGACGCGCTCGAGCGACTCGGTGCAGCGGCCCGAGACTAAAGCACGCGCGCGCGCGCTCCAGCTGTTGTACGCATGGGAGCTCTCGGACAGGCCGACGATCGAGGCCGTTGTCGCGCGCGTTGCCGTCATGTACGGCCTGGCGCCCAGCGGGTACGATCGCGGCGCCGATCTCGCGGCCAAGGCGATCGCCGGACTGCCCGAATTCGACCGCCGCATCGCGGATGCGGCGGAGCACTGGCGACTCGAGCGTGTCGGTGCCGTCGAGCGCAACATCCTGCGTCTTGCGCTCGCGGAGCTGGATGAAGCGTCCACGCCCTCGCGCGTGGTCATCGATGAGGCGGTGAAGCTCGCTCACTGGTTCGCCGGCGCCCGCGCTCCGGCGTTCATCAACGGGGTCCTCGATGCCATTGCCCACGAGACCGGCGCGCTGTGAGGATCCTGCTCGTCAATTGGAACGACCGCGAGAACCCGCACGCCGGCGGTGCCGAGGCGCACCTGCACGAGATCTTCGGTCGCCTGGCGCGCGGGGGCCACACGATCGACCTGGTGGCGAGCGGGTGGCCGGGGGCCGCGCGCGAAGCGCAGCTCGATGGCCTGCGGGTGCATCGCGCGGGCGGGCGACACAGCTTCGCGCTGCGCGCCCGCGGCATGGTGCGTCGGCTGCTGCGGGCGAACCGCTACGACGTCGTGGTCGAGGACATCAACAAGCTTCCGCTGTTCCTGCCGACACTCACCGACCGGCCGTTCTGCGCCGTGGTGCCACACCTCTTCGGTACGACGGCCTTCCACGAGGCGAGCTGGCCGATCGCCGGCGTGGTGTGGGCGGCCGAGCGGCCCATCCCGTGGGCGTATCGCCACGCCTGGTTTCACGCGATTTCGCAGAGCACGCGCGACGACCTGGTGTGGCGGGGGGTACCCCGCGAGCGGATCGAAGTCATTTATCCCGGCGTCGATACGGCCTGGTTCGCCCCCGACGCCGCCGACCCGCGGGCCCGCGAGCCGACGTTCTTGTACGTGGGGCGCCTCAAGCGTTATAAAGGAGTGGAGATCGCGCTCCGGGCGGTGGCGCTCGCACGCCAGACGCGCTCCGACGTGGTCGTCGAGATCGCCGGAGGGGGGGACGATCGTGGGCGCCTCGAGCGCCTGGCACGCGCGCTGGGCCTCGGCGACGTCGCGCGGTTCCTCGGGTTCGTGACCGAGGCGGAGAAGCGGCGGCTGCTGCGCCGGGCGTGGGCGGTGGTGCTGGCGAGCCCGAAGGAAGGCTGGGGTATCTCGAACATGGAGGCGGCGGCGTGTGCTACCCCCGCGCTCGCGTCCGACAGTCCCGGCCTCCGGGAATCGGTTCGGCAGGCCGAGACCGGCTTCCTGGTGCCGCACGGCGACGCGCGCGCGCTCGCGGACCGGATGCTCGCGCTCGCCGCCGATCCGGGGCTGGTGACGCGGCTGGGGAGCGGCGCTCGCGCCTTCGCAGAACAGTTCTCCTGGGAGCGGGCCGCCCGGGCGACAGAAGCGCATCTCCATCGGGTCCTCGCGCAGGGAGGCTGAGCGATGCGGATCACCATCACGGCACGCCACTGCGAGATTCCTGACGAGCTGCGCGGGCGGGCGAGGGCGCGGCTCGAGCGCCTCGCGCGGATCGCGCCGCGGCCCCACGATGGGCGAGTCGTGTTCGTGGCCGACCACGGGCGTCCGACCGTGGAGGTGCGGTTGCACACCGCGCGCGGCGCCGTGCACGTGGGCACGGCGCGTGGAGCGGACCATCGCACCGCGCTCGACCTCGCGGTGGCCAAGGTGCGGCGGCAGCTCGACAAGGCCTCCACCCGACGGCGCGGCGCGGCGACGCGCCGTGCCCTGGAGCGCGAGCCCCGGTGACGAAGCCCAAGGTGCGGGACCTGCTCGAGCGCAAGGGTGATCCGCTGCAGATCGAAGCGCTGACGGGGGACGTGGGGCTCGATCGCGAGATTCCGACGTCCGAAGCATCGAGCCCGGGGCTCGTGCTCGCCGGGTACACGAAGCGCTTCGCCGCCCATCGCCTCCACATCCTCGGCGAAACCGAGGTCACCTACCTCGCGTCACTGGACGCCACGGCGCGGCGCCGGGCCCTCGAGACGCTCTTCCAGTTCGATCTGCCGTGCGTCGTCATCTCGAAGGGGCAGGACCCGCCGGCCGACTTGCTCGAGCTGGCGCGCGCCAAGGGTGTCGCGGTGATCCGGACGCGACTCAAGACCGCGGAGTTCTACCGCCGTCTCAAGCCCTTTCTGGACGAGGCCTTCGCGCCCGCGACCACCGTGCACGCGTCGCTCGCCGATGTGTTCGGTGTGGGCCTGCTGTTCTTCGGCCGCTCGGGGATCGGGAAAAGCGAATGCGTCCTCGATCTGGTGGAGCGCGGCCACCGGCTGGTCGCGGACGACGTGGTTCACATTACGCGCCGGGGCAACGACGTCCTGATCGGGCGCGGGCACGAACTGTCCCAGCACTACATGGAGATCCGCGGCGTGGGGCTGATCGACATCCGCGCGCTGTTCGGCATCCGTGCCGTGCGCCAGCAGAAGCGGATCGAGGTCGTCGTCCAGCTCGAGGACTGGGAGGCGACGCGCGAATATGACCGCACCGGGGTCGACGGCCAGACGACTCGGGTGCTCGAGGTCACCCTGCCGCTCGTCACCGTACCGCTCAACCCGGGGAAGAACTTGACCGTGGTCTGTGAGGTCGTCGCGATGAACCATTTGTTGCGATACAGCGGCGTGGATTCGGCGCGCTTGTTCAACGACCGGTTGCTCAAGCGTCTCGCCGAGCGTCGCCAGCTCCAGGAGTATCTCGAGGAAGACAATGAGTGAGCCACTGCGCGGAGTGATCGTGTCGCACGCGGCCGTCGCCCAGGCCTTGCTCGCGGCGGTCGCCGCGATCACCGGCGTCCAGGACGCGCTCGTTCCGGTGTCGAACGACGGCTGCGACACGGGAGCTCTCGCCGAGCGCCTCACCCGGGCGATCGACGACCGGCCGGCCGTCCTGTTCGTCGATCTGCCCGGCGGCTCCTGCCTGACGAGCTCCGTGCGGCTGGCGCGCGGCAAGGCCAACGTCGCCGTAGTGACCGGCGTGAACCTCGCGATGCTGCTCGATTTCGTGTTCCACCGGGATCTCCCTCCTGGCGACGCGGCGCGACGTGCCGCCGAGGCGGGGAGCCGCGCCATCCGCACGCCCGCGGCATGAGCATCGCCCTGTACCGCATCGACGATCGTCTGATTCACGGCCAGGTGGTCGTAGGCTGGGGGAAACCGTTGAATGTTGCGTTCATCGTGCTGGTCGACGACGCCGTGCGGGCCAGCGCCTGGGAGCAGGAGCTCTACCGCATGGGCGTGCCCTCCGAGATCGAGGTCGTGTTCGCCTCGACCGAGGAAGCCTTGGAGCGCCTCACGGAATGGGAGCGCGATCCCCGCGTCGGCATCCTCGTCGCCGGCGACATCGACACGCTCGCGGCGCTCACCGCCAACCGCCACCCCGTGAGCCGCGTCAATGTGGGCGGCCTGCACCACCGCCCCGGGCGCTCGGAGCGGTTGCGCTACGTCTACTTGAGCGACGCGGAGGCCTCGCAGCTCAGGACGCTCGCCGCTCGAGGAGTCGAGGTGACGGCCCAGGACGTCCCGACGACTCCCCCCGTCCCGCTCGAGGACTTCACGTGAGCCTCGAGCTGCAGGTCTGGTTGCTCGCCTGGGGAACGCTCGTGGGGTTGGATCTCGTGAGCGTGCCCCAGATGATGATCGCGCGGCCCCTCGTCGCGGGGCCGATCGCGGGCGCGATACTCGGCGACGTCGGGACGGGACTCCAGCTCGGCGTGTTGTTCGAGCTGTTCCAGTACGACATCCTGCCGATGGGGGCGACCCGCTATCCCGAGTACGGACCCGCCACCGTCGCGGCCGTCAGCGCGGCCCACGCGGCGGCCGGGACGCTGGGGCTGGGGCTCGGTGCCTTGGTCGGGCTGATCACGGGGATGGCCGGCGGACTGAGCCTGCATGCCCTGCGGCAGCTGAACACCCGGGCCGTGCGGCGCGCCGCGGCGGCGCTCGACGGCGGCGACGCCCGCCGGCTCGAGCGGCTGCACGCGGCGAGTATCTTGCGCGACGCGGGGCGCGCGGCCGTCGTGACGGCGCTGGGCCTCGTGCTCGCGCAGGTGGCGCGTGCCTATCTGGCCGGCGCTCTGCCTCCGCACGGGGTCGCCCTGCTCAACGTGGCGGCGGTGGGCGCGGCGCTCGCGGCGGGAACGGCGGGAACGCTGCGCCTCGTGGGACGCGGACCCGGCTTGCGGTGGTTCGCCGCCGGGGTGGCCGGCGGTGCGGTCGTGGCGTGGCTGCGATGAGCCGTCCCGCGGTCCGTGCCCGCCCCGGGCTCGTGCGCAGCCTGCTCCGCCTGTTCACGGTGCAGGGGTCCTGGAACTACGAGCGGATGCAGGGTGTCGGCATCGGCGTCGCCGAGGAGCCGCTGCTCCGGGACCTGCGGGCCGAGGTCGAGGACGACGGTGTGGCGTACCGCGCTGCGGTGGCGCGGGGGGCGCATTTCTTCAACGCGCACCCGTACCTGTGCGGCCTCGCGGTCGGCGCGGCGGCGCGCGCGGAGCACGACGGTGTGCCGCCCGAGCAGGTGGAGCGCTTGCGGACGGCGCTGTGCGGGCCGCTCGGCTCGCTCGGCGACCGGCTCGTGTGGGCGGGTTGGCTGCCGCTCACCTCGGCGCTCGCGCTCATCGGGGTGGCGCTCGGTCTCGGGCTCCCGGCCATCCTGGGCTTCGTCGTCGTCTACAACGTCGGCCACGTGGCGTTGCGCTGGTGGGCCCTGCGGGCCGGCTGGACCTATGGGGCACGCGTGGCGCAGGCGCTGCGCGAGCCGCTGCTGCAGCGCGCCACGGCGTTGTCCGGTCCGGCGATGGCGCTCGGCGTCGGTGTGGCGCTGCCGCTCGTCGCGCAGTACCTGAGCGGCGCGTTTTTCGGCTGGGCGCGGGTGGCCCTCGCCGGGGTGGTCGCGGGCGGGTTTGCCCTGTTGTGGTGGCAGCGCCGGCGGCTCACCGGGCTGCGGCTCGGCCTCGCGCTGCTCGCCGTCGCGGCGCTGGCAGGGTGGTTATGGCCGTGATCGAGCGCGACGCCAAGATCGTGAACCCGCTCGGCATGCATGCGCGCCCGGCGGCGGAGTTCGTGAAGCTCGCCAGCCGCTTCAAATCGGCGGTCGAGGTCCGCAAGGACGACCTCGCCGTGAACGGGAAGAGCATCATGGGCGTGATGATGCTCGCGGCGGAGTGTGGATCGTCGCTGTCGATCAAGACCGACGGGGAGGATGCGGAATCGGCGATGGACGCGCTGCTCGCCCTCGTCGCCGACGGGTTCCACGAGATGCACCTGACCCAAGAGGTGCGCGAGGCCGAGATGCGGGACGCGGAGCAGCGGGAAAACGAGGGGCGCGAATGAGCGACCGGCAGCTCAAGGGGATCGGCGTCTCCCCCGGGATCGGAGTCGGCGCCGCGATCGTCGTGCGCTGGACCATGCCCGAGGTCCCGCACCGCGTCGTGCCGCGCTCACAAGTGGAAAAAGAGGTGCGCCGCCTGCGCGCCGCCGTCCGCGATGTGAAGCGCTACCTCCAGGCGATGAAGGTGAAAGCCGAAGATCGCGCCGGCGTCGACGAAGCCCGCATTTTCGACGCCCAGATCCTCATGCTCGAGGACAAGGAGTTTCTGTCCGGCGTCGCGGACCTGATTCGCGAGAACCACCTCGCCGCCGAGAAGGCGTACGAGTTCAAGGCGCTCGAGGTGCGCGACCTGTGGACGGCCACGGGGAGCCCGCGCCTCAAGGATCGGCTGGCGGACCTCTCGGGCGTCGCGGTCCGGGTGATCGAGCACCTCATGCACCGCGGGTCGGACGAGCTGTGGGAGGGCATCACCCAGCCGTCGATTGTCGTGGCCAAGGAGCTCTCCCCGGGGCTGACGGTCCAGCTCGACCGCGAGCACGTGGTGGGCCTCGTGAGCGAGGAAGGTACGCGCACGTCGCACGCCGCGATTCTCGCCCACTCGATCGGGATTCCGGCGGTGTTCGGCGTGACGGGTGCCCTCGAGCGGATCCACCCGGGCACCATGCTGGCGATGGACGGCACGCGGGGCACGGTGCTCCTGTCTCCGACATCGCAGGAGATCGCCGAGGCGAAGACGCACGAGCTGTGGGATCGGGAGCTCGCGGGCCAGCTGGAGGAGGTCGTGAAGCAGCCCGCGATCACGACCGACGGCGTGCGGGTGGCGCTCCGCGGGAACGTCGACCTCCCCGACGAGATCAAAGCGGCTCAGGATCACCGGGCCGAGGGCGTGGGGCTGTTGCGAACCGAGTTCCTCATCACGAGCCACACCACCCTGCCGGACGAAGAGGAGCAGGCCGCGTACTTCGCGCGCGTGGGGAAGGCGTTTCCCGGACACCCCGTGGTGATTCGCACCTACGACTTGGGCGGTGACAAGCTGCCCGGCCCGTTCCGCGTGCAGGCCGAGGCCAACCCGCAGCTCGGCTGGCGGGCGATCCGGGTGTGCCTCGACCGCCCCGAGATCTTCCGAACGCAGATCCGGGCCGCCCTCCGCGCCGCACGCCACGCGGACATCCAGCTCATGATCCCGCTGGTGACGCGACTGGACGAGCTCGATCGCACGCGCGCGATCGTGGCGGAAGAGGCGACGAACCTCGCGCGCGACGGCGTGCCGGCGGCGACCTCGGTCCCTGTGGGCGTGATGGTGGAGACCCCTGCCGCCGCGGTGATGGCGGACCAGCTCGCCAAGTCGAGCGACTTCTTGAGCGTCGGCACAAACGATCTCACCCAGTACACGCTGGCCGTCGATCGCGGCAACGCCCGGCTTGCCGACCGCTTCAACCCACACGATCCCAGCGTGCTGCGGCTCCTCAAGATGGTGGCCGACGCGGCGCGTGCCGCCGGGAAGCCGGCGAGCGTGTGTGGCGAGATGGCGTCCGAGCCGCTGTCGGCGTTTCTGCTGATCGGACTCGGGTACGAGACGTTGTCGGTCGCGCCGGCGGCGCTGCCGCGGGTGAAGTGGACCGTGCGGCAGGTCAGTGCCGCGCGCGCGCGTACAGCGGCCGACCAGGCGCTCGGCGCGCGCACCGCGGCCGATGTCCTCGACGTGTTGCGGCTGGCGCTCGCCGAAGCCGTCGACTTGAAGCTGCTCGACCCCGGCGGCCGGTTGCCCGCCGGACGGCGCGCCGCTAGCTTGAACGTCTAAACCAAGCTCGGACAGGCACATGCCAGCGCAGCGCCACGTGTTCACCTCCGAATCCGTGACGGAAGGCCATCCCGATAAGATCGCCGACCAGATCTCGGACGCGGTCCTCGACGCCATCATCGCCAAGGACGCCGCCGCGCGCGTGGCATGCGAGACCCTGGTCACCACCGGCATGGCGGTGGTGGCGGGGGAGATCACCACCTCCACCTACGTCCACATCCCCGACATCGTGCGGGGCACGATCAGCGCGATCGGCTACACCGACGCGAGCTTCGGCTTCGACGCCCAGACCTGCGCCATCCTCACCACCATCGACCGCCAGTCGGGTGACATCGCGATGGGCGTGGACCGGGGCGGGGCGGGCGATCAGGGGATGATGTTCGGCTACGCCTCGGACGAGACGCCCTCGCTCATGCCGCTCCCGATCGTGCTCGCCCATCGTCTCGCCGAGCGGCTGGCCACGGTGCGCAAGGCCGGGGATCTCCCGTGGCTCCGCCCCGACGGCAAGACACAGGTCAGCGTCGTGTACGAGGCGGCGCGGCCGATCGGGATCAGCAAGGTCGTGGTGTCCACGCAGCACTCCGACAAGATCGACAACGTGGAGCTGCGGGAAGGTGTGATTGCACTCGTGGTTCGACCGGTGATCGCGGACGCCGGCTTCGAGGTCCGCGACCCCGACATCCTCATCAATCCGACCGGCCGATTCGTGGTCGGGGGCCCGCAGGGCGACGCGGGGCTGACCGGCCGCAAGATCATCGTGGACACCTACGGCGGCATGGCGCGGCACGGGGGCGGCGCCTTCAGCGGTAAGGACCCCTCGAAGGTCGACCGCTCGGCCTGCTACGCGATGCGCTGGGTGGCCAAGAACGTGGTGGCCGCGAAGCTCGCCACCCGCTGCGAGGCGCAGGTGGCGTACGCCATCGGCGTCGCGCAGCCCGTTTCGGTGATGATCGATACGTTCGGCACCGGCCTCGTGGCCGACGAGGCCATCGAGGAGGCCGTCCGTGACGTGTTCGACCTCACGCCCCTCGGTATCAACAAGGCCCTGAATCTCCGCCACCCGATCTACCGCGCCACCGCGGCGTACGGTCACTTCGGCCGCACGCCCGAGCGACGCCGCTACGTGGACAAGGACGTAGACCGGGAAGTCGACCTGTTCACCTGGGAGCATACGAACCGCGTCGAGGACCTGCGGCTCGCCGTGCAGCGGTCCCGGCACTACTCCTCCAAGAAAGCGAACGCATGACGACGACGGCCCGCTCCGCGGCTTCCGACATCAAAGACCTGAGCTTGGCGGCCGAGGGACGCCGCCGCACCGAGTGGGCCGAGCGCTCCATGCCGGTGCTGCGCCTCATCCGGGAACGCTTCACCCGGGAACGCCCCCTTGCCGGACGACGCCTTTCCGCCTGTCTCCACGTCACCACGGAGACCGCCAACCTCGCGGTCACGCTCCAGGCGGGCGGCGCGGACGTGGCGTTGTGCGGGTCGAACCCCTTGTCGACGCAGGACGACGTCTCGGCCCATCTCGTCAAGGACCACGGGATCAAGGTCTTCGCGATCAAGGGTGAAGACCACGCCACCTACTATGAGCATATCCGGGCGGCGCTGGCGCATCGGCCCGACATCACGATGGACGACGGCGCGGACCTGGTCGGCGCGCTGCACATGATTGCGCTCAACCGGCTCGACGACCTGGCACCGCCGGTCCGCCAGTGGGTGGAGACCCTCTCCGGGGCCGACCGCCAGGCGCTCGTCGCCGGCGTGGCGGGCTCGACCGAGGAGACCACGACCGGAGTCATCCGGCTGAAGGCGATGGCGCGCGACGGCGTGCTCCAGTTCCCCGTCATCGCGGTGAACGATTCCGACACGAAGCATCTGTTCGACAACCGCTATGGGACAGGGCAGTCGACGCTCGACGGGATCCTGCGGGCCACGAACCTGCTCGTGGCCGGGAGCACCGTGGTGGTCGCGGGGTACGGGTGGTGCGGGCGTGGTTTCGCCCTGCGGGCGCGCGGGGCGGGGGCCAACGTGATCGTCACGGAGATCGACCCGCTCAAGGCGCTCGAGGCGCAGATGGACGGGTATCGGGTGTTGCCGATAGCGGAGGCTGCACGGGTCGGTGATGTCTTCGTGACCCTGACCGGGAACACGCACGTGATCCGCGTGGAGCACATGCGCGCGATGAAGGACGGAGCCGTGCTCGCGAACTCGGGACACTTCAATGTCGAGATCGACCTGGACGGCCTCAAGCAGGCGGCTCAGGGCCCGACCCGGGTGCGAGAGTTCGTCGACGAATGGCGGCTGGGCGGCCGGCGGATCTTCGTTCTCGCCGACGGCCGGCTCATCAACCTGGCGGCGGCGGAGGGTCACCCGGCGAGCGTGATGGACATGTCGTTCGCGAATCAGGCGCTCGCCGCCGAGCACGTCGTCAAGCACGCGCGGGAGCTCACGAAGGATGTGCACCGGATCCCGCGGGAACTGGACGAGGGAGTCGCCAAGCTGAAGCTCGCCGCGATGGGAGTCGTCATCGATACGCTCACGCCCGAGCAGCAGAAGTATCTCACATCGTGGGAGATGGGGACCTGAGCGCGAACCAGATCCAGGTTCGGGTCGCGCATCTGGGACTCGATCGCACGACCAACACGCCGGTGGTCATCCTCCAGGAGCAGGAAGGGGAGCGGGTACTCCCGATCTGGATCGGTCCCGCCGAGGCGAGCGCCATTGCCATGGAGCTCGCGGGCGTCAAGTTCGCGCGGCCGCTCACTCATGATCTCTTGAAGCAGGTGATCCTCGGCCTGGGCGCCGACCTCCGGAAGGTCATCATCACCCAGGTCAAGGACAACACGTATTACGCCGAACTGCACATCTACCGCGACGACGCGGTGATCCAGATCGACGCCCGGCCGTCCGATTCGATCGCCGTCGCCCTGCGGCTCAAGGCGCCGATTTTCACGAGCGAGAGCCTGCTGGCGCTCACATCGGTGGAGACCGGCGAACCCGGCGGCGAGGGCGGTCCCACCCCGCTCGGGCCCGACGAGCTGAAGACCTACCTCCAGAACCTCGACCCTGAAGATTTCGGGAAATTCACTCCGTAGCACGGCGTTGCTGCTGTGCCTGGCCGGCGCGCTCCGGGCACAACAGGTCGTGATCACGGGTCGGGTCCTGTACGGACCTGCCGGACGGCCCGTGGCACGCACCTGGGTGGTGCTGCATCAGGTGTCCATGGGCGGCGGCGGTCAGGCAATCGACTCGATCCGCAGCGACGCTCGCGGTGCGTACGCCCTGGCCATCCGGCGGCCAGACTCGGCGGCGATCTACGTGGTCTCGACCTGGCACGCCGGGATCGCGTACTTCTCGGAGCCGATCGCGCCCGGCCGGTCCACCTCCAGCCTCCGCCCGCTCTACGTGTACGACACGACCTCCACCGGGCCGGCAGTGCGGGTGGCCCGCCGCCTGGTCACCGTCGCCAGGGAGAAGCGGGACGGCTCGCGGGACGTGCTCGAGCTGGTGGAGCTCGAGAACCCGGGTGTCGCGACGCGCGTGGCCCGGGACACGGTGCGTCCCACCTGGGCGGGCGCCATACCGCCGGTCGCGATCCAGTTTCGGGTCGGGCAGGGCGATGTCTCTCCCCAAGTCGTGACCCGGCGGGGCGACTCGGTTGCCGTGTACGGTCCGCTCCCGCCCGGCGAGCGCAAGCAGCTGAGCTATACGTACGTTCTCTCCGCCACGGTGCGTCGCGTGAGCCTGCCAATCGACCAGCCGACGGCCGAGGTGGACCTGCTGCTCGAGGACACGACCGCGGTCGTCACCGCGGGGAAGCTCGATTCCCTCGGGCTGGAGGACATCGGCGGGCGTCGCTTCGCGCGGTACCGGACGCCACCGCTGGCGCCCCGTGCTGGACTCACGATCGCGTTCACCGAGCGACGGTTCGCGCCGGAGTCGCTGGTCCCGTTGATCGTCGGGGCCGCGGCGGTGGCGCTCGGGGTTGGGTTCGCCATCGCGATGCGACGCGGACCGCGCGAATCCCCAGGCTAAAAGCCTGGGCCCGGCAATGCACTGTCCTTCAGGACAGTGTCGGGTGGGCCCACGCTTCAGCGTGGGATACAACGACCTTGCGTTGACTTGATCTGTTCGATAGACTAGCCCTGTCGTTACAAGCGAACGGGGATTCACGGAAGCCGGTGAGAGTCCGGCGCGGCCCCGCCACTGTGACGGGCACGTCGTAGCGGCTCAAACGCCACTGGGTCTCATCACCCGGGAAGGCGAGCCGCCCGCCCGAAGCCAGGAGACGTTCTCCGTTCGCGCCACCTGCAGATCCCTCGCGGGAGGGATGGTGGCGCTGCGCACAAGGCGCAGGCGCTAGCCCATCTCCGCTCCGTCGGGGGTGGGCGTTTTCGTTATGCGCCGCTGGGCACCGCGCACCCACCTCGCGGGCTTGATCGCGTTCGCCGTCGCGGCCTGCGCGCGGGGAGAACGGGTTCCCGTCCGGGGGGGCGTCGCCGTCACCGACGACGCCGGTCGGCGGGTGACGCTCGCCGCGCCCGCGCGGCGCATCGTGTCGCTCCTGCCTTCGTTCACGGAGATCCTCTTTGCGATCGGCGCGGGCGACCGGCTCGTGGGCCGCACGACCTGGTGTGACTATCCGCCCGAGGCGCTCGCCGTGCCCAGCGTCGGCGATGCGATACCGCCGAGCGTCGAGGCCGTAGCCGCCCGGCGGCCGGATCTCGTCGTCCTCTACCGGTCGGGTCCGAACGTCACGGCGGCAGAGCAGCTCGAGCGGCTCGGCATCCCGACGGTGCTCCTCGACCTCAATCTGCTCGAGGAACTGGGCCCGGCGACACGGCGCCTCGGCACGCTCACCGGGCGGCAAGTACCGGCCGAGTCGCTGGCGGCGGCCGTGGACCGCGTTGTGTCCCAGCCCCCAGCCCCTAGCACCCAGTCCCTCGCTTTCATCGTCTGGGACAACCCACCGATCGTCATCGGGGCGGGGAGCTACCTCGACCGCCTCGCCGCGCTCGCGGGGGCGCGCAATGTGTTCCACGATGTCGGCTCGCCCTCCGCTCAGGTCTCGATCGAAACGATCGTCGCCCGTGACCCCGATTTCCTCGCGGTCCTATCGGACAGCGCGGTGCCGCCGGCGTATGCCGCAAGGCCCGAGTGGCGCGTCGTACGGGCCGTGCGGGAGCGGCGGTTCCTCTTTCTTCCGGGACAGCTGTTCGGGCGACCGGGGCCCCGCGCCGCTGACGCGATCCGTGAGTTCCGGCAGCGCCTCGAGGCGGCCGCGCGGTGAAGTTCGTTCTCCTCGCCGCCGCAGCGCTCGCGACTCTTGCAGCGGCGCTCCTCCTCGGGCCCGCGAACGTGCCGTTCGGAGAGCTGACCGCGTCGCCGATCATCTGGCAGCTCAGGTTGCCCCGCGCACTGCTCGCCTTTCTCGTGGGCGGGGCGCTCGGCGTCTCGGGCGTCGGACTCCAGGCGCTGGTCAGGAATCCGCTCGCGGATCCGTTCCTGCTCGGCCTCTCGGGGGGCGCCGGGCTCGGCGCGGTCGTGGCCATCGCCCTCCATCTCCCGGGCCCGTGGGCTCTGCCGCTCGCGGCGTTCGTCGGGGCGGTGGGGGCGATGGCCCTGGTGTATCGCCTCGGGCTCATCGGGGGGGCCGAGCTCGACCCCCGGATCCTGCTCCTGGGCGGCGTGGCCGTGGGTGCGTTCGCCGCGGCGATCATGACCGCCCTCGTCTCGCTCGCGGAGGCCACCGAGCTCCGCAACGCCTTCCTCTGGCTCTGGGGCGGGTTCTCCGGTGCGTCGTGGACGACGGTCCTGGTGATCTTGGTGTACGCGCCGCTGCCGCTCGTCGTCCTCGTGGCGGCCGCGCGACCGCTCGACCTGCTCGCGCTCGGCGAGGAGCCCGCCCAGTACCTCGGCGCGGACATGCGGCGCCTCAAGCAGCTCGTCTACCTGTCCGCCTCGCTCCTGACCGCCGCCGCGGTCGCGGTGGCGGGCGTGATCGGCTTTGTCGGACTGATCGTGCCGCACATCTGTCGGCTGGTCTGGGGCCGGCTGCACCACACCCTGTTCCCGACCGCGTTCCTCACGGGCGGAATCTTCCTGGCCGCGGCCGATACGGTGGCACGCACCGTCGTGGCGCCGCGCGAGCTGCCGGTGGGCATCGTGACCGCGCTGCTGGGTGTGCCACTCTTCGCCTTTCTGCTCCGCCGATGGACCGTGAGCTGATCGTCGCCGTCAGCGACCTCACCTGCCGCTATGCGGGTGCCCCGCGCGACGCTCTCCGAGCCGTCTCGCTGGAGGTGCGGGCCAGCGAATTTCATGCCCTGCTCGGGCCGAACGGCAGCGGGAAAACCACGCTGCTGCGCGCGGCGTTCGGCCTCGTGCGACCGGTCCAGGGGCGTGCCGAGATCCTCGGACGCGCGGCGGGCGACTGGTCCCGCCGGGATCTGGCGCGGGTGGTGGGCGTCGTGCCGCAGCGCGAGGAGAACCTGTTCCCGCAGCGGGTGCACGAGACGGTCCTCCTGGGCCGGTATCCCCACCTCTCGCTCTTCGGCGGCGTGCGCGCGGCGGACCGGGCGGCCGTCGAGCGGGCGCTGGTCGCGTGCGACGCGGCCGACCTGGCAGACCGCTGGCTCTGGACGCTCTCCGGAGGGGAGTACCAGCGAGTCCGGCTGGCGCGGGCCCTCGCGCAGGAGCCCAAGCTCCTCGTCCTCGACGAGCCCACCGTGTCGCTCGACCTGCGGCACGAGATGGAGCTGTTCGAGCTGGTGCGCACGCTCGTGGATGGGTTCGGGCTCGCCGCGCTCATGATCACGCACCACGTCAACCTGGCGGCGCGCTTTGCCGACCAGATCCTGATCCTCGCCGAGGGCCGCGCCGTTGCGCGCGGCGCTCCCGCGGCGGTGCTGACGCGGGAGACCGTCGAGCGCGTGTTTTCCTGGCCGGTCGCCATCGAGCCGTTCGACGGTCGCCCGCAGATGATCCCCCTACGTCGCCACCCGTCCTGATCCGGAGTCCCTCATGCACCACGCCCTCGTGCTGCGTCTGAGCTTGCTATCTTCGCTCGCTGCGTCGGTGGCGGTTGCGGCCCAGGAGCCCGACACCGTCGTGCTGAATCCCGTCGTCGTGACCGCAACCCGCGTTCCTACGCCGGTGGACGCGGTGACGGCAGCGGTCACGGTCGTCTCGGGCCGCGAGCTCCAGCTGCGTGGGATCCGGACCGTGGCGGAGGCCCTGCGCACCGTCCCCGGCGCCGCCGTCGTCGAAACCGGGTCGTACGGCGGCCAGACCTCGCTGTTCCTGCGGGGCGGCGAGAGCGACTACGTGAAGGTTCTCGTGGACGGCGTGCCGCAGAACCAGCCCGGTGGTGCGTTCGATTTCGCCGACCTCACGACCGACAACGTGGACCGGATCGAGATCGTGCGCGGTCCCGCGAGCGTGCTCTATGGATCGGATGCGGTCACGGGCGTGATCCAGATCTTCACGCGCACGGGAAGCGGCGCGCCGCGGATCACCGCGGCGGCCCGCGCCGGGACCTACGGCTCGGCCGAGTACGAGACCGGCCTCGCCGGAGGCGGCTCGCGTGCGAGCTATTCGGTCACGGTATCGCGCTTCCGCTCCGACGGTCTCTACCCTTACAACAACCAGTATCGGAACACGGTGGTGAGCAGTCGGGTCCGCTTCGCGCCCGACGACCGGACCGACGCGAGCCTCACGTACCGCTGGGGCGACGATACCTATCACTTTCCGACCAACGGGGCGGGGCAGCCCGTGGACTCGAACCAGTTCAGCGCCGAGCGGGGGCCGAGTCTGAGCGTGGACGCAGGCCGCCGGTTCGGTGCCGGCCTCGAAGTGCGAGGCGTGGCGGCGCTGCGCGAGCTCCGGCTCCGCTCGGAGGACCGGCCGGATTCGCCCGGCGAAGACGGCAGCTTCGAGAGCCGGGACTTCGTGCGACGGGCGAGCGGCGGAGTGCTCGCGACCTGGCGGCGCGCCGGCGCCGCCGTGACGGCCGGGATCGACTACGAAGACGAGCGCCAAACCGGGCGGAGCGTGTTCTCCGCGTCGTACGGGACCTTCCCCGACTCGATCAACGTGCTGCGCTGGAACACGGGGTACTACGCGCAGGCGCTGTTCACGGGAGCGAGTCCGCTCAGCCTGACGCTCGGCGGGCGTGTGGACGACAACTCGCAGTTCGGCGCGCACGGCACGTTCCGCGCGGGCGTCTCCTACCGGATCGACGCGACCACGCGCGTTCGCGCGATGGCGGGCACCGGGTACAAGGAGCCGACGTTCTTCGAGAACTTTGCGCGCGGCTCCGTGCACGGAAACCCGAACCTCGATCCCGAGCGCTCCACGAGCTGGGAAGCGGGCCTCGAGCGCGCCTGGGGCGACGGGCGGGTGCGCGTCGCGCTGACCTACTTCGATCAGCGGTTCCACGATTTGATCGAGTTCACGTTCACCCCCGCGCCGCCCGACACCGTCAATTACTTCAATGTCGCGGGAGCATTGGCCCGCGGGATCGAGGCGAGCGCCGACATTCGGCTCGCTCGAGACGTAGTCGCCACGCTGACCTACACCTATCTCCACACGAGGGTCGACAACCCCGGCCTCGACTCGAGCCCGGACGGCCTCTTCTCCGCCGGTCCTTCTCACGCCCGGCCGGCGAGCGACGCGTTTCGCTGCACGCCTACGCCCGCGTGAGCCTCGCCGGCCAGTACACCATGCTCGGTCACGATGCCGGTCGGTTCGTGGCACTCACCGCGCGGATCGAGAACCTGTTGAACGATCGTACTCCCGAGATCGCAGGCTTCCTGCCGCGGGGCCGCACGATTCTCGCCGGTGCGCGGGTCGGTGTGGAGCCCTAGCCGATGGCGGTCGCCGATCGGATCGTCTCGCTCCTTCCCAGCGCGACGGAGATCGTGTGCGCCCTCCGCCTCGCGCATCACCTCGTCGGGGTCTCGCATTCCTGCGATCATCCTCCGCTGATTCGGAGCAAACCACGGCTCACGCGGGCACGGTTTCCGCTCGACGGGCTCTCGAGCGGCGAGATGGACGCCGCGGTGCGTCAGGCGCTCAGAGAGTTCGGCGGCGTCTACGAGGTCGATCATGACCGGCTGGCCGCCGTCGCGCCCGATCTGCTCCTCACACAGGGAGTGTGCGAGGTGTGTGCGGTGCCGACGCGGGACGCCGAGGCCGCCGCGCTTGCCCTCGTCGCCTGCCCGACCGTCCTCGCGTTGGACGCCCACGACATCACCGGCGTGCTCGCCACGATTCGCCTGGTCGGGCGCGCGGGCGGTGTGCCGGAGCGCGCGGAGCGGTGTGTGCGCGACATCGAGCGGCGCATCGCAGCCGTTCGCGCCCGCGTCGAGGGCCGGCCGGTGGCGCGCGTCCTCGCGCTCGAGTGGCTCGACCCGCCGTTCGTGCCGGGCCACTGGGTGCCCGAAATGGTCGTCCTGGCGGGCGGGACGCTGCTCCGGGGAGTCTCGGGGCGGCCATCGTTCGCCGTGCAGTGGGCGGAGCTGGTCGGCCTCGACCCGGACGTCCTCCTCATGATGCCGTGCGGCTTCGACCTCGCTGCGGCTCGCGCCGACGCGGACGCCTGCCGGGCGCCGCTCGATGCGGTGGCGCCACGGGCCATTCGGTCCGGGCGCGCCTACGCCGTCGACGCCACGGCGCACTTCAGCCGTCCCGGGCCGCGCGTCGCGGACGGTGTGGAGCTGCTCGCCGCGCTCCTCCATCCCGACGTCTTCCCGAGCGCATCGCTCGAGGGGAGAGCGACCGTGTGGGCCTAGCGGAAATAGCGAAGCAGTCACAGCCCGTGGTCGTTGCATGGAGCGGTGGCAAGGACAGCGCACTGCCGAGTACGACCGCATCAGCATGCACGGCGTTCGGCGCTCGCTGCTCCGCCGGCAGGCCGAGTCGCTTGGCCTGCCGCTCGAAGAGGTTGTCATCTCGCCCGGCGCCACGAACGACGAGTATGAAACGAACATGGGTGGCGCCCTCGCGGCGCTTCGCACGCGGATCTCGGGGCTCGACACCGTCGTCTTCGGAGACTTGTTTCTCGCAGATATTCGCGCATATCGGGAGCGCATGCTCGCGCGCCTGGGTCTGCGGGGGCTCTTTCCGCTGTGGTTGCGCGATACCCGGACTCTGGCGCACGAGTTCGTCCGGCTGGGCTACCGCGCCGTGCTCGTGTGCGTCGATGCCGCCCAGCTCGCGGGCGCGTTCGCGGGTCGGGAGTTCGACGCCGACCTGCTGCGCGACCTCCCCTCGGCCGTCGATCCGTGCGGGGAGAACGGCGAGTTCCACACGTTCGTGTACGCCGGCCCCGGGCTCCGGCAAGCCGTTCAGTGCGAACGAGGCCCGGTCGTGCTCCGGGACGATCGGTTCGTATATTGTGATCTTGTGGACACCACTCCCCAATGAAACGCATCGTCTTCTTGGCAGTTATCCTCGCCGCCGGATGCAGCGACGCGCTCGAGCAGAAGAGCTCGACGGGGCAAGTCATCGGCGTCGTGAACGGGGGCGACCGCACGCTCTCGCTGATTTCCGCCACAGACTTCACCGTGTCCAGACGGGACTGGCAGCGCGCCAGCGCGACTCCGAGCACGATCGACGGCCGCGGGAACGTGTTTCTGGTCCCGCTCGGACAGGCGGACGCCGTCGCCGTTGATCGCCTCCTCGGGCCCTGCGGCTCGGGAGCCCTCTGCGCGCAACCCGACTACGTGCTTCCTCTTGCCGCCGGATCGGGAGCGACCGGGGTCAGCATTCAAGACGATTCGATTGCGTGGATCGCCAACCCCAACCTCAACACGGTCACACGGCTCAATTACGTGAGCGGCGACACCGTGAGTGTCGCGGCCGGCGTTTATCCGCAAGCCGTCGCCATTGTGGGAACCCGGGTGTTCGTCGTCAACAGCAATCTCGTTGGCTCCACACCCGTCGGCCCGAGCTGGTTGACGTCGTTCGAGTGCTGTTCGGTCGGGACGCCGGATTCGATCCCGCTCACCGGGACGAACGCGCGGTTCGCGACCGTTGGCGATGACAGCCTCCTGTACGTGATCGCGTCGGGTCACGCCGGAGCGGCGGATGGCAAACTGTCGATCGTCGATCCGAAGAGCCGCGCGGAAATCGCTGTGCTCAATGGACTGGGTGAGTCGCCCGGAGCGGCAGCGTTTCACCCGGCCGGAGGTCGACTCCTGATCTCTTCCCTCGCCGAGGGCATTCTCGAGGTGAACACCTCGAGCCGCACGGTCACGCGGGGCCCGGGAAACGGCGTCAAGCCCGGCGGTCACCGTATCTCGGGACTCGCGATCGACCTGCGCGGACGCGTGTACGCCGTCGATCAGTTACCTTGCGCGGAATTCAACGCAGTCCCCAGCTATCTCCATGTGCTCAGCGCGCCACCCGACTATCGCGAGATACACACCGTTGCCGTGGGCAGCTGTCCGACCACCGCCGCCGTGGCGGCGACTCCGTAGCCATGTCCCTCGTCACCACCCCCGCCGTCGTCCTCCAGACGTACCGCTTCAGCGAGACGTCCAAGGTCGTGCGGCTCGCCACGCGGGACTTGGGAGTCCAAAGTGCCATCGCGAAGGGGGCGTTGCGACCGAAGAGCCGGTTCGGGGCGGGGCTCGAGCTCTTGAGCGAGGGCGTGGCCCAGCTCTACTTCCGCGAGGCGCGCGAGCTTCACACGCTCGGCGCCTTCGATCTCGTCAACCTGCGGCGCGACCTGGCCGGCGACGTCGGCCGGTTCGCGGGGGCCGCGGCGGTTGCCGAGGTCATGCTCAAGATGGCGCCCCCGGCCCCGCTCCAGCTCGCGTATGACACGCTCACTGCCGCGCTCGATGTCCTGGAGGCCGCGTCTCCTGAACGAGTGGACGCCACCGCCGTGCGGGCGATGTGGCGGCTCGTCGCGGTGCTGGGCTTCGAGCCGTCGCTCACGGCATGCGTGCATGATGGCGCGGCGATCGAGCCGGCGGGCGCGGTGGTGTTCAGCGTCGCCGACGGCGGCGTGTGCTGCCCACGCTGCGCGCCATCCCCCTCGGAGCCGCCGAGTCGTCTGCCGCCCCAAGCGTACCGCGATCTGCTCGCCCTGAACGACCCGCGGGTGGAGCTCCCCGCGCTCGATCTGCCGCATGCCGCGGCTCACCGCCGCCTCGTCGCACGATTTGTTCGCTACCATCTCGCCGAGGCCGGCTCACTTTCCGCCCTGGACTTCTGGGAGCGTCGCGCGTGGGTGCCTCCTCCGGCCACTCGGACTCCGATTCCATCCGCCGTTTCGTAATCGGGACCGCCGGGCACATCGACCACGGCAAGACGGCCCTGGTGAAAGCCCTCACCGGCGTGGATACCGACCGCTGGGAGGAGGAGAAGCGGCGGGGCATTACCATCGACCTGGGGTTCGCGCCCCTCCCGCTGGGCGATGCGATCCAGGCGAGCGTGGTGGACGTTCCCGGCCATGAAGGGTTCGTGCGGAACATGCTGGCCGGCGCGACGGGCATCGACGTCGCCCTGCTCGTGATCGCCGCCGACGAGGGTCTGATGCCGCAGACCGAGGAGCACCTCGCCATCGTCGAGCTGCTCGGTGTCCGCCGCGGCATCCCCGTGATCACCAAGCGCGACCTCGCGGATTCCGAGTGGCTGGCGCTGGTGCGCAGTGAGGTGAGCACGCGCCTGAGCGCGAGCCGCGTTCGCTGGGACGAGAGTATCGCCACATCGGTGGTCACGGGAGAAGGGCTGCCCGAGCTGCGCGACGCCTTGCGGCGCGTCGCCGGGGACCTGGTCGAGCGCCCGGCCGACGACCTGTTTCGGCTGCCGATCGATCGGGTGTTCGCGGTGGCAGGGGCCGGGACGGTGGTGACCGGCTCGACCTGGAGCGGCAGCGTGGCGGTCGGAGAAGCGGTCCGGCTGCTCCCACTCGGTCGCGAGGCGCGGGTCCGGTCGATCGAGATCCATGGCGAGACGGCCGAGCGGGCGGCGCCCGGGCGACGCACGGCGCTGGCCCTCGTGGGCGTGGACAAGAGCGAGCTGGCGCGCGGCCACGTAGCCGTTACCGGGTCCGGCTGGCACGCCACCAGGCTCCTCGACGTTGCAGCGGAGCTTCTGCCCACGGCCCGCAAGCCGCTCGCCTCGCGGACGCGCGTGCGCGTGCACCTCGGCACCGCCGAGGTCCTGGCCCGCGCGATACAGACGCCGGCGATCGCCCCTGGCCAGCGGGGCCTCGCGCGCCTCGTGCTCGAAACTCCCCTGGTGGCGCGGGGCGGAGACCGGTTCGTGCTGCGCTCGTTCTCGCCCGTCACCACCATCGGTGGAGGTGTCGTGCTCGACCCGTTTCCCCCGGCGCGCACGCGCCTGCGGCGCCGCCGCGTGGCTGTCGAGCAGGGCCCGGCGGTGCGGCTCGGGGTCTTCGCCGTCGAGGCAGGGCTCATGGGGCTCGCCACCGAAAGCCTCGCCGTGCGGCTCGGCGTGTCGCCGGGCCGTGTGACGAGAGTCATCGCGGAGGCGGGGGAGACGGTGCTAACGTCGGCGGACATCGTCGTCGACCGCCAGGCGGTCGTGGCCGCAGCAGGCCGGCTGGTGGAGGTGGTCCGGCGTTACCACGAGGAGCATCCGCTCGATCCAGGGATGTCGCTGCAAGCCCTCCGGGCAGCGGTCGGGACGCCGGCGCCTCCGTCCGCCGTCATGGACGCCGTGCTGGCGTTCGGGGTCGAGAGCGGTGAGGTGGAGGTGGCGGGCAGCGTGGCCCGCCGGCCGCGCTGGCGCCCGGCCCTCGACGCCCGGGCCACGGATGCCGGCGAGAAGCTCGCGCGTCGCCTCGCCGATGCTCGCTGGCAGGTACCGACCGTAGCCGAGCTCGAGCGCGAGTTTCCCGGCTCGCCGGTGCGCGCACTCCTGTCGCACTTCGCCCGTACCGGCACCGCGGAGCCGATCGACGCCGAGCGCTTCGCGGCGAAGGGGGCCCTCGCCGAATTCCGCGCCGCCCTCGAGGCCGCGCTCGCCGAGCTCGGCTCGGCCACCCCGGCGGAGCTGCGGGATCGCCTCGGGCTTACCCGCAAGTACTTGATCCCGCTGCTCGAATGGGCGGATCGGCGCGGGGTGACCCGCCGCGCGGGCGATGCCCGCGTGCTGGCGAGGTTGACAGCCGGGAAAGGCGGTTCGTAGGTTTGGATCAGCGCCCTGGAAACATGAGTATTACTCAGCAACAAGGAGAGCCGTTCAAGATCACGTCTCGTTCGCGAAGAGGAGCGGTGGATGAAGCCGTACGCCTGGGCAATTCTGGGGCTCGGGCTGTGGGTAGCGGGGGTGGAGGGGGGAACGCGGTGGGCATTGGGGCAGGCCCCGTCTCCCACGATCGGGCCACAGCAGAATCGCTCGAATCTGTTTAACCCGGCGACCACGATCCCGTTCAGGGTCAGCGGGGAGCTGTTCCTCAAGGGTCACCGGCCGGTCGTGTCCCTGCGGATCTACAACGTGCTCGCCCAGCTCGTGGCGATCCCGATACTCCGGGGCTCGGGCAAGGCGCTCGATAGTCTTGCCCTCAGCTGTCCCACCACGATGGGCTGTGCCTTCAGCGCGTACTGGGACGGGTACGTGGGGAATACCGGGCAACTGGCGAGGTCGGGCGTGTACATCTACCAGCTGGTCATCGACGGCAAACGGTTCACAAGGAAAATAGTCGTCAAGTAACGAATACAGACGTAACACAAAGACGTAGCACAGAGGCGTAGCACGAGGGCGTCTAGAAGGCTTCGTGCTACGCGTTTGTGCTACGTTTCCATGCTACGGTTCTGTGCTACGTTTCTTTTCTTTTGTCTGCCAAAACGGCACTTTTGCGCGGCACAGTCGTTGCCTTCGGGGTCGGCGACCTCCCTAGACGACTATGATCAGACCCGAACGTTTGACCGTTAAGGCCGCGGAGGCTTTGCAGCAGGCCAGCACGTTGGCCCGCGCGCGCGGCAATCCCGTCATCAATGACGCCCACCTGTTCCTCGCCCTGCTCGCGCAGGACGACGGCATCGTCGTGCCTCTGCTCCAGAAGGCGGGGCTCAACGTCACCCAGCTCACCTCCGAGACGGAGCGGGAAATCGACCGCTTCCCGAAGCAGTCCGGGACGACGGCCGAGCCTACGCTGTCGCGCGAGCTGTCACGGGTGCTGGACCGCGCCGACGAGGAGGCCAAGGCGTTGGGCGACGCGTATGTGTCGACCGAGCATCTGCTCCTGGCCTTGGTGGAGGAGAAAGGCACGATCGCGAAGCAGCTGCTCTCCGCCGCGGGCGTGGATCGCAGCGTCCTCATGGCGGCGCTCGAGGGCGTGCGCGGCACGCACCGCGTGACCGACCAGGAGCCCGAGCAGAAGTACCAGGCGCTCGAGCGCTTCACGCGCGACCTGACCGAGCTGGCCCGCAAGGGCAAGGTCGACCCCGTGATCGGCCGGGACGAGGAGATCCGCCGGGTGATGCAGGTGCTGTCGCGGCGGACCAAGAACAACCCCGTGTTGATCGGCGAGCCCGGCGTGGGCAAGACGGCCATCGCGGAAGGGCTCGCGCAGCGCATCGTGAACGGCGACGTCCCGGAGTCGCTGCGCAACAAGCATCTCGTGGCGCTCGATCTGGGCGCGCTGATCGCCGGCACCAAGTATCGCGGCGAGTTCGAAGAGCGGCTGAAGGCCGTGCTCAAGGAGATTACGAGCGCGGAGGGACGCTACATCGTCTTCATCGACGAGCTGCACACGCTGGTGGGTGCCGGCGCCGCCGAAGGGGCGGTCGATGCCTCGAACATGCTCAAGCCGGCGTTGGCGCGCGGCGAGCTGCACGTCGTGGGCGCCACCACGCTCGACGAGTACCGCAAGTACATCGAGAAGGACGCGGCGCTCGAGCGTCGGTTCCAGCCCGTGTTCGTGGGCGAGCCGTCGGTCGAAGACACGATCGCCATTCTCCGTGGTCTCAAGGAGCGCTACGAGGTCCATCACGGCGTACGCATCACCGATAACGCGCTGGTCGCTGCGGCGACGCTGTCCCATCGCTACATCGGCGACCGCTTCCTCCCCGACAAGGCGATCGACCTGGTGGACGAGGCCGCGAGCCGCCTGCGGATCGAGATCGACTCGCTGCCGCAGGAGATCGACGAGGTCGAGCGGAAGATCATCCAGCACGAGATCGAGCTGGCGGCGCTGGCCAAGGAAAAGGACAAGGCCTCGAAGGAGCGCCGGGCGAAGGTCGAGCAGGAGCTCGCCGAGCTGCGCGACCGCTCCAAAGTCATGAAAGCGCAGTGGCAGGCGGAAAAGGACGCCATCACCGGGCTCCAGTCCAAGAAGGCGCAGCTGGAGCAGCTGCGCACCGAGGCCGAGCAGGCGACGCGTCGCGGCGACCTGCAGAAGGCCGCCGAGATCAGCTACGGCCGGATCCCGGCGCTGGAGCGCGAGATCGCCGAGGCGGAAAAGCGACTGGCCCAGATCCAGAAGAAGGGCAAGTACCTGAAAGAGGAAGTCGACGCCGAAGACATCGCCGAGATCGTCGCCAAGTGGACGGGGATCCCGGTCACGAAGATGCTCGAGTCGGAGCGCGAGCGGCTCACGCGGCTCGA
>WNFW01006407.1_pt1 | contig 24190 bp, 25 predicted proteins | sample 5400131 | NCBI WGS metagenome assembly WNFW01 (sample SAMN13153362, study PRJNA577476) | soil metagenome | isolation source: 20 cm soil or saprolite under grassland replicate 1 | place: USA:California | collected 2016-06-15 | reverse complement strand
TGAATCCATCGGAGGAATTTCTCAGGCACGCCGCCGACTGCCAGCGAATGGCGAAGTTCACGCGCGACCCCGCGAGCAAGGCGACCTGGAATCGCATGGCGGAGCGATGGCTTCACTGCGCGCAAGTGTTCGACCGGCAGCTTGCGGCCGCGAGGCCTGCGCCACGACACCGCAAGAGCACCGCTGAGTTCCAGCACTATCGGCAAGCGGGATAGGCGTGGATCGCTAAACGTCCCCGCTTCTCGCGGGGACGGTTGCTATCGTGGGCCGAGGTGCATCTGCGCCAGGACCGCGCGGCCGAGCAGCCCGTAAGGATTGGGCAGCGTCTCCAGCATCTCGAAATGATTGTAGCCCTCGCCGACAAGGAGTTCGACGGGCTTACCGGCGGCTTTGACGGCAGCGTAGAAGTCGCGCGTCTGGCGTTGGAACTCCGGCGTCTCGCAGCTGCCGTAGGCGAGAATGAGGGGCGTGTTGAGCTTGCTGAGGTGGCGTTGCGCGCTCAACGCCTCCTCCATCTCATCCGTGAACTTGACGTATTTCGAGCGCTTGGAGAGCCGCACGGGCTTTAGATCATACATGCCGCTGCCGAGCGTCGCGCCCTTGAGGATATCGACCGGCAGATTTTCTCGGCGCCAGTCATGGGTCACCACGCAGCCGCCGATGTGCGAGCCGGACGAATGCGAGGTGAGATAAAGTCGCGATGCATCGCCGCCGAACGCACCGGCGTTCCTGTAGACCCAGCCGACCGCGCGGCGCACCTGCTCGACCATGGGAAATAGGCTGCCGCCCGTCTCGTCGACATTGGTAAAGTCGAGAATGACAAAATGTGCGCCTGCGCGCACGAATGGCTCGGCAAGGCAGGCATAATCGGCGGCGCGATGGGCGCGCCACGCCCCACCATGAACGAAAATATTGATGGGGGCGTGCGCTTGCGCGCTGCGGTAGATATCGAGCTTCTCGATCTCGGTTGGACCATAGGCCACGCGCTCGGGCGCGCCGATCGCGGCACGCGCGCGCTCGCTGTTGGCGATCCGGCGCTTGGTTACCTGTTCGCGATTGGGGGCGTAGACGATCTGGTCATAAGCATCGTCGAGCGCCTGCTGGTCCATGTCGAGCCAAACGAGCGGACCCTTCGCGCGTGCTTGCGGGCGCAGGGGAGCGCCCGCGGCGACTGCTGCGCCCGCGGCCACGAGCGCGCTGCGGGGAATATTGTCATCATGTGTCATGCTCATGCCGCCTTCGTGATCGTCCCGCCGGTCGAATTGTCGACGACTACTGGGCTGTAGAACCAGGTAATTGTGGGCTTCGTGCCATACAGCTTTTCGACGCGCTCGCGCCACTCGGCGCTGTAGACACGCTCGGCCGCCTGACGTGTCTGCCAAAGATAAACGCCGCCGACCACGCGCCCGTCCTCGGAGCGGATGTAATATTTCCGGATCAGCCCAGGGAGCTTTTGATATTTCGGGGCGGTCGCCTCGAAACGCTGCGTGGCCTCGGCAAGCGAGACCGGCGACGACAGTTGGAACTGCACCAAGGCGGTGATCATGATCGCACCTCCAAGCATAGGTTATTGCGCTTGCGCCGCGGGGCCGCAAGCCGGTGCTTCGCCAGCATCGCGTGCACGAACATCCGCCGCTCTTAGGGGCTGGCGTGGTCGATGAATTTTTTGGGCGGCGCCTCGCCCCATTGCGAGGTGAGCGCCTCCTCTGCGGATACGAGGTTCGACCCGTTCGCGAGATTGAGCCGGTCGCTGTCCGCCCAGTGCTCGTGCACGCGGCCCCATGGATCGGCCCAATAGTCGTAGACCTGACTGCCCAGCACGTGCCGGCCGATCCCCCACATATGCTCGTAGCCGAACTGCGCCAGGTAGTCGTGGCCCATCGCGACATCGTCGATGTCGGGCACCTCGAAGGACAGGTGATTAAGGCCGGTCTTTGGATGGTTGAGGCAGAAGAACACGTGATGATCAACGTAGGCGTCGCCGCGGTCGCAGCGATTGAACGAACCGATGAGGTTGCTCTTTTCGCCAGCGTAAACATCATCCGAGCAAACGAAGCCGAGCATCTCGCGGAACCAATCCACGGTCTCCCGGAACTTCGGAGTCATCAGCACACCATGTCCGATCCGCTTGACATGCGAGGGGCCCTTGGGCAGCCGCATCAACTCGCCCGCGCGCAACAGGGGATCCTCGCCCGTGTTGAGCTTCTGGCGTTGGGTCGCAATCGCCGGCAATGTGGCGATGCCGTGCACAACTTCGATCTGATAGCCGTTGGGTTCAGTGAGCCGCACCCGTTTGCCGCCGCCGGGCTCATCGATGTCCTCAATGGGCGAGGCGCCGCGCGCGCGCGATGCGCTCGAGATCGTCCTCGGTCGCGGCGTAATAGGCGAGACCGACGAATTTCGGCGCGCCTTTCTCGGTGACATGGATGTGATGGGCGGGATCGGTGCCGCGCATATAGAGGGCTGTGTTGGTGCGCGCCGCGCGCAACATTCCAAACCGCGTGAGGAACTCCTCCATCACATCGAGGTCGGGAGCCCGAAGCCGCCCGTACGCGATGTCGGTTGCCTTGATCCAAGCCATACGAGTCACGTGTCCAACTGAACCATGCGCCAAGGTTTGCACAAACGGATCACCTCGTCATCCTCGATTAGCCGAGCTGGTGGGCGTCATTCCGGGGCGCCGCGAAGCGGCGAACCCGGAATCCATAATCTCGGACCGTGGATATGGATTCCGGCTCTCGCTTCGCTCGGCCGGAATGACGACTACCCCAAATTCAGTTCCTGGAAGAAATCGTTGCCCTTGTCGTCGATCACGATGAACGCGGGAAAATTTTCCACGTCGATTTTCCAGACCGCCTCCATGCCGAGCTCCGGATATTCCACTGTTTCGACCTTCTTGATGCAATGCTCGGCGAGATTTGCGGCCGCGCCGCCGATGGAGGCGAGATAGAAGCCGCCGTGCTTCTTGCAGGCTTCGCGCACCGCGGAGGAGCGGTTGCCCTTGGCCAGCATGATCATCGAACCACCAGCGGCCTGAAAGTCGTGCACGAAGGCATCCATCCTTCCCGCGGTGGTGGGGCCGAAGGCGCCCGAGGCGTAGCCTTGTGGCGTCTTGGCGGGACCCGCGTAATAGACCGGGTGGTTCTTGAAATAGTCGGGCAGCCCCTCCCCTCGCTCCAGCCGCTCGCGCAATTTGCCGTGCGCGAGATCACGCGCGACGACCATAGGCCCGGTCAGAGAGAGGCGCGTCTTGATCGGGTACTTGGAAAGCTGGGCGAGAATATCCTTCATCGGCTGGCGCAGATCGACATGCACGACTTCGCCGCCGAGCTTGGTGGCATCGATCTCCGGCAGGTATTTTGCCGGATTGCGCTCGAGCTCCTCGAGAAAAACGCCCTCCGCTGTGATCTTTGCGAGCGCTTGTCGATCGGCCGCGCATGAGACGCCGAGGCCGATCGGCAGCGAGGCACCGTGCCGGGGCAGCCGGATCACGCGCACGTCGTGGCAGAAATATTTGCCGCCGAACTGCGCGCCCACGCCGAGCGAATGCGTGAGCCGATGCACCTCCTGCTCCATGGCTACATCGCGGAAGGCGTGGCCGTCCTCGGAGCCGCGCGTCGGCAGGTCGTCGAGGTAGCGGCACGAGGCGAGCTTGACCGTCTTCATCGTCAGTTCGGCCGATGTGCCGCCGATGACAATGGCGAGATGATAGGGCGGGCACGCGGCGGTGCCCAGCGTGAGCACCTTCTCCTTGAGAAACGCGATCAGCCGGTCGTGGGTGAGAATTGAGGGCGTCGCCTGGAACAGGAAAGATTTGTTGGCCGAGCCGCCGCCCTTGGCGATGAACAAAAATTTGTAGGCGTCGTCGTTCTCGCCTTTGCCTTCGGCGTAAATCTCGACCTGCGCCGGCATGTTCGACTTTGTGTTCTTTTCCTCGAACATGGAGATCGGCGCGAGCTGCGAATAGCGCAGGTTGCGCTTGAGATAGGCGTCGCGCGCGCCCTCGGCCAGTGCCGCTTCATCATCACCCTCGGTGAAGACCAGACGCCCTTTCTTGCCCATGATGATCGCGGTGCCGGTGTCCTGACACATGGGAAGCACGCCGCCCGCCGCAATGTTGGCGTTCTTTAGGAAATCGTAGGCGACGAACTTGTCGTTGTCGCTTGCCTGCGGATCCTCGAGGATCGCGCGCAGCTGCTGCAAGTGCCCGGGGCGCAGTAAATGATTGATATCGGTGAATGCCGCCTCGGCCACCATGCGTAGCGCCTCGCGCTCGACCACGAGGAGCTCGTGTCTTCCGGCGCGTTCCAAGCGCACGCCCTCGCCGGTGAGCTTGCGGTACGGCGTTCTGTCGTGGCCTAGCGGGAACAGCGATGTGTGCTTATACGGCGCGGCGATCTCGGCGTGAGCGGTCATGGGGATGGTCGGCTTTGCAACGGACGCCGCGGTTTTAGGCAGATTTCCCCGGCATGGGAAGCCGCCGCCTCAGCGACCACAATCGCAGAGCCGGCCTCGCTTAGACGTCGAGTTCCTTGAAGTAACGGTAGATGCCCCACTGGCTGAACGGAATGCGGCGCGGCGAGGCGAGATAGGCGGCGATCCGCGGTCGCTTGGCCACACGCTCGTGCAGCGCAACGAGGCGCGGCACCTTGCGCTCAAACCGGCGCATACGGCGCGGGAAGGCGTAACGCAGGCCCGCGATGATCTGGAACAACGACAGGTCTGCATAGGTGAGGTTGCGGCCGATGAGATAAGGACCGCCGCTCTTTTGCAGCACGCGCTCGAAATAGCGCAGGAATTTCGGCAGCCGATAGCGCCAGAAGTATTTCGTGGCGATCTTGGCGGCGGGGCGCTGCTCTTCGTAATAGAGATAGCCGGTAATCGGGTGATGCGTGTCGTGGATCAGCACCACGAGGTCCGCGATCGTGAGCTGCAACTGGTGCACCCACAACCGTCCGGCCTCTCCCCGGGGCGCCAGATTAAGCCGGGCGCCGAGGTAGAGCAGGATGTTGGCGGTCTGCGCGATCACGAGCTTGCCTGCCTTGAGGAACGGCGGCGCGAATGGAGGGCGCGCGGCGCCTGCGCTCTCAACGAATTTCATCATCGCGGGGACGCCGCGCTTGCCGGAACGTCGCGCCACGTCAATGTAGTCGGCGCCCGCCTCCTCCAGGGCGAGGCGCACGAATTCGCCGCGGCCCTGGATGGTCGGCCAATAGTAGAGCTCGTAGCGCATGATTCACCTCAGCATGCAAAGCGTTTGGCTTGCGCCTGTGGGTATCGCGTGCAACGAGCTGCGACAAGTGTTGATGATCGCGAGCGCGTTACGGGGGCGTGTGCGCAGTTCGGCACGGTAGGCGAGACGCGGCGACCGCCGCGGTATAAACTGAGCTGCACCGTCAACCGGGAGACAGCAAATGCCCATCGCCCATGTGCGCGGAGTGAACCTCAATTACGAAGTCCTCGGTAGCGCTGGCCCTTGGGTCGCGCTTTCGCCTGGCGGCCGCCGCGGCCTCGATAACGTGAAATCGCTGGCGCAGCACGTCGCCGATGCCGGCTGCCGCGTGCTCATCCACGACCGACGCAATTGCGGGCTCTCCGACATCGCCATCGGCGCGGACGTTTCCGAATACGAAGTCTGGGCGGAGGACCTCTATGATCTCCTCTCGCAGCTCAAGGCGCTGCCTACGGTGGTGGGTGGCGGCTCCTCCGGCTGCCGGCTCTCCGTGCTGTTCGCGCTGAAATATCCGCGCGCGGTGCGCGCGCTCTTGTTATGGCGCGTCACCGGCGGTCCGTTTGCCGCGGCCCGGCTGACCGAAAATTATTACGGCAAATATATCCGCGCGGCACGCGAGGGCGGAATGGCCGCCGTGTGCGAGCTTGACCACTTCAAGGAGCGCATCGAGGCGCGGCCGGCAAACCGCGCAACCCTCATGGCGATGGACCCGAACTCGTTCATCGCCGCCATGGAGCGCTGGCGCGGGCAGTTCGCGAAAGGCGCCGAGCTGCCGATCATCGGCGCGAGCGAAAAGGACCTCAACTCGATCAAGGTGCCGACCTGCATCATTCCAGGCAACGACAAGACGCACAACCACGCCATCGCCGAGACGGCACATCGCATGATTGCGGGCAGCGAGCTCTACGACCTCTTTCCCGGCGACCTCGATGTTCGTCGACTTTCTCAAGCGCGCGCAGGCCAAGGCGGCGTGATCACGACGGACGAAGGCTGGGCGATCCCAGGCGTCGGCAACATCGTGCGCAACATGAACGTGACACTCGAAGGCAATCCGGTGACCGCGAACAGTTTGGTCAATCAGGTCGGCTTGGTCGAGGCGAAGTAGCGCTCAGACGCACTTCGGTGCAATCGAGCGAGCGCGAGCGACAAACTCGGTCTCTTCCTCTCCCGCTTGAGGATCCGTCCATGGCCAAAGTCTGCGATTGCTTTCCGGAGTTGAAGGAGATCACCGAGGCCCGCGAGCGCCGCTATCGCACGCATCCGGAAAAAGAGGCACCGGAGGGACCGCAAAGTTTTGTCGAAGTAAAGGTGACCTCGATCGGCCAGCTCAACGAATTGGTCGAGTGCAAGAAGAGCGGGTACAAATTCCTCATCAGCGAGCCCGCCCATGTGGGCGGACAGAATTGCGCACCAACGCCGCTTGAATTTTTGCTCTCCGGCGCGATCGGCTGCTACGCGGCGGTGTTTGCCTTCTACGCGGCTAAGCTTGGCGTCGCATACGACACCTTCGAGGCGGTCGCACGCACCGAGTTTGATGCACGCGGCCATATGATCGCCGAGGCACCCCCTTCGGCGTTCCGCAAGGTGACGATCAATGTTCAGGTCAGGAGCGATGCGCCGGCCGAGAAGCTGAAAGAGGTCGAGCGCCTGGCTCTCGCGGGCTGCCCCGGGCTCAGCACGCTGCGCACCCCGGTGGCTGTCGAGAGCGAACTCGTCGTGATCGGTACGCGCGCGGAGAAGGAGAGCGTAAGCGGCGCGTCGCATCCGCTGACGGATTCAGCCCCTGCGCTTGCGCGGTAGACCCTTTCGTTTGGTGCGGGCGAACTCCCGCAACTGCCGCTCGCTCATGCTCTCGACCATCTGGCGCGAGGCGCCGCCGGCACGGCCTCCTCCTGTCGGGCAGTTCTAAAGTAAATGTGTGCGATCGCTGAAGGTTCCGCGCGCCGCTGTGCGCTACCTATCGCGCCGGCGTCTCGATCGGCGGCGCGCAATTTCCCCGCCCCTGCGCCATGCAGTCCTCGAGCCGGCGCTGCTCGAACATGGCATTGGCGAGCCAAATGCCGCCACCCACCACGACAAGAAGGAAAAACAGCAGCACCGCGTTCGCGATCCGCCGCTCGCGCGCGGTCTCCACGTATTTGTCTTCCCTGGTCTGTTCCGGTTCGATCATGGATGGATGGTAGCGCGCAAACGTGCCCAACGAAAACAGGGCCTCGCGGATCCGGCGCAGCGGGAAACTGAAGTGGAGCGCTGCGCCGGACACGGCAACACCGCTCAGCCCGCCATGGTCTCCTTCACCACCCTGACCAATTGCTTGAGCGTGAACGGCTTGGGGAGGAAATTGAACTGCGTCTGATCGGGGAGGTTTTTGTCGAAGGCGTCCTCGGCATAGCCAGACACGAAGATGATCTTGATGTCGGGCTTGCGCTTCTTGAGTTCTTTCATCAGCGCAAGCCCGTCCATCTCCGGCATGACCACGTCGGAGACGACAATATCGACCTCCCCGCCCTGCTTTTCCAGCTCCTGCAGCGCCTCGATGCCGTTTCCGGCCTCGATCACCGTATAGCCGCGTGATTGGAGGCCTCGCGCGTTGAGTGCACGCAGCCCCTCCTCGTCTTCGACCAGGAGAATAGTGCCGCGGCCGGTCAGATCGGTCGCCGGGGCGCGTATCTCGCCGGCAGCGGCGGTGGCAATAGCGGGCGCCGTAGTCTCCGGCAATTGCGGCACCTCGACCTCATCCGCAGCCGGAACGTGGCGCGGTAGGAAGATGCGAAAGATCGCGCCCTTTCCGACCTCCGACTCCACATAGATGAAACCGCCGGTCTGCTTGACAATGCCATAGACCGTCGAAAGGCCGAGCCCCGTGCCCTTTCCCACGTCCTTCGTCGTATAGAAGGGATCGAAAATCTTATCGATGATCTCCGGCGCGATCCCGCTGCCGGTATCCTCGACTTCCACCAGCACGTAGTCGTCTGCCGGCATGTCCTTGTGCCAATGCTGCGTGTCGTCGCCAACGCTGACGTTAGACGTGCGCAGCGTGAGTTTGCCGCCGAGCGGCATGGCGTCGCGCGCATTGACCGCGAGATTGATGATCACCTGCTCGAATTGCCCGACATCGGCCCTGACCGGCCAGAGGTCGCGCACCTGCGGAACGTCGAGCGATACGTTCTCGCCGATCAGGCGGCGCAGCAGAACGGTCAGATCCGAGAGCGCCTCACCGAGGTCGATCACCTGTGGGCGCAGGGTCTGCTTGCGCGAGAACGCCAGCAGCTGCCGCACCAGGCTCGCGGCGCGATTGGCGTTTTGCTTGATGTGCATAATGTCCTGAAAGGACGGATCGGTCGGCCGGTGCGCATTCAACAGGAAGTCGGTCGCCATCATGATCGCGCCGAGCAGATTGTTAAAATCATGCGCGATGTTTCCCGCCAGCCGGCCGATGGTCTCCATCTTCTGCTGCTGGTTGACCTGGTTCTCGAGCGTGCGCTGCTGCGTGGTTTCAAGCGCGTAGACGATTGCGGCTTCACGGTCGCGTTGCTTCTCGTCCTCGACCGCTATGACGAAGAAGCTGGCATAGCGCTCGCCGATACCGGCGAGCGCCGCGTCGACCGGATCAATCTCGCTTTGTCCCTCTGCCGCCTTGCGGATGGCGGCTTCGAGCGCACCCTGGTCGCGCTCGGCAACGATGGAGAGGATCGAGCGGTCGTCCCTCGCTCCGCCTTTGAATACGGGGTGGAACAGGCGGGCAAATCTCGCATTGGAGTCGACGATCCGCCCCTGCTTGTCGACGGTGGCGATCGCCATCGGCGTATTTTGGAAAAAGCGCATGAACCGCACTTCGGCCGCGCGCTGCGAATCGATCGACCCGTCGCGCGCGCGATTGATGACAAGCGTCCGCGAGGCGCCTGGCGCGCCGTCGGGCCCGAAGGCGACCTTATAGAATAGCCGGGCCGGGACGGTGCGGCCGCTGCGCGTTTTGAGATCGATGTCGAGAATTTCCGTCTTCACGTCGCCCGGCACGGCCGCGAGCGTGGTCAGGAGCGACGCGCCCTCCCCCGCCACGATCTGTTCGAGCTTGAGGCTGCCAGAGCCGATTTGGGCGAGATCATAATCGAGCCAATTGGCCAGCGTCGCGTTGATATAGACGATGTTGCCGTTGGCCTCGGCCGAAAAGAAGCCAGCTGGCGCATGGTCGAGATAGTCGATCGCGTGCTGCAACTCCTGAAATACATTCTCGTGCCGCTCGAGATCGCGCGTCACATCAGAGAGGGACCACACCGTGATGCGCGCGTCGCGTTTACCTTCGCCGAGCGGGCGCACGCGGATGCGCAACCACCGTCCGTTCTCGCCGCCGTGCGCATTGACGCGCACCTCCTCCTGGGCACGGCGCCCTTCCCGCGCAGCCTTGAGCAGACGGTACACGGCTTCGGAAACAGCGGCATCGCCCATGAGGGCCCGCTCGACCGGGCGCACATCGCGGGCGTCGGACGCCCCGACGAGTTCAAGATAGGCAGCGTTGGCGTAAACCACGCGGCCATCCGGATTGGTCACCACGATGCCCTCACTGGCATGGTCGACGATGGCCGCCAGCAAGGGGCGTTTGGCCGTCCGACCCGGCATGCGCAGGATGCCAGCGGCGAACGCGAACAGTAGGAACACGCTGAGCGTGGCCAATACGGCGACGAGCGCCACAGTGTAAGGTTCCGCTTTGGCGCGTCCGATCAGGAAGGCACCGGCGGCCGGGACGAGCAGCGCAAAGAGCAGCACGAGACCGATACTGCCGGTCCGGCGGGCTTCCGGACTGCGCTCGATCGGCGCACGGGCGTTGTCCTCGGAGGCTTTCGGCTGCGTCATGCTCGGCGTGGAATCGGCGACATTCGCCTCGTCCTGAGTGCCCCAGCCGTTAGGTTCACGCAAGGCTTTCACGGGCGCGCTGCCCGGGCCGCCACTGGGAGCGCGCCGGAACGCTGTCGCGCCGGGCACCTTACGCAGCAGGAATTTTGCGCTGGTGCGGTTAATGGGCCGTTGCAGGCGGCTCCCGCCCCTGCCAAACCGCTGTTTACCACGCGAAAGCTTCCACGGGCATGTCGGCCCGGGTCCTAGCTTTCTTAATTTCCTGTTAGTATTGACCGGCGGGGCGTAGGAGCAGCGGCGTTAACCATTGGGGGCGATGCCGGGACCGGTGAGACCGGGGGAGGAGTGATGTTGGATACGGTATTCGGTGAAGGACAGACCGGTCTCAAGGTCTTTCTCTTCGTAATCATCGTGCTGGCCCTGCTGGCGCTGGCGTTCTGGCTCATGCGCCGGTTCGGCGGCGGACGGCTCGGCGGCGGCGCCACGCGCGGACGCCAGCCGCGGCTCGCCGTCATCGATCAGGCAACGGTCGACAGCCGGCGGCGGCTCGTCCTCATTCGACGCGATAATGTGGAGCATCTCCTCATCATCGGCGGCCCGACCGACGTGGTGGTCGAGCAGAACATTGTACGCGCGGCAACGGCGGCGCGGGAAGGAGTCCGTCCGCCAGCCGCCGACACGTTGCCACGGGCGGTGCCTCTCGGCGAAGACAGCATGTGGCCGCTGCAGCCCGAGCCCGCGCCGAAGCCCGAGGCTGCAGCGCGGGTCGAACCCTCGGTGCGCGCCGAGCCCCGACCGCCGCGTCCGCCGATGGCGTCGGAAGAACCGATGGTCTGGCCGGGAGAGCGGCCGGATGAACCGCAGGCTGCGACGCCGCCTGTGTCTCCCGTTCCCCCGCGCGAGCGCAAGCCGCGCGCCCCCGACCCGCTCGCTGAACTCGCGGATGAATTGTCACGCGTGCCCGGGGTGGGCGGGCCTGCCGAGCAACGCCGCATGCCGCGGCTGCAACCGGCGCCAACGCCTACTCCCAGCACCACCGATCCCGCGCTCAAGTCGCCAGCCGACCAAAATCTCTCGGAAATGGCGCAACGGCTCGAAGCCGCGTTGCGCCGGCCCGGCAAGAGCGATGAGACGCGCACAGGTTTCGGCGTACCGAGGAGCGCTGGCGAACCTGCGTCCGAAACCTCTCCTCGGGTGGACACGACGCTGCGCCGCCCGTTCAAGCCGGACGACCTTCGCCCAGGGACGACAGTGAGCAAGAGCGAGCCTGCCGCACCTGCAACCGATGAAGCGGCCGCAGAACCCGCGAAGGCCGCACACGCGCGTAGCGCCGACGCCAAGCCCGGGCAGCAGAAATCCTTCTACGACAGCCTCGAGCAGGAGATGGCGAGCCTGCTGAACCGTCCGCCGCCCAAGCCCTGACCGGCCAGGGAACGGTCGGGTCGGCCAAGGCCGTCACCACCGCTGCATTGAGCGTGGTGATCATAGTCCTGGGCGTACCCTTAGGGACCCAAAGCGCGTGCCAGAAAGAAATGTAGACGCCCGGCACTCCCGTCTCGTCCACGGTGGGAACATCGGGCGCGCCAAACCATCGCAACTTGGCCATGACCGCGAGTGCCTTGATCTGGCCGGCGCGTACCTGCGGAAGCGAATTCGAGGACATGTCGCACATGATGTCGACCTGTCCGCCTACCAGATCAGCTATCGCCGGCGCACCGCCGCGATAGGGCACGAATTGGAAGCGGGTCCCAGTATTGTTCTGAAGATAAATCCCGCACAGATGCGATCCGCTCCCGGGGCCGACCGTCGCGGCCGACGCCTTGTCCGGGTGCGCCTTGAGCCACGTGATCAGCTCCTTCAGATCCTTTGCCGGCAAATCCTTTCTTGCGACGACCCAGAGCGGGGTATCGGCCACCCTCGACACCGGTTCAAAGTCCGCCAAGACGTCGTATGCAACCGGATAGACCGCGCCGGCTCCGACGTGACTCGCCCAGTTGCCGAAGCTCAGCGAGTAGCCATCGGGCGCCGCACGCGCGCTTCGGGCAACCCCGATGCTGCCCCCTGCGCCAGCCACGTTCTCCACCACGACCGGCTGGCCGAGCGTCTCCTTGAGATGCTCGGCTAGCACTCGCGCGAGCGTCGTGGTGGCCCCGCCCGCCGGAAACGGCACGACCATGGTGAGCGGTCGCGAGGGATAGGCTCGCGCACTTGCGATGCGGGGCACTGCCGCGATCGCCGCTGCAGCGCCTGCCAGATGCTGAAGAAACCGACGGCGTTGCATGGGCGGCCGCCGTTCCCATGCTAGGACTGCATTTCACTCGTCGCGATAGATGCGCTCGCGTCGTTCATGGCGCTCCTGCGCCTCGACAGAAAGGGTGGCGATCGGGCGCGCCTCGAGCCGCTTGAGCGAGATCGGCTCGCCCGTCTCCTCGCAATACCCGTAGGTGCCGTCCTCAAGGCGGGCGAGCGCGCTATCAATCTTGGCGATCAGCTTGCGCTGGCGGTCGCGCGCGCGCAACTCGATCGCGCGGTCGGTCTCCGAAGAGGCGCGGTCGGCAAGATCCGGGTGATTCTCGTTCTCGGCCTGCAGATGGGCCAGCGTTTCCTTGGCCTCCTTGAGGATTTCCTCTTTCCAACTGATGAGCTTCTGGCGGAAATACTCCCGCTGGCGCTCGTTCATGAAAGGCTCTTTGTCGGAAGGTCGATAGAGCTTGGTCTTGTCGAGTATCGCGCCGCCATTCTTTTGCGGAGACATTGCAACCCCGTACGAAAAGCGAGCCCCCTGCTCGCGGGGCGAGCTTATATCGAGCCGCGCGATGGCGGACAATAACGGAATTGCCATCGACCCTACTTTTCAGGATGCGCCGCAAAAGGGCCTCGTGAAGCCGCCGTCTGGCGGTCCGCCGCTCGCATTGTGCCGTCGGAGAGCGCGACGCGGCAGGTTTAGCGTGCCCGCTCGACGGCCCTAATCTCATCCTCGCCCGCGCTCGCTGCGGGCCCCTGCGCCGGGAAGCGGATGCGCAGATCGGAGACTTCCTGGAGCAGAGCCGCTCCCTGGCCCGTGGTCAGGCCGAGCACATGGCCGCCGCGTCTCCGGTCGGCCGTGAGAAAGTGGAAGTGCCAGCCGCGCACGTTCACGGATTTGGCAGCGGCCGGGAAACGGAATCCGATCAGGGTACCGTCAACAGCGTCAAGCGTATGGACAACCTGCTGCGCCTTGATCACTTCCGCCAGGGAGCGATAAGGCGGCTGCTGCTTGGGCTCGCTGCGGATTGCGATGCTCTCGAACCGGCCGTCCACGCGCGCGGCAAGTATGCGCGAGGGGCTATACGGCAAGGCGTCGAGCGCCGCCTCGAGCTGCTCGAGAGATTGCCCCGCAGCAACCTGCGCCGATCCTTGCGGTTGCCAAGCAACGACTACTGCGAATGGGGTCAGCTCCGAGGAGGCGACCAAGTGCGCCCGGCCGTCGACCGTGCCGCGATACACCTTCCCATCGAGCAGCATCATCTCTCCGTCCACCCCGTTGAATGTGCCGAGTCCGAGGCTGCCGTGCCGGAGTAGCTCGCCGACGGTCGTATCGCCGTCATAGCCGCCGGCCAACAGGCTCGAGATGGTGGAAATCTGGTAGACCTCAGCGGCGGGCGCGGGAGCCGAGGCTGCGGCGAAAAGCAGGAGCATCAGCGCGCGCCACAACATCGGGCGAGTCATCGTGAGCCTCCTTCGGCGCCTGATCCAAAAATATCTGGTGGAAGGTCAGCCCTTTGGCGCCTCGCGCCGCTCCAAATAGGCAACGACGGGCTGATCGCATTTTGGGCGCGAGAAGCATGCTGGCCAGGTTGGGTTCAAGCGGGAGCGTCGGGGATGAACTTCAACGCTAGCCCGTTCATGCAATAGCGCAGACCGGTCGGCGGCGGCCCATCCTCGAAAACATGGCCCAGATGTCCGCCACAGCGCCTGCAATGCACCTCGGTGCGCGGCAACAGCAACAGGTGGTCGGTGGCGGTGCCGATCGCGTTCGGTAGCGGTCGATAAAAGCTCGGCCACCCGGTCTTGCTATCGTATTTCGTCTCTGAAGAGAACACCGGTAGATCGCAGCCGGCGCAGACAAACGTCCCCTTGCGTTTCTCGTCATTGAGCGGGCTCGAGCCGGGCGGCTCGGTTCGGCGCAGCCGCAACACCTCGTACTGTGCCTTGGTCAGCACGGAGCGCCATTCGCTGTCGCTCTTTTGGATTTCGAACGCGTCGGCGGCCTCGACATCGCCGCTGTTAAGCCAGCGTAGCCCCGCGATGCCTACAAGGCCTGCCGCACCCGCCAGCAAAAGACGACGATCAATCATCCCTAGTCCTTCTTGCCCCACAGCTCCTCGAGCCGTGCGTCGCGGCCGCAGTTGAAGCGATAAAATTTATACCGAACTGGATTCTTCAAGTAGTAGTCCTGATGGTATTCCTCGGCTTTGTAGAACGGCCCAGCCGGTACGATCTGGGTTGCAACCGGCTGCTTGAAGCGCTTCTGCACCACCGCCTTGGAAGCTTCCGCCAGCGCACGCTGCTCCTCGCCGTGATAAAAGATCGCGCTGCGGTATTGGTCGCCATGGTCGCAGAACTGTCGATCCTTCGCCAGCGGATCGATATTGTGCCAGAACACGTCGAGCAGCCTGCTATAGCTCACCTTCGCCGGATCGTACGCGATCTCCACCGCCTCGGCATGGCCGGTGCCGCCATGCGAGACCTGCTCGTAGGTGGGATTGGCCATATGACCGCCGGTATAGCCCGAGGTCGTGCTGATCACGCCCTCGACCTTGTCGAAATCGGCCTCCACGCACCAGAAACAACCACCCGCGAAAGTCGCAACTGCGGTGCGCGGCTCGCTCCCTTGCCCCGCGGCAGGCGCGAAAAGCGCGAGCAAGAGCAGCGCGCTGAGCGCGATCACGCGGCTGACGATGGTTAACTGGCGCGGCATGCGGCTCTATCGCCGTTCGGTAAGCGGGTGAGTCGACACAATATATATGTCATTTCGGGATCACCCGTTGAGGCAATTCGGCTCACGTTCGTGCGATGACGGCGTGACCTGACGCGACCGGCCGTCACTGCGCGCCTTGGCCGGGCTTGACCCGGCAATCCATCCCCTTGGATAAGTGCTTGGCCAATACGCGGTTCAGGCCCGCGCGTGACGAACCGAGAGCGGCGGCTGCTGACTTTGGAAGCAACGAGGCCCTGTGCGTTTTGAAGGAACCAGCGCCTATGTCGCAACCGACGACCTCAAGGTCGCGGTCAATGCAGCCATCACGCTCGAGCGACCGCTCCTGGTCAAAGGCGAGCCCGGGACCGGTAAGACGGTGCTCGCGCTCGAGGTCGCCAAGAGCCTGGGCGCACCCTTGATCGAGTGGCACATCAAATCGACCACCAAGGCGCTGCAGGGACTCTACGAATACGACGCGGTATCGCGGCTGCGCGACAGCCAACTGGGCGATGCGCGTGTCCACGATATCCGCAACTACATCAAACGCGGCAAGCTGTGGAATGCCTTTGTCGCCGACGCTCGACCGGTGCTGCTGATCGATGAAATCGACAAAGCCGACATCGAGTTCCCGAACGATCTGTTGCTGGAGCTCGACCGCATGGAATTCTTCGTCTACGAGACCGGCGAAACCGTGAAGGCCCGACGACGGCCGATCGTGGTGATCACCTCCAACAACGAGAAGGAACTACCCGACGCGTTTCTGCGCCGCTGCTTTTTCCACTACATCCGCTTTCCCGATGGCGACACCATGCGCGCAATTGTCGAGGTGCACTTCCCCGGCATCAAGCAGCGCATCGGAAGCGCTCAAGCTGTTCTATGAAGTCCGCGAGGTGCCGGGAATGAAGAAGAAGCCTTCAACCTCCGAGCTCCTCGATTGGCTAAAACTCCTGCTCGTCGAGGACATCGGACCCGAGACGCTGCGCGAGCGCGACCCGAAGAAGCTCATTCCGCCGCTCCACGGCGCGCTTATCAAGAACGAGCAGGACGTCCATCTGTTTGAGCGGCTCGCTTTCCTGGCGCGCCGCGAGGGGCGGTGAGCGCGACCGCAGTCGATCCCGAGGCTCCGCTCATTCGCGCGCAAGCGTCCATACTTTTGCGGAAGACAAGCGGAATCCTGAATCTTCGTTCTCGGCTGCGCGGAGCACGCTAGTCCGGCGTGCGCGCCTCAAGTGGCTCGTCGACTGTGCGGCGATCGATCGCAGGAGAGGCGACCGGATCGGCGGGGAGCTCCCCGCGCTGCGGCTCTGCGGGCAGATGCTCCCGTGGCAGCACGGCGCCGAGCTGCGCCTCCACGCCGGTCTCCTCGTAGCCCTCGCGCAGGGCCGCGCGCTTCGCCAGACGCACGTCTTCCTGCTCCCGCCGCCGCGCTGCCCGTGCCGCCAAGCGCTCGCGCGCATCGAGCCACCAGTAAAGCACCTGCATCACCGCGCGTCCGATGCTACCGCCGGCCCACACGAGCTCGAACGGGGCGAACAATCGCCACGCGTCGTCACCCTCGACAATGGCTTGGGCAAGAATGTTCCCCGCCATGGCCGTGGTGTTGATGCCGTGGCCGCCGAAGCCGCTGGCGAGCCAAAGGCCTCCCGAAAGCTCTCCGATCTGCGGCATCCGATGCAGCGCATTGCCGAGCACGCCCGACCAGGCATGCTCAACCTCGACATCGGCGAGCTGCGGATAAACCGCTGCCACATCGGCTTTGAGCCGGCGCACGAACCGCTTGGGATCGGCCTCCCACGTCGTCGTATGTCCGGACCAGAGCAGCCGGTCGTTGCCGACGATGCGGTAATGATTACTCGCGAGGTTGGTATCGGTCACCGCGCCGCGATAGGCGATGGCAGCGGCAAGCCGCGGCCCGAGCGGCGCGGTGGTCATCGTATAGCTCCAGATCGGCAGCAGCGTGCCGGCGATGCGCGGCACCAGCGAGCCGAGATGGATGCTGCAGGCGAGCACGATATGGGCGGCGCGTACGCGCGCGGATGGCGTGGCGATCCGCTTGCGCACGCCTTCGGTGTCGATCGAGAGCGCGGGCGTGTCCTCGAAAATGCGCGCGCCGGCCGCTTCCGCCAGTTCGGCCAGGCCCAAGGCGTAGTTGAGCGGATGGATGTGGAATGCGCGCGGCAAATGCACGGCATGGAAGTAGTGATTGGTCTTGAGAACGTCCCGCACCCGCTCCGTCGGCCATACCTCGATTTCAGTGCCGAACTCCTCGGCATAGAGCTGCGCATCATCCAGGAGTTCGTCGCGGTTATCGATCTTGGACGCTTTGAGCCAGCCGGCGATCGGCGCAACTCCCGGCAGGCGAGCCTCAGCGATCGTGGCGCGAATGTATTTGAGGCCCATGTCGGAGAGCGCCCACAACGCCTTGGCGTGCTCCAAACCGACACGACTCACCACGCTGTCCATCGGCGCGGCAAAGCCGGGCAGCACGAAGCCATCGTTACGGCCGGACGCGCTCCATGCGATGCGCCGGCTCTCGAGCACCGCGACCGACCACCCGCGTCGAGCGATCTCGCGGGCGGTCGTCAGCCCCGCAAGGCCGGCGCCGACGACACACACGTCAACATCGAAGTCGTAGGTGAGCGGCGGGCGCGCGGATGCCGGCACCATGGTGGCGGTATACCAAGTCGGCACGTAGGATGCTGGCTCAGATGCGTTCACGTTTTCTTCCACGCAAGTTAACTCACCGCCGGGCATGCTAGACTGCGGAGCGTGGGAAATCGACGCTAGTGCAATGCGCCTGATACTGTTGCGACACGCCAAAACGGAAAAGGCCGAAGGCGGCATGAGCGACCGCGCGCGCCGGCTCAATGCCCGCGGCAAAGCCGATGCACCGGTGATCGGCGCCTATATGGCACGTCATTCGCTCATTCCGGAACTGGTGCTGGTATCGACCGCGGAGCGCGCACGGCAGACGTGGGAACGCGTCGCCGCTACGTTGCCCAGCCCACCGCGGGTCGCCTACGAGGAGCGTCTCTACAATGCCGGCGCCGAGGCCATCATCGCGCTGGTAAAGGGCACGGCGCCGACAGTGCGCACGCTCCTCGTGGTCGGGCACAATCCGGGCCTGCATGAGGCGGCGCGGCGGTTGATCGCCTCCGGCGATGTCGAGACCCGCGAGAGGCTCAACGAAGGGCTGCCGACCTCAGGGCTCGCGGTCATCGACTTTGCCGGCAAAGACTGGCGCAAGCTGCATCCGCGCGGCGGCCGGCTCGAGCGCTTCGTAAGCCCCCGCTCGCTCGCGGAGGCGGATCGGGTTTGAAGGCCGGGGTCGCGCCGCTCGCGCCCTTGGCGTGGCGCACCCCGAGCCGGTATTTGCCTGGGCCGCTGCGGCGAAACCCACTCACCGCCGGCTCACAAGCGTGGCAATATGTCCTAAAACGCCGGTCACAGAGGGGATGTCGCCATGTACAAGAAAATCCTGGTTCCGATCGACCTCGCAGATCCGGACTTGGCCAAGCCCGCGGTCGACACCGCGTTGATGATGGCCGCTCCGTCGGAGGGGACGATTCGCTTCGTGAATGTGCTGCCGCTCACGCCGGTGATGCTCGCCGAATATGTGCCACCCGATTTCGAGGTGCAGCAGCGCAAGGCGGCGGAAGATGCGCTCGCAATCGTCGTGAAGGAGACCGGCTTGCCGCCGTCGCGGGTGTCCTGGACCGTGCGCCAGGGCGGCGTCTACCAGGAGATCCTGGAAGAGGCGAACAGCATCCACCCCGATCTCATCGTCATGAGCTCGCACCGGCCGCAGCGGCACGCGGTGCGGACGTATTTCCTCGGCTCCAACGCCGGCCACGTGGTCCGCTACGCCAAGTGCTCGGTTTTGGTTGTGCGAAATTAAAACCTGGCTCGCCTGAGCACAGCGAAAACCACCCAAAACGAATCGAGCCAAGCGTGATGGGTTTCGGTTCCTCAACTCGTTCTATGCAACCGTGCAACAAGAATTGCTGTGAAGGTAGCCGCCTGCGTCGCACTAAACGACCCGGGTGCGAATGTTCAAGCGTCGGGCAAAACCTCTTTCGGTACGGCCTCCGGTCGGTATTGGCCGGGGCGGTTGCGCTTGAAATAGGAGCCGCTCTGCCACACGAACAGGGCGAAGAAGCCGCCCACCATCGCCGCGCCGGAATAGGCGCCGATCTCCAGCGCCCGCACCACGAGCGCCGCCAGCGCCAGCCCCGTGGCCGCGAACAGCACGAGCCCCGGCCAATAAAGGAATGCCGGTGCGCCCGTCTCAAACGCGGTCGTCCCGCCGGAGGCGGCGATGCGCTGGTTGAGTTCGTGGATGAAAGCGCCATATGCCCGGTCTTGCGGCCGCTGCTCGAACAGCGACTGCCACGAGGTCGAGGCGATCAACAGTCGCCGGCCGCCAGGCCACCAAATCTCGGCAACGAAGCGCCGCGTCTGCATGGTCGCCGGACGGAACGACAGCCGTACCCGGCTGATTCTGGCATACGGGATGCGGCCGCGCTGCCGTCCCAGCTGCCATTCAAGCGCATCGGGGCGCAGACAAAGCTCCCACGGCGCGCCCATCAACGATGGCTTGTAGACATAGACCGGATCCGCGCCGGATGCTCGCTCCTGCGACATGGTCCTCAACGCTCCATGAAGCCGACCGGTCGCCCTCTTTGAGACAGACCTGAATTGTTCTGAATCGTGCCAGAGCCGACATTATCGCGCGTATCCACTTGTAATCACTGAGATACGGCATGCGGAGCGACAAAAGCACATTTTGTGATGGCCATCACAGCGCCGGCGCCATGCGAAAGGTAGGGTTGTTTCGTCGATCGTTACCGCATGTGCGGTTCTCACGTTCGACGTTCCTCCGAAACACTTGAGCCCCGCGCGAGCGGGGCTTCCTTTTCCCAGTCTCTCCCATTTCGCTACTTCCCCGCCTCAGCGTCGGGCGCCAACTTATCGACCCGGCGAAGTTGCGGGAACGCCCACATCCAGATCAGCATCACCGCGATCGTGCCAAAGCCACCGATCAGCGCCGAAGGTACAGCACCGAGGGCAGCCGCCACCGCGCCGGCGCGAAATTCGCCGAGCGAGCCGGAGGAGCCCGTGAACATGGAGTTCACCGCCAGCACCCGGCCCAACATTTCGTAGGGCGTGCGCATTTGTACCAGCGATTGCCGGATGATGACGCTGATCGCGTCAGAGGCACCGTAGACCATGAGCGCGAGGAACGACACGACCAACGAAGTCGACAAGCCGAAGGCGAGGCTCGCCAACCCGAACATTCCGACTGCGGCAAACATGAGATGGCCGGCCCCGCCGATGGCGTGGCGCGCCAATACGATCGACGTCGCGAGTGCCCCGACCGCCGGCGCCGAGCGTAACACCCCGAGGGCCCACGGTCCGGTCTCCAGGATGTCGCGAGCGTAGATCGGCAATAGGGCGGTCACCCCGCCGAGCAGCACGGCGAACAGGTCGAGCGAAATGGCCCCCAACAGGACCGGCCGGCTGCGGATATAGCGAAAGCCGGCAAACAGCGTCTCCAGGCTGATCGGCTTGCGTTCTTCGGTGCGCGGCGCGATGTGGATAAGGCTGATCAGCACGCTCGCCGCGATGAAAACTATGGTGCAGGTCGCATAAACGCCGGTCGGGCTGAGCATATAGAGGAGCCCGCCGAGCGAGGGGCCGCAAATCACGGCCGTCTGCTGTGCGCTGGCCGAGGCCGCGATCGCGCGCGGCAACAGCCGCGCCGGCACGATCCCCGGCAGCAGCGCGTGGATCGTCGGTATCTCGAACGCGCGCGCGGTGCCCGACACGAACAGGATCGCCAGCATGGCGTCGCGGCTGAGCGCGCCGCGCGCGGTGCCGATGGCAAGCGCGAGCGCCGCCACCGCCTTGCTCAACTGGCAGCTAGCAACGACGAGACGCCGATCGAATAGATCGGCAACCTGGCCGATGATGAGCGAGAATCCCACCAGCGGCACGAATTGTGCCAAGCCGACCAGGCCGAGGTCGAACGGATCGTTGGTGAGCTCGTAGATCTGCCAGCCGACCGCCACGCCTTGCATCATATAAGCGCCGTTGGTGAAGGTGCGCGCACACCAGAACAGCACAAAGGAAGGATGGCGCGTCAGCGACGAGGCGGCGGCAGGCTCAGGCATGCGCGTGGCGGCTAAAGCGGAATGGCGAGAAGGGTATCGATCAGCCGGCTGTCGAGAATAACGATCTTTTCGGCAAAACGCGGCCTGCCGTCATCGTCGACGACGTGATCGTGATAGCGGCCGGTGGCGAACAGCATGGTCTCGCCGCCATGCATGATGCGCGCCACGATGAAGCTCGTCTGCGCTTTGAGAGTGCCGTCCGCGCCGGGAGTAACGAGTGCAGCCCCGATCACGTGCCGATAGCGTTGCGCCTCGTAGACGTTGGCCTCGCGCAGGGAACGCACACGGTCTCGCAGCATGGCGCGCGAGGTCGCGTAGATCATGCCGAGCGGCAGGCCACGCTCGAAGTTCTCCGCCGTGGTGACGCGGTAGCGGCCGTGCTCGATGAAAAAGTCCGGCCATGCCTCGAGCTTGTCGTCGTCGATCGCCTGAGCATAGCGGGTGTTGAGGTCCTCGACCTTGAGCTTGAGCTCGATGTTCATGGCAACGTCGACGCTCACGAATTTGGCTTGTCGTTCGGCTCCTTTACGGCGCGTTTTAATGCATCCGACATCGGCAATTGGATGTTGATGGCCCGGGGCGGGATCGGCCGCTCGAACCACTGCGTATACAGTTTCTCGAACTCGCCCGAGCGCATCAGTGCGGCAAGCGTCTCGTCGACGAGTGACTTGAATTGCTCATCATCCTTTCGGATCATCAGCGCATAAGGATCGGACGGGTAAGAGTTATCGAGCAGTTTGAAATCGGCGGGATTTTTCGCATTGGCTCGGAAGCCCGCGATCAAGATGTCATCCTCCATCCACGCACCGGCACGGCCGGTCTCGACCAGCAAGAAGGATTCGGCGTGATCCTTGCCCTGCATGATGGTCATGCCAAGCTTTCCCTCATTATTCAATTTGTTGACGAACAGCGCGGTGTTGGTGCCGGCCGTCACGGCGACGGTTTTTCCCCGCAGATCGTCGGCGCTCTTGACGTCATTGTTGGTGCGGGTGATCCATTTGAATTGCGGCACGAAGAAAGTATAGGAAAATCCGACCTGCGTCTGTCGACTGGTCATGTTGGCCGTCGATCCGCATTCGATGTCGACCGTACCGTTGGCGACGAGCGGGAGACGGGTCGCCGATGTCACCGGGTTATATTTGACGGTGAGATTGGGCAGGGCCAGCTTCGCCTTTACCGCCTCGACGACATGCTTGCACAATTCAATCGAGAACCCGACTGGCTGCAGCTTGTCGTCCAGGTATGACAAGGGAATCGAACTGTCGCGATGACCGATCGTGATGACGCCGGTCTCCCTCACTTTTTTGAGTGTGCCCCCCAAGTCTTGCGTCTCGGCGGGCGCGGCCACGCCGAGGAACAAAGCGGCCGCTATCACGACCCCGATTGAATGTCTCATGAGCTTCCTCCTGAGCTGTTGCGCGCGCATGCACGGCTCATCCAATTTGTTTCGTCGAGGCGTCGACCGCCTCACCGAGGCGCTCGACGATCGTGTCGACTGCGCCATCATCGACGATGAACGGAGGCGCGATCAGCACGTGGTCGCCGCGCGCGCCGTCCACTGTGCCGCCCATGGGATACACCATCAGGCCGCGCGCCATTGCTTCACGCTTGACGCGCGCATGCAGCTTCAGTTTCGGATCGAACGCCTCCTTGGTGCCGCGATCGGCGACCAGTTCTACGCCTTGTAGGAGGCCGCGCCCGCGCACATCGCCGACGAAAGCATGATTGCCGAAGCGCTCCCTCAGGCGGCGCGACAGATGCGTCCCCTGCGCCCGCACGTTGGCCAGCAGATTGTCGCGGCGGATCACCCGCTGCACCGCCAATGCGGCGGCGCAGGCGAGCGGATGACCCATATAGGTATGCGTGTGCTGGAACGCGCCTGAGCCGTGGGCCACGGCTTGGAAGATGTCGTCCTGCATCATGAGGGCGCCGATCGGCGCGTAGCCGCCGCCGAGTCCCTTCGCGACTACCATCAGATCCGGGCTGATCCCCTCCTGTTCGCATGCGTGCAGCGTGCCTGTGCGGCCCATGCCGCACATGACCTCGTCGAGAATGAGCAGAACGCCGTGCCCGCCGCATACCTCGCGCACGCGCCGGAAATAACCGGGCACCGCGGGAACCGCACCCATGGTGGCGCCGACGACGGTTTCGGCGACAAAGCCGATGATGTTTTCGCCGCCGAGCTCGCCGATTTTGCTCTCGAGTTCTTGCGCCAGACGTTCGCCATAAGCTTGAGCGCTCTCTTCCGCGCGCCGCTCGCGGTATTCATAGACCGGCGAGACGTGGTGCGTCTCGATCAGCAACGGAGCGAACGCCTTGCGCTGCCATTCACGGCCTCCCGCCGCGAGCGCGCCGAGAGTGACGCCGTGATAGCTTTGCCGCCGGGCAATGATATATCGCCGCTGCGGCTCACCGCGTTCCACGAAATATTGCCGCGCCAGTTTGAGCGCGGCCTCGATCGCCTCCGAGCCGCCGCTGACCAAAAGGACGTGACTCATTCCCTCCGGCGCGTGCGCGATGAGCTCGTCCGCCAGTTCCTCCGCAACTTCCGTGGTGAAGAAGCTCGTATGCGCATAGGCGAGCCTGTCCAGTTGCTCGTGCATGGCTGCCAGGACATCCGGATGCGAATGGCCGAGACAAGACACCGCCGCACCACCCGAGGCATCGATGTATTCCTTGCCCTTGGCGTCGCGGATGGCGATGCCACGGGCGCTCGCGGCGACCGGGTAGGGCTGGCCGATCTGGCGATGAAGGACATGGGTCATGTGCGTGACCGCCGTTTTGAGCTGCTCGGGGAGGTGCTCGCACTCCGAAACTGCCTGACCCCGATCGGGCCATCCAGTCTACAATAAATGCTGTAATGGGAACCGCGATATGGCTTGGCGCATCGGAATCGATATCGGCGGCACGTTCACGGACGTGGCACTCGTCGACGATGCGAGTGGGCACGTCGGTGTGGCCAAAGTGCCGACG
>WNFW01002704.1_pt1 | contig 24194 bp, 20 predicted proteins | sample 5400131 | NCBI WGS metagenome assembly WNFW01 (sample SAMN13153362, study PRJNA577476) | soil metagenome | isolation source: 20 cm soil or saprolite under grassland replicate 1 | place: USA:California | collected 2016-06-15 | reverse complement strand
TGACGTTGAGCTGCGGGTGTCCTCCTGCCCGCGACAGGAGCTAATGTGAGTCAGCCGAAGAGCCAGCTGGACCTTGACCTGCTAAGCATCAATACCATCCGAACCCTGGCGATCGACGCGGTCCAACAGGCAAATTCAGGCCATCCCGGCGCCCCCATGGGGCTTGCTGCAGTGGTCTACGCTCTGTGGCAAGGGTTCCTCCGCTACGACCCTATGGATCCCACATGGCTAAATCGTGACCGTTTTGTTCTGTCCGCCGGCCACGCCTCGATGCTTCTTTACGCCACGCTCCACTTGACCGGGGTGCGCGCGGTCAATACGCAAGGAAAAGTTACAAACGATCCTGCTGTGTCTTTGGAGGAGATCAAACGCTTCCGGCAAATCGACAGTAAGACCCCTGGACATCCTGAGTCGCACATAACTTCCGGCGTGGAAACCACAACCGGGCCGCTGGGGCAGGGGGCGGGAAATAGCGTGGGGATGGCCATTGCCAGCAAATGGCTGGCGGAAAATTTCAATCGCCCCGGTTTTGAAATTTTCAACTTCAACACCTACGCGATCTGCGGAGATGGTGACCTCATGGAAGGAGTAGCGTCGGAAGCCGCCTCCCTCGCTGGCCATCTGAAGCTGTCAAATCTGTGCTGGATCTACGACAACAACCACGTAACGCTGGACGGCCCTGCCGAATGGTCCTTCAGCGAGGACCTGATGGCGCGTTTTGCGGGCTATGGCTGGAACGTCACACACGTCACGGATGCAAACGATTTGGACATGCTGGGCCGCGGCTACGAAAATTTTCTCAAATCGAAAGACCGGCCGACGCTCATCGTGGTGGATAGCCACATCGGGTACGGATCGCCACACAAGCAGGATTCCTACGAAGCGCATGGCGAGCCGCTGGGCGAGGCGGAAGTCAAACTCGTGAAGAAAAACTACGCATGGCCCGAAGATGCGAAGTTCCTGGTTCCCGACGGAGTCTACGACCGGTTCAAGAATGGCGTGGGGAAGCGTGGAGCCGAGGCCCGCGCGGTGTGGAAGGCGAAATTCGAGGATTACAAAAAACAGTTTCCGCAGCAGGGCGAACAACTGAACAGGATGCAGAGCGGCCAATTGCCGGACGGCTGGGATAAAGACTTGCCGAGCTTTCCCGCCGATCCGAAGGGCATGGCGACGCGCGAATCCTCAGGAAAAACACTGAACGCGCTGGCGAAGAATATCCCGTGGCTAATTGGCGGATCGGCGGACCTGGCCAAATCCAATAAGACGAATCTGACCTTCGACGGTGCGGGAGACTTCTACCCGGATCAGTATCGCGGGCGCAACATCCACTTCGGTGTGCGGGAACATGCCATGGGCGCGATCGTGAATGGCATGACTTTGACGAAACTCCGCGCGTTCAGCGCAACGTTCTTTAATTTCAGCGACTATATGCGGCCGAGCATGCGCCTCGGCGCACTGATGGAAATCCCCGCGATTTACATTTTCACGCACGACTCGATCGGCGTGGGAGAAGACGGGCCGACGCATCAGCCCATCGAGCAACTGGCGTCCTTGCGCGCGATGCCAAACATGCTGATTCTGCGGCCGGGCGATGCCAATGAGGTGGTGGAAGCCTACAAAATCATCTTGCAACACACCCATGGGCCCGCGACCCTCGTGCTGACGCGCCAGGCTGTGCCCACCTTCGATCGCACGAAATATGCGCCCGCCTCAGGCGTCGCGAAGGGCGCTTACATTCTCTCGGATGCTCCGGGCGGGAAACCCGATGTGATCCTTATGGGCAGCGGAAGCGAAGTTTCTCTTTGCGTGGAAGCCGGCGAAAAATTGAATGCCGCCGGCATCAAGGTGCGGGTCGTCAGCATGCCGTCATGGGAACTCTTCGAACGCCAGGAGGCCGCGTATAAGGAGAGTGTTCTCCCGGCGAGTGTGAGCGCGCGGGTTTCCGTGGAGATGGCTTCCACGTTTGGATGGGAGCGCTACGTTGGCTTCAAGGGCAAAATCATCGGGATGCGCAGTTTCGGCGCATCGGCGCCGCTGAAGGACCTGTTGAAGAAATTCGGGATGGAAGCGGACAAGGTCGTGGCGGCGGCGAGGGAAGTCCTCGGAAAGTGAAACGGCAATGAAGATCGTGATTGGCTCGGACCACGCCGGGTTTCAAATGAAGGCAGCCATGGGCGATTTACTGCGCTCGCTGGGACACGATGTGCTGGATGTCGGTGCGTTCAATGAAAACCCTTCGGACTATCCGGACTTTGCCGAAGCCGTTGGCCGGGCGGTGCTGGACCGCAAGGCCGACCGAGGTGTGCTCATCTGCGGCAGCGGCGTTGGAGCGAGCGTGGCAGCAAATAAGTTGCCGGGGATCCGGGCGGCGGTGTGCCACGATTCCTATTCCGCGCATCAGGGCGTAGAGCACGACGATATGAACGTGCTTGTGCTCGGTTCGCGCATCATCGGCTCGAAGCTCGCAGAGGACTTGGTGAAGGCGTTCCTGGCCGCAAAATTTACGAACGAAGAACGGCACGTGCGGCGAGTTGGAAAAGTGAAAGCACTGGAAGCAAAGTCTGCGGCAGGCTTGAAACAGTAAGAAAACGAGTGGTATTCGAAGCGAGAAGCGCGCCCAGGGCGCTGAGGCGTACAATAGGGTTTCGAAGCTTATTCAATGTGAAGGAGAACGAGTATGACGACTACGACGACGATCCCAAGCATAGGCACCGGCCAGGGAGCGAACCCACTGAAGGGGCTGCTCGCCTACGGACAATCCCCCTGGATGGATTACATTCGCAGAGACCTGCTCACCAGCGGACAGTTGAAAAAGTATATTGAAAACGACGGCCTGCGAGGCATGACCTCGAATCCGGCGATTTTTGAAAAAGCCATCACGGGAAGCAATCTCTATACCGACATCCTGACCTCACCCGACGCAAAGAAGCTCGATGCCAATGGCCTGTTCGAGAAAGTCGCGATTCGCGACGTGCAGGACGCTTGCGACATATTCAAGCCGGTGTATGCGGAAACGAAGCGGCGCGACGGTTACGTGAGCCTGGAAGTCTCACCGTTTCTTGGCTTCGACACGAAAGCCTCGCTCGCGGAAGCCCGCCGCCTGTGGAAGGCCGTGGATCGCCCCAACGTCATGATCAAGATTCCCGGCACGCCCGAAGGCCTCCCCGCCATACGCCAGGCACTCGAAGAAGGTATCAACATCAATATCACGCTCCTCTTCGCACAGTCCGCTTACGAGAAAGTCGCCGAAGCGTTCCTATCCGCCCTCGAAGCACGCGCTGCAAAGGGCCTAGACATCAGCCAAATCGCCAGCGTCGCCAGCTTTTTCGTCAGCCGCATCGATACCCTAATTGATAGCAAGATCGATGAGAAACTCAAGACTGCGACGGACGCCGGCCAGAAAGCTCTGTTCGAAAGCCTCCCCGGCAAGGTGGCGATTGCCAATGCCCGGCTCACTTATAAGAAGTATCAGGAACTTTTCGGTGGCCAGCGTTGGAAGGCGCTCGCGGCCAAAGGTGCGCAGACTCAGCGCCTCCTCTGGGCCAGCACCAGCACCAAGAATCCAAAGTATCGCGATGTGATGTACGTCGAAGAATTGATCGGCGCAGACACTGTGGACACGATTCCTCCGGCAACTTTTGATGCCTTCCGCAATCACGGCAAGCTGCGCCCCAGCCTTACTGAAAATGTCGAAGGAGCCGCGAAGACGATGGCGGACCTTGCCAAGGCAGGCATTTCGATGAAGGAAGTGACCGACAAGCTTTTGGTGGACGGCGTCAAGCTGTTTGCCGACGCCTTCAAGACCCTGCTGGACGCCGTGGGCAAAAACGCAGGGGTGTGTGCGTGAGCCTAAACCGCCAGACCTACAAGTTGCCCGGTCCGCTTGCAGGGGCGGTTGCTTCATCGCTCGAAGAGTGGAAGAAGAATAATAAAGTAGCGCGCCTCTGGCAGAAGGATGCTTCGCTCTGGAGTGGCACGGACGAGAGTAATTGGCTCGGCTGGCTCACCATCACCGAAGAGCGGCTCGTCCACATTGACGTTCTCAAGCAGATCGCCGAGGACGTGAAGAAAGCGCGCTTCAAGCATGCGCTCTTGCTGGGGATGGGTGGCTCCAGCCTCTGTCCCGAAGTTCTGCGCATGACCTTTGGAAAGATCAAGGGTCTTCCCGAACTGCACGTTCTCGATTCCACCGATCCCGCGCAAATCAAAGCCATCGAAGCGAAAGTGGACCTGAAGAGCACGATTTGCATCGTCTCGAGTAAATCGGGAAGCACGCTCGAGCCCAACATTTACAAGCAATACTTTTTCGAGCGCGTAAAAGCCAAGGTGGGCGAGAAAGAAGCCGGCAATCGCTTCATCGCCATCACCGATCCGGGATCCAAGTTGCAGCAGGTCGCCCAAGCGGATAGGTTCCGCAAGATCTTCATGGGTGTGCCGAGCATTGGTGGCCGCTATTCGGCGCTCTCCAACTTCGGCATGGTTCCCGCCGCCGTCATGGGCCTGGATGTTGCAAAATTCCTGAAAAACACCGAAGAGATGGTCAAGGCGTGTGGCACATCCTCTGCCGCAGATTCGAATCCGGGCGTCATCCTGGGAACGATCCTGGGCGTCGCCGCGAATCACGGCCGAGACAAACTCACCATCGTCACTTCGCCGGGAATCTTCGATCTTGGCGCGTGGCTCGAACAATTGATTGCCGAATCCACTGGAAAAATCGGCAAAGGCATCATCCCAGTGGATCGCGAACGCCTCGCCAAGCCGGCTACCTACGGCAACGATCGGGTCTTCGCTTATCTGCGCCTGGCGTCAAAGCCAAACAAGGCGCAAGATGCCGCGGTTGCCGCGCTTGAAAAAGCCGGGCATCCGGTGGTGCGCATCACGCTGCCAAATACTTACAATCTCGGGCAGGAATTCTTCCGGTGGGAAATCGCCACGGCCGTCGCCGGTTCTATCATCGGGATCAACGCCTTCAATCAGCCGGACGTCGAAGCCAGCAAGATCGAAACCAAAAAATTGACGAGCCAGTACGAAACGACGGGGAGTCTTCCACCGGAAGCGCCTTTCTTCGAGGAGAAGGGCATCAAGCTTTTCGCGGATGAGAAGAATGCCGCCGCGTTGAAAGGCGGCGCGAAACTTGCCGACGTTTTGAAAACGCATCTCTCACGCCTTGGCGCGGATGACTATTTTGCAGTCCTCGGCTACATAGCGATGAATCCCGCGAATGAAAAGACGCTGCAAGGTATCCGGCGCGCGGTGCGCGACAAGAAGAAAGTGGCCACGGTTCTCGGTTTTGGGCCGCGCTTCCTACACTCCACCGGGCAAGCCTACAAAGGCGGTCCCAATAGCGGCGTCTTCCTGCAGATCACCTGCGACGATGCCAAGGATCTTCCGGTGCCCGGGCAGAAGTACACCTTCGGGATCGTGAAAGCCGCGCAAGCTCGCGGCGACTTCGCGGTTCTTGCCGAACGAGGCCGCCGCGCCTTGTGCGTCCACTTGGGGAAGAATCTAAAGTCCGGGCTCGCAACGCTGGCGAAGGCCGTGCAAAAGGCAATCGCGTAAAGCACAAAGCAAACAATCTACTACATGGGAACAAAGAGGGGCGGACACGATGCAACTTGGCATGATCGGGCTGGGAAGAATGGGCGCCAACATGGTTCGGCGCCTGCAAAAGAACGGTCACAAGTGCGTCGTGTATGACCGCAGCGCGGATTCCGTCAAACAACTGGAAGGTGAAGGCGCAACTGGAGCAACGTCGCTCGATGATTTCGTCAAGAAACTGCAAGAGCCCCGCGCGATCTGGCTCATGGTGCCGGCCGCGGTGGTCGACGCCTCGCTACGCGATTTAGTGGGCAAGCTTGAAAAGGACGACGTCGTCATCGATGGTGGAAATTCCTACTACATCGATGATATCCGCCGCGCGAAAGAACTTTCGGCCAAGGGAATCCATTATTGTGACGTTGGCACCAGCGGCGGCGTCTGGGGCCTCGAACGGGGCTATTGTCAGATGATCGGCGGCGAAAGCGACGTCGTGAAGCGCCTCGATCCGATTTTCAAAACGCTCGCGCCCGGTCGCGGCAACATCGATCGCACACCCGGCCGCGACAAGGTAGGCGGCACGGCCGAAGAAGGCTATCTTCACTGCGGCCCTTCCGGCGCCGGTCACTTCGTCAAGATGGTCCACAACGGCATCGAGTACGGATTGATGGCGGCTTACGCCGAGGGCTTGAACATTCTCAAGCATGCCAACGCGGGCAAATCCCATCGTGAGGCAGACGCGGAAACCACGCCATTGCGGAACCCGGAGCATTATCAATACGATTTCAATCTCGCGGACGTCACGGAAGTGTGGCGCCGGGGCAGCGTCGTGGCATCCTGGCTGCTCGATCTGACTGCCATTTCCCTGCTCGATCAGCCGACGCTCGAACGCTTCTCGGGCCGCGTCTCCGATTCCGGCGAAGGCCGCTGGACCATCCTCGCCGCCATCGAATCCACCGCGCCCGCGCCTGTTCTGACCGCCTCTCTGTTTCAGAGGTTTACCTCGCGCGGCGAAGACGACTTCGCAGCGAAAGTGTTGTCTGCGATGCGTTTCCAATTCGGTGGACATATCGAAAAGAAGTCCGGCCATTAGAAATCACGCAAGACGTTTGCGATCCAAAGACAGGAAGTTCCAGCGATGATCCCCAACCACCCAGATTCGAATCCCACCGCCGCGCCGTGTGTGATGGTTATCTTCGGCGCGACTGGCGACCTGACCAAACGCAAATTGCTCCCCGCAATTTGCAATCTCGCTCAGGACAATCTTCTTCCCGAACAGTTCGCCATTGTTGGCTTCGCGACCAACGACTACACCACGGAAAGCTTTCGCAAGATGCTCGGCGAAGAGATTCCCAAGTACGCCCCTGCCCCGGTCGACCTGAAGTTCTGGGAAGGGATCGCCGCGCGCATCTATTACGTTCGTGGCGATTTTCAGGACACCCAAGCCTACCAGCGGCTGAAAGAGCAAATTGAACAGGCCGACAAGCTGCATAACACGCTTGGCAACAGATTCTTCTATTTGGCGGTCGCGCCGAGGTTCTTCTCTCCGATCGCCAAGAAGCTGGGCGAATGCGGCCTCACGAAGGAAGAAAACGGCCGCTGGGCGCGCGTGATCGTCGAAAAGCCGTTCGGCCATGATCTGGAATCGGCGAAGCAGCTCAACCAGGAATTGAAGCAGGTTCTGACGGAGAACCAGATCTACCGCATCGACCACTATCTCGGCAAAGAGACCGTCCAAAACGTGATGGTCTTTCGCTTTTCGAACAACATCATCGAGCCGCTGTGGAACCGCAATTACGTCGACCACGTGCAGATTACCGCGGCGGAAACCGTCGGCGTGGAGCATCGCGGCGGTTTTTATGAGACCGCAGGGGCGTTGCGCGACATGGTGCCCAACCACCTGTTCCAACTTTTGACCATGACGGCGATGGAGCCGCCGTTGGCTACCGCAGCGAACCGGATGTGGCGCCGGATTCGAATACGGAAACGTTTGTCGCGCTGAAATTGCAGATCGACAACTGGCGCTGGGCGGGCGTGCCGTTCTACCTGCGCACGGGAAAGCGGCTCGCGCAACGCACCACGGAGATCGTGATCCAGTTCCGCAGGACACCCTTCGTCCTGTTCCGCAACACTACGGTAAGAAATCTGGAAACCAACCGCCTCGTCATCCATATTCAGCCCGAGGAGGGCATTTCGTTGAGCTTCGGCGCAAAGGTTCCCGGCTCGGTCATGAAGCTCGGCCTCGTGAATATGGATTTCGATTACTGCACCTATTTCGGATTGGAGCACAGCACCGGCTACGAGCGGCTGCTTCGTGATTGCATGGCGGGCGATGCCACGCTCTTCCAGCGCTCGGATATGGTCGAAGCCGGATGGAATGTGATTCAGCCCATCCTGGACGTCTGGCACGCTTTGCCCGCCCGTGGTTTCCCGAACTATGCGGCAGGTTCTTGGGGTCCTATCGACGCAGACGATTTGTTGGAACGTGACGGGCGCTCGTGGCGGCGCATCGGGGAAGAAGAAATTGACAAGCGCGGCCGGATCGCCGCTCCCGATAAAGCGGGAATCATCACCTGAGAGGAGCGCGTGTGGATCGTGAGATCCGAATCCTGGCGAACGGAACGGCCATCGCACGGCGTGCGGCGCAGGAGTTCGTTCAAGCCGCGGCATCGGGGGTGCGCGAGAAAGGCTCCTTCAACGTAGTGCTGGCAGGGGGATCGACCCCGCAAGCACTCTACAGCCTCCTGGTCAACGATCCAACGCTGCGCGCGCAGGTCCCTTGGGATAAAATGCATCTGTTCTTTGGCGACGAGCGCCACGTCCCACCGGACCATCCCGACAGCAATTTCCGCATGGCGACGGAAGCGATGATTTCAAAGTCGCCGATGAAACCGGAACAGGTCACGCGGATCAAAGGCGAATACCCGGATGCGGGCCAGGCCGCGCTAGAATACGAAAAGGCTCTGCACGAATATTTCAAGCTGAAGGATGAAGAGTATCCGCGCTTTGATCTCGTGCTGGTGGGAATGGGCAACGAGGGTCACACTCTCTCGCTTTTCCCGGGAACAAAAGCTTTGCATGCAGATGGACAGATCGCCGTGAGAAACTGGGTAGGCAAATTGTACGCGGAGCGCATAACGCTCACCGCGCCGGCCGCCAGCAACGCCGTGCAAGTCATCTTCATGGTGACAGGCGCGGACAAAGCCCCGGCACTGAAGGCCGTGCTGGAAGGGCCCTTTGAGCCGGAACAATTGCCCGCGCAACTGCTCCAGCCGAAAAACGGAAAACTACTCTGGCTGGTGGACGCCGCCGCCGGCAGCATGCTTCGATAGGAATTCGAGAATAGTTGACTGCTTGACCGTCACGTGAAACGAGGAGAAAGAAATGGCAACTCGCACGATCCAGGGACAAATTGAAACCTATCTCGGCGCAAAGGCGGATTCCCTGCTGGGATTCAAGTCGCCAAAAATCGCCAAGGAGCGCCTGCATCTTCCCGGCCCGGACTTTGTCGACCGCATCTACGCCTCGACGGACCGCAATCTTCGCGTGCTGGGAAATCTGCAGCGCATGTTTGGCCATGGGCGGCTCAGCGGTACAGGTTATCTCTCGATCCTACCGGTCGACCAGGGCATCGAGCACTCCGGCGGCGCGAGCTTCGCGAAAAATCCCGATTATTTTGACGGCGGGAACATCGTCAAGCTGGCCATCGAAGGCGGCTGCAACGCCGTGGCTTCCACCTTCGGGGTGCTTGGCTCCGTCGCACGCAAGTACGCCCACAAAATCCCTTTCATCGTGAAGATCAATCACAACGAGCTGCTGACCTTCCCGAATAAGGCCGATCAAATTCTCTTCGGCACCATGCAGCAGGCCTACGACATGGGCGCGTCAGCCGTCGGCGCCACCATCTATTTCGGCTCCGACCAGAGCGGCCGCCAGATCGTGGAGATCAGCCAGGCCTTCGCCAAAGCCCACGAACTAGGCATGGCCACGGTCCTCTGGTGCTATTTGCGCAACAACGCCTTTAAGAAGGACAAGGACTATCACGTTTCCGCCGATCTCACCGGCCAGGCCAACCATCTCGGGGTAACCATCGAGGCGGACATCATCAAGCAAAAGCTCCCGGAAAATAACGGCGGCTATGCGGCGCTCAACATCGGCGATTCCAGCTACGGCAAATTCGACAAGCGCATCTACACCGATCTCTGCAGCGACCATCCCATCGATCTGACGCGCTACCAGGTGGCCAACTGCTACATGGGCCGCGCAGGCCTGATCAATAGCGGCGGCGCGTCCGGCGCCAACGACTTCGAAGAAGCCGTAGCCACTGCCGTGATCAACAAGCGCGCCGGCGGCACCGGCCTTATCTCCGGCCGAAAAGCCTTCCAGCGCCCCATGAAGGAAGGCGTCCAGCTCCTCAACACTATCCAGGACGTCTACCTTAGCCCCGAAGTCACCATCGCCTAGCGCCCCGCTTTGCTCTTGTAGGGGCACGGCCATCTAGCCGTAATGGAGCCATAACCCTTGATTGCCTGCAGACAACACGATCGTCAGCACATCCATGCTTCCCGGGAGTGGAATCACGGAGCTGTCCAGGAGTCCCAGAGGAATAAAACCCAATCCACCGAGATGGAAGATCCAGCGACGAACGCTTCGGACTACCGTAAGTGCTACGATCGCAAGAATCTGGCGCGAGAGCATTTTCAAATACCCGCCTAGTAGACTTTTAGCAGGCCCAGTCAGAAGAAAAGACGGGTATCGATATGTGGCAGAAAAAGTGTCCAGTTTGTCGGCAACTGATGGAAAAGAAACTTCCCACCGAGACAGTCCCTTGCACCTGCGGTAAGTACGTCTGGAAGGGCTAGTGCTTCGCGATGTCTTCCGCCATTTCGTTCAGCAATTCGCCCATCATATGAATGGCTGGGAGCGACGCATCCCGGTTCTTTCCGGGCTTCCCGGATGTTTCCCTGCCCTTCTTCGTCGTGGCCGTGGACCAGTGCTGAGAAATCGGAATGCCTTGCTCGGAGTATGCAGTGGCACACAGAACATTTGGTTGCAGGTTGTGGGGCACTTTTTCCGTCAAGACGGTAGTGACCGTCGTCGTCGCTGTTCGGTCATGGGTGTAGTGCCACGTTGAGCCGTAGCTCGTCGTGAAAATCCCGACTCCCGAGACGGGCGACATGTCGGCCGACGAAGATATGTTCTTCAGCGGGTCGATTCCAGAAACGGCCGGCGCGGAGGCGTAAAAGACAACCAGGTAATTTTGTGCTCCGGGCATGGGCGAGTCAGAGAAACACATCCCTGGAAACCTCTTCTGATTCTTTTCGTACCAGTTCGCTGCCCATTCCGGAATAGCCAGAAATAGTTTCTCCTTATCCAGGCTTCCTAACGACACGTTCTTTGTGCACCCCGCTCGTTGCCCATCATTGAATCCATCTTCCTGAGCGCTACCGTAAGAACCTCCTTCTGGCGGGCGATTTATCTCCGGCGATGACGTCTGGGGCTCGACAAGCACTCCTAGCTTGACGCTTTTCTGTGGCTCACTTGCTGCGACTTCTTCTACCCCCGGAGCTGCCACCGGACTCGCTTCGGGCATCACTTGTGACGGCGGTGCTCCTGCCGATGCAAATACTTCCGTCTTCCCGTCTGACGGAGGCTCGGGAGTTATGACCGGTGTCGCCATAACCGTTGGCAAATTAGTTTCGGCTTTCACCGTAGGCACTGGCGTTTGTGGCGCCGCAAAAACTTCAGTCTTCGCTGCGGGCTGAGGTCCGGTGAGTGTCACAGAAGCTGGCGTAATTGCTGCCGGGATTTTTTCCCGCGTCAGCTCAGAAGCCGGCGCTTGTGCCGCTGTTAAGGCCTTAGCCTTCTGGCCAGGCTGAAGCGGCGTGGTCGTTGGCGTTTCTGGCGCAGGAGCCGTCGGTGCTGCCGTGAGTTTCACTTCAGTGGGTAGCCTCTTTGGCTCCACGATGTCTTCCCGAGCCGCGGCTTCTCGAGCTTGCGAATTTTTTTGATATGCCCGCGCAATATCTCCCAGGCTGGCATTGTGTTTCATCTCAAACCGTGCAGACTGCGGCGTTACATTCGTTCCTGGCTCCGTTTGGGGCTCAGGCTCAGTACCTGTTCGAGGTGTCGCCACGTCCCCTGCCGCGTTTGCTTCTGCTTTCGACTTTGACCGCAACGTCTCGGGCTCGATAATTCCCAGGAGGGCCATGCGGCTCTCCGTCTGGGGGGTTCTTCCGGAAGCCGGCGCAGGCGTCCGTACAACCTCTGGCGGGATTGCATCGGCTTTCACCTTGGATCGCAGCGTCTCGGGCTCGATAATTCCAAGGAGGGCCATGCGTTTCGCAGTTTCTGGGGTTTTTCCGGAAGCTGTTGTGGAAACTGACGAATTTGCCTTGACTTTAGCAGTCTTGCAAACCATTCCATTAACGAGAGCTTCGTCCGACCCTATATTATTACCGGCGACCTCAAGAGTCCGGCAGTCCGAGGTCGGCGAGGGAATCAGCGCCACAAGAACAACTGCAAACGGTATGTATTTCATCGCAATTCTCCTCCTCACAGGATAGCTTTGCTGTGGAGTCCCCGGGGCGGCCAATTGACCGCGCACACAGAAGATTAACTGGCCTCCCGGACAGGGTCCGTCACATCAGCTCGGTGCATTCGCGGAGCTGGCGGGTGTTCCGCTCCCGTATTTCACTTCTTATTGCGCAAGCAAGGGCGGCGTCAAAATGCGACGCGTTGCTCGGAAACATTCCGCTGAAGCGGTTGGGCAAACCGGAAGATGTAGCGTCAATGGCGGCATTCCTGGCGAGTTCGGAATCCGACTACGCGACCGGAACGACTTTTTTCGTTGATGGCGGGCTGACCTGGAACTATCGGGAGCAATAGAAAAAAACAGGCCTTCAGTCGGCCTTTGAAATTGCTACTGGCGTTATCTCGCTCAAGCACGAGTGAGCGTTGCGGCACGCGCCGTTTCCAGAAGTTTTTTCGCGTTTTCGCGAATGTTACCTTTCCCGAAAACCGCATTACCGGCAACCAGCAGCTCCGCCCCCGCGCGCACCACATCCCCGACCGTATCGAGTGCCACCCCGCCATCCACTTCGATGCGGAACGAAAGGCCAAGCTCTTCGCGGACTTCGGCGAGGGTCCTAATCTTGTGGAGAGCGCCAGGAATGAATTTTTGTGCCCCGAATCCCGGATTCACGGACATCACCAGAACGTGATGAACCATATCCAGCACTTCTTCCACCATGTGCACCGGCGTGGCGGGATTCAGCACCACGCCTGATTTGCATCCGTGTAGCTCAATCTGTTGCAGCGTGCGATGAAGATGAAAGCAGGCTTCCTGGTGCACGGAGATCCAGCTGGCGCCCGCTTCCGCAAACGCAGGAATGAATTCGTCAGGGTGTTCGATCATTAGGTGGCAATCGAGGATGGTGTTGGGGAGCGCTTTCCTCAGCGAGGCCACGACCAACGGCCCAATCGTAATATTCGGCACAAAGTGGCCGTCCATCACATCGCAATGGAGCACCGTGCCGCCGCCGTCCAGCGCCGCTTTCGCCTCCTCGCCAAGCCGCGCGAAGTTTGCGGAAAGAATCGAGGGTGCCAGTTCGATGGTCATGGGCAGCGAGCCGCTTCTTCCTTTCCTCGGGGAAAACAGATTATACGCGGAAGTCCTTCGATGCTTGCTGAAAAGTGTGACTCGCAAGAGAATCCGCTCATCACCACGGAATCGTACGGCGTTTCTGGCTGCTCTCGCGCGCCAGTTCGAGTAGTCGCATCACATCCAGGGCCCACTCCGGCGTGACCGCCAGCGAAGCTCGCCCCAGAATCACATCGCGTACATTCGAATAATAATCCCGGTAGTCGCAGCTGACCGGGGGAATACGCCGCCGTTCGAACGAATCTCCTGAGGGAACGGTAAGTACACCCCAATTTTCTTCCGGCTCGGCACCCCATGCCGTGTCCGTGGGAATAAATCCGCGCCGCAAGTTGGCTTCTTGTGGATCGAAGGTTTGCTTGACGAAGCTGGCTTGCGTGCCGAATAGCACGAAGCGCGGACGCGGCGCGGCAGCAAGAATGCTGGAACGCAGAACCGCGCGCATGCCGTCCGCATAGTGAAGCGTAATATCAAAGGCATCATCGGCGGCCGCGTTTTCACGCTCCATTCGAACGTCGGCGGTTACGGCTTCCGGCAGGCCAAAAAGAACCAACGCATGATCAATCAGATGTGGTGCGATGTCGAATAGGATTCCGCTGCCGGGGTGCGCGGCCTCACGCCAGGCGCCGGGCTTGAGTTGCGGGCGGAAGCGGTCGTAGCTCGTTTCGAACCGGACGATGCGTCCAAGCGTGCCGGCCTCCGCGAGCTGCCTTGCGGCCTGAAAATCGCCGTCGTAGCGACGGTTCTGATAGACGGTGAGCAGGCGATTGGCGTCCTTCGCAAACTGCACGAGCGAAACAGCCTCATCGAGAGTTGTTGTAAACGGTTTATCGACGATCACGTCGCGGCCTGCCGCAAGGCACTGCCGCGCGAAGAGATAGTGCGTCTCGTTGGGAGTAGCAATCACAACGAGGCGCATCTCCGGTATCGAGAGCAATTCGTCCAAGCTCCCAACGATTCGAACATCGGGATATTTCTCCGTTGCTTCCGTGCCGCTACGTTGCAGAATGGCGGCAAGATGCAAACCAGGCACGGCACGAATCACCGGCGCGTGAAACGCGCGGCCGGCAAGACCGAATCCTACGAGGCCGACTTCAATCATGGGCATTCATCTTTCCGGAAAAGCGAACGCTAAAGAGTATCGAACTTTTGAATTTCAGGCGGAATGTTTTTTCGCAAGCGCGAAGTTGCTTGAAAGGGCGGCGTCCTTCAGAATGACAGGTTGCCCATGAGCGAACAGAATTCAGCCATCACAGAGATGCAAGGGCACCGCAACCTGCTCGTCCTGCTCTTCGCAGGCTTCGTGCTCAGCGGAATAGCCACGACGATCGTCGGTCCGATGTTGCCGATTTTTATCCGCAGATGGTCTCTTGATGACGGACAAGCTGGTCTTTTCTCGACGATTCAATTCCTGGCGGCATTGGGAGGCACACTAGCATCCAGTGCGGTTGCCGCGTGGCGCGGATATAAGCCAGCTTTGGTTTTGGGTTACGCGCTCATGGGAGGAGGTCTTGCGTGTCTGAACGCAAACACGCACAGCGTTGCGCTGACGGCTACGGCAGTTTTCGGTTTGGGCTATGGATTGATCACTCCGGGAACAAATTTGTTTGTTGCGGAATTGGGAGGGGCAAAGAGCGCGTCGCTATTGAACCAGCTCAATTTTGCGTGGGGAGTGGGGGCCATGACTTGTTCCGTGTTGATCGCTTTCGCATTAAAGCACAACGCAATCTCAATCCTGCTCGCGGCTACCGCCATCTTCGGTGGAATTCTCGTTGTTGGTCTGTCGTTCACCTCTTTTGGCGTGCAGAAGCACGCAAAGGATGTGAATGCAACGGGAGCAGTATCGCCGGCGATCGGATTGGGAATCACGATTGCCATGGCCGCCATGTTCTGTATTTATGTAGCAATGGAAAACGGCATCGGTTTTTGGTCCGCAGAATACGCCAAACGAGTAGCAAATGGCATCACCTATATGACCACGCTGGCGCCAATGTTTTTCTATGCCGGGCTCACCTCCGGCCGCGCCGCTGCACCGCTGGTTCTAAAAACCCTGCACGAAACAAAATTAGTGCTGGGCGCCCTAAGCTTGGAAGCAGCGGCGTCCGTATTGCTAATTACATCCAGAACGCTACCGGTTGCCACTACGGCCGTTTTCCTGGCAGGCCTCGGGTGCGCGAGTGTCTACCCCATTTTTATTGCCTGGCTCTCGCGATGGTATGGAGCAAGAGCGAAAAAAATCGGGGGCATCCTCTTTGCACTCGCTTCTCTCGGGGGATCGGCAGGCTCCGAGTCGATCGGAGTGGTCTCCAAATTTTCCGGCAGTTTGCGCGTAGGATTCCTCGTGCCGCTGGCCTGCGCGGCGATTCTGATTTTCCTGACGCTTCTGCTGCGCCGGCAAACAACGGCCTGAGGTATTCTTAGCCCGTGCAGAATGCCGCATCCTCGCAACGTTCACCTACGAACGGACTGCTGCTGGGGCTGGTGATCACGCTGGCTGCGGTGCTGGCTTACGCTTCCTACATCACGGTTCAGCTCGCCGGTCTGCGAAAACTGCAGAGCGAGATGGTGGATCGAAACCGGAAAGACTCGCTGCAACTGTTGCGCGTCCAGAACGACCTCAATTCCATCGCGCTGGCCATGCGGGACATGCTGGACACCACGGAACCCTATCCGCTGACGGCATGGACCGCGCAGTTCGAACGCATTCATCAGGACCTTGACACCGGCTTGAAACTGGAAGAGAGCCTGGCCGGAGCGAACCGCACTCCGGAGCAGCGGCTGTTTCTTTCTCAAGCGGTGGCGCAGTTCTGGGACGCCGTGAACCGGATGTTCGGACTGGCGCAAAACGGCAAGGATGCGGAGGCGCGGGAACAGATTCGCTTGTCGCTCCAGGCGCGGCAGCAAGCCCTCAGCACGGCTGTTTCACGGCTTCTGGTGGGAAATAACGAAGGTGAAGAGCAGGCCGCAGCGCGCATCGCGCAGATTTACGATGGTGTGCAGCGGCAGCTCTATATTTTCCTGGCGGCAACGCTTATCGCCATTGTTCTGACAAGCTTGTACCTGATTCGCAGTAACCGCCAGATTTTTGCGCGCCTGGCAGAGCTTTCCGAGCAGCGCAGTGATTTGGCGCAGAAATTGATCTCGACACAGGAATCGACACTGCGGCACATTTCGCGCGAACTCCACGATGAATTCGGGCAGGTTTTGACAGCGATCGGATCGATGCTGGGCCGCGCGGGCAAACATGCCCCGGAAGGGTCGCCCCTGCGCGAAGACCTGAAGGAGGTGCAGGAGATCGCGCAATCGACATTGAACAATATCAGGACGCTCTCCCAGGCGCTTCATCCTGTGCTACTAGATGAGGCAGGGTTAGAGGGCACTCTCGACTGGTATATTCCCACGGTGGGGCGGCAAACTGGCCTGGCGCTGCATTACGAGAAGACGGGACAGTCGTTTCCCGTGGAGACGAGCGCGGGCGTGCACATCTATCGCGTGCTGCAGGAAGCACTGAATAACGTGAGCCGGCACTCCGGGGCCACTGACGCTTGGATCTCGCTAAGATTCTCGCCGGATTCGCTGGAGCTTGAAGTGGAAGATCACGGCACGGGTTTCGTGGCAGAAAAGATGCAGCGTGGGATCGGGTTGGTGGCGATGCGGGAGCGCGCCGAGTTGATTGGCGGCACGTTGGCAATCTCACCGCGGGCACAAGGGGGAACCAAAGTCCGTCTTCAGATTCCCCGGGTCAAAGTGGATGCCAATGGCGCATAAGATTACGGTCCTGCTCGCCGACGATCACGCGCTAGTACGCCGCGGATTTCGCCGTATGCTGGAAGATGACCCGCAAATCTCCGTCGTTGGAGAAGCCAGCGACGGTAAAGACGCCGTCCGCCTGGCCTGCGAACTGCGGCCCAGAGTTATCGTGATGGACTGCGCGATGCCGGAACTGAGCGGCATCGAAGCGACGCGAAAAATTCTCGAGAAATTTCCGGAGGCAGGAATCCTGATGCTGAGCATGCATTCCGAGGAAACATTGGTGAGCCAGGCGCTCGAAGCGGGCGCGCGCGGCTACGTGCTGAAAAATGCCATGGACCTCGACCTGGTCAGCGCGGTGAAGAGTATCGCGGCGGGCATGACCGTGCTCGACCCGCAAGTATCCCGCCCAGGCACTCTGAAAGGAGAGCGCGGCGGAGGATTGACGCCGCGCGAACTGGAAATCCTGAAACACATCGTGGCCGGCAAGTCGAACAAGGAAATCGCAGCGGATTTGAATCTCAGTGTGAATACCGTTGCGGTCCACCGCGCCAATATCATGGAGACGCTGGGAATTCACAAAACGGCGGAGCTAGTGGTCTACGCGATTCGAAATGGTCTGGTGAACTTGCCTTGAACCGGCGAGACTTCCTTTTCAAGGCAATCAGCGCAGGACTAACCACGGCGGCGCCACCTTGGACATTCGCAAATCCAGCCTCTTCCCTAGGATTCCGTCTGACCGATGTTACGAACGCGGCCGGCATCCAGTTCCGGCACAACAGCGGCGCTTATGGCGGCAAATTGCTCCCGGAGACCCTGGGCTCAGGCTGCGCGTTCCTCGATTACGACCGCGATGGCTGGCAAGACATTCTGCTGGTGAACGGCATGGACTGGCCCGGACACAAACGCCAGCGATCCACGCTGCGGCTCTACCGCAACAACCGCAACGGGACCTTTACGGATGTGACGCGAAGCGCGGGCCTCGATGTCGAGACGTACGGAATGGGTGTGGCCGTCGGCGACTACAACAATGATGGTTCTCCGGACATTTTCATCACTTGCGTGGGGCAGAGCCGGCTTTTTCGCAACACCGGCAAAGGAACTTTCGTTGATGCCACGCGTGCGAGCGGCCTCTTCGGGCGTCAGGGCTTCAGCACTTCCGCGCTGTGGTTTGATTATGATCGGGATGGCTTGCTTGATCTTTTCGTGTGCAATTACGTGCGCTGGTCTCCCGAGCACGATGTCTTCTGCAGCCTCGATGGTGCGCACAAATCGTACTGCACTCCGGAAGCGTATCGCGGGGATACTTGCTGGCTCTTCCACAATCGCGGCAACGGAACATTCGAAGACGTGACCGCCACCAGCGGCATTTTTGACAGCAGCTCAAAATCTCTCGGAGTGGCGATGCTCGACTGCGACCAGGACGGCTGGCCGGACCTATTGGTAGCCAACGACACCCAACCGAATAAGTTGTACCGCAATTTGCGGAACGGAAAATTCAAGGATGTCGCGGTGGAGGCTGGCCTGGCGTTTAGCACAGAAGGAAAGGCCCGCGCCGGCATGGGCGTCGACACCGGAGACTTCGATGGTTCGGGCAAGCCCGGTGTGGCCATCACCAACTTCGACAATGAAATGATCGGCCTGTATCGCGCCACCGCTCCGGGAGTTTTCGACGATGTGTCTATTCCATCCGGCATCGGGGCAGCGTCTAGGAACACTCTCGGATTTGGCTGCCTGTTCCTCGATGTGGATCTTGATGGCGCTCCGGACCTGGCGGTGGCCAATGGCCACATCGACGAAACCGTCAGAAATATCCGCGGCAACACCGGATACGCGCAACCGCCGCAGCTCTTCCTGAACCAGGGCGGCGGAAAGTTTCGTGATGTGGCGGACGGGGCCGGAGGGGGATTTGAGACTCCGAAAGTTGGACGGGGACTAGCCTACGGCGATTTCGACCGCGACGGTGACCTGGATATCTTGATGACCACCAACAATGGGCCAGCGTACTTATACCGGAACGATCAAGAGGGGCATCCTCGGAGCATTCGATTTCGCCTGAAGGGTATGAAGTCGAATCGCGATGCGATCGGCTCGTCGATCCGCATTTACTACGAGGGGCACACGCAATCGAGGATGGTGCGGGGGGGCTCTAGCTATCTTTCTCAATCGGAATTGCCGGTAACATTTGGTCTCGGCTTGCGTGAAAAAATCGATCGGGTGGTGATCGATTGGCCCAGTGGGCGCACGGAGGAGTACAAAGATCTGCGTGCCGGAAAAGCATACAACTGCCTAGAAACACAGGGGATAGATGCCGAGCCTAACTTCTAATGCTTTTGCATTATTGCCAGCCTCCGCGCTAGAAAATATAACTGTGCCCACAAGCAACATCGCCTCCGGCTCCGCCAGATCTTGGCTCGCTTCGGGGCACCCCAAACTGAATTGCGGCCGGATGTTACTCACACATCCGGCCGCCGTTTTGATAGCCGCAAACCGCGCATCCAGGTGGAGATGATGCAAATTGATTTTGTAAAGCGGTGGTCATCAGGAATCCTGGTTGCGCTGACGGTCAGCGCGGTTTACCTGTACGGATATCCCTCGGCCACGATTTCTTACTTTGTTGCGGATTTGTTTCACATCGCGATCGGAATCGTCTTAACGATTCTCCTCATTTTTTACGTTGTACGCTTGCTCGCCCGCGAAACGCTTCTGGCCCGGCTGGGCTGGATCTCGTTGGCTGCGGGAGCGCTCCTCGGAATCGTGTTGATCAAGATTGGTACGCCCCTTCGGCTGAGGTCGTGGTTGTATGCGCATATTACGTTGTGCGTTGTTGGCACGCTTTTTCTGGCGACGTCGAGGCTCTTTTCAAAAGGATGGCTGGGTGACGGCGTCCTCCAGCGCGGCTTGGGATTTGCCGCGCTGACGCTACTGTCGGCGGGCCTCGCGGCAGGCACATGGTGGACGCGCGAGGTCGCCTGGAAGAACGCGAATCGCATCTCCAATCCACTGATGCCTCCGGAAACAATGGACAGCGAAGGTGACGGCTCTCAAGGGAAGTTTTTCCCCAGCTCCGCGCAGACCAAACATGGCGGCAACATTCCCTCCAAGTACTTCATGAAATCGGACGCCTGCCAGCGCTGCCATGCGGATATTTACAAGCAATGGGACAGCTCGATGCACCATTTCTCCTCCTTCAACAACCAGTGGTACCGGAAAAGCATCGAGTACATGCAGGACGTTGCCGGCGTGCGTTCGTCCAAGTGGTGCGCCGGCTGCCATGATCCCGCGCTGCTCTACAGCGGTTTGTTCGATACGCCGATCAAGCAAATCGTAGACCGCCCGGAAGCCCGCGCCGGCCTCGGCTGTCTGATGTGCCACAGCATTGTGGAAGTGAAAAGCACCATGGGCCAGGGAGACTTTTTCCTGGAATATCCGAAGCTCCACGAATTGGCGGCCAGCGAGAATCCGCTGGTGCGCAGGTTGCACGACTTTGTGGTTCGCCTGAACCCCGAGCCGCACCGCCGCACTTTTCTGAAGCCATTTATGCGCGCGGACACCGCGGAGTTCTGTTCTTCGTGTCACAAGGTCCATCTGGACGTCCCGGTGAATCACTACCGCTGGATTCGCGGCTTCAATGAATATGACAACTGGCAGGCAAGCGGCGTTTCCGGGCAAGGCGCGCGCGCCTTCTACTACCCGAAGTCGCCGATGAATTGCGCGGATTGCCACATGCCGCAAGTTCCCTCGAACGATGACGGCAACGTTGACGGCCTCGTGCATTCGCATCGCTTCCCCGGCGCGAACACCGCAGTGCCCATCGCGAACCAGGACCAGGCGCAATTTGAGTTCGCCAAAAAGTTTCTTCAGGACAAACAGCTGAGCGTCGATATCTTCGCGATCTCACCCGCGGAAAAAGAAGCGAACGCGCCCGTACGGAGGGAAATTGGAAGGTCGGAGCTTTCAACGACTTTCGCCGTCGGCGAAGAATCTGATATTTCACTGCCGAAAGGCCCATCCGGTGAAGTCCGCCCTATCACCGCTCCCATCGATCGCACCGATGCGGCGGTGCGGCGGGGCGATGAAGCTCGCGTGGATGTGGTCGTGCGCACGCGCAAGGTCGGACACTTCTTCCCCGGCGGCACGGTTGACGCTTTCGATGTGTGGCTTGAGCTGCAAGCCACGGATGAAGAAGGCCAAACGATTTTCTGGAGCGGAAAAGTGGAGGACGATGGCAAAGGCCCGGTCGAACCGGGGGCGCACCTCTATCGTTCGCTGCAGATCGATGGGCACGGCAATGCCATCAACAAACGAAACGCCTGGGCGACGCGCTCGGTCGTTTACGTGCATCTGATCCCTCCGGGCGCGGCGGATACGGCGCACTATCGTCTCCACATTCCGGAAAATGCGGGAGACAAGATTACTCTGCATGCTCGGCTCAACTACCGGAAGTTCAGTTGGTTTAATACACATTTCTCGTTCGCGGGGGCCGAGGCGGACAAAACGGGGCCGGGCGACCTTGGCACAGCAACCACCCCTGATTACGACGACCGCAAGTGGGCCTTTAACGGCGACACGTCGACGGTGTCCGGCAACGTCAAGGCCATTCCGGATCTTCCCATCATTACAATTGCCGAAGACACGAAGACGTTGCGAGTTCTCGCACGGAATGCTGCTGCGCCTCAACCGAAGACAATTGCCACGATAGAGGATTGGACTCGGTGGAACGATTACGGAATTGGACTTTTCCTGCAGGGCGATTTGAAAGCCGCCGCCGCGGCGTTTGAGAAAATCACCGAGGCCGACCCGCAAAATCCCGACGGCTGGACCAACATCGGCCGCGTGCTGGTGCAGGAGGGCGATACCGCGGGCGCGCGAAAAGTGCTCGAGAAATCCCTGGCGATCGACCCGCGGCTGGCGCGGACGAATTTCTTTTACGCGCGCGCCCTCAAGGAAGATGGCGACTACCAGGCCGCGATGACTCACTTGCGGACCGTGCTTGAGCAGTTCCCGCGCGACCGCGTCGTGCACAACGAGCTTGGCCGCGTTCTTTTTCTGCAGAAGCGCTACGCCGACGCGGTTAAGGAATTCGAACAGACACTTTCGATCGATCCCGAAGACCTGCAGGCGCATTACAACTTGATGCTGTGCTACAACGGCCTCGGCGATGACGCCAAAGCGAACGAACACAAGGCGCGGTATCTGCGGTTCAAGGCCGATGAATCGGCCCAGGCCATCACCGGGCCGTACCGCCAAACTCATCCCGAGGACAACAACGAGCGGCAGGCGATTCACGAACACGTCAGCGTCGCCCTTACACCGGCGCGGACCAAGAAGGCGATTACGGCGAGGGCCTCAACGCAAAGTGTAACCCGGGAGCGAACGCGCCCCGGCGGTTCGAAATAATTTTCAGGATGACAGCCGCCTCAAGGAGCTGCGAAAAATGACCTGGATTAAGACTGTTCGAATGGATGAAGACGATCGCGTCAAGAGCGCGATGGAAGCGCAGCGCAAGCTCTATCCCGTCGAATACGCTACCCCCGTCCATCCCGTGAATGACGGCCAAATGTCCGGCATCGTAGCGAGCCATACGCTTCTCCCCGACGTGCTCTTCCATGCCTTCAGCACGTTTGGCGCGCTCATGTCGCCGGACTTGCCTCTCAAGCGGCGGCAGCACGAAATGATCGCCACCATGGTTTCAGTGACCAATCGCTGCCACTATTGAATCGAGTCACACGCAGAGTTTCTGCGTCGGGTCACGCTGGATGAAACGATGGTCAATGCGCTGCGCAATGACTATAGGACTGCGTTAATCAGCGAGCAGGATCGCACCATGCTGGACTATGTGGTGAAGCTGACGGAAGACGCGACGAAATGCGGCCCGGAAGATCACCTCAAGCTGCGCGCCGCTGGGTTCGACGATCGCGGCATTCTGCAGATCACGCTGATCGCGTCCTGGTTTAACTACATCAATCGCGCCGCCGATGCACTCGGCGTGGGCCGCGACTGAAACTTGGGGGAATGGTGAAGCGTTCGCTCGCAACAATTTTGGTTTTTGCCCTGGCAATACTTCTCGTCGAACAAACAGGAATCGGAGCAACGCCGGAAGCCTCAACGGTTCAGTTCCGGGATGTCACGCAGCAGGCGGGGATCCACTTCGTCCACAACAATGGCGCCTTCGGGAAGAAATTTCTTCCCGAAACCATGGGACCGGGTGTGGCCGTCATTGACTACGACAATGACGGCTGGCCAGACATTTTTCTTGTGAACGGCATGGACTGGCCCGGCCACGTTCAGAAACACGCGACGCCCAAGCTCTATCACAACAATCATGACGGCACGTTCACGGACGTGACTCACCAGGTAGGATTGGACGTGGAGTTGTTTGGAATGGGCGTGGCTGTGGGTGACTACGACAACGACGGCTACGACGATCTCTTTGTTACCGCCTACGGCCAGAGCCACCTTTTTAACAACAACGGCGACGGCACCTTCACGGACGTCACCCAAAAAGCGGGCCTGCTGGGCCCAAAGGAATTCAGCACCAGCGCCGCGTGGGTCGACTATGACAAGGACGGACATCTGGACCTGGTGGTCGGCAATTATGTTCAGTGGACGCCCGAGACGGACCTCTACTGCACGCTCGATGGCAAGAGCAAATCGTATTGTACGCCGGAATCCTACAAGGGAACTTCCGTGCGTCTCTGGCACAACTGGGGCAACGGCACGTTTGAAGACGTGACACAAAAAGCCGGACTTGGCGACCCAACATCGAAAACTCTCGGCATCGCCGTTCTCGATTACGACAATGACGGCTGGCCCGATCTCTTGTTTTCGAATGATACCCAGCCGAACAAACTATATCGCAACAACGGCAACGGCACCTTTGCCGAAAAAGCGGTCGTCGCCGGAATCGCCTTCAGCGAAGACGGCGTTGCCCGCGCAGGCATGGGCGTGGATGCGGCCGATTACGACCACTCGGGCTTCCCCAGCCTCTTGATCACTAATTTTGCGAACCAGATGCTCTCGCTCTATCACAATGAAGGAAGGGGACTCTTCGTCGATGAAGCTCCGCGCTCGGAGATCGGCCGTGCTTCCCTGCTCACTCTCGGCTTCGGCTGCTTCTTCTTCGATTATGACCTCGACGGCTGGCCTGACGTTCTGGTCGCGAACGGCCATATCGATGCCGATATCCAGCGTGTGCAGGCGAACGTGAAATACGCCATGCCACCGCATCTGTTCCGCAATATCGGCA
>WNFW01000552.1_pt1 | contig 24212 bp, 20 predicted proteins | sample 5400131 | NCBI WGS metagenome assembly WNFW01 (sample SAMN13153362, study PRJNA577476) | soil metagenome | isolation source: 20 cm soil or saprolite under grassland replicate 1 | place: USA:California | collected 2016-06-15 | reverse complement strand
CATGTTGATGCGCAGATCACGGTAGTAATAAAGGTGTCCCGCAATGACGCCGCAGATGCCCGCCAGCAGCGTCACGGTCGACGGCGTCATTTTGAGATGTGCGAAAAACTTGGCCAGCCGAAATCCTATCGGCCTGTAAAAGTACAGGTCGAGAACTCCCTCCACCTCGCGTGCTTTGTAAGTCGCTTCGAGGCGCGAAGACAATGTCTCAGTCTGCTGTGGCATCATCCAACCTCTCCGGGCTCAACCCGCGAGCGGATTTTCGCATCAGGCGGTTTGCTTTTGTAGCAGCGCCGGAACCAGCGTGTCCGCAAGAATGTTCAAGGCCTCGTCAAGGTCGGCGCGTGTGTGCTTGGCAGTCACGCAGGCGCGAAAACAGATTCGATTCTGAGGTACAGCCGGATAATCCACCGGCGCAACCCAAAGACCGCGCCGCCGAAGTTCATGCCCCAGCCGATACATGCGCTCTCGATCTCCAATGACAATGGGCATCACATACGTTGTCGATGCTCCGGTGTCGAGTCCGAGGGCTTCAAGTTGCGCATGGAAATAATCGGCGTTCTCCCAAAGTTGCGCACGCAATTCCGGCTGGCTGGTGCCGAGCTCCAGTGCTTTCAAAATGGCCGCGATCACCACCGGTGGCAGCGCACAGGAATAAACGTACGGATGCGCGTAGAAACGCAGGTATTGCAGTGTCTCCTTCGAACCAGCAACAAAGCCTCCGAGCGCGCCGAAAGCTTTGGAGAACGTCCCATAGACGAGTGGGACGCGTTCTTCTACACCAAAATGCTCAGCGGCTCCACGACCATGTTCGCCGCATGCCAGTGTCGAGTGCGCTTCATCAATAAAAACGCTCGCGCCGTGAGACTCTGCTACGGAAAGCAATTCCTTTAGATTTCCAAAATCGCCATCCATGGAGTAAATGCCCTCGACGATCACGAGTTGGCGCCGCCCTTTTTGACGGCTTAATGCGGCATCAAGCGACGCTGGATCATTGTGCTCGAATTTCTCGGTCCGACACCGGGACAGCACGGCGCCATCGCGAAGACTAAGATGCGAGCGGTTGTCCAAAAGGGCCACGTCGCTCTTGCGAAGCAGCCCTGAGATTGTGCCCAGTGCGCCACCAAATCCGCTGTTGAAAAGCATCGCGTCCTCGCGCCCGAGGAATTTTGCGACCCGACGTTCGAGTTCCCGATGCAGATCGGTCATTCCTGACAGCATCGGCGAACCGCACGCGCCCAGTCCGTGTGTCCTCAGAGCCTCATGCGCGGCGGCCAAGACTTCAGGGTGATTGGCAAGGCCCAAATAATTGTACGAGCAGAGATTGATCACCGGCCTCGGCTTCCCTGCGTAATTGATCACCGTGCGCGCATCTGCGGTTGCGAGGAGCTCCGGTTCATACAATTCAACCGCCCACGCGCCAAAACGAATCCAGTTTGTAAAGGTCGCTGGAGCCTGCAGCGGGTCGTCGCTTTCGCCCGCCAGAAAATTACTCAGATTAAGCTTTGCCGGGTCTTCGTTCATCAAGCCATACCTTGTCTTCGCTTACCGTCCCTGCGGACAGCGCATCCCAGCAAAGTTGAGAGTTTTTTGTGGTTCACCAGTTTCCTTACGAAGTTGTCCGCTGTCATTCACACAGCGGAGTTCCGTGTCGGGGCAACCAATCTAGCGGGTTTCAAATTCAGGACAAGGCTTTTGCTACCGCTGCAGCAGTCCCGATTTTCGGTAATACGCGTGAGTACGCGAGCACAACGCGATTACTTTCGCGTGGTCCGAAACACGTAATCCCAGAGTGGCGAGCTGATGCCGTATCCGATCTGATCATCCTTGTAGTGATGGCGCAAATGATACTGCTTCAGCCATAGCCACAGGCCGCGTTTCATGGGGAAATGATGCGTCGCGTAGTGGAGCATGTCATAACAAAGGTAACCGAAAACCAGCCCGGCAAAGACGCTCGGCGTCAGATATCCGAAGATTAGAAGGAAAACGCCGTAAAACAGAAAAGCGAGCGGCACACTGATGCTCGGCGGCATTACGAGTCTTCGCGCGTCGTTTGGATAATCGTGATGAACCCCGTGAATGACGTAGTGCAGCCGTTTTCCGAGCCGTGTCTTTGGATCGTAATGAAAGATGTAGCGGTGGATGAGGTACTCGAGCAGCGTCCACAGCAGGATACCCAGCAAAAACAAGGCCCCTACCGCTACGACAGGGAATTGGCGTTGCCAAAGGGAGACGTAGAGCATGTAACCAACCACAGGAAGGTACAAAATCAGCGGGGTCACGGGATGCACTCGCGAAAAAAATTCCATGAAATCGCTCTCGAACATTCGGACCGTTTCGTTCTTATTCGAGACGTAAAGGCGCTCCGCCATACCTAAAAGCTAATGGGGCGAGCACTCAGATCAAGATTGCCGTTCCGACTGCTCGTTAATTCAGGAACCGCGCGAAATGCCGCCTTGGCTTTCATTCGTTCTACCCGGGAATACAGGCTATATCGCTTGTCAAAAACGAACTGCAAAAGCAAGCGGCTCCATGACGAGTGATATTTCAGATTGTCGTAAAATTCGGGAGCTATTGCGCGCAGCTTCGGCAGATTGTTCCATGGTATCGACGGCAGGTCGTGGTGCTCGTTGTGGTAACCCATATTCAACGCCAGCCGATTGATCGGACCGTAATAACTGAACGTTTCCTGGTCGAAATCGTAGGTATAATGCTCCTGGATCCATCGGGCGCCAACCGGATGCAGCCCGATGGAGAAGAAGAACGCGAACACGAGATAAAGAAATCCGGCCCAACCGCAGAAATAGACAATCGCTACATCGTACGCCACTGCGCACGCAAGATTGATGGAAAACCATCGGTCCCACATCTTGATCGCCTTTAGCCGAGGTGGACGGGTCACCTGAAAGAACGGAAAGAGCATTAGCCAGATCGCCTTCCGATACCATTTGTTGCCCACCAGGCGCGCCTCCCAATGGTTTGCCAAATCCGCGTCGTATTCGTAGTCGCCCTGGTGTGAATGATGTTTTAAATGATAAACACGAAAGCCCATTGCACCGGGCGCAAGGTTTGGAAGGTCGGCAATGACGGCCACCATCTTGTTCCAGCTTTGATTTCGGAAAATCAAGTTATGCGTGGCATCGTGAATGATGACGTAGTTGGCGTGATTAGCGAAAGCGCCGACGCAAAAAGCGATGAGCAGACTCAGCCACCAATAATTAAATCCGAATGCTCCCATTGCGTATGCGATCCCTGTTTGCAGGACCACAATCGAGACCGCAATCAGCGCAGTCCACGGATTGCGCACCATCAACTGTCGCACTTCGGGGTGCGCTTTGATGATCGTCCGCGCCCGACCGGGATGCGGCTGATCAGATTCAGACTGGTAAAACGCGGCCTGCATTGCTTGAACTAACACATAAACGAACTACCACCATGGGCATTTTCAAGCGCGTAAGTAAAACGATCCTGACAGGCGTTCTGGTCATTGCCTGGCTTCCCGGTTTCCCGGGTTCCCCGTCACTAGTCAGTACTTCACTGGCCTCCGAGCCACTTGCCAAAGGAATCCAGGACAACTCGTTCTTGATCGAGGAAGCCTACAATCAGGAGCCGGGCGTGGTGCAGCACATATTGAATGTACCGATCGATTTCACCAACGGTTCACGTGAGATTGAACCGAGTTTTACTCAGGAATGGCCGATCTTTAGTCAAACGCACCAATTCTCTTACACCATTCCGTACGTTTTCGCGGAAGACGACGACGGCCTGGCAGACATGCGGCTCAATTACCGCCTGCAAGCGCTAACCGAAGGCGAATTTACCCCGGCTTTCGCGCCACGTTTGTCTCTAGTGCTTCCGACCGGCGATCGCGATAAAGGCTTCGGCACCGGCGTCGTCGGCTATGAAACCAATCTGCCCTTCAGCAAGATCATCAGCGATCGGTGGACTCTGCATTTTAATGCTGGAATGTCGATCGTTCCGAATGTGCGCAATCACCATCTCAACAATTACAATCTTGGCGCCAGCGCCATCTACGCCGTCAGTCGCGACTTTAATCTCATGCTCGAGACTGTTGCCGGGTGGAATGAAGACATAGCGGAAGGCGCGCTCGAAGAAGAGGCTACCGTAGATGGCACCACGACTGCGCTCATTTCTCCTGGCGCGCGTTACGCCTTCAATCTGCCGAACGATGCGCAGCTGGTATTCGGTGCGGCTTTGCCGATTGGCCTCACATCCGATTCACCCGATTGGGGCATATTCTTCTACTGTTCGTTCGAGCATCCATTCAGACGAACCGAAGCGCGCCCAGGACGGTGAGAAAAAATCGCAGACTTGCTTCCGATAAGCGCCCAATCCCTTGCTACTTGTTAGCTCCGATTTGCTGCGGACCTGAGAGCAGCTGCTGGAAATCCGGACGGTTACGAATCGGATCCCAGACCGGATCAATCTTCAGACGAGCTATGGAAACTTCGCCGCCCGCCGGGATGGCGAGTAAACGTCGAAGTCTCTTAACGGCTTCCTCAGGTTCGCCGGCACGCGCCTCGATTTGCGCCAGCCCGGTCTGGAAATTTGGACCGGACAGAGCATCCTTTTCAACGGAAATTGTATCCGCCGCTTGTCTGGCAAGGCGCAGAGCGTCCGCATCGCGTCCAAGCGCGAGATAAACCCAGGATAGCTCCGTCATCGCGAAAGTGTCATCCGGTCGCTCTTTGAATCTGGCCTCGAGTAAGGGCAGCGCTTCTTCTGCCATTGATTTGGCTGTCTCAGCCTCTCCTGCCAGCACGCGAACGGCGACGCCCGCGGCAAGCTGCTGGAGACGCGCGCGATCGTCGTTGATCCCCTTCTTCTCGACAGCTTGCAAAGCATCGGCAAAACGTCTTTCGATCACGTCGAGATAAAACGGCCAGCCAATGACTGCACTAACGTCGCCGGCTCCCGTAGCGCCACCAGGGCCGCTGGCGCCACCGGGGATGGCTTTGATCACGTCTGGAAAACCATCGAGAGGTGGCCGGGCCGAGTGAGCGTCGCCCGTTGAGTTGAGGCGAGTGCTAAGCAAAAATAGTGCTGCCAGCGTGTTGTGCGGATCGATGGCGAGAGCTCGCAATTCGGCTCTCTCTGCATCCTTCCACTGACGCAATGCAGTGTAGCTCACTCCGATATTGGTCGGGATTTTGGCGTCGCGCGGGTCGAGTTCCTCCGCTCGTTGAGAATCCGCCAGCGCGCGCTCCCATTCACCGCGTCGGCGGTAAACGTACGCGCAAGACGCGCGCGCGTCGGCGCTGTTAGGTTGCAATTCCAACGTGCGATTAAACTCTGCCAGCGCCTTCTCGTATTGGCGATGACCCCAATAAAAGAATAATCCCAGCGCAGAGTGCGCTTCCGGAGAATTCGGAGCAACCACAAGAGCGCGATCAATGAGCGACTTTACCTCCTCTAATTCCGCCGGCGCCAAAGGAGAGACGAACCAGTGTCGCGATAGTCGACTGCGTGCGAGCTCCGCGGCGGCCTCGGCAAAATTTGGATCCCGCGCCAACGCCTTTCGGTAAAACGCGTCGGCACGATCGTAGGCGTCTGCGGCCAGGCTGCTTTCGGCTTGGTGAAGCTCATACTCGCCTCTCAGAAAAAGATCGTAAGCTTCCGTGTCATGCGTTCGCATTGAGGTCAGAGCATTGGATTCGCTTGGCGAGAGATTCGCTTGCAACGCGTCCGCGATTTCCTGTGAAACCTCGCTCTCCACCCGTAAGACATCCTTGTACTCACGGTCATAGCTTTTCGCCCAAAGATGCGTGTCGTCGCGGGCATCGATCAACTGCACATTCACCCGAACTTTGTCGCCAGCTCTCTGTACCGTTCCCTCGAGGATAGTGGACACGCCGAGCTCTTGCGCGACTGTCTTTAAGTTGTCTGGTTTGCTCTGATACTTGGCCGTCGAGGTTCGCGAAATGACTTTGAGATCCCGAACCCTCGCTAATTTCGTCAGAATCTCATTCTGGATGCCCTCAGCGAAATAGGCGTTTGCCTTTTCATCGCTCAGATTTTGAAAGGGCAGCACGGCGACCGATTTGTCGATCTTGCGCGCCGAGGCACGCGGCAACAGAAAAAATCCCGCAGCGGCAGAAATTATCGCTCCGGCGGTGACGAGGAGAATAATATTGCGGCGGCGATGCGCTCCCGGAACTCTTGGCGTGGCCTGAATTCCTTCCGGCGTAACGTCGTAGGCCCAGGCAAGGATAAGTGCAATCGGGAACCCGATCAGCAAAAGTACGATCACAAGACGGAGCGTCCAATTCGGCAACTCCCACGCTGGAAAAACGGCGGACCCTATCTGAATAATGAATCCCGCGGCGATAATATAAGCGGCGGCGACGCGATAAACTTTTCGCCGCTGCAATTCCTCAAAGAATCCGCTCATAATCAATCCAAGCTCATCGTCACCATTGTCCGACACCGCGTCCAAGAGAAGATATGCACAAGCTTGGGTCTAAAAAGCTAAACGGCACTGAGAGACAAAGAGTTGAAATATTGAAACGAATCGAGAAATGACTGATCGCCGTTACGCAAGGTGCGTATTGGAATACGGCGGGAAAGCGTCATTTCACGAGAGAAGCGACCCTAACGGGATTCGAACCCGTGTTACCGCCGTGAAAGGGCGGTGTCCTGGGCCTCTAGACGATAGGGTCATCCGGCTGCCGGACGGGCAATATCGGAATTGCCATTCTTTCACGCAAGGTAAATTGCTGAACCACGTTCCCCCGGGCGTCTGGCACAGACGCCCTACAATGGTCGGAGTTCGTGAACCAACGCTGCTGCGCGCGCGGTTGCGCCTTGATGCGTGGCCAAAACCTCATGCGCATTTTGGACAAGGTGCTGCCGCGCATCGCTGTCGAGTAGAAGCTCGACGATCGCTCGTTCGAGCGAATTAGCGTCGCGCACCTGGATCGCGCCGTTTTTCGATACAAGAGCTTTAGCAAGCATGGCGAAGTTTTCCATGTGCGGGCCAAACACAACCGGTTTGCCGGCCAAAATAGGTTCCACTGGGTTTTGTCCACCCTGCGCAGTGAGGCTTTTCCCAATGAAAACAACAGTAGCAATATCGTACCAGCGTTGAAGGTCGCCGGTCGTATCGAGCACCAGGCAATCCGCGTCGTTGCCTTCGCGGCCGGAGCGCGCTTCACTGGCGAGAGCCACGCGCAATCCTAACGCCTCCAGTTGCGCCCGGACTTCTCGCAGCCGTTCGACATGGCGCGGTGCAATGAACAGGCGCAATGGCGGAAATTGCTTACGCAAGCGTAGAAACATCGTCGCCAGAATTTCCTCTTCACCACGGTGCGTGCTGCCGCCGAACAGCACGGCGCCATCTGGAGCGAATAACGCGTCCCGAACCGAGGCGGTTACAGCGTGGTCTTCCAGCTGAACATCAGGATCGTACTTGATGCTGCCGGTCCACTTGATTCTGCCGGGGTCTACACCAAGAGCTGCCCATCGATCGGTGTCTTGGATTTCCTGCACGCAAACCAAATCGAGAAGCCGGAACGTCGGCACGACAAAGAATCGGAACCGCCGATATCGTCGCTCCGACCGCGAGGACAATCGCGCGTTAACCAGCGCGAGTGGAACACGGCGCATATGCGCTAGGGCGGCGAGATTGGGCCAAACCTCCGCCTCAACCAGAACGATTCGCGCTGGACGAATCACAGAGAACGCACGTCGCATGATTGGCCAGTAATCCAGCGGTGTGTACATGATTTCGATCCAGGCCGGAGCGTTTCGGGTCGCGAGGGCGAATCCGGTCGTGGTGGTCGTCGTCAAGACGCAGTGCAAATCCGCCTCGAGCGCGCGCAATGCGTTGGCTAGCTTCAACGCAATATTTACTTCCCCCACACTGACTGCGTGCAACCATGTCGATCTTCGTTTCGACAGGCCGATGCGCACGTCGCGATCGTAAATTCCCAGGCGTTGCCCGAACTTTTCCCGATAGCCGCCGCGCCGGACCATTTTGATGAAATAGCCCGGCAAAAAGAGCAAAAGCCCGATTGGCCAAAACAAATTGTAGAAAAAGCGGATCATTCTTTACGCCACAGATCGACACAGATGAAACACAGATTACGCACTTCGAACACGGCTCCGATCATCGCCTCAGTGATCTGCTTGTGGGGAAATGCGCCTTCGTAATCAGAATCGACTTTAAGCATTGCTCATCCGTGTAGATCTATGTTCATCTGTGGCTAAATCCTAGCGTGTTGATTCGCGCGGGAAAGAAATAGGACTTCGGTGGCGCCGTACGTTTTTTGGCGAATCACACGCCAAAATTTCATTTCGGGAATTGCTTCTCCTGGCCGTTTTTCCAAAACGAAAACTCCGCAGGACTCCAGCAATTTTGGCAATGCTTCGTTCGTCAGAAGCTTTTCAGTGTAGCGCTCGCCGTGCTTTTTCGTCTGATACGGCGGATCGGCAAAAATGATTTGAAATGTTTCCGGCGTGGAGGACTGCCGCAGAAAATCAAAAACGTCCTGCTGTCGAACGCGCCCGGTTAATTTTGTCTTGCCGAGATTGACCTTGATGGTCTCGGCAGATTGCCGGTCCTGCTCAATAAACACGGCAGAGGACGCACCGCGGCTGAGGGCTTCAATTCCGAGGGCGCCGCTCCCGGCAAAAAGATCGAGGACGCGTGCGCCGATGAGCGCGTCGCCCAGACTGGAAAAGATGGCGGCCTTAACGCGGTCCATTGTCGGTCGCACATCGTCCTTGGGAACTGCCAGGCGGACGCCACCGGCGCTGCCGGCGATGACCCTCATGGCGGCACGATTGGCGGTGGTGTTGCAGTGGCTTGAGGCACCGCTTCCTCGGGCGAAGCAGAAGGTGATGTTAACGCCGGCATCGCCTGTTCGATCTGTTTCTTTTTCTTTTTTGGCCGATCCTTTTTTCCGCCAAACAGGCTGTTGAGCATGCCGCTAAGATCGCGACCGACGAGCCGGTTCATCAAATTTGTGCTGGGTCGATCGATCGTGCCGCCTACTTGAAATTCGATCGCAGAATATCCCGGTTCGTTAATGGGTTGAAAATTCTGGCGAATTGCTTTGAAAAGCTGCCCACGAATTCTGTCGTTGATTGCGAGTTGCGAATCGAGGTTCAACTTGCCGTCATAAGCGACTGTCCCGGACGCAGTGAGGCGAATATTGGGCGAACGCAAAATCAGCTCGTCAATTCTGACCAATCCCGGGCTCAAATGATATCTTGCTTCGGCTTGCTCCAGATGAAGCTCCTGTAGCTCTTCGATCTGGAGAATCTGCCCGAGTAACACAAGCAAGCTATATTGTTGAACCCGCCCATCACGCAGGAATATTTCGCCCCTCCCAGCGAGCGCATTGGGATCGGCTGTTTTGCCGGAAGCCTGAAAACTTCCCTCGAATTCGCCCTTCACCATTCCCCTGGGACCGCCGGCGTTTTCCACAATCTGATCGGCGAGCACATTGTGAAACTTTACGCTCGTGGTGAATGGTGAATCCTCGGCCTCCGGTTGCATCGCAAAATAGCCGTTGATTTCGCCGTTTGCCACGCGCGCAGAAATTTTGGAAAGCTCCAGCACATCGGGCTCGTACCGAAGCGGCGAACGCAGTTGTTCCAGGAAAAATCGATCGCGCAAGGAAATTTTTGCCATCTTTGCGTCGCCACGAAGCGCTGAGGCACTGCGGATGCTGGTACGAAAGTTCACGCCCGTAAAGCTGGCGAGCAGTCCCCCCGCTTGATCGAGAAAAGTGAAATTGCCATCCTTGATGCTAACCCGTCGAACTTCCGGAGCCACAGGGAGTCTCGCTTGTTCTCTCGGTGTTAGATTGTCCCCAGCTACCTGAATCGGAGAGGAAAGATTCGTTGGGGTGGCAACGTCCGCTGGCGAGGTCTGCGCTTCTTCTCTCGGTGTTCTATTGTCGCCAGTTACCTGCGCCGGAGGAGAAAGATTCGTTGAGGCGGCAATGTCCGCTGGCGAGGTCTGTTTCTGGACGGATCCGCTTTCTGCTTGTGCACGCGGAACGCTTGCCTCTTGTTTCGGGGGAATTCCAGGCGGTTCCACCTTTCGTGAACCCGGTAATCTCCACTTTCCTTCCGCGTCTTGCGGCCAGACGACGTTGGGTTTGATGAGTGAGACTTCTTTGATCACCAGCCTTCGAGAGAAAAGTGAAAGGAACCGGACGCGAAGCTGGAATGTTTTTGCTTCGAGGAAATGTCTCGGGGCGACTGAGGAGGTTTGCGGGATTGTAATGCCGCTGAGTTGCAGTCCTCCCCACGGAGTCACGCTCATGCTGCGAATTTCGAGCCTCGTGCCGAGGCGCCGGCTTAGTTCCTCCTGAATCTTTGCTTGTGCGCCTTGCGATTGCACATACAGGTTCACGCCGAGCAAAAGAACGGCGCCGAGCCCAATCACCGCCGCGAAAGCAATTATCGTGATCCGGCGCAATTTTCGCACTGTAAGACGTTACGCAGCCCCAGTTTGAAGAAAAGACCAAAGCCTTGAAAGCGTCTCACAATGTCATTCTCAGCGAAGCGAAGAATGTCGGGATCCAATGGACAAATCGACCAACAGAAATAGACCAGAGATGTTTGAAAGCCCGGCCTCATGCTTCGCATTTCGTTGCAGCGCTTCGCTGAACATGACAGCGCTATTTGTGTAAGGCGCAGATAGGTTGTAATCGCAGTGTTCCCATGACTGACACAGTTGTCATTCTCAATCCAACAGCTGGCAATCCCGAAACGCTCCGGGCTTGGCAAGAACGCGTCGAATCAGTTACGCGCGGTTGCCCGATCCGTGTTACGTCGCATCCGGGCGAAGCGGAAGCGCTGGCGCGGCGCGCTGTTGAAGAGGGCTTTGCGCGAATTGTTGCAGCCGGCGGCGATGGAACCGTGAATCAGGTGGCAAACGGACTCGCCGGCAGCAATGCCGCATTGGGTCTTTTGCCTTTTGGCACTGTAAACGTCTTCGCCATGGAACTTGGGCTGCCGTTGTTCAATCTGAAGCTTTGCTGGGAGATCATCAACGGCGAGAACATGCGTCTGGTTGATCTGCCGAGCGCGAATGGAAAGTACTTTGTGCAGCTTGGTGGGGTTGGCCTCGACGCACAAGTAGTCAAGGAAACCAGCCTCGCGTTAAAGCGCAGTTTCGGCCCGCTAAGCTATCTCATATCCGCAGCGCAGATTGCGGCGCGGCAACCACCCAAGCTTTTTATTGAGTCGGATCACTCTTCCGTACGAGAAGGATCGTTCGTTCTCATTGGAAACGGGCGCTTGTACGGAGGTCCTTTTCCATTCTTCAAACAGGCCGTCATGGATGATGGATTGTTTGATGTGGTGGTGTTCAAACGGCTCGGCTATCTCGAAATCATCAAGTATCTCCAGGACGTTGTTTTCAGCTCCGAGATCCGCGTTCCTGAAGTTGAATATTTTCAGACGGAAAACCTGCGCGTCACGAGCGAGCAGGACGTTCCTCTCGAGCTCGATGGCGAGCTGGCCGGCAACTGTCCAGTTGATTTCCAAATCCAAAAGAAACTGCTGCGGGTTCTGGCGCCGCCCCCGGCATCATAGCCCGCTGCGGCCCGCTAATTGGTCTTTGCGCAAAATCCGCGTGATGTTTTGCGATGGACGACGGGAATGGTTGGATTCGGAAGAAAGCCACGGCGTCGCTGAACCCTTCGCAGGTCGAGACGACTTTACTCCAGCTCAGAGAACGATGGCCAGCAGACGCCCTGCCGCTTGTCCGTCTCATCGAAGAATTCCCGCTCGGCGAACCGGCCCTGCTCCATCTCCTGGCAGTTTCGAGCATCTGCGCGACAAGATTGACGCAGAATCCTGAAACACTGCTGTGGCTGCATCAACCTGAAGTATGTCTCGCGCCTCGCGGGTACCCGGAAATGCTTGGTGAGTTACACGCGGTGGCCGGCGATTCGATCGCAACGCTGGATTTTGCGGCACTTCGGTTCTGGAAAGGCCGCGAAATGACACGGGTTGCGCTTCGCGAGCTTGCAAACGTAGCGCCGCTGGAAGAGACGACGAGCGAGCTTTCACAGATCGCGGAGATTTGTCTTCGTCGCGTGTTCGAGCATTGGAACACCGAATTGCGGAAGCGCCATGGTTCACCCGCGGCGGAGTTTGTCATTCTTGGCCTCGGAAAACTTGGCGGCGGCGAGCTCAATCACAGTTCGGATGTTGATCTTCTTTTTCTTTATGGCGAGGAAGGACAGCTCACGCCGCACATTTCCTATCACGAGTTCTTTAACCGGTTAGGGAAAAAAATCCTCGAAACATTTTCGACGCCGCATCCGGCCGGTTCACTCTTTCGCATCGATCTGCGCCTGCGCCCGGAAGGCTCTGCAGGTCCGTTGGCTCGTTCGCTCGAAAGCATGGAAAATTATTACAGCGGATTTGGCGAAACGTGGGAACGGCTTGCGCTGATCAAGACACGGGAAATCGCCGGCAGCCGCGAGCTGGCTTACGAATTTCTGCGACAGCACCAGCCGTTTATTTATCCGAAAAGCGCGACGCCCGATTTGCTGGATGAGATTGCAAGCATCAAGCACCGTATCGAACGCGACCTTGTTGGAACGGAAAAGCTGGAGCGCGATGTAAAACTTGGGCGCGGCGGCATTCGCGACATCGAATTCATCGTGCAAACGCTGCAGTTGATGCATGGGGCGCGTCATCCATTTCTGCAGGAAGCGAACATGCTCAAGGCACTGCGAGCGCTTCGTGAATTGGACCTTCTTCCGACCAATGAAGTCCTGACGTTGGACCAGACATATCGGTTTCTGCGGCGAGTGGAGCATCGTTTACAGATTGAGGCCGAGCAGCAGACACACGTCGTTCCACGAGAGGCAGAAGCATTGCAACGCATCGCACTTAGCCTCCGCTTTTCGTCCAGCAAAGATTTCACCGCCGCGTTGCAGGGAAGAATGCGCGCCGTTCGGCCGATTTTTCAACGGATCGTTTCCAAGACGCCCACGACCCCGGCTGCGAATTTGGAAATTTTCAGCGACCAGAAACGCGCGGCCAGGGCGTTTACTGATCTCGCTCAAAGCGCTGCCGGTTTCCACATCGCGCCGCGCACCCGACAGATATTTGGCAAGCTGCGTCCGGTTTTAATTGGTTGGCTTGCGAAGTCCGCCGATCCAGATGCAACTTTGAATCAATTCGTTCGGTTCGTGGAAGCCTATGGTTTGCGCAGCTTACTGTTTGAGTTGCTGGTGGCAAACCCTCGGCTGCTCGAGTTACTGTTAAAGACTCTCGACGCTAGTCGCTTTGCCGGCGAGCTTCTCATTCGTCGGCCACAACTTCTCGAAGACATCACTCGCGATCCGGCCTTCGATCAAACGCGATCGGTCGCGGAGAATCTACAGCGGCTTGATGCCTTTGGCGCCAATGCAAACAATCTGGATCCGATTCGCGCCTACCGGCAACGCCAATTATTGCGCATCATTCTCCGCGAAGTGCTGGGGCTCGCGACTGCGGCCGCGACCTGCATCGAGCTTTCTGATCTCGCCGAAGCGTGCCTGCTATTCGCAGTCAGACTCCTTGGCGCCGATCAAATCACCATCATCGCCCTTGGTAAATTTGGCGGACGAGAAATCAGTTACGGCGCAGATTTGGACGTTTTGTTCATTGGCGATGACGATCGCGCGACGCAAAAGCTGATGAGCGCGATGGCGCAGCCGACCGCTGAGGGAAACATTTGGGCGCTCGATGCGAGATTGCGTCCCGAAGGGGAAAAAGGGCCAGTCGTTTGTTCGGTTGAAACTTGTCAATGGTATTACACAAATCGCGCCCGGCCGTGGGAGTTGCAGGCGCTGACTCGCGCACGTCCCATCAGCGGACCGCTGCAGAGCGAATTCATGCAAATTGCAAAGAGCGTCTGGCGTCGCGCCGGTCAGAATCCGGATCTCTTCATAAGAATCGATGAAATGCTTGAGCGCATTCGGCGCGAGCGCGGAAGCGGATCGGACTTTCTTGATTTAAAGACTGGACGCGGCGGAATTATCGAGGCGGAATTTCTCGTTCAAGCATTGCAAATGCGGGAAAATATCTGGGAGCCGAATTGGGAGCGCGCAGCCGATCGATTGCGTGAGCGTCGGGTTTTGAAGGACGCCGAAGCCGAAAAACTCAAAGAAGCTTATCGGTTCCTCCGCCGGTGTGAATCCGTAGCGCGACGTTACGAGAACAAAGCTGTTTCGGCACTTCCGAGCGATCCGAGCGAACAGCGAAAGCTGGCTATTCGTGCAGGTTATGACAGCTTCGAAGCTTTTCAGCGCGAGTATGTCGATGCTCGCGACGCGATCCACACGCTTTACGAGCGGCGTAGTCGAAACAAGAATCTTTAGGCCCGTTTCTGTCAGCCGCGTCTCATGAGCAACGCAAGCACCTCAGCGCGACGCTTCGCCCGGCTGGGCGACCACAGCGTGCCTCAGCCCGGAATGCCCTTGAGCATCTCGGTATTGGTGGGGAATTTTTTCACAAACATCAAAAGACGCTGAATGGCTTCCTCTGGTTTGTGACCAGCCAGGCCGCGCCGGATGAGATTGATTTTCTCCAATTCCCACGGTTGCAACAGCAGTTCTTCGCGGCGCGTTCCCGAGAGGAAGATGTCAATCGCCGGGTAAATGCGCTGGTCGCTGATTTTTCGGTCGAGCACCATTTCCATGTTCCCGGTGCCTTTGAATTCCTGAAAGATCAGCTCGTCCATACGGCTGCCTGTCTCGATCAGCGCCGTGGCGACAATCGTGAGAGAACCTGCTTCCTCGGTGTTACGTGCGGCCGCGAAAATCTTTCGCGGAATTTCCATGGCACGCGCATCGATACCGCCACTCATCGTCCGACCGCCGCCGCCCATGGCATTATTAAAGGCGCGAGCGGTGCGCGTGATCGAGTCGAGCAGGATGAATACGTGTTTCCCGGCTTCGACAAGGCGCTTGGCGCGTTCGATCGCCAACTGCGAAATGCGTGTGTGACTTTTGATGTCGGCGTCGTTCGAGCTGGCCATGAGTTGTGCTGTCGGATGTGACCGACGAAAATCAGTCACTTCCTCCGGACGCTCGTCGACGAGAAGAATGATCAATTCCATCTCCGGATGGTTCTTGGCCACCGCCTCGGCGATGTGATGCAGGAGCGTTGTTTTACCCGTGCGCGGCGGCGCGACGATCAAACCGCGCTGGCCCATTCCCAGCGGCGTCATCAAATCCATGATCCGCGTCGTATACCGGTCCGGCACCGTCTCGAGTTTGATCTTCTTATTCGGGTTGATCGTGGTTAGTTCTTCAAAGGGACGGAGCCCCTGATACTTCGCAGGCTCCTCGCCATTGATCTTGAGCAGCTTAACCAATTGCGGCCCACGGCTGCCGCGTCGGGTTTCCCCGTAAATCCACATCCCGTCGCGCAGGGCGAAGCGGCGTACAATTTCAGGAGTGACAAAAATGTCCTGCGGCGTCTGCACAAAATTGCGCTTTTGATCGCGCAGGAACCCGAAGCCTTTGCCGGAAATTTCAATGATGCCTTCGCCGAATTCCGGCTCAGCCTGGACTTGCTCGCCGGCCTCGGCAGACCCCTCGGCTGCTTCCCGGCCTCCTGGCGCAGGCCGCTCGAGAGTCTCGACACCGACATCCGGATTAGCGGCATCGGCGTTTGTTGAAGACGAATTCGGCGATTCTTCGGAATTACCGTGCCTGAACCGATCGCCCCGGTCGCGATAACGTCTCCGCGGAAACCGACGGCGCGAGCGATGCTGGCGTTGCTCCGGCTTGGTGGAATCAGTTTCCAGCGGTACAGGCTGGTCTTCGTTTTGTTCGTTCATAAGCTAAAATTCTTTGGGTGCGATGCGGGCAGCGCCTAACACAGTTCGTAGAAGCAATATTTTTTTAGGCCGGCAATCTGGCCAGTAATTCGTCGGGAATATCTAGATTTGAATAGACGTTTTGTACGTCGTCGTCCTCTTCGAGCGCATCACACAAACGAAGCACCTGACGCGCCGCGGCCTCGTCAGCGACCGCGACTGTAGTATCGGGAATGAACGTAAACTTTTGCCCATCGGTAGTGACGCCTGCTTTCTTGAGCGCCTCAGCTACGGCGTAGAGCTGATCGTGGGAAGTGAGAATAACATACTGATCCTCCTCGGTTGTCAACTCCTCCGCGCCTGCCTCCAAGGCGATCTCCAGTAGCCGATCCTCATCAATGCTGGATCGCGGGACCGTTATTTGCCCCTTTTTATGGAACATGTATGAAACGCTCCCGCTCGCGGCGAGGTTGCCATTGTTCTGGGTGAAAATTCTGCGGACTTCCGCCCCTGTACGGTTCCTGTTGTCGGTCGCAGCCTCGACAATCAACGCGACACCTCCTGGGGCGTAACCTTCATACACGATTTCGTCCAATTGTTCGCCGTCCCTACTCTCGCCTGTGCCGCGTTTAATCGCGCGCTCGATGTTGTCGCTGGGCATGCTCTGGGCACGCGCAGTCTGGATGGCACTGCGCAGACGCGGATTGGCAGTCGGATCGCCCCCGCCGCTCTTTGCCGCGATGGTAATTTCTTTCGATAACTTGCTGAAGATCTTGCCGCGTTTCGCGTCGATCGCGCCCTTAAACCGCTTGACCTTCGACCACTTACTATGTCCCGCCATACGTGCGGATTTTGTGCAATTTGCTGATTGAAACGTGCGAATTTCCGAACAACACCTCGCCGAGAGAGTGGCTAGCGAGAAAGGGAAACTAACGCGCGATATTCAATCCCAACAAGAACCCCTTGTCAACATTATTGCCGAGGGTTCCTCGTTGAGCGAAATACTATTGAGGCGAATCGCTACGGTTCGCGCGAAGTTCCCGCACTTTCAGACCCCGTCGTCCGTTCACAGTTCCGTACGTTGCATCAGCCTGGCCATCACTGCGTTTGAAGCGTCGGTCCTTGTCTGTACTCTCCGCTGTCCACGTCGCACCAGCCGCGTTTGCCTTCAGGAATCTCATGATTTCTCTCTCGGAAAGATCAGTTCCCTTCACATGAAAATATATTTCCGAAACGCTTCGACCATTAGCGAAAGTCACCTCGTAGAGATAGCGGTCCTTGTGGTAAAGGACAGTTACGGTCCCATCGTCCCGCAGGCGCCGCTGGAGTATTGAGCCATAAGCATCTTCAATTCTCTCATCGCCGTCCCCTAAATTCGCCCAACTGCAGCTCAGGGTTGCGAGAATCGCCAGAACAATGACGCTGGATTGCTTCACATTCTCTAGTCGGATGGTTTAACGAAATCCGCAACTGGCTCCCGTAATTGCGCAATTCATTGCTTCCACTGGACGAAGGATGCAATCGCAACCGTCACGCAGCCGCAATAGTCCGTGCGGCCAGCACGATGAACGCGGAGACACAAAGCCAGGCAAACCAATCGCCGGTTCGCGTGTAGAACGTTTCCTCACGCACGACGTTGACTTTTCCGGTGACCGACACAAAGCGACCTGGCGCGGTGGCCGTTTCCGCCAAAATGCGACCGCGGTTGTCGCTCAGCGTCAGGAGGCCATTGCGCGCCGAACGAGCAAGGGCGAAACCGTTCTCGACCGCGCGCAACACGGCCATGCGCGAGTGCAACCAGCGATCGAGATTGAAGTCCCACGCAGGTACGAGCATTAAGTTCGCGCCTTCCGCGGCGTATTCGCGGCTGAGCTTCGGAAAATCCATGTCCTTGCAAATTTGCAATCCCCAACGACCGGGCGGCTGGTCGAGCAGCACATGTTTGTCGCCGGCTATTTCGGGTTCGATACCCGGAATCAGATGATGCTTGTCGTAATTGCCTTCCAATTTTCCGTCGGGCGAATAAAAGCGCGAAGAATTGAAGGCGGCACCTGGCGTTCGCCGAACAATGCCAAGGACGATCGCTGCCTGTGTAGCAGCCGCAGCTGAAGAAAAGAGCGCATCCACCTCCGCTAAGGCGCTCTCGCTAACACGCCCGATTTTTTCCGGGAGAACAATGGCCTGCGTTCCAGGCGGCGCAGCGCGGCGGACCTCATCAGCATACTCGCTCAACAGTTTCAGCGCCTCCTCTTCCGGTCCGAGGTAGATACTCATCGGCACGTCCTTGGCCATGAGCGTCACCGTTACAGGTTGCGCCGGAGAAGTTGACTCCAAGCGCCATTTGCCAAAAACAAACGAAGCACAAACGACAACGCTGACCGCGATGACAAGCGCGCCGCGTTGCCACGGTTTTCCCGCGCCGCTCAACAAGGCGCCCGTCGCGCCGGCAAACAAAAACACGATGAAGCTGATTCCCCAAATGCCAGTGATCGAAGCGATCTGGATCACGGGGAGACAATCCATTTGTGTGTAAGCCAGATTGCCCCACGTGCTGTGAGGCGACGCGATCGCATTGACATATTCGCATGCTACCCAATAAATGGGGAACGCGAGCGACGCGAGCAAGAGTGATCCGCGTCGGAGGAAACTGCGCACGAACAAGACACCAAGACCGAAAACGACTGCGCTAATTACGAGGAACAAAATTATGGTTTGCAGCGGTAATTCGATCACATGCCGCAGGTAGTTCCATTGGTTCATTTCGCCGATGAGCCAGGCCGCGAAACCGAGCAGAAAAGCGGCGCTACTACGAAGCCGCGGCGCAATCGCCAGTACCGGGACAGGCGCCAACCAAGGCATCCACCAAATTGGATGAAGCCCAGTACCGAAATATGACAAGGCAGCCGACGCGAGGCCGGCAGCGATCAGGAGAACGAGCTTACGAGATTGCATCCAAACCCCTTATGATGTGCTTGGATCGTCAGAGAATTCTAATCCTGGCAGACAATCCTGGCGTCAGCGATTGGCCGCCCCTCCATATACGATCTTTCCGCCCACAATTGTGGTTTCCACTTTCACATTGCCAATAGCCTCCGGTTTCAGGTCAAAGATGTTCTCGCTCAGGAGCACCATGTCAGCCAGTTTGCCGGGCGTAATCGATCCTTTTTCGTTCTCTTGAAATTCGGCGAAGGCTGAGCCGAGCGTGTAGGCTTCCACTGCTTCTGACAGCGTGATCTTTTCCTCTGGAATCCAGCCATCCGGATTCTTGCCATCCGGTGTGGCGCGAGTGACTGCAGCATACAGTCCCAGCATGGGATTGAGCGGAGCCACAGGCCAATCCGTCCCGAACGCAAGCGTTACACCGTGATTGAGGAAGCTGCGCCAGGCGTAGCTGTATCGTGCTCGTTGATGACCCAGACGCTTTTCCGCCCAGCGGCCGTCGTCAATTGCGTGATAAGGTTGCATCGAAGCGATGACGTGGAGCGCGGCAAAGCGCTCAAAGTCTTTCTCCGCCATGTGCTGCGCATGTTCGATGGTAAAACGCTGGTCGTGATAACCGTGCTCTTTTTCGATATCGCTGAAAATATCGAGAGTCATAGAAATCCCGCGATCGCCGATGGCATGAATGCGCACCTGCAGTCCCGCGGCATCAGCTTGCATTAATCGATCGCGCATGGCGCTGGGCGGATGCATTTCGTCGCTCAGAAGGCCGCGGTTCCCCGGGTCGTCGGCAAATGGCTCGAACATGTAAGCCGTCCTTGAGCCTAACGACCCATCGGCATAGCCTTTTACTGCTCCCAGCCGCAAATAGGTCGATCCCCACGAGCGGCGGATGCCAACCTTTGCCTGGTCATGCCAATCGGTCTCCATCGGCACCGCATAGATCCGCGTCGTAAGTTCGCCTTTTTCTGCGATCTCGGAGTACACCGCCACATCGGCAAATTCCGGATTCATGTGCTGCACACTGGTCACACCCAATGAGGCCGCGTGCTCCAGCGCCCGACGAGCAGCGCGCATCCGCCGCTCGTGCGACATCGGTGGAATCGCCTTATTGATCAGCTCTTGCGCTGCGTCCTTGAAAATCCCCGTCGGATTGCCGCTGGCATCACGCACGATGACTCCTCCCGGAACATCGGAAGTCTTGGCACTAATGCCGGCGAGCCTCATCGCTGCCGAGTTCGCGAGCGACAGGTGCCCATCGTAGCGTTCTATGAAAATTGGAGTGTTGCCGGTGACCGGATCAACGATCTCTTTGGTCGGAAGCTCCGGGTTGGGCCATTTGGTTTCGTCCCAGCGGCCGCCCAGAATCCATTCGCCTTTCAGCGTCTTTTTCACCTGAGCCGCGATGCGTCCGGCGAACTCCTGGGGACTTGTCGCATTTGTCAGATTGACTTGATCGAGCTGCGCCCCACCCGAGATGAAATGCAGGTGTGCGTCGTTGAATCCGGGCAGCAGCAACTTGCCGCGGGCATCAATGACCTTGGTGTCCAGGCCGCGCCACAAATCGATTTCCGCGCTCGAGCCCACAGCCACGATGCGATCGCCAATAACCGCCACTGCTTCGGCCTTCGGATGCTGTTTATCTACTGTGTAAATCGCGGCGTTGGTTATCAACAGAGTTGCCGCCGGCTTCGATTGGGCGCTCGAGCACATGCCAGTCACAAGTGCCAAAAAATAAATGGTAACTTTATGTTTCATAGTTAGTTCCCTCGGTGGAAGAAGATTTGTTCGGCACAAATCTGTTTGGTCAAGATGAAAGGAGGCGAACAAAAGATGAGCGACAAGATTGATACCCGAGAATTTCGAATCAGCGATTACGACGACGCTTTTGAGCTTTGGCACCGTGTCGAAGGCCTCGAGATCGCTGAAGGTGACGACAGAGAAGGCATTGCTCTATTTCTCGCGCGCAACTCAGGACTGAGCAGGGTCGCACTCGATGGATCGACCATTGTTGGAGTCGCCTTGTGCGGCCACGATGGACACCGCGGACACATCTACCATTTGGCAGTGGATCCTGCCTATCAGGGATCCGGACTCGGTAAGCGTCTACTGGACGAATGCCTCGATGGCCTCCGCAAGACTGGGGTGCAACGGGTGATTATCATGGTGGCTGACGATAACCAGCGCGGCACCAAATTCTGGGAACGTGTTGGCTGGGAGAAAATTCCTGGCGCTATCCTGATGGGAATTGATCTTTAAACAAGGCTCAGCGATTGGCGAGTCAAAGGTCCTTAGAGATCATCTACAACGTGTGAAAGTAGGCGGCAGACATTTCCGAACCATCTGGCTTAAGCCGGAGGATGAACGCGTTGTGCAGCTGATCGATCAGCGATTTTTGCCGCATCGTTTCGTGATTGAAGAAATCCGCACCGTTCAACAGATGGTAGAGGCAATTCGTGAAATGCACGTTCGCGGAGCGGGACTAATCGGCGCAAGCGCGGGGTATGGGATGTATCTGGCGGCCATTGAGGCTGCGCCGGATGCTACCGCGGGCGAATTCGATGACCGCCTGGCTCGTGCCGCGGCACAACTCAATGCGACACGGCCTACGGCGATCAATCTTTCCTGGGCGACCGAGCGGCAGCTAAAGAGCATCGCCAAAGGGAAAACCGCTAAAGAGAAGGTCGCCCTTGCTCTGCGCACTGCGAATTCGATCGCAGAAGAAGATAAGGAGCATTGCCGAATGATCGGCCAATATGGATTGAAGCTTGTCCAGGAAATCGCTCAAAAGAAAACAGGAAAGCCGCTGAACGTGCTCACGCATTGCAACGCAGGATGGCTCGCGTTCGTCGATTATGGTTCCGCGACAGCGCCGATTTATGCCGCGCACGACAGCGGTTTACCGGTGCATGTATGGGTGGCTGAGACCAGACCCAGAAATCAGGGATCAAAACTTACTGCCTGGGAACTAGGCGAGCATGGCGTACCGCATACGGTGATCGCGGACAGCGCAGCAGGTCACTTAATGCAACGTGGCGAAGTCGATCTGGTGATTGTTGGAACGGACCGCACGACTTACACCGGTGATGTTGCAAACAAGATCGGAACATATCTGAAGGCGCTGGCAGCAAATGCCAACAATGTTCCCTTCTATGTGGCGCTGCCTTCGACTTCGATTGATTGGGAATTGCGAGATGGGTTGAAAGAAATTCCGATCGAACAGCGCGGCGCGGAAGAGATAAGACACGCTGATGGATGGTCGGACGGGCGACCGGTCGAAGTGCGCATTGCGCCGGAGAAAAGTCCCGCCGCAAATTATGGATTTGATGTCACGCCCAGGCAATTGGTCACCGGACTGATTACCGAGCGCGGAATATGCGAACCAAACGAGACAAGCATCCGCGCCCTTTTTCCCGAGCAAGCGCCATGAGCAAATACGTAAAGTTCGCGTATGAGCGCGCAGTTCCGGAGCTCGCGCCATTCGCAGGAGTTGTTGAATTGAACGGATGCAGGCAGAAACTTCTTGAGCGTCGACTAATCGGCGTGGACTCAAGCGGCACCAGCTTCGGCAATCTCAGTCTCAGGGACGGCGCGACCAGCAGTTTTCATATCACTGGTTCGGGAACAGGTGGATTACGGGAACTGACGCTGGCGGATTGCGCGAAAGTGGTGGCTTACAATTTTGAAAAGAACTGGCTCCGATATGAAGGGTCAACAATTCCTTCATCGGAATCATTAACCCATGCCGCAATTTACGAAGCCGATGCAAAGGCCGCGGCGGTTATTCATTGCCACGACTCAACACTGTGGGCGGCCCTTCTAAATGAAGCTCCGACAACCTCGAACGCCGTTGCATATGGCACACCAGAAATGGCGTACGAAACAATGCGTTTGTTTCGGTTTACAGATGTCCAAACCAGGAAGATTTTGTTGATGGCCGGACACGAGGGCGGCATTGTCACGTTCGGCAGAAATCTCGAAGAGGCATTTGCTGTTCTAATGCATGAGCGAAATGGGATGGGCTCCTTGCGTTGAAAGCCCGTTTCAAGAATGTACTCCTGCGCGTTATGACGGATGAATTTCCTAAATCGAACGAGGAGCGGGTCGTTACCCGCCGAAGGTTTCTTGGGACCAGTCTGGCAACTGGAGCCGCGCTTTTAGCGGGGAAATCCGATGTAATCTTCGGAGCTCAATCATCGACAAAAATGGCCACAAACACGACTTTTACTTTGGATGGTGATCTGACAGTCAATCGGCTCGGTTTTGGCGCGATGCGCGTTACCGGTCAAGGCATTTGGGGTTGGCCGCCTGACCGGGAGAAAGCGCTCAAAGTTCTCAGACGCGCAATCGAGCTCGGTGTGAACCTCGTTGATACAGCAGACTCATACGGGCCGGATACAAGCGAACTGCTCATAGCAGAAGCGCTTTATCCTTATCCCAAAGGACTCGTTATCGCGACAAAAGGCGGTCTGACGCGGCCAGGGCCCAGCCAATGGGTGCCCAACGGGCGACCTGAACATCTCAAACAAGCCGTCGACGGGAGCTTGAAGCGGCTGCGCCTCGAGCGAATCGATTTGTATCAATTGCACGCGGTCGATTCCAAAGTTCCGCTTGAGGAATCGCTCGGCGCGCTCAAGGAAATGCAGGATGCTGGGAAGATTCGGCACGTTGGATTATCGAACGTGGACCCAGAGGAAATCGCGCGGGCACGCAAGATTGTTCCGATCGTGAGTGTGCAGAACCGGTACAACATTGAGGATCGCGAATCGGAAAACGTTTTGGTCTATTGCGAGAAGGAGAATCTTGGGTTTCTGCCATGGTTCCCCGTCGGAGGCGGCAGCGGATTGAAACATGAAAACCCGGTGAATGCGGCGGCAAAGGCACACGGCGTTAGCGTTTTCCAAGTGGCGCTGGCCTGGCTCCTGGAGCGATCACCCGTGATGCTGCCGATCCCGGGGACATCGTCTGTTGCGCATTTGGAAGAGAACGTCGCTGCGGCAAAGCTCAGGCTGACTCCTGAAGAATGGGACGCGATTGATGGCCTGGCCCATTAGGATCAGAGGGTCTTTAGAGTCAGCAAACGGATTTCCAACGCGGGAGACGATTTCTGCAGCTCGTGAACCCTTACGTTGATGGTGTGGGCGTGGGACTCGGCGTAATAAACGGAAACGGGGTAGGACTGACAAATGGAAAGGGAGTGGGAGTGAGGAATACAATGTTTGAGCCACCTCCTCCTCCGCCGCCTTCGTTGAATTCTTTTTTGTAGGTGATAAAGAGCGTTGCACCGGTGACTGGCGCGACCATTACTTCCGCCGGACCCGCTATTAGCACTCGGTTACTAATTTCCGGGGGATTTTGCGAACCCGCTCCGGTACTAAGGTCGGTTCGAGTGGCCGTGAGAACATTGGTCGTCCCACTATTTTCATCACCGGTGAGCATGACCGAAACGACGGCCCGATCAGTTCCT